>Ga0209342_10004543_pt1 | contig 14424 bp, 11 predicted proteins | sample RifCSP16_2_FD_184023 | JGI IMG/M metagenome (GOLD analysis project Ga0209342, IMG submission 184023) | Soil microbial communities from Rifle, Colorado - Rifle CSP2_sed 16_2 (SPAdes) (version 2) | ecosystem: Environmental > Terrestrial > Deep subsurface > Rock core/Sediment | place: Rifle... | reverse complement strand
GGGCCGGGTGGTGATCGTCTTCGACCATCGGGTCCCCGCGGAATCGTCCAAGACCGCGAGCAACCAGAAGATGGTCCGCGAGTTCGTGACGGCGCACCAGATCGCGCGCTTCCACGACATCCGCGGCGACGTGGGGGGGATCTGTCATCAGGTCCTCCCGGAGAACGGCTACGTGCGGCCCGGCGCCGTCGTCGTCGGCACCGATTCCCACACCACCAGCCACGGGGCTCTCGGTGCCTTCGCGTTCGGCATCGGCGCCACGGAGATGGCCAGCGTATGGGCGTTGGGCACCGTGCTGAACGTAGAGGTCCCGCACACCATCAAGGTGGTGGTACGGGGGACCTTCCAAGACGGTGTGGGCTCCAAGGACCTGATCCTGAGACTCATCGGTGAGCTGACAGCGGAAGGCGCCAACTTCCGGGTGCTGGAGTTCCACGGCGACGCCGTCCGCCGGATGTCCACGTCGGGCCGGCTCACGTTGTGCAATATGTCGGTGGAGGCGGGAGCGACGTCCGGGATCGTCCCGGCGGATGATGAGACGGGGCGGTATCTGCGGGGCGAGGCCGGCGTTACCGAGGCCGTGCAGCCGGTGCTGCCGGATGAGGACGCGGCGTACGAGCGAACGATCGAGGTGGATGTGTCCGGCCTCGGGCCGCAGATCGCCTGCCCGCACACCGTGGACAACGTGCAGCCGGTGCTGCCGGATGAGGACGCGGCGTACGAGCGAACGATCGAGGTGGATGTGTCCGGCCTCGGGCCGCAGATCGCCTGCCCGCACACCGTGGACAACGTGCGTCCGGTCGCGGAGGTGGCGGGGCGGCGGGTGCACCAGGTCGTGATCGGCTCCTGCACCAATGGCCGGCTGGACGACCTGGCCGTCGCCGCGCGGTTTCTCGAGGGCCGGAAGGTGGCGGCCGGCACCCGGATGCTGGTTTTCCCGGCGTCCACCAGGATCTACCGGCAGGCGATCGAGCACGGCTACGTCGGGACCTTGATGCAAGCGGGGGCGGTGGTCATGAACTCCGGTTGCGGGCCGTGCCTGGGGGTGCATGAGGGCGCGCTGGGAGACGGTGAAGTCGCCCTCTCCACCACCAACCGGAACTTCAAGGGGCGGATGGGCAACCCCAGGTCCGAGGTCTATCTCTGCTCGCCGGCGGTCGCGGCCGCCTCGGCGGTGACGGGGGTGATCACCGATCCCCGAATTGGCCGGGGAGGGCACTGACATGGCGACGGTGGTCTATACGCTGGGTGACGACATCTCGACCGACGTGATCTACCCGGGACGGTACATGGCGACGGTCCTTCCGACCGAGACCCCGCTATTCGCGTTCGCCGATGACGCCGCCTTCAATGGACAGCTCAAGGCTCAGGAGATTCCGCCGGGCAGCATCGTCGTCGCCGGAAGGAATTTTGGGTGTGGGTCGTCCCGCGAACAGGCGGTCTCCTGCCTCAAGGGGTATGACCTGACGATCATGGCCCGGGGCTTCGCGCGGATCTTTCTCCAGAATGCGATCAACCTGGGGCTGCGCGTCGTCACGTGCCCCACCCTGGACGCATCGGTGGGCGACAACCTCGAGGTGGATGCGGCGGAGGTCGTGAATCTGAGGACGGGGAAGCGGGATCCGGTGGTGTCGCTCCCGCCGTCGCGTCAGGAAATCATCAACGCCGGCGGACTCATCCCGTATACCCGGCAACGTCTGGTCGCGACCCGGTAAGGCGAGCAGCGAGCAACCGGCCAGCGGGTACGTCACAGCGGCTGGCGCCTGAAGGCTTCGGCGGCGGCCTCGGGGGCCAGCGTCACGACTGCGACACCCGAGCCCAGCTCGAATCCCGCTGGCGTGCCGAGTCGCGGCTGAAGGCGCACATGCCACCGGAAAGCCTCACTCGCCGCCCCGACACCCAACGGGGCGGAATGGACGACCACGTTCAGGGCCGGCTCGTCCAGTGCTCCCGCCACGCGGCGCAGGGTGCGCCAGAGCGTCCCGGCAAGGGCATCGAGGCCGGCGTCGTCCAGGTGTTGCAGGCCGGCCACCGGGGCACGCGGCACAATCCAGGTCTCGCCGGTCCACTGTGGGGCGTACGCTGCCAGGACGGCGAACTCGTCGGTGATCTCGACGACGCGGGTTTCACTCTCGAGCTCCAGGCTCACCAGATCCTCCAGCATCGCCCGTCCATGGGCTTCGCGATACTCGGCCGCGATCTGGAACTCCCGGGCGACGGCCGGAGGAATCACGGGCAACGCCACCAGCTGCCAGTGGGGGTGCGCCAGCGATGCGCCACCCGCCGGGCCATGGTTCTTGAACAGCGCAACGTGTCGGAGCGCCGGGTCGGTCGAGAACGCCCGACCGCGTTCGCGGGCCGCCAGGAAGACATCGCGGAGCGTCTCGGCCTCCCGCGGGGCCGCGGTGGGGCGGTGCCGGGGTCCTTCGATGATCACCTCGTGGTGGCCTCGGCCGGGCAGGCTGCATAGCAAGTCCTGCCGGTGGGTCACGCGCTGGTCGGCGTCGGGGGTCAGCGCTGGATACTTGTTCGGTACGACCCGCACCGACCAGCGGGCCGCACCAGGCGGTAGCCGAAAGATCTCGGGCGGCGTCTGATCTTCGTTGCCCGGGCAGAAGGGGCAGCTGGCGAGGTGGTCCTCGTCCGGCGGGGGCGGAGGGCTCTGCGGGCGGCCGCCGGGGCGGGCGGCGCGCTCCACCGCGAGGATGGTCCACGTCCCGGTGGTTGGGTCCCGGCGAAGCTCAGGCACCGCCGGTCACGCAGGCGCGCCGGGGTGACCGCGCGCGAAGCGCTCCGGGTCTTCGCGAAACCGCTCCTGACACTCCGGGCCGTCAAACAGATAGCGCCGCCCGTCCCGAGTCAGCGTGGGCGCCGTGTCCGCGTCCACCGCCCGGCCGCACACCGGACAGCGGGCCTCGTCCACCAATCCCGCCATCGCGGCCGGTGTTGGACGCGGCCGCCGCATCCCCAGCACCGATTGGTACAGGCGGAGCTCGTCGGCGATCATGCGCGTGAGCAGGAAGCGATCGCGCACCAGCTCGCGGCCCCTGGCGGCCAGCGCTTGCGCCGTCTTCTTGTCCCGGACAAACCGGACGATGTACTCGGCGCACTCCTCCACCGTCTTCACCAGCGCGCCGCCGACTCCTCCCTCCATTTGCAACGGGATGCCGCCCACGGCGCGCGCGATCACGGGGGTGTTCTTCCACAGGGTCTCGGACACCACCAGGCCGAAGCCTTCCCGGGTCGAAAGCTGGATGACCACGTCGGACATCCGTTGGAAGGCGTTCACTTCGATGTTTCCCACGCCCGTCAGGTTGGTGAAGATGAAGAGGTCGTGGTCGCGGGCGCCTTCATCGCGAATCTGGTTGTAGATGTCCCATCCCTCGGGGTCGTCCAGCGCCATGGAGCCCACCAGCGCGAGCTGGAGCTCGGGGATCTCGGCCTTCGCTATCCGGTACGCGTGGATGACCCCCATGGGGTCCTTCCATGGATCGAAGCGGCTCACCTGAGCGATCAGCGGCCGTTCGGTGCGTACGCCGATCCACTGGAGCACGGCGTTCGCCAGGCCGTTGGTGAGCTCCAGATTCTTGGGGCTCTGCGGGTCAATGGCGGGCGGGATGATTTCGACCCGCTCGATCGGCAGATCGGGCGGAACGAATCCGCCCAGCGTGAAGACGGCGGCATCGTAGGCGGTCAGGAACGGCCGCAGGAAACTCCAGACGTTCGGGTTTGGCTGCGACGTATCGATGTGGCACCGCCAGATCCACTTCGCCGTTCCCTTGCCGTGGTACTGGAGGATGCCGGCGGGCTGCGGGTCGTGGATAAAGAGAATATCGCTCTCGGCCTCCAGGAGCTCGGCGTTGCGCCTGGCATTCTCGACGAATACGTCGCGATCGCGGTCGGTCAGGTCTTGCGGCGCTCCCTGAAGCCCGTTGTGGATGGCCTTGGTGGTCCGGAAGAACGCTTCGCCGCCCGTGATGATCCGCCAATCCGCCTCGATCCCCAGATCCCGGAGCAGCGGGACCTCGGCCCGCAGGATCTCCGCCACCCCCCCGCCGTAGGGCGTGGCGTTCACATGGAGAAGGCGCACCCCGCGCAGCGGCTTGGCCAACTCCTTGAGCTGCTCGACCACCTCGCCACCGGCGGCCGACTCGTAGGTGTCGAGGCTGATCCGGCCCACGTCCACTCGCTGGAGCATTGACCCTCCCCCTACCGTGCCGGTTTCCGGCCAACCGCCCGGCGGTGCCGTCCCGAGGCTCGAGGTCCCGCCAGCGCGGCCGAGGCCACCCGGGCCACCTCCGCCAGCACCGCCGCCCCGGCAGAGATCGCCTCGTCCGCCGCGTAGAAGCGAGGCGAATGGGCGGGAATCGGGTCTCCGCCGTCTTCCCGGGCACCGATCCGCAGGAAACACCCGGGGACGTGTTCCAGATACCAGGCGAAATCTTCCCCGGCCATGTTGGTGAAGCCGAGCGGGACCAGCGCGGCTTCGCCGAGCACCCGGGTCACGGCCTGGCGGGCCCACGCGACCGGCTGCGCCGGGTTGACGATGGGCGGGGGCCCAAGGTCGAGGGTCAGCCTGACGTCCAGCGCCTGGGCCCGGGCCGTCTGGTCCACGATCCGCTTCACCTCGGCATGGACCAGTTCCCGCGTTCCCGCATCGAGGGTGCGAATGGTCCCGGTCAGCGTCGCCTGCCCGGGAATGACGTTGTCCGCCGACCCGGCGTGGACGGTGGTGACGCTGACCACCGCCGGCGTGGCTGGATTGAGGCGCCGCGCCACGATCATTTGAAGTGCCTGGATCACGGCGGCGGCGCCCACAATGGGGTCCCGTGCTTCGTGTGGCCGGGCGGCGTGCGCTCCGCTTCCTATCAGCTCGATCCTGAACGTATCCGCGGCCGCCGCCAACGAACCTTCGTCCGCCACCACCTGGCCAACCGGGAACCGCCGGTCCACGTGGGCGCCGAAGATGGCCGCGATCCCTTCGATGGCACCCGCTTCCAGAAGGGCGAGCGCTCCTTTGCCGGTCTCCTCGGCGGGCTGCAGCAGGATCACGACGTCGCCGGTGGCGGGCTGCCGCGCCAACAGCGCCGCGGCGCCCACGGCCCACGTGGCGTGCACATCATGCCCGCAGGCGTGCATGACGCCGGGCACCTCGGACGTGAACGGCAGCCCGGTGGCTTCCTGGATAGGCAGCGCATCAATGTCCCCGCGGATGGCGACCGCAGGCGCCCCGCGCCGCTTGCCCTTGATGCGCGCGATCACCCCGGTACCGGCCACGCGCTTGAGCTCCACCGGCTTGAGCCGAGCCAGCTCGGCTTCCAGGCGCTTGGCGGTTTCGCGCTCTTCGAACGCCACCTCGGGATGCCGGTGAAGATCGTGCCGCAGCTCGACCAGCCGGCGATGGAGCGCTGCCGTCATGCCGTCATGCCGTCGTGCCGTCGAGCCCCTACGCCGTGGCGTCGTCATGCCGTGATTACCTCCCGCCTCACCGTGAGGTTCTCCACCCGGTCCCGATCCACGGTGATGCCGAGCCCCGGCGCGTCGCGCGGGACCCGCACCATGCCATGGCCGTTCATGGTCCACTCGGGCGTGACGATGTCCCGCTCCCAGTAGCGCGCGCTGGGACTCAGATCTCCTGGGAGGAGGAAGTTGGGCAGGGAGGCGAGTGCCACGTTGTACGCCCGCCCCACGCCCGACTCCAACATCCCGCCGCACCACACGGGGACGTCATGCCGTGCGCAGAAATCGTGGATGGCCCTGGAGGCCGCAAAGCCGCCCACCCGTCCCGGCTTGATGTTGATGATCCGCCCGCTTCCCAGCGCCACCATGTCTTCCGCCTTGTCAGGTCCGGTGATGGACTCGTCCAGGCAGATCGGCGTCTTGAGGCGCTGCTGGAGCTGCGCGTGTTGCACCACGTCATCCCAGGCGAGCGGCTGCTCGATCATGACCAACCCGAACCGGTCGAGCTCCTCGAGCGCATCACCCTCGGCCAAGGTATAGGCGTTGTTGGCGTCGGCCATCAGGGGGGCGTCCGGCCCCAGGGCCTCCCGCACCGCCGCCACGAACGCGACGTCCGAGCCGGGCTGGATCTTGAGCTTGATCTTGCGGTACCCCTGCGCCTGCGCCGCGCGCGCCTTCTCCACCAGCTTCGCGGGCGATTCCTGAATGCCGAGGGAGATGCCGGTGGCGATTTCCTGGCGCGTACCGCCCAGAAACCGTGAGAGACTCTGCTCCGCGCGAGTGGCTGCCAGCGCCCACATGCCCATTTCCACCGCCGCCTTCGCCATGCGGTGGCCGCGGAAATCCTGCTCCAGGGCGGGGAAGACGTTCTGGGCGTTCTCGAAGGTGCGCCCCAGGACGCGCGGCGCCACCCACTCCCGGATGGCGAGCCATGCCGTATCCACCGTCTCCGGCGAGTAGTTGGGCGCTTCGCCGGCCACGCATTCCGCCCAGACGTGTGTGCCGTCGGCGTCCGTCAACTCCACCAGGAGGATGCGGCGGTGCGACGCCACGCCGGACGAAATCCGGAACGGTTCCTTGAGGTGGAGCGTGATTTCCCGCAGCGCGATCTGCCGGAGGGTTAGGCTCATGCGGTGGATCGCGCCAGGACGTAGGTGCACGGACCCCGTGCGCCGCCGTGGATGAACCCGGCGACGCGGTAACCGGCGTCCAGATACCACACGAAGGCCCGGCGCGTGGTGGCCCGCCACGCGCGCGCCGTCTCGAGCGATTGCGCCTTCACGGCCTGGATATCCGCGGGGACTTCGATCCGGACGGGCGAGTCATCCGGCAGGGGGGCTCGGGCGGCCGCGCCCGGGTTGGCGACGGGGGCCTCCACCCACGCGGGTGCGGGAGGCGGGGCGTGCCCGGCGAGCAGGCGGGCCACCCGATCATCCGCGATGTGCCACACGGCGACCAGGCGATCCGTGCCGAGGCCGCTATGCAGGTCGCTCCCGGTATTGCCGCCGTACATGTCCGGCACGTATCGCTCGATCTCGGCCCCGAGGGCGTTGAGGTTGAGGTTGGCGTTGTGCGCCACCAGGGGGTCGAACGTCCACCGCACGTCCACGACCTCGATGGGGAGCAGCACGTCCCGCTGGTAGAGCTTCAGTCGCTTGCCCAGGCCCAGACCGCGCGCTTCCGGCCGCACCGCCAGCATGTGGGACCAATGTACCAGGCGGCCGTGATGGACGCCGGTGAGGCCGAAGACCAACCCCAACAGGTGGCCGTCCTGATCGAACGCGCCGGCGGCGACACCGCCGACCTTCTGACAAATCTGGAGAATGGTGGCTGGAACGACCTCGGTGAACTCGTCGCCCCACGTCAGGCGCTGGATCGCGACGCCCTGGGCGAGCTCCTCCGCAGATGACAGGGGCCGGATCAGGATGGCGTCCGTCCGGCGGCCGGGCGGGGTCATGGCACCTTCAGGCGGTCACGGGTGGCGGTGGCGCTCGGGGTCCCTACATTAACCCGAATGGTGGAGGAGGTTCAAGGTCGTGCCGAATCCAACGGATCGCCCTTGCATGACGTATGAGTAGAACATGACTCCACGCCGACGGCCCCTGGGCGCACACGACGTAGATCGTTCCAGCGAAGTCTACGTCAAGCTGCGGGACCTCATCGTGCGGGGGCGGCTGGCGCCCGGGGCGCGCATCACGGAGACGGACGCGGCCGAACGGCTGGGGGTGAGCCGGACGCCGGTCCGCGCCGCGCTCCAACGGCTGGGGCAAGAGGGATACATCGTCGTCACCAACACCGGGCGGCGTCGGCGCCCCATGGTGGCCCCGCTGACACGCGAGGATGCCACCGAGCTGCTCCACATCCTCGCCGAGGTTGAGGGCCTCGCGGCGCGTTATGCCGCGTCGCTCAAGCCCACCCTGCGCACCCAGCTCGGGACCGAGCTCCGGCGGCTCAATGAGGAACTGCGGCGCGTGGCCCAGGGCAAACGCACGGACGCGAATCAGGTATTTGACCTGGATCAAACGCTCCACCGGCGGATGGTCGAGGCCGCGGCCGGGTCCCGTCTGCTCTCGCTGCACGAGGCCATCAAGCCCCAGGTGGAGCGCTACGGGCGGGTCTACGCCGCCGCCCTCACCGACGACATCGCCCACTCGGTGGAGGAGCACGCCCAACTCATTCAGGCGATCGAAGCCGGCGATCCGGATGGGGCGCAGCATGCGGTGCTCACCAACTGGCGCAATGCCGCTGCGCGCCTGAGCCACGTCATTGACGCGGTGGGGGAGCAGGGCAGCTGGTAGGTCAGGCCGGAAGACGCTTCCTCCAGTAACGCGCCAGCCCGTACCAGCAGAAGGTGAGGCCCGCTCCCTGTTCGAAGCGCTGCGCTTCGTCGGCCGGCAGGTGGCGCCGTACGTCTTCTCCCACGCGGCGGACAAATGCCGCAGCGCGCGACGCATCGTCACCGGGTTCCGACAGCGACGCGCGGACCCGCTCACTCCACTCGACCAGCCGCTCCCGCATCTCGGCCAGGTGCGGCTCCACCGTCGCCGCGGGTCCGAAATGCGTGAGGAACAGCCGCTCGGGCCGCCATTGGGCGAGGCGGTCGAGGGACGCTCCCCAGAGCTCCAGGTCAATGTCCGGAGGCGGCGTCGGCGGAAAGAGGTAGTCGCGCCCGCTGATGCGGATGCCCGCCGAGTCGCCCACGAACGCTGTCCCGGTGGGCACATGCAAGTAACTCACGTGATGCGACGCGTGGCCCGGCGTGTACGCGACGTCGAGCGCTACCTGCCCGAGCACCAGCCGCTCGCCGCCCCGGAGCGGCCGGAGGTTGGCTGACGGTACCGGTACAAACTCTCCCCAGAGGCGCCGCATGTCGGCCCCGTAAAGACGCTCCGCGCTGGCCAGGAGCTTGGTTGGGTCGGCCAGGTGCGTGGCGCCGCGCTCATGCACGTACACGTCGAGCTGGGAGTGCCGGCGCACCATGGCCCCGGTGGCCCCGGCGTGGTCCAGGTGAATGTGGGTCAGGAGGAGGTAGCGAACCTCGTTCAGCGAGCGGCCGTTGGCCTCCAGCGCGTCGAGCAGGATCGCCAGGGTCGATTCCGGGCCGGGGTCCACGATGGCGAGACCGCCGCCCGTGTCGAGCACCGCCGCGGCGATCACGTGCGGATTCCCGAGGTGCTGGACGTCTACCAGCTCGATGCCGGCAGCGACACGAGCGGTCTCCTTCATGGCATCACCAGTCGATAGAAGCTCTGCTCGCCGGGTGACCCGCGGTGAAAGCGTCGGACGCGGTAGCCCCGCCTCAGAAGACCCAGGAACTCTTGTCGAGTCCTGACCCGCCACGCAAATGCCTCGTGCACGTTCAGGTCGCGGATCGCGTGGATGTCCCGCGGGATCTCGATCTGCGCTGATGCCGCCTCATGGCGCGGCCGTTCGGCGCGCCTGCGCGTCCGCCTTCCCAGGTCCCATCGCACGACGAGCCGGTCGGTGCCGATGCCGCGGTCCACGGGGCTCGCGTCGCCGGGCCCATACATGTCGGGCACGTACTCCTCCACCGTGGCGCCCAGGCGGTTGAGATTGAAGTGCGCGTTCCGCGCCACCAGGGGATCGAACGTCCAGTACATGGTCGGGATCCCCATCGCGAGCAGTCGCGAGCGCTGGTGGCGCTTGAGCCGCCGGCCGATGCCCCGATCGCGCGCCTCCGGGCGCACCGCCAGCATGTGCGACCAGTGGGCGAGCCGGCCGTTCCGTACGCCCGTGAGGCCAAAAACGCAGCCGATCATCCGGCCGGCGGCGTCGAACGCCCCTGCGGCGATGGCTCCCACGTGCTGGCTCACCTGCAGCATGATCGGCGGTATGGTGTCATCGCCCGCTCCCCAGATCAGCTCCTGCAGCTCGACGCAGGCCGCGTAATCGGCGGGCGTCGTGAGGGGGCGAATGCGGACCACCGAGGTCCGGGCACCGTTCACGGGCTGAACCGACTCCTCCGCCGTGATCCGTTCAAGGGATACTGGTCAGTTGACGAAGCATCGCTACACGCGCAAGCTCTTGGCCATCAAGATACCTGGAGAAGTGATGCAGCGCTCTCCGGCAGTCTCGTTGGCCTTGCTTCTGGTTAGCTGTGCGCCCGCGACCCAGCCGCGTGGAGGGCCAGCCCCGCTCCCGCCGCCCTACGATGTGGTGATCGCCGGCGGCCGCATCGTGGACGGCACCGGCGCGGCGTGGTTCTACGGCGACCTCGCGATCCGCGGCGACCGCATCGCGCGCGTCACTCCCGCCGGGTTGCTTCGCGAGGCGCCGGCCCGGGAGCGGCTGGACGCTCGCGGAATGGTCGTGGCGCCCGGGTTCATTGACATCCAGGGGCAGTCGGGCGGGTCGTTCCTGTTTGGCGACGGTCGGGACGTGAGCAAGGTGACGCAGGGCATCACCACGGAGATCCTCGGCGAGGGGGGTACGCCCGCGCCCGCCAACGAGCGTACGGTGGGGGACCTCGCCCGGCTGCCCGGGTCCCGCCAGCAAGTGGTGCGGGAGTTCATGACGCCCAACGGATTCGCCCGGTGGCTGGAGGCGATGGAGCGTCACGGCATTTCGCCCAACGTCGGCTCGTTCCTGGGCGCGTCCACGGTGCGAGAGTACGTGAAAGGCATGGCGTTGGGCGAGCCCACGCCCGCCGAGCTGGACACGATGCGCGCCGTGGTGCGTCGGGCCATGGGGGACGGCGCCTTCGGCGTGGCCTCGGCCCTGATTTACCCGCCCGGCAACTTCGCCGGCACGGCCGAGCTGATCGATATCGCACGCGCCATGGCCCCCTACGGCGGTGTCTACATCACCCACATGCGATCCGAGGCTGATCAACTGCTCGAAGCCATTGACGAAGCCATCCGCATTGGCCGGGAAGGGAGCGTACCCGTCGAGATCTATCATCTAAAGGCCGGCGGGCTGCGCAACTGGCCCAAGGCGGCGCAGGCCATCTCGAAGATCGACTCCGCGCGCGCCGCCGGGGTGGACGTTCAGGCGAACATGTATCCCTATGTGGCCGGCGGGACCGGCTTGAGCTCGTGCTTGCCGCCCTGGGCCGCCGCGGACGACAAGCTGCTGGACAACCTGCGCGACCCCGCCATGCGCTCGAGGATTCGGGCCGAGGTGCTGCAGCAGGCCACCGATTGGGAGAACCTGTGCCAGCTCGCCACGCCGGACGGTGTGCTGGTGCTGGGCCTCCTGAAGCCGGAGCACCGGGCGCATGTCGGCAAGCGCTTGTCCGACATCGCCGCGGCGCTGGGGAAGGACTGGCTCGAGACGGTGATGGATCTGCTGCTGTCGGAGGAGCAGCGGATCGGCACCATCTACTTCATGATGAGCGAAGACAACGTCAGCCTTCAGCTACGGCAGCCGTGGATCAAGTTCGGCACCGATGCCGGCGGAGCGGATCCCGACAGCGCGCGTGGACTCACGCATCCTCGGGCCTACGGTACCTATCCCCGCATCCTCGGCAAGTACGTGCGTGACGAGGGCGTCTTATCCCTCGAGGACGCGGTGCGCAAAGCGACCTCGGCGGTGGCCACGCGGCTATCGATTCAGGATCGCGGCCTGCTGCGGGAGGGGTTCTTCGCGGACGTGGTGGTGTTCGATCCGGCCACCGTCGCCGACCGGGCCACGTTCGAGCGCCCGCACCAGTTGTCGGCCGGCGTGCGGGACGTGTTCGTGAACGGGGTGAGCGTGGTGCGGGGTGGGCGGCACACCGGCGCCAAGCCGGGGCGGGTGGTGCGGGGGCCGGGCTACCATCGTTTCTAACGTGACACCCGGCGCCGAGCGTCAGCGAATCAGGCCATGAGCGTTTTCTCGAGCAGGAGGGACCCGGTGAAGTCAGTTTCCTTCGTGGGCGTGCTCCTCGGCGCGTCCCTGGTGCCATCGCTCGCCGCCCAGGTGGTAGACTACCGCCGCGCCGAGCAAATGCTGGACTGGAACGCCTCCCGCATGATCAGCGGCGATTCCGTGGACCCACAGTGGCTGCCGGACGGCAACCGCTTCTGGTACCGGAACAAGCTCGCGGAAGGGGCCGAATACGTGCTGGTAGACCCCGTGGCCAACGTCCGGCGCCTGGTATTTGACAACGCGCGGCTCGCCGCCGCCATGTCCCTCGCCAGGGATACCAGCTACGACCCGGTCAAGCTGCCGTTCTCCACGTTCAAGTTCGTGGACGGCGAGCGCGCCATCGAGTTCCAGGCCAGCAAGCAGCTGTTTCACTGCCAGCTGGGATCGTACGGTTGCACCGTGCGGGACACGTTGCCGGATGATCGGGCGTTCGTGGTGTCTCCCGATTCGGCCTGGGAGGCGTTCGTGCATCAGTACAATGTGTGGATCCGCCCGCGGGGTGGCAGCGATTCGATGCAGCTCACGACCGACGGCACCGAGGAATGGTGGTATGGGAGCGGGCCGCCGCGTCCCTATCAGGTGATGCGCAACGACACCATCCAGCGGCCCAGCATCAGGTGGTCTCCGGACGCCAAGAAACTCGCGGTGACGCGGCAGGACACGCGCGGCGTTGGCCGCATGCCGTACATCTCGTACACCCCGCAGCGGCCGCGCCATTTCTCACAGCCCTACGCGCTGCCCGGTGATACGATCGTTCCACATCCCTCCATCCGCATCCTGAGCCTGCCCGCGAGGCTCACGGCCGACGGCGGGAACGGCGGGCGCCGCAACATCGCGGGCCAGGTGACCAATGCCGAGGTCAAGCTTCCCGTCCGGCCCAACCAGATTTCGCTCGGTGGGGGCGGTTTCGGCGGCCAGGCGGATTCCACCTGGAGCCGGACCTCGAGCCGCGTCCACTTCACGTTCCTCACGCGGGCCTCCAAGGCGCTCTACCTCATGGAAGCCGATGCCGCGACGGGAGCAGGCAGCGTCCTGGCCGCGGACTCCGCCAAGACCTGGGTGGAGACCAGCCCGCAGGATCCACCGAGCTGGTACGTGACCGAAGATGGCGAGGTCATCTGGTGGTCCGAGCGTGACGGGTGGGCCCATCTCTACCGGATGGCGCGGGGCGGGACGGTGCGCCATCAGATCACGCAGGGTGCGTGGCCGGTGGGCGCCGTGCGGCACGTGGACGAGACGGCGAAGCGGATCTACTTCACCGCGCGGGCGCGCGAGGCGGGCCGGTTCCTCTACTACGCCCATCTGTACCGCGTCAACTTCGATGGCACGGGGCTCACGCTGCTCACCCCCGAAGACGCCGACCACCGCATCGAGTTTTCTCCCAGCGGCCGGTACTTCGTTGACGTCCAGTCGCGGATCGAGTCGCCGCCGGTCACGGTGCTCCGAGCCGCGCCGGACGGTCGCGTGATCCGGAAGCTCGAAGAAGCCGACGTCTCGCGGCTGGAGGCGGTGGGATGGACGCCGCCACAGGTCTTCCAGGTCAAGGCGCGGGACGGCATCAGCGATATCTACGGCGTGATGTTCAAGCCGTCGGATTTCGATTCCACCAGGGAGTACCCGGTCATCGATCACATCTACCCCGGCCCCCAGGTGGGGAGCGTGGGCCAGTGGCGGTTTTCCACCGGGGGCGAGGAACGGGCCATCGCCGAGCTGGGGTTCATTGTGGTGGAGATCGACCATCTGGGGACGCCCCTTCGGTCCAAGGCGTTCCACGACAACTACTACGGCAACTTCCACGACAACGGCCTGCCGGATCACGTGGCGGCCATCAAACAGCTGGGGGCGCGGCATCCGTGGATGGACCTCGATCGCGTGGGCATCTACGGACACTCGGGCGGCGGCTTTGCCTCAACGGACGCCATGCTGACGTTCCCCGAGTTCTTCAAGGTGGCGGTGTCCGGGGCAGGGAACCACGACAACCGCAGCTACAACATTTACTGGGCGGAGAAGTATCAGGGGCTCATGCGGCGGGACAGCGTGCGCAAGACGGACAACTTCGAGGCCTCGGCCAACAAGACGTACGCCAAGAACCTCACCGGCCATCTGTTGCTGATGCACGGCGACATGGACGATAACGTCCACCCGGCCAACACTGTCCAGCTGATCAACGAGCTGATCAAGGCGAACAAGGATTTCGACTTGATCCTGGCGCCGGATCGCGCGCACGGGTTGAACGAACCGTACTTCATCCGCCGCCGGTGGGATTACTTCGTCCGACACCTGGCGGGCAAGGAACCCCCTCGGGAATACGAGATCAAGCGGCCTGAGAGCGCGCGCGGCGCGGGCGGCCCGGAACGCTACTGAGGTCCTCCTCAGCTCGTAATCGTTCCCATCCTTGCGGTTGGAACTGCGCGCCACCTCACGGACAACGCGTCAACACGCCGCCCTCCCCGCCGGGCCCGCCACGGCCCGGTTGATCACCCGGATCCGCGTGGCCACCCACTCCGGCTGCGCTTCCGGTGGGCCGATCACGGCGTACCGCCGATCGCGATCCACCAGCACGCCGGTCGCCCGTGGCTGGATGTCCACGACCAC
>Ga0209342_10004542_pt1 | contig 14425 bp, 14 predicted proteins | sample RifCSP16_2_FD_184023 | JGI IMG/M metagenome (GOLD analysis project Ga0209342, IMG submission 184023) | Soil microbial communities from Rifle, Colorado - Rifle CSP2_sed 16_2 (SPAdes) (version 2) | ecosystem: Environmental > Terrestrial > Deep subsurface > Rock core/Sediment | place: Rifle... | reverse complement strand
TCACGCGGGCCCGACAACATTAACTCCTCCAGCGCAGCTTTCTCGATCACGCACGAAAGCCAACCCAAACGGAGGCGCCCGCCTCGCACGACCACCGGAGGCCCACGCGCCCCCGGGTTGCCACGTCGCCCCAGAGGCCAATGCCGCCTCGCCTCATCGCGCCGCTTGAACAGGCCATCGATTGTCCTTTAGATGCGGGTGTCTGGTCCGCGAGGCATGCGTGCGCCCCTTGCCTCGCGCACGTTCGCTGCTGAGGAGGTTAGACCGAAGCCAGCCTTAGTGGCGCGTTGCCAGAGGCTATGCCGGCAACACGCCGAGCGCCCGGCCGACGCCGGCAAAGAGCTCCAATCCCTTCTCGAGGTCGTCATGCCCATGCGCGGCCGAGATCATCACCCGGATGCGCGCCTTGCCCTTGGGCACAGTGGGGTAGCCGATGGCCATCGCGAACACCCCCGCCTCGAACAGCTTGCGGCTGAACTCCTGGGCCAGGGGTGCCTCACCCAGCATGATCGGCGTAATGGGGGTTGTGCTGCGGCCGGTATCGAATCCCAGACGCTGCATCTCGCCCTTGAAGAAGCGCGCGTTCTCCCACAATCGATCGACCAGTTCGGTGGACGACTCGAGCAGATCGATCGCGGCCAGGCAGGCGGCAACATCCGGGATGGTCATGGCCGAGGAGAAGAGGAAAGGCCGGCCGCGTTGGCGCAGCCAGTCGGCCAGGGAGGGCGAACCGGCCACCACCCCGCCCACCACGCCGAATGCTTTGGAGAGCGTCCCCACTTCCACATCCACCTGGCCGTGTAACCCAAAGTGGTCGATGATTCCCCGGCCGCCGCGGCCGAGTACGCCTTCACCGTGTGCGTCATCCACCATGAGCATGGCCTCGTGATCGTGCGCCGCCGCAGCGATGTCCGCGAGCGGGGCCACATCGCCGTCCATGCTGAATACGCCGTCGCTGATGACGAGCGCGCGGCGGAACGCAGTGCGTTGCTCCTTAAGAACGCGCCGCAGGTCGTCCCCCTGGGCGTGCGCATAGCGTACAACTTTCGCCCCCGAGAGACGGCATCCATCGATGATGCTCGCGTGGTTGAGTTCATCCGAGAAGATGACGTCCTCGTTTCCGACCAGGGCGGCGATGGCGCCCAGGTTGGCGGTGAACCCGCTCTGAAAAGTGACGGTCGCCTCCGCGCCTTTGAATTTGGCCAGGCGCCGCTCGAGTTCGAGGTGCAAGTCGGTGGTGCCGGCGATGGAGCGAACCGCGGCCGGACCCACACCGTACCGCATCACCGCCTCGCGCGCCGCCTCCACCAACCGCGGATGATTGGCCAGCCCGAGGTAGTTATTGGAGCAGAAGTTGAGCACCCGCCGTCCATCCACCGTGAGGTAGGCCCCTTGCGCGGAGGAGAGCGTGCGAATGCGATTGTAGAGGCCGCTCGAGGTCAAGTTGGCGATTTCATCGTCAATCCATTGCAGGCGATGAGCCATGATCATCCTTTCTCGCGAGAGCGCCCGAGGCAGCCCGCGGACGGCCAGCGCCTGGCGCCGGCTGCCACTGCGCCGGCAGCAGCGCGCGGTCCTCAGAGTCAAAGTCCAGCCGCCGGCTCTCCGCGACAGCCTCCAGCTCGAGGGTGCCATACAGGTGCGGAAAGAGCTGACCGGGCTCCGACGGCTCGTAGCGCACCGGAGCCGACAGGCGCGCCGGATCAATGCGCAAGATCACGACATCGGCCCGGCCGGCGAAGTAGCGCTCGGCGACGCCGGCCAGTTGAGCGATCGTTGAACAATGGATGAATCCCTCCGCCGCCAACCCGGCGGGTGCGTAGACCCCGGTCGCGCGCGCCCGGTCCCAATCGGCCTGCGGGAGGAGATGATAGATGAACTGACGGGGCACGGCGTGCGGCTCACTTGGCGGAGGGTTCATCCGACGCCTCCGCCAGGGCCAGCTTCGCCTCTCGCCGCAACCGTTTGAGAGCCACCTCGCGTTGGCGCGCGGTGTGTGCATCGGGCTGAGGCTCGGTGTAAATCAGATTCACCGGCCGGCGCGCACGGGTGTAGCGTCCACCGCGCCCGGCGTTGTGATCGCGCACGCGTCGCTCGATATCGGCCGTCCAACCCGTGTACAGCGTGCCGTCGGCACACTGTACGATGTAGCAGCAGACGTTTTCGGGCAGCTCGCGGTCGCGGTTCACGGTTTCTTTGCCGTCGAGGCGTCCTTTGCGGCACGAATGATATCTCGCTGGTCCTTCCCCAGGCCGAACATGCGGGCGAAGCTATCGCGCAACGAGGGCATCTCGGGCCCCTGGTCGGCGTGATCGTGTGAGGGGTCGCTCCGGGCTTGCATCCACCGCCGGCGGCCGTGCATGGCCTCGCGCAGCAAGGTCTCCAGCTTATCCGCGGTCTGCGTTTCATCGCCAGCCAGGATGTGGCGCAATTCCTCCAGCTGCTCAATGGCGAGGCCAAGGCGGCGCGCAAGATTCTCGCGATTGGCGGCCAGCTCCGCCGCAGCATGCGGCGCATCGAGGCTCGTGAGAAGCGAGGTGGCTTCGGCAAATGTGTCGTCGGCGACCCGCCGGCCGTCACGCCATCCCGGCGCCTCGGTTACGGCGCGATAACAGGCCAGCGAGAGTAGTAGTGGCAGGTGCCGAGTCCCGGCCATCAAGCCGTCGAATTCATCCGCATCCACGAAGAAGGTCGTGGCCCCCAGGGCGGGCGCCAGGCGCGCGGTGAACTCCAGTGCAGTGCTGTCCGATCCGCGCGGGGCCACAATGATCATCAGCGCCCGCTCGAAGAGCGGCGTGGGCGGTTCGGGGGTTGGGCTGCTTACAATGAGATAGGCGCCGACGAGATGGCGGTCGCGCGGCATGGCCTGGGCGGCCCACTCGAAGGTGGACGTCTTGAGGGGTGCGGTCTCTACCACCACCGCGTCCACCTTGAGCGCCGCGGCGATACCTTCCAAAACAGAGCGCACTTCGAGAAAGGGCACGGCCAGCACGACCAGATCCGATCCCTCACAAGCTCGCCCGGAATTGCGCTCGATGAGGTGGATTGCCCCACTTGCGAGAGCGCGCTTGGCGGCGCCCGCATCGCGATCGCACCCCACGACACGCAAATTCAACTCCGGCTTGGCCAGGGCCAACCCGAGCGCGGTGCCGCGCGTACCTAATCCGATGAGTGTCACCTTCCCGGTGGGAGAGGTAGGAGATGTCACGTTGTTCACCTTCGCGGTGGATCCCATCGCCGGCTGCGGGTCAACTTCCCCACGAGACGAGCCATGAGAAGAGGACCTGGCCGACGCCGCGGATAATCCATGAGATGGGGTCGATACCCACGAGTGGCAAGGCAAAGACCAGGACTATGAGGATCATCGGGCCGTAGCGCTGCAGTTGGTCGAAAGTGCGTGCGGCCGACCCGCGCAATAAAGAGCCCACCACCTTCTCGCCGTCGAGCGGGGCAAACGGCAGGAGATTGAAGACGGCCAGAATGATGTTGATGGTGATGAACTGGGTGAGGAAGAAGGCCGGCGTGGGCAGGAAGCGCGTGCGCGGGACGAATTCCGGCCCGACAAGGCCCAGCGCGAAGGGCAGCGCCGCCAGCGCGGCGAGCAGCAAGTTGGCGCTCGGACCCGCCGCCGAGACGATGCCCATCCCGGCCCGTGGGCCGGGGCGCAGATTGTTGGGGTTGACCGGCACGGGCTTGGCCCAGCCGAAGCCCACAGCCACCAGCATCAATGAACCGAGCGGGTCGAGATGGCGCAACGGGTTCAGGCTGAGGCGCCCCAGTTGGGCTGCGGTAGGGTCTCCCAGGCGCGTGGCAACCACCGCGTGCGCCAGTTCATGAAAGGTGAGCGCCAAAACGAGCGTGATGAGACGCGAGAGCAGGTCGGGAAGTGTGAGGCCCAGCACGCTGCGATTATACCCTGCGCGATGCTCGGATTCGGAGTCTGTCGAGTGCGGCGACGTGCGGGTTTGCCCCGCGCAGGTCCCCGGGCTATACTCAAAGGTACGGCACGCCCAGCGGTAACATGCGCGCCGAGGTGCTAATTCCCCCCGGGAGGTCACATGGACGCCAAACCTCGCCTCAATTACGGACAGATTTTCACCCTTGGCTTCGGCTTCCTCAGCACGTCGATCCTCTGGAGCGTTTACAACACCTACGTTCCGGTCATCATGCAAAGCCGCTTTTCGCTGGGAGCTGCGGCGATCGGGTTCCTGATGACCCTAGACAACATGGCGGCCCTCTTCATCCAGCCGATGATCGGTGTCGTCAGCGACCGCACGCGCACACGCATCGGGCGGCGTATGCCGTACCTTCTGATCGGCGCGCCGATTGCCGCCGTGGCGTTCGCTTTCATCCCCAACGCACGCACCTTCTCTGCATTCATCGCGGCCATCGCGGTGATGCTGCTCTTCGCGGCGCTGTACCGCACCCCGGTGATCGCCCTCATGCCGGATCTCGTCCCGTCGCCGTTGCGCAGCCAGGCCAACGGCATCATCAACCTGATGGGCGGGGTGGGCGGAGTGTTGGCCTACATCGGCGGCGGCCTGCTCTACGATGTGAATCCCGGGCTGCCCTTCTGGCTGGGTGCAGCGCTGACCGTCATTGCCATCTTGATTGTCATCTTCGCCATCCGCGAACCGCGCGAACCCATGGCGACCGCCGCGGATTCGCAGGAACTGGCCGACATGCTGCCCAGCGTGACCTTGCTGGTGGTCTCCCTGCTGATGTGGGGCCTGGGCAACTGGTGGCTGGAGGGGATACGCGGCGAGCTGGTCAAGGGCCTGGGTTACCTGGTGATGGCCGCCGGGTTCATTCTGTTCCTGGTCACCCGCCTGCGCCGCCTGCCACAAGGAAACCGAGGCTCGCTGCTGCGTTTGCTGCTCGCGATCTTCTGCTGGTTTGTCGGCTTCAACGCCATCGAAACCTTCTTCTCGCTCTACGGGGTGAACGTCCTGCACATCAAGCCCAGCCTGGCGGGGATCCTGATGGGGGTGGCCAACCTCACCTTCATCATCTTCGCCCTGCCCAGCGGTTTCATCGCCGCCCGCGTCGGGCGCCGGCGCACCATCCTGTGGGGGTTGGCGATCTTCTCGGTGCTCCTGCTCATCGCCTTCTTCATTCCGGTGATGGCCGTCATTGCCGTGGCGCTTGGCCTGGGCGGGATGGCATGGGCGCTGGTCAACGTCAACTCGCTGCCTATGGTGCTCGATTCAGCCCAACAGGATCAGGCCGGCACATCGACCGGGTTGTATTACCTGTTCTCGACGGTGGCGGCTATCGCCGGACCCATCGCCAATGGCCAGGTCATTGAGCGGACGGGCAACAACTACAATCTCATCTTCCTCATCGCGCCGTTCTTCTTCGTCATCGCGTTCTTGCTGATGCTCGGCGTCCGCCACGGCGAGGCTCTTCCCTCCACGCCCTAGCTTGCTGATGCACCGTGCCGAGCGGGGCGCGAGACGACGCGCCCCGCTCTCCGCTCCGGCCGGTGCGCAGGGGAGAAGAACAGCATGGCAGAGCTCAGCCGCGCGCAAATCTTCGATCTGCTCAACCGCCCCGGCCCGCTGTGGCTGCCTGGAGTCGATCTGACCGAGGCCGACCTGCGCTGGGCCGATCTGGGCAGCGCTAACCTGAGCGGGGCCGACCTGAGCGGTGCACAATTGCAGGCGGCCATACTCGGCACAGCCAACCTGAGCGCCGCCAAGCTTGTGCGCGCCAATTTGCGCGGCGCGGGCTTGCAGGGCGCTGATCTGCGCTGGGCGGATTTGCGCGGTGCCGATCTGGCTGGCGCGGACCTGAGCCTGGCCGACTTGCGCGAAGCGGACCTGCACGAGGCGCAGGTCACTCCGGCGCAGTTGCGGCGGGCCTCCTTCCTCCAAGGAGCCCGCGGCCAGCCGGACCTCTCGGGGTAGTTGAGCCGCTTGGGCAATTCGACCTGCTTCTCGCACGCCCCGCTCGAACATCTCTCAACCTCGACCTTTCTTCGGCTAACACCCGTGGGGTAAAATCGCGCGCATGCATCCCGTCCGACTTCGGTCCGCGCGGTGGCCATGGTTCATTCTTGGCTTTGTCGGCGTTCTCGCTGTCGGCGCAGGAGCATACCAAGTCCCGGCTGTGCAACACCGGCTCGATTGGCGCCTCGACATTGCCTTGGCCCGCGTGCGCGCCGTGCTCTACCCAGGCGATGTGCTGCCGACGCCGGTCTCGAGCGAGGCGGCAGGGGTCAGCGTCGCACCGGGAACTCCTGCCCCTCCGAAGCCCGCGCCGTTCGACGAGCCCCTCTCCACGGCGATGCCAACCGCGGAGAGTGTGAGGCTTGTTGAACCCGGGCCTTCCGCGTCGCTGCCCTCGCCTGCCTGGGAGAACCAGGATTGGAACAACTGCGGCCCGGCCACTTTGGCCATGACCTTGCGCATGTTCGGCTGGCAGGGCGATCAATACACGATCGCCGAGGCCCTCAAGCCCAACCGGCGCGACAAGAACATGCGCTGGGACGAAATGGTCTACTACGTCCAATCCCAAGCCGGCTGGTTGCAGGCCACTTTCCGCGTCGGCGGTGATATCCCGCTGCTCAAACGGATCCTGGCCTATGGCTTGCCGGTGATCGTCGAAAAGGGAACCGACATCCCGGAATACGGATGGGCCGGGCACTACCTGCTCCTGACCGGATACGACGACGACGCTCAGACGTTCGTCGTACAGGATTCCTTCGTTGCGGCCGATCAATTCGTCGCTTACTCGAAGCTGGATGCTTACTGGCAGAGTTTCAATCGTCTCTACATCCTGGTCTATCCACCGGAGGACCAGGCCAAAGTGCAGGCCCTGCTCGGTCCGGACGCGGACGAAAGTAGCAATCGCATGCGTGCCCTGGCAACCGCACAGGATGAAACTCGAGCCGACCCACATAACGCCTACGCCTGGTGGAACCTCGGATCGAATCTGAATTACTTCGACCGCTTTGCGGAAGCGGCGGCTGCCTTCGACCAGGCGCGCACGTTGGGCCTCCCCTGGCGCATGATCTGGTATCAGTTCGGCCCCTACCGTGCTTACTACAACGTGGGACGCTATCAAGAGGTGATCGATCTGGCCGATGCCGCGCTGCGCCGCACGCCCCAGCTCGAGGAGTCACTCATCTGGCGCGGCTGGGCACGGTTCAGCCTGGACGATCGCCTAGGAGCGGTCGCGGACTTCCGCGAGGCCCTCGCTCAGAATCCGCGTTCGACCGAGGCGCACGCAGCGCTGGAGTCCATCGGAGCCACGCCCTAGACCGCCCTTCGTCTCGGCAACGATGGGCAATCCGGCTCTCCTCCTCCCGGGCGATATAATCCGCGCATGTTCTCCTCTCCGCGCCTGCGGCGTTGGCTCTTGCCGCTGCTGGTCGTCGTCTTACTGATCTTCGACCTGCTGATCGCCTACCAGATCCCCTCCATTCACGATCGTCTGGCGTGGCGATTGGATGTCTATGGCGCCGAGGTCCGCCGGTTCCTTTTCTCCCAACCTGACACACTGCCCACTCCTGACCCGCGGGCCGTGGAGAGTGCGCGCGCCACGCTCTCCGCGCTCGCGCCCACGCCCAGCGCCACGGCGCAGGCCACGGCCGCCGCGCCCACGCCCTTGCCCAGTCCGACCTTTGCGCCCCTCCCGGCCGCGGTCGTGCTCGACCCGCCGCGCTACGAAAAGCAACTATTCAACAACTGCGGTCCGGCCACGCTCTCGATGACCCTCCGCTACTGGGGCTGGACGGGCAGCCAGGTTGATACGGCCGCCGCGCTCAAGCCGATGCAGAACGACCGCAATGTGATGCCTTATGAGCTGGCGCGGTACGTTCTGGACCACACCGGCTTCGCTGTCGTGATCCGCTCTGCGGGCACGCTCACCGATCTTAAGCGGCTGATCGCGGCCGGCTTCCCGCCGATCGTTGAGAAAGGCTTCAACGAGAGCGATGTCGAAAAGAAGTATGGCTGGATGGGCCATTACAACCTGCTCACGGGGTACGACGATGTGGCGGGCCAGTTCACCGTCCAGGATTCGTTCCTCGGACCGGATCATGCCGTTGGCTACGAGGCCATGCTCTCCGGCTGGCGCGCCTTCAACTACATCTACCTTGTGGTCTACCCTCCTGAGCGGCGCGAGGAGGTCGTCCGTCTTTTGGGACCCAGCGCCGATGAGGACTACAACCAGGCCCTTGCCACCGAAAACGCGCGCAGTGAAACGAGCCTGTTCACCGGCCAAGACCTCGCCTTCGCCTGGTTCAACTTAGGTACGAGCCTGGTGAATGTGAACGACTACGGCCCGGCCTCTCTGGCCTTCGACGAAGCGCGCTACGCCGGCCTGCCGTGGCGCATGTTGTGGTATCAGACGGGGCCTTACTTCGCCTACTTCTACAGCGGGCGTTACCAAGAGGTGATCGACCTGGCCGATCAGGTGCTCAACCAGCGAGACGACCTCGAGGAATCATGGTACTGGCGCGGCATGGCGCGCCTGGCGTTAGGAGAGACTCAGGCAGCCATCGACGACTTGCGCACTGCGCTCGCCAAACATCCCGGTTTCCCTCCGGCGGTCGTCAAGCTGCAAGAACTCGGCGAACTCCCGTGAATTCATCGCATGCCGGCCACATGCCCGTCGCCTGGCTCCTTCTCCGGAAGGATTCCCCCGCTCGATGAAGTCACTTGCGCGATCGTCGCTTCTGGTCGCATTCTTTTTCGGTCTCGACAAGGCCATCGGGCTGGCACGCCAGCTCCTCGTCGCGCGCCAGTTCGGAGTGAGCCCCGAGCTGGATGCTTTCAATGCGGCCAACAATGTTCCCGACCTGCTCTTCGCGCTGATCTCCGGCGGCGCGCTCTCGCTGGCCTTCATCCCGGTGCTCACCGAGACGCTCGAGCAGGAGGGGCGTGCCGCCGCCTGGCGCCTGTTCAGCCGGGTGGCCAACTGGGCGTTCGTGATCACGGCCGTCTTTTCGATTGGATTGGCGTTCGCCGCCGAGCCGATCGTCGCCTGGCGCCTGGGCGTGGCCCCTGGCTTCTCGGCCTCCCAGCAGGCTCTGGTGGCGCAACTCATGCGCCTCAACCTGATCGCGACGCTGATCTTCTCGGTCAGCGGGTTGGTCATTTCTGGGCTGCAGGCCAGGCAGCACTTTGTGCTTCCGGCTCTTGCACCTGTGCTCTACAACGTGGGTCTCATCGCGGGGGTGGTGGTGCTCGCGCCCGAGCACGGGTGGCAGGTCGGTCCGCTGCGCCTGCCCGCGTTCGGTCTTGGGATTCAGGGCATGGTGTACGGCGTGATCCTTGGGGCGCTATTGCACTTGGCCATCCAAATCCCTGGACTGGTGCGCTATGGCTTCCGCTGGTCGGCGTCGCTCACCTGGCGCGATGAGCGAGTGCGGCGCGTGGCGCGCCTGATGGGTCCGCGCGTCCTAACGCTGGGCGCCATCCAACTCGTATTCGTTATCACCGACAACTTGGCCTCGTACATGCCCGCCGGAGCAGTCTCAGCCCTTGTCTATGGATGGGTCATCATGCAAGTGCCCGAGACGGTCATCGGCAGCGCGATCGGAACGGTGCTCCTGCCACGCCTGGCCGAGCGGGTCGCCCACGACGATTCGGCCGGCTTCACTCTGGTGGTCGCGCGCGGAGTGCGCCTGATCCTGGTCTTCACCCTGCCTGCGGCGGTGGCGCTCGGCCTGCTTCTGCCCGCCCTTGTTCCGTGGGTCTTTGGCTTTGATGCCGAAGGCACACGCCAGGTGACATCCGTGGCTCAAATGTTCCTGGTGGGTTTGGCCGGCCACGCGCTGCTCGAGATCGCGGCGCGCACCTTCTACGCCCGACAGGATGCCCGCACGCCACTCACGGCTTCGCTGCTCAACCTCGCGATCTTCCTGGCGCTGGCCCCGCTCCTTGCACGCTGGCTCGGGGCAGCGGGAATCGGGCTGGCCAATTCGCTCAGCTTCACGTTTGAGGCCCTGCTCCTCCTGGGTTGGGGCTGGCGGCGCGGCCAGCGATTCGCTGTTGGCGATGCTCTGGCACGCGCGGCGCTGGCGGTCGTGGCGGTGCTTGCCATCGGCTTAGGGGTCATTTGGCTGGCGCCCGGCAGTGTGCCGGGGGCATTGGCCGGTGCGGCGCTCAGCGCGGGAGGAGTCGTACTCATCGCGGGGCGCGAACTGCGGGCGTGGGCCAGCGGTTGAGGCTAGACACCCGCCAGCAGCCGATCCACGGCGGCGGCCAGCTCTCCAAGATTGGTCACGACGAACACTGAACCGCATCGCTCCGCATAGCGATGCATGTCGCTATCGCCGGTGCCCCACAGCGGGCGCGGCTCCGGCGTGAGCCACAATGCGCGCCGGCTGCGGCGCACAAACTTGTCGAGGAGATCCAGCCGCGGCTCATTGAAGTTGTTGCGTCCATCGCCCACCACAATAAACGTGGTGCGCGAGTCGAGCAGGGCCAGGTGGCGGCGGTCAAAGTCCTCCAGGCTGCTGCCCAGGTCGGTATTGTAGTAGCCGGCCGGCATGCGCGCGAGTACCTGCGCCACGGCCTGGTGGGCCTCGCCGCGCGCCAGGTCGGGCGAGATGTACTCCAGCCGGTCGATGAAAGCGAAGGCGTGCGTCTTGCGCACCTGGTCTTGCAGTGCATGTAACAGGCTGAGCATGAGCTCGGAGATATGCCGCATCGAGGCGCTCACGTCGCACACCACCACCAGCTTGGGTTTGAGATGCCGATCGCGATGCCGCAGCTCCATCGGCACGCCGGCGTAGCGCAGGTTGGCGCGCAGCGTCGCTTTGGCATCCAGTTGGCCGCTGCGGGCATGCTTCTGGCGCAGTGCCACGGTGCTGCGCAGCCTGGCCGCCAGGCGGCGCACCTCATGCCTCAGGCGCGCCATATCCGCCTCGCTGAGTCGGTCGAAGGGCCGCGCCATGAGGGCCTGCACGTCATTCGGCCGCGGGCGCGCCGCCATGTTTCCCGCCAACTGTTGCCCGGCGTAGCTCAACAGCTGCCCTTCGAGCGCGCGCTGGCTGGCGTCGAGTTGCGCGCGGATTTGTTTCACTCGCTCATTCTGCAGCCCCAGCCGCAGGAGAGTTTCCTCGAGTTCGGCTAATGTCTCTTGCACTTCGCGCAGGCGCAACGCGCGGCGCATGCGCTCGATCATCCACTCGCGATAGCGCAGATCATCCACTTGCTGCAGGCCGACCGCCCGACCAAGCCGCTCCAATTCCTCGGCGCTCAACGGTTCGCCGCGCAGGAGGCGCTCGATCGTGCGCCGCAGTGACTCGCTAAATTGGCGCAGGGCTTCGGCCAAGAGTTCTGCTTCCTGAGGGGAGAGATCGCCGGCCACATCGGGCAGTGAAGGCACGGCGGCATGGTCGAAGAAAACGGGGAAGAGCTGGTCGAAGATCGCCAACCCGCGGCGTTCTTTGATTAGCGCCGCGCGCAGCGACACGCGGAAACGGTTTCGGTCGCCCACACCCGCGGCACGCACGGCGCGCAGGCCATCCGCGCTCTCAGCCAGGCTGACGCGCACACCACTGGCGCGCAGGGCGCTGATGAACTTGAGAATGCGTTCTTCCATCTGTGACTCCCGACGACGGCCCGCGCTAAGCGTGTCCCGCCGCCCCGCCAGAGGCGGGCGCACGGCGCGGCATGGCAAGCAGAGTCTGCGCCCGGCGCAGGTCGGCCTCGTGTTTAAGCAGAACGGTCAGTGTCCGTTCGAGCGTCTCTGCGTCCAGCGCGTGGGCATTGAGCGCCACCAGCGAACGGGCCCAGTCGAGCGTTTCGCTGATGCTGGGCGCTTTGCGCAGCTCGCCCTGGCGCAGGCGCTGCACCAGTTCCACAGCCTGGCGGGCCAAATCCTCGGCCAGCCCCGGCACTTTGAGCCGCACCACGCGCAGCTCCTGCTCGAGGGTGGGATAGTCGATGAAGAGATAAAGGCACCGCCGCTTAAGGGCTTCGCTCAAGTCGCGAGTGTTGTTGCTGGTGAGCACCACCAGCGGCACATGCACCGCGCGCAGCGTTCCCACTTCCGGGACGCTCACCTGGTAATCGCTCAACACCTCCAGCAGGAAGGCTTCGAACTCCGCATCCGCGCGGTCGATCTCATCCACAAGTAATACCACCGGCTCCGGCGAGAGGATCGCCCGGAGCAGCGGCCGCTGCAAGAGGAAACGCATCGAAAAGAAAACGTCCTCCTCGCGGCTCAGCCGGTCGGCCGCCTCGCCCAGAGTCTTCGTCCGGCGCAGAGAGGCTTGCACCTTGTCGCGCAGCAATTGGGTGTAGAGAAGCTGCTTGGCATACTCCCACTCATAAAGCGCTTTAGTCTCATCCAGGCCTTCGTAGCACTGCAGGCGGATGAGTTCCCTCCCCAGCGCGCCGGCAACGGCTTTGGCCAGCTCGGTCTTCCCGACGCCTGCCGGGCCTTCAGCCAGAATCGGTTTGCCTAATTCCTGGGCGAGGTAGGTGATCGTGGCTATTTCGTCGCCGGCAATGTAGGTTTGTTGGCTAAGGGCCTGCCGGACCTGATCGGGAGATTCGAAGCGTTGTGTCATGAATAGCGTCCTCCGGGAAAATGGACGACGACGGACCGCGGTGAAGCGTGGCGTAAGCCACGAGGCGAGGCGGCGGGAAGTGGGCCACTGGGTGATTATACGGCGGGTGGCCGTCACGCTTTGCGGGAAAAGAAACGGGGACACGGCATGCCGTGTCCCTGTCGTGTGCGTGCAGAGGAGCCTTACGGAGTGGCCCCCCAGCGCCCCATACCGCGGGCGCCCATGCGTCCCCCAGGCTGCCCGAAGGCCGGCCCGGTCGTAGTGCGCTCAACCATGAGCGGGATGCGGGTCTCCATTTGCTGCAGCATGAGGTCCGCTTGTTCCTGAGTGATCGTGCCGGCCTCAACAGCCGCAGACACTGCTTGCTGCTTGGCCTCGACGATCGTGGCTACAAGCACCTCCTTGGTGATTCCTTTTTCCGCCGCGATGGACACGAGCGATTTGCCGCCCAGGCGCTCGGCCTGGATCGACTCGTCATCCATGCCCAGCAGCTGCGCGACCGCATCCGGCAAACCGGCCCACGTGACGCGCGCACGGCCCACGCCCATCCCCGTGCCATCGCAGGCACCCCACGTCCCGGGCGGGGTCGGGCCCGCAGCCAGAGCCGTCCCAACCATCGTCGCCGCCAGGGCGGCCACTACAACCGACACCACAATCAACTTCTTCATCTCGGGTTCTCCTTTGTTTTCGTTTGTATTCGCGCACCGCCGATGCGGGCGCCGTCTCTACGTGCAAAGTCACTCTACCCACGCCAAGTGGATTTCTTGTGAAGAGGGTCTGCACTTGGCGTGAATTGTCGGGGGGTCATTCGTTCCTTCAACCCGATACGCAGCGCATCCGGCGAGAAGGAATCCGTCTCGAGTTCCATGATGGGCGTGATCGGCGAGGTGTCGGCGGGGAGATCGAACTGCGCCAGCAGTTCCGCATGCGCAGTGCCGTAGGACTCAGCCACACAGGCAGGCGACATCCTGGACAGCCGCGATGGCGCCCAAAAAAACCGCGACCACGCTGCGATGTCGCCCGGGCTGATTAGTGTTACGGACGCTCGGCGGGTGTTGCCGGTCGGGGAAAAGGCAAGAGGGCAGGTACTCGGCGCCGGTATGCCTCATAGGCCATGCCGAACTCGCTCACAAGTCGACGCTCCTCAAACCGCAACCCGATCAGAATGTAGGCCGTCAATCCGATATTGAGAGCGAGCAGGCTAGATGTCATGAGCGGAATCAGCCAGAGGAATAGCAGCCCGGCCGTGTAGAGCGGGTGGCGCACCCAGCGGTACAAACCCGTGACGACCAACTGCCTTTGGCTGTTTCGGGCTTCGCCGAACTGCCGCAGGCCAATGAAGTGCCACACATCCGTATGCAAGAGGCCGACGACGAGCAGTATCCCCGCGCCAAGTTGTCCGAGCACAAGCAGCGCCGCCCACGGCCACGGCGCACGATACAAGAGTTTGCCTGGGTCGAGTGCCGGCACCGCCAGCACGGGCAAGAACGTGAGCCCGGCGGAGACGTTGTACATCACCCGATACCAGCGATCGGCGCGTGGGCCAAGCCGGTCATGAACGAACGCCTTGACCGGTGGGCTGGCGAGCGCGCTGTGCAGCACGCCCCAGAGCGCCACGGCAGTCAGCGTCATCCATGGCCCGCTCATCGCCCCGATTCTCCCTTGGAAGGCAGGCTGGTCTTCTTGCCCCCCAGCAATTCACCGATCCGCGGCACGAGCGCATTCCAAATCGGACAGCGATCATAGACGGCGCTGAAAGCCACGAGCGCTCCGACTAGAATTAACATCCAGGCTCCGTCCAGCGAGAGACCCTCCCCGGCCAGCACGGTCCCTACACCCAAGCGCAGTATACGATCGAGCGCTGCCGGGCCGCGCCGCGGATCGGTGAATTGC
>Ga0209342_10004541_pt1 | contig 14425 bp, 12 predicted proteins | sample RifCSP16_2_FD_184023 | JGI IMG/M metagenome (GOLD analysis project Ga0209342, IMG submission 184023) | Soil microbial communities from Rifle, Colorado - Rifle CSP2_sed 16_2 (SPAdes) (version 2) | ecosystem: Environmental > Terrestrial > Deep subsurface > Rock core/Sediment | place: Rifle... | reverse complement strand
CCAGGCCGCGTTCAGAGCGGGTCCTCGGCTTGCTCTATGCCATCACCAGCGGCATCTCGGCCAGCCAGTTCACCCGCTGGCACCTCGACCACCACGACAACCTGGGCTCCGACCTGGACGATCCCAAGCGTCACTGGCTGTCGCCCAAGCGCAACGCCCGCTGGTACAAGCTCCTCTACTGCACACCGGCGCTGATGCCCATCTACTTCCGGGCGGCGGCCCGGGAAGCTGCCTCCTATCCCCCCGACCTCCGCCGAACCATTGGGCGGGAACGCCTGGCGACCGTAGCCATCCAGCTCTCGGTGGCCTCAGCGCTCCTGGCTCTTGGGGGCCTCGGTGTCCTGCTCCGGGTCTGGTTCGTGCCCTACTTCCTGGTCTTCCCGGTGGCCTTCACCCTGAATCGGCTGGGCCAGCACTACGCCATCGACCCCAGCCATCCCCTCAAGTGGTCGACCCTGATGAAGCCCAGCCATCTCTGGGACTTCCTCTTCCTCTATTCCAACTACCATCTGGAACACCACTACTTCCCCCGGGTCCCGTTCTACAACCTGCGCCGGCTCCACCTGGCCCTGCGGCCTCTCTACAGGCGACTGGGCCTCACGCCCCACACCTACCGCGAGATCCTGTGGGGCTGGTTCGTGCTCAACCGGCCGCCCCACACCGACTGGGACAAAGCGAAGAACTCCGGGCCCATGGAGGCCCCCGCCGCCCTGCGATAGGCGCGGCCGGCGTCTCGCGTCAGCGGCTCACTTCGGAGGACTCGGCTTCTTCGCGCACGCGGGCTCGTAGCCGGCGGCGCAGGCCTGCGCGTACAGATCGCGCGCCTGCTTCAGGTTCTTGATCACGCCCAGGCCGGTCTCGTACAGGGTGGCCAGGGCGTTGCAAGCGGGCGCATCGCCTCCTTCGCAGCCTCTCCGCAGCAGGGCTGCCGCCAGCTTGCGGCCGGCGGCGGTTCCGCGGCCGAGATGAAGGTAGCCCAGTTCGCTGCACCCCTGCGGCAGCCCGGCGTCGCACGCCTGTGTCAGCACCTCGACACTGCGCTTTGGGTCTGCGGCAACCCCCTCGCCACGATCGAGGGCCAGCCCCAGCGCCACGCAGCCGTCCAGCTCGCCGGCCGCACACGCCTTCTCGAAGAACTGGGCCGCCCGCACCCGGTCCGTGGTGCCGTTCATCCCGTCCCGCAAGGCCAGCCCGGCAACCAGGCACGCCGGTCCCTGACCAGCCTCGCAGGCTCGTTCCGGACCAGCCGGGCCAGCCACGGCGGCGCTCGCCGGTTGGGAGGCGGCGGCCAGCAGCTCCTGGGCGTGCCCGCGATCCCGGTCGTCGTCGGCCAAGGCCAAGGCCTGCTGGGCCGCGGCCTTGGCCTCCGCCAAACGGTTGGCGGCGAACAGCAACCAGCCGGCATTGATGCGGTGTTTGGCTTCGCCGGGCTCCAGGCTCACCGCCCGCCGGGCCAAGGGCAGGGTCGTCTCGATGGACGCCTTTCGCTTGGACATCACCATCGATAGATCCGCGTAGGCATCGGCGAAGTGGGGGTTCAGCTCCACGGCGGCCTTGAGGGCTGCCTCCGCACGATCGAGGGCCTCTTCGCTCTGGTCTACCGTGCGCTCCAGATAGGCCCAGAGGTAATGCGCATAGAAGCTGGCAGCCGGTGACTTCCGGGCTCGGGTGAGCCGTTCGCGCGCCTCCTCGCGCTTCTCTTCGCTGTAGGCGAGGTAGGCCGCAGCCTCGTGACTCAGCGCCAGGTCCGGGTCCAGCTTCAGGGCCTCTTCGATCAGGGCCCGGGCTTCGATCGGGCGCCGCATGGCAACGTGGAAGAGGGTGCGCCGCCCCAGGGACTCAGCCTGGGAGAGCCTCCGGGCGCCGAAGGTCCTGTCATCGACATCCACCGCGACCTCCTGGCGTCGATAGCGGTAGGTCACCTGCCGGACGTACTTGTCCAACTCCTTGCCCAGGATGCCCAGGTCGCCAAACGCCGTCTTGGCGGCTTCGGCACCGCTCTTGCCCTCGACCACCAGCTTCAGGAAGGCGTTGACCTGGCCCGGTCGCGCCTCTCCCATGATGAGGTAGTGGATCAGGGCCCAGGTCTCGGCGAAGAACACGTCGGAGCGCCGTTCCTGCGTGAAGTCCGGGGAGTCACGGGTGACGGCGAACAGGGCGTCCAGAGGGAGCAGCGCTCGTTCCCTGAGAACGCCGAGGTGCGAGGGCACGGCGCGTCCCGTATAGACGTACTTGCCGTCGATGATGGTGTTGCCCCAGAACGCGGCCAGGCCCTGCTCGAACCAGAGAGGGAGACGGTCGAAGTTGCGCTGCAGAGCCAATTGAACGTACTGCCGGTAGGGAACCAGGTAGGGGTTGTCCCACGTGTCGTCGCCCGCGCGAAAGCCGGTGATGTCGCGACGGCTGGCGACATAGGTCGCCTCGCGCCCGCTGGCCCAGACACCGACGGGTCGCCAGCGTCCCTTCTCCTCCCAGTATTCCGGCGCCAGGTCCCGAAGCGCCGCCTCGCTCTTGACCGAGAAGACCACCACCGGCCGCGGCATGTCGAGCTGGACCCAGGGCCAGATGCGCTTGAGGAGGGCCCGGATCTGCTCGAACTGCCAGGCCACCCGGCGAGCCTCTTTCTCGGAGCCGTCGCAGATCACGGTGAAGCCCGGGGTCTTCACCTCCACCCAGGGGTCGGCGGCCCCCGCGGCGGCAGCGGAGACAGCGACGGCGAACACAGCGAGCATCGGCAGGGCACGGGACATGGCGACTCCTCACTCCTTGGGCAGCGCCTGACGCAGCACGCGCACGGCGTTCCCGCCCATGATCTTGGCGATTTCGTCTTCTCCGAAGCCCGCGGCCAGCAGAGCGTCGGTCAAGAGCGGCAAACCGGTCACCTCAAACGGTGCGGTGACGGCTCCGTCGAAGTCGGAGCCGAGTCCCAGGTGGTCGACACCGATCAGCCCCGCCGCATAGCGCATGGAGCGGGCGATGGCCGCCGCGTCCCGGCCACAGACGGCGGTCTCCCACACCCCGATCCCCACCACCCCACCTGTCTTCGCCACCGCCCGGAGGGCCTCGTCGCTCAGGTTGCGGTTGTTGTCGCAGGTGCCGCGCACGCCGGTGTGGGAGACCACGACTGGCCGACTCGAGAGGGCGGTGGCTTCGGTCAGGGTCTTGGCCGAGGCGTGCGCCAGGTCGAGGATCATGCCCCGGGCCTGCATCCGCTTCACCATCTCCCGGCCCTTCTCGGTGAGGCCCCCCTTCTCCACCCCGTGCGCCGAGCCCCCGATGTCGGTGTCGAAGAAGTGGGTCGGGGCCATCATGCGCACACCGGACTCGTAGAACCGATCGACGTTGTCGAGGTCGCCCTCCAGGGCATGTGCGCCCTCGACACCCAGAAAGGCCGCGGTGAGCCCGGGCATCTGCCGGCGCCGTTCCAGGTAGGTGGCGAGGTCGCTTGCCGACCGGATCATCACCAGCTTGCCGCCAGAACGGCCGACCGCCTGGTCCAGCTTGCGCGCCTGGTAGAGCGCGCGCTCTTTGAGGCTGGTCCAGGTGGCGGGCGGCCAGGTCTCGACCAGCGTCAGCAGCGTGATGCTGTCAGAACGCCCGTCGTTCCGGTCGAGGCTGATGCCACGGGGCATCTTGGTCACGGTGGTGAAGGCCTGAACGGCCACGTTGGCTTCGACCAGGCGGGGGACGTCGACATGGCCTGAGGAGCCGCGATGCAGCAGATCCCGGTTCCACAAGAGCGTGTCGGCGTGGAGATCGACAATGGTGAGGGTGCGATGCAGCGCAAGCGCCCGGGCCGAGGGCCGGTAGGGGGGCTTCATCAGGACGCGATTGAAGTTGCGTTCGGCGATGCCGGGGCCCGCCAAGAGCAAGCCCGCGCCCAGCGCCAGAGGAATGGCCCACAGCAGGTGTTTCTTCGACATCGTGGCCTCTCCTCCCGCGGGAGGCGTGACGCGCGTCACCGCGGGGGGAGGCTATCATGAAGGGAGAAAGGAGTGGTTCCCGATGAAGCCTGCTCGCGTTGTGCTCGCCGCTGTCTCGTTCCTCGCCGTACTTGGTCTGGCCAGCCCGGCTCGGGCCCAAGGTGGGGTGGGCTTCCGCGCCGGCGTAAGCAGCGACCCCGATCAGCTCTACGTTGGCGGCCACGCCGACATTGGGCCGCTCGAAGGACCGCTCTGGCTGAGGCCGAACATCGAAGTGGGAGTGGGCAACGACCTCACGACGATCTCGCTGAACGGCGAGCTGGCCTACTGGTTGCGGCCTCGGCGCAGCCCCTGGAGGCTCTACGTGGCGTTCGGACCTGCTCTCAACCTCTACCGCTGGGGCGACGAGGGCAGGCACGCGGATCGCGAGACCGACGCCGAGATCGGCTTTGGCGTTGGTGTGGGCCTGGTCCACCGAGGCAGCTTCTTCGTCGAGTTCAAGCTGGGCGCCCTCGACAGCCCGGAGGCCAAGATCGGCGTCGGCTGGACCTTCAGATAGGCGAGAGCGCTCGGCAGATGACGCCCCAGTGGATCGCGTGCTCCGCCGCTCCTGCCGGGCAAGCCGTTGACCAGGCGGGGGCGCAGAAGGAGAATGGCCTATGGCGACGGTGAAGGAAGTCGCACTCGAGGTCGTTCGGTCCCTCCCCGACGACTGCACCCTCGAGGATGTGGCCTATCGTCTCTACCTTCGACAGAAGATCGAGGAAGCTCGCGAGGACATGCGCGAGGGCCGTGTGTTCACCCAGGAAGAGGTTGAGCGGGAAGCCGCGGCTTGGCTCGACGAGTAAGGTGGGCCGGCCGCGCCAGGGGTGATCTTCGCGCCGCGGTGCGATACGTCGACCGATGACTCGCCGCAGGGCGCCAGGGTCTTCTTGCGTCAGGCCCTCGATGCGGCTCTTTCTCTCGCCGAGTTCGCAGAGCGTGGGCGGGTGGTGCCTGACTTGAGCGACCCCGAAGTTCGCGAGATCTTCGTCGGCAAGTACCGCCTCCTGTACGAGGTACACCCCAACGAGGTGTGGGTCATGCGCCTCTTGCACGGAAGCCGGGACTTCCTGAGCGCCTGGGGCCGTCGCCGAGAAGCAGGAACCGAGCGCGAAGACAAGTAGCCGAGAAGGTGGGCCTCACGGCCGAGGGTCCGCTCCCCGCCCGGCCCCAGGCTCCAGGGGCTAGAATGGGTCACGGGGTGATCCCATGAACAGCTCACGCGTGGTCGTGACCGCGGCGCTGGCGGTCGCCGTGATGGCCTGCACCGCCAGTCCCAAGTCCGCCGCCGGCTTCCGCCTACCGAATGGGGACGCTGATCGAGGGCAGGCCGCCTTCGTGGGCCTACGCTGCAACGGCTGTCACCGGGTGGCCGGGCTCGACTTGGGCCAGCCGACCGCGGTTCCGTCCGTACCGGTGGTCCTGGGCGGGGAGGTGCCTCACGTCAAGACCGACGGTGAGCTGGTGACCTCCATCATCGCCCCCTCGCACCGGGTGCCCGAGGACTTGCCTGCGGACCTGGTGAGGCGCGCGGGCGGCTCGCGCATGCCGGACTACTCCGACGTGATGACGGTCCGCCAGATGGTGGACCTGGTGGCGTTCCTCCAGTCGCGATACCGAGTGGTCCGCCCCGGCGCGGGCCAGCAGTGACGCCGTAGCCGAACGCTATCGGTCGGCGCGGGTCTCGAGGTCGGCCAGCAGCCGATCCAGCGCGGCGCGGTCGAGGAGGTCTCCGCCCTGCACGACGGCTGCGATCTTCCGGGTGTGACGGATGTCGGCCAGCGGGTCGGCCTCGAGCAGGACCAGGTCCGCGAGCTTGCCGGCCTCGATCGTCCCTCGGTCCTTCTCCCCCAGGAAACGGGCTGGCTCGCGCGTCGCCGCCTGCAGCGCCTCGAGTGGAGTCAAGCCCGCCGCCACCAGCAGCTCCAGCTCCTGGTGCAGCGCAAACCCCGGCAGCACGAAGCCATCGAACGAGTCGGTACCAGCCAGGATCGCGACGCCGGCTCGGTGCAGCTCGCCGACCAGGGCCAGCGAGCGCTCGGCCAGCCGGCGGTGGAGGGCCAGCGTCTCGGGGATGGCGCGCTCCAGGTACTCCGCCCTCCGCGCGCGCCAGCGCGCGGCCATCGCCTTGGGCACATAGCGAAGCGGCACTTCCGCGGCCAGGTCGTCCTTCGAGCGAGGCAGGACCGTCTGCGACCAGATCAGCGTCGGCACCGAGGTGACACCGGCGGCGGCCATGCGCGCGAAGAGGCCGGCGGCGCGAGTGGCGTCGTAGCTCGACAGCAGGGCCTCCTGAAGGGCGCGCTGCCGCGCCCGCAGATCCTCGGGCTTGGCGGTCTCGACCCGCGCCGCCTCGCCTAGCGCGTGCAGCTCGGCGCGCAGCTCGGCTTCGCGGCTCGAACAGGCCAGCAGGATCGAGGCATCGCCGGGCAAGGCCGGCGACACGTGCTCGATGCTGCGCTGGCCGCTGCCCACCACGTCCCATGCGCTCACAGCCTCCGGCACGTGACCGGCCACCGGAATGCCTAGCGCAACGCTCTCCTGGACCCCGGCCCTCCAGGCCTCGGCCGACAGCGCGGCTTGGAGCTTGATGAAGTCCACTCCCCGCGCCTTCAGGTCCCGCACCGCCTGCCGCGCCTGCTCCGCGTTGCCGGCCGGCACCACCATCGGGCTCGGCTCCTGTGGCCCGTCCAGGAACGGTCCCGGGGCGACGATCCGCGGTCCGCGCAGGCTGTTGCTCGCCACCGCGTCGCGCAGGCTGCGGATGCGGTCGAAGTCGCCACCCATGTCGCGCACGCCCACCACGCCGTGCGCCAGCAGCAGCGGCAACAGGCTCTCGGAAGGAGGCTCGCCCGGGGGCCGATTGGCGAGGTGCACGTGCATGTCCCAGAGCGCCGGGATCAAGTATCGGCCGCGGCCGTCGACTCGCGTGGCTCCTCTCGGCACCGCCACGGACGAGGCGGACCCGACAACCGCTATGCGCCGGTCGCGAATCAGCACGGTCTGGCCCGGGCGCGGCGGTGCCCCGGTGGCATCGATGACGGTGACGTTGGTGATGGCGAGCGGGTTCGCCGGGGCGCCCCAGGCGGTCCAGGGGCCAAGCGCAGAGGCCAAGGCGGTCAGGAGGGCGGCAAACCGAGGTTTCATCCTGCAAGCCTACCCCAGGTCTCAGCGAGGAGCCGGCCCTCCTGGCGCCTATTAACCCTACGCCTTCCGGGCGGCGCGGAAGCGCCTGGCCTTGTCGCGGTTGCCGCAGGTCTTCATGTCGCACCAGCGTCGCGTCTGGTTCTTGCTGTGGTCCAGAAAGAGCCAATCGCAGTTGGGGGCGTTGCACACACGCACCCGGGCCAGGTCCGGTGAGGTCATGAGGTCGGCGGCGGAGCGCACCACGGGCCAGAGAGGAGCCTCCAGGTTCCCCGGCTCGGACAGCCACTGCCAGCGGTAGGCACCGCCGCGCGGCTGGAGCTCGAGCCGGCGGAAGGCGTCGCGGATCGCCTGGTTGAGGGTCCGGACGCCGTCCCGCGGCGGCGCCTGGGCACGCACGGCGGCCGCGAAGATGGCGAAGATGGCCTCCCGCAGCCCCCGCGCCCGTCCCAGCACCCGGGTCGCCCCCGCACGCGACCGCTCCGCACGCACCGCCAGCTTCGCGGCTTCCGCCTCGCCGAGGGCGCCGGCCTGCTCGGCCCACGACAGCAGGCGGCGGTAGTCCGGGAGCATCTCTTTGGGATAGTCGGTCGGCCGCTGGTCGAGGGTGTTCGCGAAGTCGAGGCAGAGCGCCCCACCCGTCAGCTCAAACGCCGGTTCGGCCGGTACGCCTTTGGGGGTCGCCATGGTTCCTCAGGCATGGTAACTCCCAAGAAGGACTTGACAAGTCACCAGTACCGGCGTAACTCTCATAGTAGTTATAGGCGGTTACTCGGTTGCCCGGAGAGCAGTGAGTGAATGAGCGGCGGGCAGGGTTGGCGAGCTTGCGGCCGAGGAGCCTCGCCAGGCTGCTGGCCCCGGAATCCCGGGCAGCGTGGCCTTACGGGCTGAGACGCAACTCGCGTCGGGCTGACGGGACTACTGAGTCTGTCCTGCCCGCGCTCGCCGCGACCTGACCGACTTGGCCCGCGCGAGGCTGGCCCCTTCGGCGAGCCACCGGCGGAGCACCGCCTGGTACTTGAGGCCGGTACGCGCCGCGACCCGGCGGGCCTCTTCGATCTGCTCGACCCCGACGCGAAGCGTGATCTGCTTCAGGTGTCGCCTGGCCCGGATCTGTTCGACCAGGGAGGGGTCCAACTCGAACGTGACGCGTTCTACGGCATCCCAGTCGATCGAGTCGAAGTCGACTGCGTCGGGATCGTCCTGGTCGAGCCTTCGAGGCCGAAGCTCAGCGGCGCTTCTGCGCGAGGCGCGTGTACTGGTGCCACCACCGTGGGTTTGTCGGCTCATACGCTGTCACCACCCTGACCCAGTGGGTCTCACGGTCGCACCCCACTGTAGCCATAGGAGAGAGTCACGCGCAACGGTGACCAGGGTGCGCCGAGGAGATCCGTGGTGCCCGCTCCTGGGACGCTGGCGTCCCAGGAGCGAACAGAGCGGTCGCTCCGGTAGCACCGGGGCCTGGCCAACAAGTCGCGCCTGCACAAGGACTTCGCCTGGCAGCGCAGGTTGGCATGTCGCTTGCCCTTGGAAGCGGCCATGGACGTCACTCGCCCCTCCCAGGCTCGGCAGAAGAAGATCCGCCGGATCGGGATCGTGGCCGGGAGCGTGGTCGGCCTCTCGCTGATCACCCTCGGCCTGTCGCGGCTCCGGCCGGCCGCCCCCAGGGTCGACAAGGCCACGGTCTGGATCGACGCCGTGAAGCGCGGCGAGATGCTTCGGCAGGTCCGCGGCATCGGCACGCTGGTCCCCGAGGAGGTCCGCTGGATCCCCGCCGCGACCGACGGCCGCGTCGAACGCATCCGGATCCAGCCGGGGACGATGGTCACCGCCCTTAGCGTCATCCTCGAGCTGTCGAACCCCGAGGTCGAGCAGTCGGCGCTGCAGGCCGACGCCGAGATGCGAGCGGCGGACGCCCAGGCGATCGAGCTCAAGGTCCGCCTCGAAAGCCAGCGCCTGGACCAGCTGGCGGCGGTGGCTCGCGTGGAATCGGAACACACGCAGGCCCGGATGCAGACCGAGGTGGATGAGCAGCTGGCCGAGCGCGGCCTGATCGCCGCCATCACGCTCAAGACGTCGCAGACGCGAGCCCAGGAGGCGCGGAAGCGACTCGACATCGAACAAAAGCGCCTCGAGATCAGCGGTGAGTCGGTCGCTGCGCAGGTCGCGGTCCAGCAGGCGGTCGTCGAGCAGCGTCGCGCCATGGCCCGTCTCCGCCGCAGCCAGCTCGAAGGGCTGCGGGTCCGCGCGGGCATGGATGGCGTGCTCCAGCAGGTCCCGGTCGAGGTGGGCCAGCGCGTGACCCCCGGCGCCAACCTCGCCCGCGTGGCGCAGCCGGGAAAGCTGAAGGCGGTCGTCAAGATCGCCGAGACGCAGGCCCGGGACCTGGTTCCCGGCCAGAGAGCCACCATCGACACCCGCAACGGCGTCGTGCCCGGCCACGTGTCTCGAGTCGACCCCGGGGCACAGAACGGCACCGTCACCGTCGACCTCGCCCTCGACGGCGCCTTGCCCAGGGGCGCCCGCCCCGATCTCACCGTGGACGGCACCATCGAGCTGGAACGGCTCGACAACGTCCTCTACCTGGGCCGCCCCGCGCAGGGCCAGACTGACGGGCTGCTGGGGCTGTTCGTTCTGGAGGAAGGAACGAACCACGCGGTGCGCCGCAAGGTGCGCCTGGGCCGGGCCTCGGTGAACACCGTCGAGATCGTGGAAGGGCTCAAGGAGGGGGATCGCGTGGTCCTCTCGGACACCTCCGCCTGGGACGCCTTCGATCGGATCCACCTCAACTGAGTGAAGGAGAACACGTGAGCGCAGACGCCCCGCTGATCCGGCTGGAGGACCTGACCAAGGTCTTCTACACCGACGAGATCGAGACCCATGCCCTCTCCGGGATCCACCTCACGATCCAGAAGGGGGAGTACCTCGCAATCGCCGGGCCCTCCGGGTGCGGCAAGTCCACGTTGCTGTCGATCCTGGGGCTCCTGGACTCGCCGAGTTCGGGCACCTACACGATAAACGGCGGACCGGTTCAGGAGCTCAACCTCGCCACGCGAGCCCGCATCCGCAACCGGGAGATCGGCTTCATCTTCCAGAGCTTCAACCTGATCGGCGACCTCACCGTCTACGAAAACGTCGAGCTGCCGCTCACCTATCGCGGTATGGGCACCAAGGAGCGGCGCGAGCGAACGAATCAGGCCCTGGAGCGCGTGGGCATGGTCCATCGCGCCAAGCACCTGCCGAGCCAGCTCTCGGGCGGCCAGCAGCAGCGGGTGGCGGTGGCGCGGGCGCTCGGGGGTTCTCCCGCAATCCTGCTTGCCGACGAGCCCACCGGGAACCTCGACTCGAAGAACGGCGACGCGGTGATGTCGCTGCTCCGCGAGCTGCACCGCGCCGGCTCCACCATCTGCATGGTGACCCACGACGCCCGCTTTGCGCGCCACGCGGACCGCACCATCCATCTCTTCGACGGTCGGATCGTGGAGGAGGTCACCGAAGCCATGGGCACGGAGGTGGTGGCGTGACGAACGTGGATACGCTGGTCCGCGAGCTGCCGGCATGCTGATCCCTGACCTCCGCGTCGCCATCAAGTCACTCGGTCGCTCTCCCGGCTTCACCCTGGTTGCCATCACCACGCTAGGCCTCGGCATCGGCGCCAACACGTCGATGTTCAGCATCCTCAATGGGTATATGCTGCGCCCGGCCCCCTATCCGGACAGCGATCAACTGGACCGCATCTATCGCGCTACGTCCCAGGATCCCGACGGCGGTGTGTCCCCGGCCGACTACCTCGTTCTGAAGTCGGAGATGAGCGGGTACGGTGAGATTGCCGCCTACGCCAGTTCGGATATGAGCCTCTCGGAACCCGGCAAGCCGGCCGAGACGGCCCGCGGCCTCCGCATCTCAGCCAATCTCTTTTCCACCCTCGGCACCCAACCTCAACTGGGCCGCGGCTTCCGTCCCGAGGAAGAAATCGCGGGCAACCACCGCGTCCTCATCATCAATCACCGCTACTGGCAGGTTCGCTTCGGGGGTGACAGCCAGATCCTGGGGCGCACGGTTCGCGTCGATGGCGAACCCTACGAGATCGTCGGCGTGCTGCCCGCCACCTTCAGCGACTGGCGCCATCTGTCTTGGGTCGACGTCTTCCGGCCAGTCGGTCTCGACGAAAAGGAAGCCCGCGACCGCAACTCGACCTGGCTTCGCCTGGTCGGGCGTCGCTCCGGCACCCTCGCCCGCGCTCAAGCCGAAGCCTTCATCGCCAACTTCGGTCGTCGTCTCGCTGTCGACTTCCCCGCCGTCCACACCGAAACCACCTGGCGCACCATTCCGATCGAGGACACCTTCCTGCCCAGGGACGCCCAAACCATCGTCGTCATGTTGATCGGCCTCTCCGGCTTCGTGTTGCTCATCGCCTGCTCCAACCTGGCGAATCTCCTGCTCGCCCGCACCATGGCCCGCGCCCGCGAGTTCGCCGTGCGCTCCGCGCTCGGGGCCTCTCGCTCCCAGGTGTTGCGCCCCCTGTTCGTCGAGTCCCTCCTGCTCGCCCTTGCCGGCGGCATCTTCTCCCTCTTCGTCGCCCTGTGGACCTTCGACTGGTTGGCGGTTGCCAGCGCAGGGGACAACGGTGTCGGCGTCACTCTCAGCCTCGACTGGCCCGTGCTCGGCTGGGCGTTCGGCGCCTGCCTTTTGACGGCCCTCGCCTTCGGCGTTGCCCCAGCGCACTTCGCCCACCGGCTCGACCTGAACAGCACTCTGAAGAGCGGTTCGCGCGGCACCACCGGAGATCGCGGCCACCAGCGCTTCCGCCACGTCCTCATCGTGGGCCAGTTCGCCCTCGCCATGGTCCTGCTCGCCGGCGCCGGCCTCTTCGTGCGCGGACTCCACGAGTTGAACAACCGTCGATACGGTTGGGAATCCGACCACCTCGTCACCGGCACCATGCTCCTTCCGACCGACACCTACCCGAGCGGCAAGGAGATCACCGCCTTCCAACGCCTCGCCCTGGAACGTTTGGAAGCGCTGCCCGGCGTCGAGTCCGCGAGCCTCTCCTTCTCGATGCCCTTCTTCGGTCTGGCCGAGCCCCGCAAGTACCTGGTCGCAGGTCGCGAGATCCCTGAACCCGGCCATGAGCCCGCCGCCGTCATCAACGGCATCAGTCCCCACTATTTCGAAACCGTCGGCACCCGCGTGCTCAACGGACGCACCTTCAACGAAGGCGATACCCTCGCTTCCCCGAGAGTCTTCATCATCAACCAGGCGATGGCCCGTGGCCTCTTTGGGGGCGAAAGCCCTCTCGGCCGGCGCGTCGCTCAGGCCGGTGGCAGGACCACCGAATGGGGAGAGATCGTCGGCGTCGTCAGCGACGTTCAATCGGTCTACCCCGATCCTAACCCGGTGACCTACCAGCTCTACCAACCCATGAGCCAGGAACCCCGGGGCATTGGCGAAATCGCCGTACGAACCGCGGGTGTCGCACCGTCCACTGTCGTCGACGGTATCCGCACCACCATGATGTCGCTCGACCCGGACCTGCCGGTGCGCAAGCTCCAACCCGCCGAGAAGACGATCGCCAGGGCCAACTATCAGCTCGGCGTCCTCAGCAGCATGCTTTCCGGGCTAGCCGCGCTCGGGCTCGGGCTGGCCTCCCTGGGGATCTACGGCGTGATCGCCCGCACCATGGCCCAGCGCACCGGCGAGTTCGGCATCCGTCTCGCCCTGGGTGCCCAAGTCGGAGACATCATCCGCCTGGTGCTCACTTCCGGAGCGAAGCTCGCGCTCATCGGCTCCGCCATCGGCCTGCTCGGCGCCTTCGGCGTTTCCCGACTCCTCGCGGCGGGCTTCCCCAGCATGCGGATCAACAACCTTGGCGTCTTGGCCGGCGTCACCGTCCTGCTCATCGCGATCGCGCTGATCGCCTGCTACATGCCCGCGAGGAACGCCTCCAGGATCAGCCCCACCGAAGCGCTGCGGGCGGAATAGGTGCCGATGGTGGGAAAGACATGCTGATCCCTGACCTCCGCTTCGCTATCAAGTCGCTCAGTCGCTCTCCCGGCTTCACCCTCATTGCCGTCATCACGCTCGGCCTTGGCATCGGCGCCAACACCTCGGCGTTCAGCATTCTCAATGCGCTGTTGCTGCGCCCGCTACCCTATCCGGACAGCGGACAACTGGACCGCATCTTTCGCGCCACCGCCCAGAACCCCCGGGGCAGCGTCTCACCGCCCGACTACCTCGATCTGAAGGCCGAGATGAACGGCTATGGCGAGATCGCAGCCTACGGCGTCTCGGACGTGAGCCTCGCCGAACCCGGCAGGCCCGCCGAGGCGGCCCCCGGCCTCCGCGTCTCCGCCAACCTCTTTGCCACGCTCGGCCTCGAACCTCGACTCGGCCGTAGCTTCCATCCCGACGAGACCATTCTGGGAAACCACCGCGTCCTCATCATCAGTCACCGATGCTGGCAGAACCGCTTCGGTGGCGAGGCCAACGTCATCGGCCGCAGCGTTCGCGTGGACGGCGAAGCCCACCAGATCGTCGGCGTGCTGCCCGCTATCCTCAACGACTGGCGCCACCTGGGTGCGTTCGACGTCTTCCGGCCCCTCGGTCTGAGCGAAGAGGAAGCTGGCGACCGCAGCTCCCTCTGGATCCGCCTGGTCGGGCGTCGCTCCAGCAAGCTCACCCCTGCGCATGCTGGGGCCTTCATCGCCGACTTCGGTCGACGCCTCGCCGCCGATCACCCCGCTGCCAACGCCGGAACCACCTGGCGCACCCGGCCGATCATCGACACCGTGATACCCGACAACGCGCCGGGCGTGCTGGGCATGCTGATCGGTCTCTCCCTCTTCGTGCTGCTCATCGCCTGCTCCAACCTCGCGAACCTGCTGCTCGCCCGCACCATGGCCCGGGCTCGCGAGTTCGCCGTGCGTTCCGCCCTCGGTGCCTCTCGGTCCCAACTGCTACGCCCCCTGGCCGTCGAGTCTCTGGTGCTGGCCTTCGCCGGCTGCATCTGCGCCATCTTCGTCGCCATGTGGACTAACGAGTGGCTGAACGCTTTCAGCGCCAGTGGCGGTGGTGAAGCCCTGGTCTTCTTCCTCGACTGGCGGGTGGCGGTCTGGGGGTTCGGCGCCAGTCTCTTCACAGCCCTCGCCTTCGGCGTGGCCCCGGCGCTCTTCACCCTGCGGCTCGATCTGAACAGCTCGCTCAAGAGCGGATCCCGCGGCACCACCGGAGATCGCGGCCACCGGCGCTTCCGCCATCTCCTCATCGTCGGCCAGTTCGCCTTCGCCATGGTCCTGCTCGCGGGTGCCGCCCTCTTC
>Ga0209342_10004536_pt1 | contig 14438 bp, 10 predicted proteins | sample RifCSP16_2_FD_184023 | JGI IMG/M metagenome (GOLD analysis project Ga0209342, IMG submission 184023) | Soil microbial communities from Rifle, Colorado - Rifle CSP2_sed 16_2 (SPAdes) (version 2) | ecosystem: Environmental > Terrestrial > Deep subsurface > Rock core/Sediment | place: Rifle... | reverse complement strand
CGCATGACTCGGAAAAGGGGGTCGCGGGGGCCGCGGGTCCCGGAGTCATGCGCGCGGCCCGTTCGAGCATCTCCGCGCGATCGGATCCGACGTGCCTCGGCCGGAAACGGACGCGAGTACGCCCCGGACCGGACCCCACCGGAGGTGTGGCTGGGAGAGCCTCTCCCGCGACGACCCTCGTCTCCCTGGAGGCGGACTCGGGCCGGTTGGTTCTGACCTCGGCCGACCCTGGCGCGATCCCCGCCAAGTCGGGGCGGGACCCGGGAAGATCGGGGCCGATGGCCTCTTCCTCTGGACGGATCGCGATTTCGCGCACCCCTCCAAAAGAAGGAACCCGCCCCAGCCGGTCCCGGTCCCCGCCAATCCGGTCGGACCTGGCGGCACTCGCGGCGGGGCTGTCGGGCACCCGTTCCGGCGTGCGGAACCCTCTCCCGGTCGGCCGGGACCCTGGCTCGATCGGTCCGGACCCTCGCTCGATCGGTCCGGACCCTCGCTCGATCGGTTTGGACCCCGGCCGGGTCCGCCCGGACCCCGTCTCGTCGAGCGGGGCCCCCGTCGGATCTGTCCGCGACCTGGTCCGTGGCGGCGGCATCCCGTCCGGATCCGCCCGGACCCCGTCGGCGGGAGCCGGGGTCCGTTCCCGGTCGCCCCGGGTCCCCACCCGAGGGTCCCGGACCTGTACAGGCCTCCCGGACCCCCGTCCGGTCTGTCCGGACCCCCGCCGGACCTGCCGGGGATTGTTCCGCGCCTGGTGGGGTTCCGTTCAAGCGTGGTGTACTCCATAGAGCCTCGGTCGCGGGGGGCTTCGGGAGCGTCGGGGGTCAGAGCGGACCCGAGGGAAACCACCTGTCCGTCCCGGCCGAGCGGGGGCGCGCCCCCGGCCGCCGGAGCTTCTTCCCGCGCCCCTAAAACTTATCATGCCGTGCTCAGGTGAGTCCCCGCATGTCGCGGTTCGACCTCACTGCCAGTCCACCGGTAACCGCCAAGCGGCCTGCCGGGTGTCCACGGGTTCTTGTCCTGGCGTGGGGATACCCCTAGCGGAGACTGGGGCATGAACGGAGAGCTTGCGGTGGATGCAGACACATGGCTTCAGATGGTTACCGACTTGAACAACCAGATGGGAGGACGTAACGTACCGGTTGAGCGTCCATCGGATTTCTTCGAGAAGCTCATGGATCTGGCATGTAGGCTGGAAAAAGCCCATGGAACGAAGAAGCACATCGACCTCAATTTGACGAGCCTCTGGCACGCTTCACTCCTCTTGGCGCTCTGGGTAGAGGTCATCGGCAACGCGAAGTTGTACGACCCCACCCGAACAGACCTCACCGACGGCGTCCGTAGGGAGCTTCGTGACTGGTTCGCATCGCTTCCTAAGACGGCTGAATCGGTATCAAGGCTGGGACTCGCACTTGGCAAGGAGTTCCAACGCCGCATAACACCTAACATCTTGGAGGACTGGGAGACGATCGTTTCCCCAAGGCCAGATCGTCCACGTCAGAGTTCAACCGCCACCTTCGAAAGTCTGATCAAGCCAGGGAAGCTGCCTCTGAAGACCATCAGCGGCGAGAGCTCCGTCAAAGAAACTCTCACCCAGATGGAGGAGGCAGGGTCGGGAGGATTTTCCCAGCTTGGGGTCGAAACCCCGGATGAGGGACTCCGACTAGTTAGGGTTGAGCGTCTGGCGTTCGAGATACGCCGGCGTGGCGCCCAAGTCCTCGAGGAGCGCGTGGCCAAGTTCTCGGAGCCGGTTCCTGTTGCGGAACCCGTTGACACGATTCGAGACCTTTGGCGGAAGGGGATGAGCGAGAAGGAAGCCGTTGTTCTCCGGGGGGATGTCCTCCACATCTTGACCACCTGGGATCTTGCCGAATACCTAGACGACGCCGCAGGCGACTTCCTTCTCATTAGGGAGATGGAGACCACTCTACGGGAGATCGTCCGTCAGCGCATTGGCGACCCTGTACTCATCGATGGAGACGAGAAACACCTCGAAAAAACGACGATCGGACGACTCGTCGCGCACATCACGGGAGATTGGTGGCTTCAACTGACCCCGGTTTTCGGGGACCCCGACGTGACTCGTGGGAACCTCGATGACCTTGTTCGCATCCGCGACCACATCTGTCACTTCAGAGGGTGGCTTGGTCTGCCCGACAAACAGAAACTTAGGACGGTCCACGAGTGGATAGCTGGACTTGTACGTGTGAGTGTATAAGGTCGGTTCAGCGAGCGTCAACGTCATGACCCGACTCAACCCACCGACCATGGGCTGTGCGAGTTCTATCGGGTTCGGAGATGAACTCCTCCGCCTTCCCACCATTTACGCGTGAGGGCGAGAGTGGGCAATGCCGCGACCTCAGTCAGCCGCTGGACAGCATGTTCGGCACGTTTGCCTTCCTGTAGTCTTAGGTGTGCTATGCCCAGATGACCTATGCTGGCGGCCACATGCTTTCGGTTCTTGATTCGTAGGGCCCACCGGAGGGCCTTGCTGTACATAGCCACAGCCTCCTTCTGCGTTTGGACGAGTTGCGGATTGCGAGAGGACATCGCCTCCAAGACCTCGCCGAGAGAGAGGTAAGCAATCGTTGCCTGGAAGTGGTCCTTGGCCTCTAGGGCGCTCTGGACGCTCAGCTCGGCGTGATCCTTGGCTCTGTTCAACTGTGTCATTGGATCGTCCTCCTCAATTCGCTCAGCGCTCCCGAGGCAGAAGCTTGCGAGGGCGCTTCTCTGGGCGCTTACCGCACGGGGATCATTCTCCTGCTCAGCGACGCGGAGCGCTTCCTCGAACTTCCGTTTGGCCGCGCAAAAGTGCCCCCGTTCCCAGAGGTTATACGCCTGGTTGTTAAGGGCGGCCCTGAGAATCCTCTGGTGAATTCCCTGGTTCTTCAGGCCCCTGGCGATAGCCTCGGCCTTTCGAAGGCGGTCCATCGCCTTAACATACTTCTTGAAGGCGTTGAAGAGGTATCCCTCCAGATTCGCCAACTCGCCCTGTAACCAAAGAGCGCCCCGTCTCCGGAGAAGATGTTGGGCATCCTTTGTGAAGGCGAGGGCCCGGTCCAATTCCCGATTCAAGTAGCAGATGCCCGCAGCACGGATTCTCGTGTAGGCGAGTGCGTCGTGGTTCGCTTGCACAGCCGGATCTTGTCCAAGGCTGATGTAGGTCACCAAGGCCTTCTGGAATCTCCCGTTGCGCTCCAGATCCCGTGCGAGCTCGAGACGCCGCTGGGCCAATGCCGGAAGACCGGGGAAAGGGTATCCAGGGACAGGGGGCGTCGACCGCGTACGAACGACGGGGAGATCTCCCAGCGAGTGGGTGGACTCCGAGGCGAGCTTCCGTGAGCGTCGGGCGATGCGCAGCCCTTCGTCCGTCAGGTCGAATCGCTTAGGCCTTCGCTCTGACAGACAACGCACCCACGGGACTGCGAGTGTGACCAGTCCGTGCTTCCACTCGCTCCCGACCCCGTAGCCGTACAGCCAGCGGTATGCGTGCTGAGGGGTCTTGCCCGTACGATCCGCGAGTTCGGTCGCTGTCCTTGGCACCGGGTTGCCCTGGGAGTCTAAGAAGGCCATCAGCGCAGCCCGCAGAGCAGCCTCCCAATCTGGCATCTAGGACGCCATGCAGAAGGCTCTACTTGGTTCTTCGCCTGCATCCATGTTAATTCGCATTTGTCATGTGACCTTATATCCCGGCCTTGCCGATACGGCCGGCATGGATGGACCCACGGGCACGGATTCGGCGAGGCGGCTCGGAATCATCGCGACCCTGCTAGTCGGGGTAGCCTTCGGCGGGTGGTACAACAACGCCTCCGGAGGTTGGGGGATCCAGAATCCAGGAATCCCATCGGTGCGGGATGTCTGCGCGGCGAGCGCGACCGAGGTCTTCGCCATCGGCGGGGATGCCATCGCCAAGACGGATGATGGGGGAATTACTTGGCAGACCATCCTCAGCGGCTTCGGGGTCGTATCCAAGTGCGCATTCCCAGCCCCGAATGTTGGCTGGGTAACCCGGAGCACAACCTCCATTCTTCACTGGGACGGGTCATCTTTCCTGCCGCAGGACGCGGGAACGGTGGAGTGGCCCTACGCGGTTTTCGCCCTCACGTCGAGCAATGTCTGGGCGTGCACCCTTGTCGGGGAGGTTGCTGCCACCGCAGATGGATTCAACTGGACCCTCGTGGGGCAGATCCCGAGCGGAGCCACTTGCGAGGCCATCTTCTTCACTTCCGTCAGCACCGGTTATGCCGGGGACAACCAAGGCAGTCTCTGGAAGAGCGCAGACGGCGGAGCAACGTGGTCCTTCCTCGCCGGCGGGCCATCACGTACGAGGATCACGTCTATCTACTGCCTGGACGCGCTGGCATGTTACGCTGCGGGGGAGGACGCAGGCACGGGGATCGTCCTGACGACTTCGGACGGCGGCGCAACATGGTCTTCCTTGCCTGTTCCGCCAGCGACCATCTACTACGACACGCTTTGCTTCGCGCCCTCGACATGCTGGATCGTTGGTTACCCGGGGGTCACAGCTGTCACTTTCGATTCCGGCGCCACCTGGCGCGAGTACCCCGTCCCCTCCGGCGTCACCCTCCTGGGTAGCGACTTCGCTAGCCCCGACCTCGGCTACGTTGCCGTCCAAGAGGGCTTCATCCACAAGTTCACGAACGATGCCCCTGTGGCGAACGCGGGGTCGGATCAGGCCGTCTTCCGGAACGTCCTCGTCTCCCTGAACGGCACGGGTTCCAGCGACCTGGATACCGACCCGCTCACATATCTGTGGATACAGGTCGGCGGTCCAGCGGTCACGCTCACTGGCGCGACCACCGCGACAGCCACCTTCACGCCGTCGCAGCTGGGCATGTACACGTTCAACGTCACCGTGGACGACGGCTTCGGCGGCACGGCTCCGGACCAGGTCGTGATAACCGTGGCAAACCGCGCACCGATGGCCAACGCTGGTGCCGACTTCATGGCCCGGAAGGCGACGACCGTCGACCTGGATGGCAGCCAGTCCACGGATCCCGACTTGGACAGCCCGCTCACCTACACTTGGGCGCAGGTTACCGGGCCGGCGGTCACCCTGAACAACGCGAACAACGCCATCACGAACTTCACCCCGCCGCAGGTCGGGCTGTACAACTTCTCGCTGGCCGTGGACGATGGCCACCTCAACGGTGTGACCACGGACTACGTCGAGGTGACGGTCTGGGGCCTCGCGCCCGTCGCGAACCTCACCGGGCCGACGACTGGCGCAACGGGGGCGAGCCTCTCGTTCTCCGGCGGGAACTCAACGGACGCAGACGGGATGATCGACACCTACGTCTTCACCTGGGGCGACGGGAGCACGCCCACCTCCGGCGTGAGCCCCAACGCGGCCCACGCCTGGACCACCGCGGGCACGTACCCAGTGAACCTGACGGTCACGGACAACGACGGGAACGTGAGCGCCGCAGACACCCTGACGGTCGCCATCTCCGCCGCCAACACCGCCCCGATCGCCGCCATCGCCGTCAACCCCGCGTCGGGTACCATCCCCACCAGGTTCGCCTTCAACGGCAGCGGGTCCCAGGACGCCCAGGACCCGGATGCAGCGCTCAACTTCACCTGGAACTTCGGCGACGGGCGGACCGGCTACGGAATCACCGCGTCCCACAGCTACACCTCGCGTGGCACACTTACGGTGACCCTCACGGTGAGGGACCAGGGCGGCCTTACGGGAACGATTACGATCTCGGTGACCGTCGCGAACCGGGCGCCGACGGTCGACGCAGGCCCCGACCAATCGGTCGGCGTGAACAAGCAGGTAACCCTGTCCGGAAGTGGGACGGACCCGGACGGCGACGCGCTGACCTATACCTGGGTCCAGACGGCGGGACCGCCCTTGACCTTTGCCGGGGCAGGCACCGCCGAGGCCACCTTCACCCCCACGGAGATTGGCACCTACAAGTTCCGGCTGGCGGTGAACGACGGCCAAGCCGCGAACACCACGGCCTTGGACACCGTGACGATCACCGTAACTAAGGCGGAGGTCTTCCCGTGGCTCCCTGTGCTCATTGCCCTCATCATCGTCGCGGTCGTCCTGGTCCTCGTCCTGATGATGCGGAAGAAGAAGCCCGCCGAGGAGGAGAAGCCGATCGAGCCGGAGAAAGGAGAGAAGGAGGGGCAAACCACCGGCGACGAAACGGTCACGAAGCCGGATAAGTCAGCGTGAGAGGCCCCGGCCGAGTGCTCTTGGCGATCTTGACCCCTAGATACGTTGAAGGTCGGCACTGAGACTGTCAACACCCTTCATTCATCCCAAACTAGACGCGTCTGTCTCGTCTTTTGATCCTCCAAGTGGCCCCTGAGACGCCGAGCAAGGCCTGCCTTGACAAGCCAATTGGTAAACACCTTGAACCTCCACTCCAAAGTTACGTGGTTCCATTGGTAGTCACCAAACTGCTGGAGGGTTTCGAGGAAGACGTTCTTCTGACGATTACGTGACTCGAATCTGAGTCGACTGAGGAACGCGCGGACATAGTCCTGCGCAGCTAGGTGGTCTCGTAGGAAATCGAGGAAGCCCGAGGGTCCCTGCACGGCAATCTCCCTCCCTGCCGGTGTAACACGAGTGTGACTGCCAGCTCCTTCGACCAATCCCAACGAGCGCAGATCGGCGAGTCCTTTCTCAAAGCTTGTATCGGTCCGGGGTCCGCCTGTCTTGCCGTAGAGCCTTTGAAGTGCTGAGCTCGCCGTCCGGAAGGAAGAGCTAGGTAAGAACGGTTCCTTCCGGATCATGTCCATAAAATCTGGAGAGGTCTGCTCGACCCTCGGATATACGTAATCACCCCGGTAGTGAACGAGACGAACCTCGTCCATCCAGCTGATGAGATTTCTGGCGTACAGTTTCCAGGTGCTGCTGCCCGCCTCGACGAATGGGAACCTTTGCTTCAAAAGTTCAGCCACTTCGTTGAGACTTAGTCCTCTGGTAAGAGTCAGCTTCCCAAGCATCCACTGGACAAGCCTGTTGCGCAAAACCCCACGCTGGACAACATCGCCGAGCGTCCCTCCCTCAGCTGCAACCTTGACTTCGTCTGGGACGGAGATCGCTCCTTTCAAATACTTCAAGAGACCCAACAGCCTGAGTTCACGAAGCAAGTTCAACGCACTTCCTTCAGACTTCCGCAGACTCGTCATCGTATCCGCCAGTGTCCCTATTCTCCCATCGTGGATGACCTTGAACGCACGAAGAGTAGCTGCAGGCGTAATGCGGTACATGTATCGGAACTCGATCGGTGGCTGCCCAGTTCGAAGCCACTCCTTGAAGAAGTCGTTATAGATGTCGTAGGTCCTGCCTGTTAGCCTGACAAGCCGCTGGTCTTGTAGGATTTTCAGGTGTCGAGCCAGCGTTTCTCCGTCTCCGAACTCGGACCCGAGGTCGTCGAAGGTCGCAGGAAGACGCGTCGCCAATCGGCGGAGCACGTCTTTCTCAACCTCGTCCAGTGCCGCAACCTCTTCCTCAAACAGCTCCTCCGGCCTCAGACCACCCGCAAGGATTTCATCTCCTCGCACGCCTTGTCGAAGAAGGCCTATGACGTGGGCTAGGGTGCGCTTGTGCAACCATGGAAAACCGCCAGAAAACTCGAGAACCTGTCCTTTCATCTTCGCAGGGAGGTCTCGACCGAGGACCTCCTTGACTCGATCTGCAAGCATCATGGCTTCATCTCGCTTGAAGTCATCGATGAAGACGCTTTCGGACATCTCTCTCAGGCGCGCTACGTCTACTTGGGAAACGGCATCGAAAGTCGTCGGCTGATCATTCTTCCGGGCGATCACGAAGACCAGGTGGTTCCCCTCGAAGATGGCGGCGGCTATCAGGTCAAGCATGACGTCAAACAGGCGAGGTCTAGTGAAGAGTGTTTCAAACTGATCGATGAGAATGCAAGTTCGCGTGGTATGCTTGCTGAGAGTCCTGAGGGTAAGATGGACTTCTGGGATTGTACACGGCAGGTCTTTGTTAGCGAACTCTAGTTTCAGCAACAACTCTTGGAAGAGGGCGATCACGTCGATCTCGTTGCGCAAGTTCCTCGCGTCGCAGGCGATGTTTATGACACCCTGTAGCCCGAGCATTTCCTGGAACTTGAGAAGGAGAGAGCTTTTTCCCACGCCGGACCGACTGAGTACTTGGATGACCCTATTAGCCTGCGTTTTCGACGTAACGTCACCGAGAATAGCGCTGAGCTTTTCTAGCTGTGAATCTCTGCCGATGAAGTTAGCCGGTGCGGTCGGGTAACGATAGTCGAACCAGCCGGATCCAGAGAGAACAAAACCGAGGCTCGGGCGTTTCTGTGGCTCTAGATTTCTGCCGGGAGAATAGGGTGCCAGTATCTCAAGGTCGGGAATTCTGGTACGAACCAGTTCTAGGAATGCAGGCTCTGTAATCAGTTCACCGGTGCTCCGAAAGACTGCGTATGCAGTTGGGAGGGTTTCGTCTAGCCGCATTAGCAGGCCGACGACGAAATCCCCCCGGTCCGTGACTAGGTAGGTGACTTCGCTCAGCTGCAGCTGAAACTCGCTTCGGCAACGTTGTCGGAGCGCTTCCTCTGAAACAAAGCCAATCTTGTCGGTGAGGGCTAAGATAGCACCTCTGTCATAAACGGAGAGTTTCTTCTGCCCGAGCTGGTCATAGTAGTCTCTCGCATTCACGGAAAGGTCGGACAAGCTCAGGAAGACTCCAAAGGTGTCCGGCTTCTCGTTCCAAATCGGGACCATCTTGCCGACGAACGAGGTGAGCTCCTCCAGTGGGATCCTTCGATTCCATCCCTTGGCCTCGCCGACGAGTGTGTGCCCTGTCAGTCCATGTAGGCCGGTGACATCATACTCAAGACCTCGCCTCTTCGGTCGCAGGGAGATTTGATTGTATCCGGCGGCACTCAGGAGTCGCTTAAGGAAACCCTCGAAGGTCGTCGCAGTGACATTGGATTCGTCTCCGTGTACATCGAAGGTGACAATCTGGAACATGGAGGTCTTCGCCTTGTTGGCGGGAAGGAGGCGGACGCATGTCCATAAAGCTTGGCTAGCTCGCCGCCCGTAACTCTGAGCCTCGGAGTTAAGGCGAGCGTACGAGCTCTCTGAAAGCTGGCCTGTGTGTTGAGGGCCGGGGACACTGAGGTGTTGTCAGGCGGCTGAGCGCCCGTCCTCGTCCTCACCCGAACATGCGCACCCTTGGCCCTCACCGCGGCAGGAACGCCCGACCCGCCTCCTGCGCGGCGGCGAAGAACGGCCCGGCCAGGAGCCCCGTCACGACGATTCCGAACAGCGCGGTCCCGAGGGCGAGGAGCATCGGCACCGGCAGCCTCGCGGGCTTCTCCTCCTCGATCACCATGAACCGGATCACCCGCGCGAAGTAGGACGGGGAGAGCGCGCTGTTCAGCACCCCGGACACCGCCAGCCACAGCATCCACCCGCTGTAGGGCGTGGCGTACACCGCCGAGGAGAACAGCACGAACTTCGAGAAGAAGCCGCCGAAGAAGGGGATCCCCGCGAGGGAGAGGAGGAAGATGGACAGCGCCACCGCCACGAAGGGCATCTTCCGCGCCAGCCCCTTGAAGTCCTCGATGCGGTCCCCGACGTGCGCCGAGGCCGCCGACACCGCCAGGAGCGCCCCGTCCTTCAGGATGGTTTGCGTGAGGACATTGGTCAGGTCGCTGCGGGCTTACCGCCATGGCACCCTCGAGGCCGCGGAGGACCTCAGCTCAGCGGCCGCATCACCCGGAGCCGTCCGTCGAACACGAGCGTCTGCACGTCCAGCGCGTGCCGCGCGCCGCGCATCTTCACGGCCCGGATCCGACGCTGCACGGAGAACTCTCCCTGGGGCACCACGTCCAGGTGGAGGATCCCGTCGACTAGGAACTCCTCGCCGTGCCGCGAGAGCGCCTCCTCGGACCGGCCGCGCGGCAGCTCGCCGATGAGGAGGCAGGTCACCTGGAGATCGCGGAGCCAGCGGGCGAGGCGGAAGAACGCGCGGCGGTGATCCTGGAAGCGCGCGAGGATCTCCAGGGCATCGAGCGAATCCAGCACGAGGAGGCGGTATTTCAGCCCCTCCTGGAACGACTGGGTGTACATGCGGAAGAAGTCCATCCACGCCGCCGGGGGCTGCGTTCCCATGCGCTCCCGGAGGAGGCTGAGGTCGAGCACGGTGAGCCGCCCCGCCGTCGCCTCCGGCGGGAGCCCGAGGCCGCGCATCTGCCCTTCGAGGCTCCCCCGCGACTGCTCGAGGGAGACGTAGAGCCCCGGCACCCCGGCGAGCGCGTTCCCGTGGAGGAGGGCATAGCAGAGCGAGGACTTCATCGTCCCCGGGGGCCCGGTCACGAGGGTCAGGCTCCCCTCGGGGAGCCCCCCGCCGAGGAACGTGTCCAGCCCCTCGACGTGCGTGGGGAGGTGTTTCATGCGTGCCCTCCGGCGATCTGCTTCAAGGAGTGCTCGAGCGCCTCCTGGCGGTCCCGCATCAGGGCGCGGGCTCCGTCGGTGTCCACGGCGGCGAGGAGGAGGAGCCGCATGTCCCGGACCTGCTCGCGGAGCCGGAGGACGTCAGCGCGCGTGAGGGTGTGCGGAGCGAGGTGGAGCCGGGTCAGTTCCCGCGCCGCGAGGTTCCGGCCCACCTCCCCGAACGCGTCCACGAACGCGCGTTCGACAGCGGGGTAGAGCGGCTCCGGGGGTGGCGGGGCGTCGGCGGCGGGGGCCGTCGTGACCAGGACGGGAGGCGGGGCCCAGGCGCGGCGCGAGGGCCAGTCCCCCCGCGCGAGATCGGTGATCTCCAGGTTCTGGAGCCGCTCGAGGTCGCGGAGAGCGTCCTCCAGGGCGCCCGTCCCCGCGGCCCCGGCCTCGGGGGCGAGGCGTTCATACATGCCCCGAAGGAAATCCCGCAGGAGCGGCAGGTCGCGCAGGTCGAGGTCCTCGAGGCGCCGCTGGGTGTGCGTGGCATACGCCTGGAGGAGGGCCTCCCCGCCCACGGTCTGGCGCAGCACCGCCGCCGCCTCGACCTCGACGTCGGGCAGGCCCAGGACCTCGAACCCTTTCGCGGGGAGCGTCTCGATCTCCTCCTTCGTGAGCAGGCTCGCCGAGACGAGGAACGTGATCCCCGTCCCCCGGACCGCCCGTTCCATCTGCCGGACCGTGGACAGCGCCGCCTCGGGGCCGGCGTTCGCGAGGAGCTCGCCGAAGTCCTCCAGGTAGATGATTCCCCGTCCGGTGCGCGCGCTGAACTCGAACGCCGTGTGGACCAAGCGCGTACGGCCGGTTGCGTCCGTCTTCAGCGGGATGGCATCCGTCGGGCTCGACCGCCGCGCCTGGAGGGCCTCGTCGCTCGTGATCAGCAGGCTGGGTAGGCCACCGTCGACGCCGCTCGCGAAGGCCGCGCGCGCGTACTTCGACCGCGTCTCGGCGAGGAACAGGACCTTCCCGGTGGGGAGGCGATAGCGAATCGCTCCGAGGACGGGGGCCTGCCTCCGGAGCCCCAGTGGGTAGGCATCCACCTTCCGAGCGCTCTCCACCACCAGGAAGAGGACCACGGGGGCCAGCGGGAGGTATCCGACCAGGTCGGGGAAGCCGACAGCCTCCACCTCGTAGGCGTACACGGGCCCGGAGATGAGGAATAGGACCGCCGCATGGAGCAGCGGCAGGGCGTGCGAGCTCCCTTCCCGCTTGCCGAGGAGGGCCAGCACTGCCGCGCCGACCGCGAGTCCCACGCAGCCGCCGAGGTAGAGGTTGAACGGGAAGACTCCGTAGAGTGCGTCGAACGGGATGCGGAAGTAGGCGGCGGCGCCCGCCACGGGGACGCCGGCCCCGACGAGAGCCGCGGTCTTCCAGAGGGCCGGGCGTCGGGGCGAGAGGAGGGCCTCCGTCGAAGCTGCGAGGAGAGGATGGGCAAGGACCCCGGCGAAGAGCGCCACGACGGTCGCCGCGGCGGGGATCCAACCCAGTTGGACGAGCGCCGTGATCCCGGTCGCCACCGCCAAGGAAGCCCCGAGGGCGACGACGAGAGGGCGGACCGCCCGCCGCCGAAGGTGGAGGCCCCGGACCGCGAGGACTCCGAGGATTCCTGAGAGGGCCAGCATGAAGAGGTGCGCGGCGATCATCGGCGGTCCCCCAGGGGCTCGACGTGGGCGACACGCAGGAGGCGGCGCGCCCCGCCCAGGCCCCGCGCCTCCAGGTCCGCCCGGAGCTCCGACTCCCCCGACAGGCCCGCGTCGAGGGCGTGCTGCTTCGTCAGGTCCGCGGCCCATCGCCGCCGGAGCCGGACGACCCGGTACGCCCCGACGAGCTCCCCGCCGGGGTAGCGCGCCTCGAACAAGGTCCCGGCCGCGGGGAACGGTCCCTCCGCGGGGCCCAGGAGGAGCGTCGCGGCCCCTCCTCGGAGGCGCTGGCCCTCCCGGGGGTCCACGGGGACGCGGGGGAGCTTCCCGGGCCGGGGCCGGGATCCGACGAGGAGGCTCCGCGCCGTCAGGATGACGAGCATGACCACCGCCCCGCCGCCGAGCGCGAGGGGAACGAGGCCGAGCGCATAGAACTCCGCGTGGAACCAGAACCCGAGGACGAGGACGACGGAGAGTCCGAAGAGGAGGAGGTACCGGAGGGACTGCGCCACGCGACGGTCCAGGAGGATCACCCGATCGCCTTGACGACTTCGAACCGCCCGCCGTCGAACACGAGCGTGAGGAGGTCGGCGCTGTGTTCGCTCGACCGGAATTTCTCGCATTGGATGCGCCGCTGGTACTGGAGCGCCGCCGTCTGGTCGAGGCGGAGATGGAAGACGGCGTCCGCGAGGAACTCGTCGCTGAAGCGCCGGGAGGACCCATTGGTGCCCCGCTCCGTGACGAGGAAGCTCGTGACGCCGAGCCCCCGCAGCCACCGGAAGAACTCGAACGTCTCCACGCGGGGGTCCTCGAAGTCGAGCACGAGTTCGAGGGCGTCCCACGAGTCGATGGCGAGGAGCGACAGGCCCCGGTCCTTGCGCAGTTCCTCGATCTTCTGCTGCACCGCCTTCACCGGGGATACCGATCCCTCCCCCGCCCCGGAGGGGAGGCGTTCCAAGTACTCCCGGCCCCGACTCAGGTCGAGCAGGGGCAGGGCCTTGGCGGTGGCCTCGACCGGGAAACCCATGGACCGCAGCTGGGCCAGGAGACTGTGCGCATCCTGCTCCACCGTCACGTAGAGACCGGCGCCGCCGCGGCGGGTGTTCTCGTGGAGGATCGAGTAGGCGAGGGAGGACTTCATCGTCCCCGCCCCACCGGAGAGCAGGACGACGTGGCCGGGAGGGACCCCGCCGCCGAGGAGGTCGTCGTAGGCCCGGATGAAGGTGGGCACGCGCGGCGCCACGATCACCCCGTCCGGATGGACTTCGTCGCGACGAAGTTGCCGCCGTCGAGGAAGAGGGCCAGGTAGGAGGGGTCGTGCGCGGCGCCCCGCATCTTCACGCAGCGGATGCGCCGCTGGACCTCGGTCTCCGCCGTGACGTGGAGGCGCAGGTGGATCACCCCGTCGGCGAGGAAGTCCTCGTCCCAGCGCCCGGCAACCACGGCGTTCTGGACGAAGAGGTCCGGTCGCTCCGCCGTGACGAGCGTGGTCATCTCCAGGGAGCGGAGCCACTCGAAGAACTGGAACAGGCCTCGGCGGCGGTCCTCGAGGTTCGCGTGGACGGCGAAGCCCTCCAGGCTGTCGATGACGAGGAGATCGCACCCCTCCTCCTTCTTGACGTCTTCCACGATGGACTGGAACCGGGGGAGCCAGTCCCCGCTGCCCTCGGGCATCGTGTAGGCGAGGTCGAGGATCCGGACGTGGTGGGGGACGGAGGTCGTGTCCAGCCCGAGGCCGACCGCCTGCCGCAGGAGCGATCCGACGCCCTCCTCCATGGTCGTGTAGAGGGCGCGGGCGCCGACCTTCGCGGCATGGTTGAGGACGATGGAGATGGCCAGGGAGGACTTCATGGTCCCTGCGGCGCCGGCGATGATCACGATGCTCCCGGCGGGGATGCCGCCGCCGAGGGCTTCGTCGAACCCGATCACATAGGTGGGGATCCGGGGCGGCAGGATGGTGGGCGGGGCGTCGACGTCGGGAAAGGCCGCTTTCATGTCCCGGAAACTGGGTCCTCCCCCGCCACCGTGCAGAAGGCGCAAGGGAGACGCCGGGACGAGGCTGGGTGCCGGAGTCGGGGTAGAGGTCTCCCCAGACGGGTCAGTCCTCGGCGGGTCCACCGGTTCCAAGGTCGCTACCCCGGGTTCCGCCGGCGACGGGTCGCGGGGAATCTCTTTCGGCACGAGCGATCGCGCCCGGTTTCCGGTCGGGTCGCCGCAGCTCCTGCACCGGCTCGCGTTCTTTGGGTTCTCCGTGCCGCACGAGGGACAGTGGGTATGGCGGCTCGCCCTTCGCACCATGTCAATCACTCAGGGAGCGGGTCAGAACCCAAAGAA
>Ga0209342_10004535_pt1 | contig 14439 bp, 8 predicted proteins | sample RifCSP16_2_FD_184023 | JGI IMG/M metagenome (GOLD analysis project Ga0209342, IMG submission 184023) | Soil microbial communities from Rifle, Colorado - Rifle CSP2_sed 16_2 (SPAdes) (version 2) | ecosystem: Environmental > Terrestrial > Deep subsurface > Rock core/Sediment | place: Rifle... | reverse complement strand
TGATTACGTTCTTTGCCGTGTCGCTCTCCGAGCCGGCGCGGGAAGCGATCCGCGGGACGCAATCGGGCCGCTACATCGCCGTGTTGGTCAAACGCGCCACGCCCGTGCTGCCCGAGGAGGTCACGAAAGTGGTGGGCGGCTACCTGGACGAGCTTGACCAGAAGCTCGATCCGAACGCGCCGCTGGCGTCGCCGGGCAAGGATCTTGTGCCGGGGTTCGACGGAAGCGGCTTTGGCAACGAGGTGCTCGGCGATGTGAAGCAAGGTCTGGACAAGAGCGGCGGTCGCGCGAAAGAAGGTCTCGAAAAGCGGCTCGACCAGTTGGAAAAGGATCTGAAAGGCGCGGTGGATCAGGCCCGGAGTCGCGCACAGAACGAACTCAACAACCTCCCCAAACAGGGTGGAGGCGAGGTTGAGAAGGCCGAAGACCCCAAACAGGGCAGGGGGGGAGGGAGTTGGTGGTGACGGGGCTCGGGGCATGGATTTTGAGGGTCGCCGGTCGAGCCGGGAGCGGCCGTTTTCCGCAGGGCTCCGCGCGGCGCGCGCCATTCGTTTGCGGCGTCGTCGGCGCGGCTAGGAGCGACGCGAGCGGGACCGCAACGGGCCGAGTGCGACGGGCGACGTTCGCCGGGTTTTCTCGTCCGACAAGCGGGCAGGGAGTTCTCGGACGTCTAGGGGATTTTCCTTCCCGCGACCGAACATAAGAAACATTATCGGACGTTGATGTTCTGGTGATAGGGCCCGTGGAGAAAAGACTGCGATTGGAGGAGGCGGGGCATGTCCATCTCGCGGAGCGAGATGAATACGGTCAGTTCGCCGGGACGCGCGCCGGCGTCTCGGCGCGTTCCGCGGCATGCATCTGCTTCGGCGCGGATTCGAGGAATTGGCCGAACCGGCGGAACCGTTGATAGCGGGCGTCGACGAGTTCGGCCAGCGGCATGCCGACCAGCTCACGCAACACGCCGCGGAGATAGAGCTTCACGCGGCTCGCGGTGAGATGCGGGTTGCGATGGGCGCCGCCCAGCGGCTCGGCGATGACATCGTCGACCACGCCCAGCGGCTGCAAGTACTTCGACGTGAGTTTCAGGGCCTCGGCCGCCTTGTCCTTGAACTCGTGGCTGCGCCAGAGGATGCCCGAGCACCCCTCGGGACTAATGACCGAGTAGCAGGAATATTGGAGCATGGCCACGCGATCGCCCACGCCGATGGCCAGCGCGCCGCCCGAGCCGCCTTCGCCGATCACCACGCAAATGATGGGCGTGGGCAGCCGCGACATTTCGTACATCGACTGGGCGATCACCTGGGCCTGGCCGCGTTCCTCGGCGCCGATGCCCGGGTAGGCGCCCGGCGTGTCGATCAGGCAGATGACCGGCAGCCCGAACTTGGCGGCCAGTTTCATTTTGCCCATGGCCTTGCGGTAGCCCTCGGGATGGGCGCAGCCGAAGTAGCAGGCATTGCGTTCCTTGAGGTTCTTGCCGCGTTGGTGGCCGACGACCATCACCCGATATTGGTCGAGCTTGGCCCAGCCGGCGCGAATGGCCCGATCGTCGCCGAAGGTTTTGTCGCCGTGCAACTCGACGAACTCGTCGAAGGCCAGTTCGAGGTAGTCGGAGGTCATGGGCCGGTCGAGATGCCGGGCCACGAGCACTGTTTCGGCGGCGGTGAGGCGGCTGAAGACATCCTTCCGCTTGGCGGTCAGCTCGCGCCGGAGGTGGCCCAACTCGGCCTTGGTTTGGGCCGTCTGGTCCGCCAGCCGCGCGAGCCGTTCGATCCGTTCTTCCAGCTCGTAGATGGGTTGTTCAAACGCGAGTCGATGGTCGCCGTTGGCCATGGTCGTTATCTGGAACCTCGGGGAGGTCAATGGTTAGCCGTCGTCGAGCCTGCTCGACGATTTGACGATGCCGGCCGGCCCGTCGGGAGGTAAGAGTCCGATAATAGGAAAGCAACAAGATAGTAAAACTGGTTTGGACGGTTCCCACAATCCACCGGCCGGGGTGTTTATTCTGAATTTGTCGGCGTTTTTCAGCCCTCGCCACCAGCCCGAAGTGGTTTGCAGCCCGGCGAGCCCCTCTTTTCGCTAGGGTTTACGTCGCCGTCACCCCCTTACTGGGGAGTTCGTGGGGCCGTTTTGAAGATGCGGATCATACGGACTTCCGTCAGAAAATCCGAGACCGATTGGGGCCGGCCGGCCGGTTTTTTGGACAGGGTTCGGCGGATCAGGTCGGCGAATTCGGGCGTGACGTTCCGATTGGAACTCTCCAATGTGGGGGGGGCGGATCGAAGGTGTTTCTGGAGCAGCTCGTTGGGGCTCGAGCCCGTGAAGGGAGGCTTGCCGCCGAGCATCTCGAAAATGGTGCAGCCGAGGCTGTAGAGGTCGGCCCGGCCGTCGAGAGCCCCGCCGCGGATCTGTTCGGGCGACATATAGCTTCGGGTGCCTTGGACCTTGGACTTGGGGGTGAAGAACCGGGAGACCCCCTGCTTGATCCGCTGGCCCAGGGCGAAGTCGATCAGTTTCAGGTCGCCCGAGTCGGCCACGAGGTAGTTGTCGGGCTTCACGTCGCGGTGGAGCCAGCCCTGGCCGTGCAGATAGATGAGCGAGTCGCACATCTGCTCGATGAGCTTGTTGAACTGCGGCGCGAACCGGTCGTAGTCGTAGCGGAGCCGGTTTTTCAGGTTTGGGGCGGCGAACCACTCCATCGCCAGGTAGGGTTCGCCTTTGCTCACGCCGAACTCGTACATTTTGATGAGCCGCGGGTGGTCGAGCTTTTCGCCCACCGCCCATTCGTTTTTGAGATAGCCAAGGTGTTCGCGGTTGCGCAGGAACTCCTGCAACAGAACCTTGACGCCGCAAAGCTTGTCGTCGCCGTCGTGATAGGCCTGCCAAATACGGCTGGTCTGGCCCGTATTGACTACGTTGAGCAGTCGATAGGAACCAAGATGACCGGGAGTTGTGCTGCTGCTGCTGGACATAATCAATTAAGTCTAAACCAAGCCGGTGGTTTGGGCAATTCTAACCGCCGAGGAGCCGCTCGTAGAGCCGCCGGATCCGCCGGGTCATTTGGTCGTGGCGGAACTGGTCGGTGAACCGCCGGCGGCCTTCCGTGCCAAGGCGGTCGCGCAGGGCCGGGTCGTCGGCCAGGCGGACCAGGGCGTCGCTCATCGGTTGGACGCTTTTGGGCGGCAACAAGTAGCCGGTCTGGTCCGACAGCACCACCTCCCCTGCCCCGTCGACGTCGTAGCTGACGACCGGCCGGCCGGCGATCAGGGCTTGCGGTAGTACTCGGGCGAGTCCTTCGCGGAGGCTGGCGTGGACCACGATGTCCATCGCCGCGACGAGCCCGGGAATTTCCTCGCGCTGGGCCAGACCGTGGAAGCGGAAGTAATCGGTCAAGCCGGCGGCGGCGATTTGTCGTTCGAACTGGTCGCGCAACACGCCCCCGCCGACGAACAGGAACCGGACGTTCGGATTGCGGCGAACCACGTCGGCCGCCGCGCGGATGACGTACTCGTGGCCCTTGAGGTGGAACAGCCGGGCGATTTTGCCCACCACGACGTGCTCGTCCGAGTAGCCTAGGGATTGGCGGACCGAGGGTCGATGGACGGCCGAGTTTAGGAAGGGCTCGACCTCCATGCCGCTGTAGATCGTCGTGAAAAACTCAGGCGGCGCGACCCGGGCGTCGACCATCAGTCGGGTCATGGCGTCGGCCACGCTGATCATGGCGTGGCAGCGGCGGGCGGCCCAGCGTTCGCAGGCGATGAAAAACCGTCGCGCCCCCCTGCCCTGGTACGGATGAAACGGCGCGCCGTGGACCGTGTGGACGATGGCCGGCACACCGAGCGACCAGGCCGCCGCGCGGCCCAAGAGGCCCGCTTTGCCGCTATGGGTATGAACCACCTCGGGCCGAAAGCGTTTTAATATTCTTTTAATCGCATAATAAGACGAGGGATCGCGCCACGGATGGATAGGCCGCCGAAGCTGTGGGAGCAATTCCAGGGGTATCCCCCCTGCCCTGGCCCGCGGCAGCAGATCACCCTCAAGCCCCAGCGGCGGCCCAGTAATAAGGAGCACGTCGTCGCCATGCTCGCGTAGCAGATCCTCGCAGCACAGGACGGTGTTTTCCTGAGCCCCTCCGAGCATGAGGCGAGTGATGACGTGGGCGATTCGCATAGTACTAGTTTACTTGGCGGATGGATGGGAGTAGTGCTGGTATCCACGAGGTTCCCCTCCCTCCGAGAGGGTTAGGGTGAGGACTGGCGTTTTCGCTTCTTTGTGCGACTTCACTTGTAACTTATTGTAAGTCTTTTTGTAGATAAATGTTATGGCGTCAGTCGGGTCTTCAATAATAGTGTACTGTCCGCGAGGGTCTCGCTAAATCGGGGGTGTTTCAGTTGGCTAGTTGCGTGCGATAGACTGGAACCCAATCTGTAGCAGCCAACAAGTGTCTGCTAATCGTGACTTCTGTTGAACAACCCAACGCCACACTTACCCACTATCCTTCGCACCACGCTAGCAAGGAAAAACCACGCCATGTTCTTGCTCGAACGTAACGCACTCGTAACCATCTCACCGAACTATGATCGAGAGTTCGAGCCAGGGGCTCGATTTCGGTGGGAGATGCACGTATCTCTGCCGTTTCCATTCCCAAGTCGTAGATGCGTTCATCAAAATGTATTGGTCAGTGGTGTCGAATACGAGTTCGAGATTCACAATCATCTTGACCGCCTATTCGTGACTCCCAAGAACGGACCACCAATACCGCGAGTAATACTTCATGACCGAACAAAACCGATCCCGATAGAACCGCAAGACCACCACTTGCAGCGTGAGTTCCTACAATCGGTGGTCATCTTTCAAGAGAGTCAAGAGTACGCATCGCCCAATACAGCCTTTGCAGAGGCTGCTAAGAAAATTCAAGGCTGTTTTGACCATTTGTCCGCCTTTCTCGCGCAACAGCAAATGGAGTCTCCATATCTGACTGCATGGCTCGTTTATCCGATTTCATTGTTCGACGTCGGAACAATTTATCATTCGGTTCATTGCTTCTGCAACAATCATGACACTTGGCATGTTTGGGCTACAGCTCCAGCTATAAGCCTCGCTCGGCGATTGCAGCACCCATTGTTTTTTCTCGACACTGAAGATTCCACCAAGAATACGCTCACCTCTCATCCATTGATTGAAGCTGCGAATGAATTGCTTGCCGAAGCGCAGATGTCACTATTTCGTGGTCTTCCTCGATTGACCATTCTTAATTCATACGGTGCAGCTGAATCTCTCGCCAATGCAGTATTCAAGAAGATCAAGACTGAGTTCTTGATGGCAAATAATGTTCCCATTGAGATTGCTACTGATCTCGTTGAAGACGAGCGTCAACGTCACAAGACGGAACCGAGTTTTCTGTTTCACCGCGGACTCAGGGATCTGTGTGGTCGGAGTCTTCAGGATGAGAATAAAGAGAAATACGATGCTCTGCTCGAACTGCAGAAGACGCGGCATAGAGTGGCACACACAGGTTACAAACCAGACCTAACCGAAGCCCGTGTTGGGCACACATTGGCATGCGAGTGTGTTCAGTGGCTTGCGGGTGTCGGTGGACTTCCAGTAAAACCGCTCCTTCCACCGGAAGAGGCACAGGTACATGGTTTCTCCACAACAGCGGCCGACATTAATGCCATTAATGCTGGTGAGTTTGAGTTCCTGCGTTGGGCATTGGGCTTCGCGGACGCAAGTGGGAGCAAACCAAATGTTCCGGATCTAGGGGAATCTGGATAACGATAATAGGTGATGGCAAACTTGCTGTGCAGTATTCCCAGCGATAATTATTTTCACATGTCCCTCCGGTACGGAGCGGAGCTGTTATCATGAGTTCCTTCGGGACCAAGACGAGGTGAGTTTCTTCCTGGGAGAGTGGCGATGGATGGTATGAATGGCGGCAAGGAGGTGGCGATGCCGGATCGGGTTGCGCGGTTGGAGGACGAGGTGGCTCGGCAGCGGGCCGTGGTCGAGGAGCTTCGGGCCAGCGAGGCGAAGTATCGGGAGTTGGTCGAGGATGCGTGCAGCATCGTGTTGCGGATGGACACGCAGGGAAACGTCACCTATGCCAATCATCACGCCTTGGAGTTTTTTGGGTTCGACGAGAAAGGGTTGGTGGGCAAAAACGTGGTGGGCACCATCGTCCCGGAGGTCGAGCGGTCGGGACGGGACATGGCCGAGTTGATCCGCGACATCTGCGAACGGCCCGAGCGCCATCAAAACAACGAAAACGAAAACGTCCAACAGGACGGCACGTCGCGGTGGATCGCGTGGACCAACAAGGCCCTCTGCGACGCCGAGGGCCGGCCGACGGAGATTCTTTCCATCGGCAACGACATCACGGCTCGCAAACGGGCGGAGGAGCGGCTGGAGCAAGAACAGCGGACGTTGCGGCACATGCTCGAGGAGCAGCAGCACGACCAGAAGCTCATGGCCTATGAGATTCACGACGGGCTGGCCCAAATGATCGCGGGCGCCGTCGCACAGCTCGAAGTGTTCGACGAGGCGCGAAACGACGAACCTGAGGCGGCGGCCGAGTTTTTCAAGACGGGCAGCGACCTGCTCGGCCAGGCGGCGGTCGAGGTGCGGCGGCTGATCTCGAACCTGCGGCCCAGCGCCCTAGAGAAGTCGGGCGTGGTCGACGCAATCCGCCAGTTGATCGCGTCGCGCAAAGAAGGACTCCGGCCCCAGGTGGAATTCACGTGCGACGTGCAGTTCGACCGGCTCGGCCCGTTGTTGGAAAATTGCCTGTTTCGGATCGTTCAGGAGACGTTGCACAACGCCACGAAGTATAGCGGCAGCGACCGGGCGCGGGTCAGCCTGCGGCAGCAAGACGGCTGGGTGCGGCTGGAGATCAAGGATTGGGGCAAGGGATTCGATGTGTCAAAGGCGGGCGCGGATCGCTTCGGGCTCAAGGGAATCCGCGAACGAGCGAGGATTTTGGGCGGCAAAGCGTCGATCACCAGCGCGCCGGGGCAAGGCGTCGAGACGGTCGTGGAGTTGCCGTTGATGACAGTAGGCAGCGGGCAGTAGGCAGCGGGCAGAAATGTAGGGTGGGGCGAGCGTTGGGGCACGAGAAACGCTTGCCGATGGTGAAGACGTTCGTGGACGACTGATCCTGTTCGCTGTTCTCGCCCCACCAGGATCGCGCGGCGCGACATGGTGGGGCAATCGCGGCGTGGCGCGTGAGTGGAAGGATGGACGTTGTTGAGCCGCGATCGCCCCACCCTACCTCGTGCGCGGCCACGATGGAGCGCGGACGTCGTGGAGCCGCGCCGCCCCACCCTATCTCAAGGGCGGAGAATTGGTGCGTCCAGACGCACCCTACGGTTTGGCGGGTGACTCGAATAGCACGCGATAGCGGCGCGGGTTTTTTGTGTCGGGCACCAGCCAATCGGCGGCGATGGGGAACAAGGGTTGGACGTGGTCGCCGGACGGATCGACGACCTGCGGGCGGCCCTGGGCGTCGAGCGCGGGCGTGCCGTCTTCGTCGAGCATGACGGTCCAGGGCAGCTTGACGTCGGCCGCGTCGCTCGACAAACCAAGGCACAACGGACCGTCGAACATGGCCACGCCCAGCGGTTTCTTCGGGGGCCAGGCGACCAATCGCGGGCTGGAAATAAACTCGATCGCGACGGGCGTTTCGCCGGTCCACGTGTGAAGCAGCGCGATGCGGCCTTCGTCCGGGGTGCGCTCGATGCGTTTTCCCGGGAAGTCGATAAGAACGCGATCGGCCCAACGGGGAACTCGTAGCGACAAGGCGAATCGCGTCGGCTCGGCGGTTCGGACGGTGACGGTCGCGCGGCTCATCCGCGGGAAGTCGCTGTCGATGCGGACGACCGCGCGGTGGTCGGGTAGGACGACGTCGGCCTCGGGATAGAGATTTACGTAGACCGTGTCGGCGTCCTGGGTGACGATGTAGCGGCCGGCTTGGCCGAGGGCCCATTGGCCCCAGAACGAACAGCAGCCCGGGTTTTCGCTGCCGAAGCGGCCGTTCCAGCCTTGCCAGTTTTTACCGCCGACGATGCGCTGGTCGAAGCTCAGATGGCCGAACCCACCGGTGTGGAACTGGTTCATGAAGAAATGGTTCACCAGCATGTGCTCGGCGTCGTCCACAAAACGGTCCTCGCCGGTGAGTTCGTACATCTTGAGATTCACCACGATCCAATCGGCCAGGCCGCAGCCTTCGTCCTGGGCCGAGGCGGGCATTGTCTCGGGCAGGCCGCCGGTGACGAGTTGATTACGGCGGCACCATTTGACATAGTCGAGCGCGCGGTCCAGATACTCGCGGCGGCCGGTCACGCGGGCCAGGTCGATGAGCCCACGGCACAGCGACAGCGAGTGATGCGTGTGGGCCGTGCGGCCGGCGCGGGCGGCCAGCCGCTCGGCCAAGTCAAGAGCCCATTGGTCGTGGTCGCCGCCCTCTTCGTACAAGGCGACGAGCCCGTCGATGCAATGGCCGTAGAACTCGTGGAGCATGCCGCGGGGGCCCTTGGTTTCCCAGCGGGGAGCGATTGTCTCGAAATAACGGGCCGAGCGGCGGGCCGCTTTAAGAAAGCGAGCGTCGCCCGTGTCGCGGTAGGCTTCCATCAGGCCGGACATGGCGAAGGCGTTGCCCGAGGGAATGCGTATGTCTTCGCTTTTCAGGACGTTGGGCGGGCCGAAGTGGCCGTCTTTTTTTTGCAGGGGGAGGATCACGTCGGCCGCGGCCGCGCGTTGCCAGGCCGCCTGGCTCCAACCATAACCTTCGGCCACGTCGAGCACGGCGAACCAACGACCGATCTGGTCGCCGGGCCAGTCCCACCAAAGGGCGCCTTCGCGGCCGTCGGCGCTGGCCTTGAGCGAGTCGAGGGAATAGCGGTCGGTCCGCGTGAGCAGATTGCAGGTGGCCGCGTTGTAGCGCGTGCCCAGTTCACCGCGAAGACGGACCTTGTCCCGGCGGCTAGGCAGGGAATGACGCTGGACCTCAGGTCCGGTTCCGGCTTCGGCGACTCCAAAGATGATCGTGGAGAGACAGCAGAAGCAGGTGGCCAGGGCGAGGGTGCTCAGGATGGTTCGTTTCATGGCGACGTTGTTTCTCCAAAATGTTTTCTGGTTTGTGGAGTCGAACGGCGGTTGCTTGGTGGGGCGATCGAAGCTCGGCGGAGTCGTCACGGATGGAACGTCTTTCGCTCGCTTCGATCGCCCCACCCTACGTTTTTTTGTAACACCACCGCTCCCTTACGGTCGCGGCTCGGTTTTATGGTTCTTCGCTCCGTCGGCAGTGGCTGTGGCGGTTCCATTCGGGCACTTCGGCCGTGAAGTCGGTCCGCGAGTGGCAGCCGCGGCTTTCCTCGCGGGCCAGGGCCGAGCGGGTCATCAATCGCGCGGCGCAAAGCATGTTTTGGAGTTCCCAGCCGCTGGGGTCGGAAAATTGCCGGGCCAGGACGTAGCGGCACCAGTGATCGAGCGTTTCGACCGCCTCGGCCAGGCCGTCGCGGTCGCGGCGCACGCCGACGTTGCGCCACATGAGGCTCTTCAGCGAGTTGCGGATGTCGGCCAGGTCCAAGGGCTCGGTGCTCGGTTCGATCTGGTGATTTTCCAACGGGACCGCGCGGAAATCGTCGCCCAACTCCGACGCTTTTTCCGACGCGCCCGTCCCGGCGTGAACGCCGAACACCAGCGATTCGAGCAGGCTGTTCGAGGCCAACCGATTGGCCCCGTGCAGGCCGGTCGAGGCCGTTTCGCCCACCGACCACAGGCCGGGCACGGTGGTTCGGCCCTCGGCGTCGACGGTCACTCCGCCGACCATGTAATGGGCGCCCGGCCGGACGGGAATGCGGTCGTGGGTCACGTCGAGATCGAAATCGCGGCACAACGCGGCGATCGCGGGAAAACGCTCGCGCACGCGGACCGGGTCGAGGTGGCTCAGGTCGAGATAGACGTTCGGATGCTTGGTCTTCTCCATCTGGGTGACGATCGCCTGGCTCACGACGTCGCGCGGGGCCAGCTCGGCGCGTGGGTCGTAGTCGGGCATGAAGCGGCGGCCGTGGCGGTCGATCAGGTGGGCCCCTTCGCCGCGAATGGCTTCGGTGATCAGATGGCGGCTGCTGCCCGCGATGTAGAGCATCGTGGGATGGAACTGCATGAACTCCAAGTCGCGCAGTTCCGCGCCAGCCCGATAGGCCAGCGACAATCCGTCGCCGGTCGAGATTTCGGGATTGGTCGTTTCGCGATAGAGCTGCCCTGCCCCGCCGGTGCAAAGGATCGTCTGCTTGGCCCAGACGAGCGTTTTGCCGTGGCGCGGATTCCAGACCAGCGCGCCGCGGCACGTGCCGTCGTGAGTCAACAAGTCGAGCGTGAAGGTGTCTTCCCAGGTTTTGACGTGGGGCGTTTGGATCACGCGGTTGGTCACGGCCCGCATGATCTCCTTGCCGGTGGCGTCGCCGCGGGCGTGGGCGATGCGGTTGCGTCCGTGCCCGCCCTCGCGGGCCAGGGCCAGTCGAACGCCCGTGCGGTCGAAATTGGTGCCCCAGGCGATCAGTTCGCCGATCCGCTCGGCCGATTCGCGGACCACTTGCTCGACGATCGAGCGATCGCAGAGCGTTCCGCCCGCTTCGAGCGTGTCGGCCACGTGGTCTTCGAGCCGATCGTCGGGCGAGAGCACACCGGCGATGCCGCCTTGAGCCAGGGCGCTGCTCGAAAGGGTGAGCCCGTCCTTCGTAACGACCAGCACCGACAACTCGCGCCGCACGGCCAGTGCGGAGCGGAGCCCGGCCAGGCCCGCCCCGATCACCAGAACGTCGGTGAAGAAATGCGGAACCTGCTTCGGATGGAAGGGAACCAGGTAGCGTGGGGTTCGGACGCGGGCGAGCATAAGGGAACCGTTCGGGTTGAAGAACGGAAGAAACTGGGAAGCGGAGTGGGCAAGGGGGTGATCCGGCCCATTGTACCGTTTGTGGGGGCAGGGGGCGAGGGGTGGGGTTGTTGGGGTTCTCCCTCCCGATAGAATTAACGCTAGCAAGGGTGTGGCCGGGCAGCGGCAGACTGCGGGGCGCGCCGCCGGAGATCCTGGCTCCAGAATTCACAACCGAACCACGGAGCAACGGGGTATGAAAATCTCTTATACGGTTCTGCTGACTGTTGCGATCCTTTGCCCGGGTAGTCCAGCCGAAAGCGAACCGCCGGCGAAAAAAGAAGTGGATGCGGGCGTGGTTCGCGTTGATGACCACATTGAGGAGGCTGATGGACGCGACAGCAACGAGATACTCGGACCGGGACTGGGTGAGTTCATCTTCATTTCCGGCGGCGAGTATGCGATGGGCCGCAACAACGGCGAGAACGAGGATGAAAGACCGGAACATCTTGTCGAGCTATATTCCTTCCACATTGGCCGGACGCCTGTCACCAACGCCCAGTTTGTCCGGTTTTTGAACGAAATGCGAGTCCAGCCGGAGGAGTACCCTTTCTCCCAAGTGCGTTCTCCCATTGTCAAACCCAGCATCACGCTGGTCGATGGAAAATGGACGTGTGCGCCGGGTACCGAAAACGATGCCGTCGCCGGCGAAAGCTGGTTTATTGCCGGCAAATACTGCGACTGGCTTTCGGCAAAGTCCGGGCGGAAGTGTCGCTTGCCGACGGAAGCGGAATGGGAGTACGCATGCCGGGGAAAGGAAGGGAGAAAGTTTCCTTGGGGCGACAGTGAAAAGAATTTGGAGAGTAGGGTCTGGTGCTGGCGAACGTGGCGTTCAGGCAAACCGCACACTCTTCCGGTTGGCAATTTTCCCAAGGGCGCTACGCCCGAGGGAGTCTGCGACCTGATCGGGTACATGGACGAAATGTGTTCCGACTGGTACGATCCGCGGTATTATGCGAAATCGCCGAAGGTAAACCCTCGGGGGCCAAGCAACCCGATGGAGGCGGAAAAATACAAGAACGCCAAAGTTACGCGTGGCGGCCTCGAAGGTCGCTACCAGTCCAAAGGAGCAATTGGGTTCTTCCGTGAATCTCAGTTCTTCGGCGTTCTGCCGTCGACGTATCTGCCGCGTGGATGGACCAGAAAGCACCTCAGAGAAGCAACCGGTCCGCCCAAGAGCCCCTCGCATGCTTACGGTCGTCTTGGTTTTCGCGTCGCTGTTGAAATCGAGGCCGTGAATAGCCCAGTTAAGAATCCCGGATCACTTTGATTGGCGGCGCGTCTGGTCCGCGAAGAGATCTCTTCCAACAAAAGACAGTCCTGATGGAGCTTCGTCCGCCTCCTGAGGGCTGGCGGCCATGCTCCGAGCGTGGCCCTCCATGACGGCTCACTGCCTGCTGCCCACTGCCCGCTGCTCCGCTCCCTTACGGTCGCGGCTCGGATTGGTCGCGGCCGATGCCGCGGTGGTAGGCGCGGATTTGTTCTTCCCAGTCGGGCGGGGCGTCGAGGCGGCGGGGGGCGCGGAGGCGGCGGAGTTTATCGTCCGCCGTGCCGGAGCCGAGTTGCGATTGGCCGCGGTGGAGGCCGAGGCTTTTTAGGGCTTCGTCCAATTGCTCGCGGGCGCGGCCGGCTTCGGGGCCTTGCTCGCGGGCCTGGCGGAACATGGCTTCCCAGCGGCGGGTGAATTTCTCTAGGTCGTCGCGGGTCCAGCCGCCGAGCGAATCGAGCAACGCTTGGTCGGGCCGGTCCTTGGCCAACTGGTCTTTGAGATACTCGATGGCGAGTGTGGTTTGGCGTTCGGCGTAGTCGCGGATGAAGGGATCCTCGCGCGGCACGTCGGACGACTGGCGCGGCGCGACCTGGCCGGGTCCGCCGCCGCCCGGCTCGCCACCGGTCGAAGGACCGCCGCCGTCGGGCGTTTGAGGAACGTTGGCCTTGGCGTTGGGCGCTTCGTCGGTCCAGCCCTCGGGACGGAGGTTCGTGTTGGGGTCGATCTGGCCGGGATCGAGACGTTCGCCGGGTTCGGTTTTTTGAGTTTGATCGCCCTGCCCTGCCCTGCCCTGGTCGCCGGGTTGAGGTTGGTTGGGTTGGCCGCCGGCGGGTTGACCATTCGGCGCGGGGGTGCCGGGGCCCTGGGGCGAGACGTTGTCGGGCCGATCGACTTGGGGAGCGTCGGGATTGGCTGGTCCCTCGCCCGGTCGGGCTTGGCTAATGTCGTCTGGCTTGGGTTGGCCGGCGCCGGGCTTGGTCTGTTCGTCGCTTGGTTGGGACGACGTGCCTTGCGACGGTTCGCGCGAGGCGCCGGGTTGTTGGTTTTGAGAGCCTTGGGACGTTTTGTTTGGGGCGCCGGGTTGTTGGTTGGTGGAATCGCCGCCGTTCGGCTGTTTGTCAGGCACAGCCTGACCTACGGGAGTATTTTGTTGGTTCGGCTCGCGATTGCCGGAGGATTGGCCGCCGGAGGACGGTGGATTTGAACCTTGTGGGCCTGGTTGCTGGCCCGGTTGTTGGCCCGGTTGTTGTTGGCCGGAGGGCTGGTTGCCTTGGCCTTGGTTGGCTTGTCCTTGATCGCCCGACGGGGGTTCGGTGGATTTTTCTTGGCCGGGCTGTTGCGGGCCGTCGCTGGGTTCGCTCGAGGGTTGGTCGTCGGGATTCTCTTGGCCCGGCTGTTCGTTGTCTGACTTCTGGTCGCCCGACTTTTGTTTGTCGGATGGTTTTTGGCCCGGCTGCTGGTCGCCCGGCTGACGATCGCCGGGTTGCTCTTTACCGGACGAGGGATTATTGGGTTGCTGTTCGCCGGATTGCTGTTGTTGGTCGGGTTGTGATTGCTGATTCTGGGGTGGTTGGGGCTGATTGGTTTGATTCTTTTCTTGTTGCTGCTTCTCGCGTTGTTCGAGCGCTTTTTGGATCACGTCGCCGGGATTGGTTTCGCCGTCGATGGGCTCGGAGGGCTTTTCTTGTTGCTCTTGATTCGCTTCGTCGGGCTGGGCGTTTTGGTCTTGTTGGTCGTTCGAGTTCTGGTCGGTTTGTGATGAGTCGGCCTGGCCTTGGTCGCCTGGTTTTTCTTGTTGGTCGGCGTCCTTGGGGCCGGATTCTTGTTGTTGATCGTCGGGTGTGCCCTGCTGGTCTTGTTGTGCGTCTGAAGGTTGTTCTTGTTGTTCGTCGGACGAAGGTTCGCCGGGCCGTGGCTGATCGGGCGATTTTTGTTGTTGCGACTGGTCGGTCGGCTGTTGATTTTGTTCAGCCCCCCTGCCCTGCTCTTCGTTTGGATTCTGTTGATCGGTTTGCCCTGGTTGTTGCTGCTCGTTTTGCGGCGGGGTTTGGGGCGGGTTCGCCTGGGGTTCGACGATGGTGATCCAGCGGCGGCTTGTTTCGGCGCGGCCGGCGACCGGCGATTTGTTGTCGCGGGCCTCGGCCCAATAGGCCACTTCGTCGCCCGGCTTGAGACCCAACTCGGCCGGTTTGATTTGGCATTGGCCCTGGAAGACGCCTTGATGGGCCGGGGTGGGCGGGCG
>Ga0209342_10004530_pt1 | contig 14447 bp, 14 predicted proteins | sample RifCSP16_2_FD_184023 | JGI IMG/M metagenome (GOLD analysis project Ga0209342, IMG submission 184023) | Soil microbial communities from Rifle, Colorado - Rifle CSP2_sed 16_2 (SPAdes) (version 2) | ecosystem: Environmental > Terrestrial > Deep subsurface > Rock core/Sediment | place: Rifle... | reverse complement strand
GCGATTGCGGGAAGGCGCCATGCGCCGTGCCGAGCGTGACCGGAAGCTGGCCGGGGACTGGTTCGGCCTCGAAGAAGAAGCGTGGCGGGGCCACGCACAGTAAACTATCCCCACCGGGGAGAGGTGTACCTGGCAAGCCTTGATCCCACGCTGGGCGCAGAGATCCTAAAGACGCACCCAGCGTTGATTTTGCAAAACAACATCACCAACCGCGCGAGCCCGATCACCATCGTTGCTGCGATTACCTCGCAGTTCGAAGAGCCGCTCTATCCGACTGAGGTGCTTGTCCGGCCACCCGAGGGCGGGTTGCAGTCCGAATCGGTCGTTCTCCTGAACCAAATCCGCTCCATCGACAAACGGCGGCTGATCCACCGTATGGGGAAACTCAAACCCAAGACGATGGAACAAGTGGATCGGGCGCTGCTTCTCAGCTTCGGGTTGGTCCGCGTATAGAAAACGCTTCCTGTGTTTCATCAAATCACACTTGATCAATCCTGAGCAACCCTGAATCTGATTTCGGTTGACATTGCTCTCGTCACTCACGAGAATCACTGCCACGAGCAGGGGACACCCGGCGGATTCCGGCGGCCCCCGGAGAACAGCTTCCGGGCTCTCAGTTTCGCCGAAATGAGATCCTCAGACCGTGACGACAAACGCTCCTCACCTGCATCTTAGAATGATGGAACGCGGGTTCCGTAAGCTGGCCCACACATCTGTTAGTTTCGGTTTGCACAGTTTGCCGTGCGCCGTGCATAGTTCCCTGTGCAACTTTGTTTAAGCGTTGAAAAAATCGAAAGTTTCTTTCCGTCGCTCCGTTGATTTGATCTGTTCGAAGTGCATAGCTTTCTGTGCAACCGTGAAGCCGATTCTGCGCCGTCTTTTGCCGGTACGGCTAAAAGCTTCTGATCTGAAAGAACAATCACGGCCGCCAACGCCTGCTGGTTCAGTTGGCCTCCCTATTGCCCTTGTAAAAGGGCAAACACTTATCCGGGAGCTCAGCTCCCAAAAAGGGGAGGCTCGCTATGACCAGGTTGCTAGCCATCGTCGCAGTGTTGGCGTCAGTGCTGTTCGTGGCCCCGTTGATCGAGTCCGGTACCTCCAGCTCGACTCAAGTGTTCCAGGCAGTCGGCACCGCCAATGGTGGTGGCTAATATTCAGGAAGCGATTTGATTCTGTATTAGGGGAGAGGGAATTGGAGGAGAGGGAGAGGATGTGCCTCTTCCTCTCTATCCTTCTGGTCCTTTGCCAGTTGCTCACTCCAGGTGTAACCGCGTCGCCTCAGACACTAGATGAGGGAAAACGCGAGGCCAGTTATGGAGTATACCGTCGGCCATTGGGGCACGACCCCGAAACCCTTGATCCGCCGCGTATTGGCGACGTGTACAGTCAGGCTGTTGCTCATCAGATATTTGATGGTCTTGTTCGGTTCGACCAAACGCTCACTATTACTCCTGCTCTGGCCATCTCGTGGAAGGCTTCACGTGATGGGCTTACTTGGACCTTTACCCTTAGGAAAGGGGTTAGGTTCCACCATGGGCGTGAGGTCACTGCCGAAGACGTTGTCTACTCTTTCAGCAGGGTTCTTGACCCCAAGATTAAATCGGGCGCTGCCGATCTCTTCATGAATATCAGAGGAGCCCATGAGTTTAGAGAGGGAAAGATGAGGCACGTCTCTGGTCTTTCTGCTTTGGATCGCCACACGATTCAGGTAAAGCTAAACGAAGCCCCCTTCCCATTTGTCTCTGTGCTGGCGGAAGATCACATCAAAATCGTTCCCAAAGAGATCGTGGAACAACAGGGTGAGGCATTTGGCTTGCGGCCGATTGGTACCGGCCCATTTAAGTTCGTTCGTTGGGAGCGGGAAAAGGAGATCATATTGGATGCCAACCCTGACTACTTTGATGGGCCGCCTAAACTTTCACGTGTGGTGTACCGGATCTTCCCGGGTGAGAAGTTTGATCAGATGTTGAAGGAGTTTGAAGCCGGACAACTTGAAGATACGCCTATTCCCTCGAAGGAGCGGTCACGAGTTACGAGATCGAGTAAGTATCAATTCATCAGGCGCCCTCTTCTTGGTTTGCGATTCATCGGGTTAAACGTGAAGCAAAAACCTCTCGACAATCGTCTAGTCCGTCAAGCCCTAAACTACGCCATCAACAAAGAAGCCATTATAGAACAAATTTATCAAAACAGATTCTACGCTGCTCATGGAGTGCTCCCGCCGGGAATATTGGGCTACAATCCAAGCCTTACCAAGTACAGGTACGATCCAGAACGAGCCCGAGAAGTTCTTGCTCGGGCTGGCTACCCGGAAGGAAGAGGATTCCCGGTTCTACGTTTTTGGTCGTCTGTAAAGCCTGAAGAGGCGATTTTGGAACACGAAGCCATCCGGCGAGATTTCGCTGCCGTGGGCATAAAGCTCGAAATCAATTACCACACCGACTGGCCCTCGTTTGTGACGATGCTTTCGGAGGGAAAGGCTTCCCTCTTTCGTTACTCATGGTATGCCGATACTCCCGATCCCGATAATTTCCTCTTCAAGCTGTTCCATTCTCAAAGCCCTCGGAACTATACCTTCTACCAAAACCCAGGTACCGATGCCCTATTGTTTCAAGCCAGACTCCAGACAGACCTGAGACAACAGGTCGAAATCTACCGGAAGGCTGAACAATTGATTATGGAGGATGCCCCCATTATTCCGATGATCTTTTACACTTACGAACGTCTTTTTCAGCCCTATGTCCGAAGCGTAGAGGTGACTGGTCTTGGTGATCCGTACATTCCGATGAGAAAAATCTGGCTGGATCGGAAGTGAGTATGAGTAGCAAATTCCCCTTGGGGTGGATTGTGGCTATAAGCGTCTTCGGCACGCTCTCCGTTGCGCCTTTGATATCCACCAGCGGAAATTCGAGCGAGCGGGGCGTTGCGACGCCTTCGATAGGTGGGATCTACCGCCGGTCGCTGGAGCATGAACCGTCTACCCTTGATCCACCAAAGATCTCTGACCTATACGGTATTACCATTGCCGAACAGGTCTTTGATGGGTTGGTACGGTACGACGCGAATTTGAATCTCGCCCCGGGGCTCGCTGAGTCGTGGACAGCCTCGAAGGACGGGTTGGTGTGGACGTTTCTACTCCGGAAAGGTGTAAGGTTTCATCACGGAAGGGAAATGACGGCGGACGATGTCGTGTACTCCTTCACGCGTCTTCTAGATAATCGCCGGGGGAGCAAAAAGGTCCAGCTCCTTTCGATGGTGAAGGGCGCGCGTGCATTCCAGCAAGGGCAAGTGCAGAGGGTTGAGGGGCTGGAGGTCCTGAACCGGCACACGGTTCGCATTACACTGGAAGAACCCTCGGGACCATTCCCGGCCTGGCTCGCGCTTGGCCACGCCAAGATCCTCCCTCGTGAAGTGGTGGAAGCGAAGGGCGATGCCTTTGGTCGTGAGCCGGTCGGAACCGGACCGTTTAGGTTTGTCCGGTGGGATCGCAGCCAAATCATTCTGGAAGCCAACCACGATTATTTTGAAGGGAGGCCGTTTCTGGATCGTGTGGTGTACAAGATCTTCGCCGGGGCCCAATACGGCCAAATGCTCGGAGAGTTTCTGCATGCTCAGTTGGAGGATACTACTCTGTCGCGCGATACAGCGCGCCGTATGACTCAAAACTACACGGTCCTACACAAGCCGATTCTGGCGCTCAAATTCTTAGGAATTAATACCCAGAAAGGTCCACTCAAGGATCGTCGCATCCGCCAGGCGATGAATTACGCGATTAACAAGTCGGTCAGTTTGCCCGACGTGTCGAGTGGGTATCATCTCCCATCGGATCGAATCATCCCGAAAAGCCTCGCTGTGTATCATCTTCAGCTCCACGGATATGCACTTCCCGCCCAGTATTCACGTCTTACGATAGAGGATAAAGGCTCATCGTTTTTGGGTCTTCCCTACGATCTCCTTAAAGGCCGAGCCTTACTATCGGAAGCCGGGTATCGAAACGGGGACGGCGTGGCGCCCATCGAGCTGTGGTCAAGCGTGAAAGAGCCTATCGCTGTCCAGGAAGATACCGCGATCCAGCGCGCATGGGGCGAAGTGGGGTTGAAAGTAGTGATTCGTTACAACACCGACTGGCCGTCATATGTGAGAGACCTTGAGGCCAGGAAGCTGTCACTCTATCGCTACGCCTGGTACGCCGACGTTCCGGATCCTGATGACTTTCTCTTCAACCTCTTCCACTCACAGGGACAACGAAACTACATGGATTATCGTAATCCAGTCGTGGATGACCTGCTGATCGAGGCGCGACGCGAACGAGCTGTAGACCGCCGTATGGCGCTCTACAGAACGGCCGAGCAAATTATCTTGAATGATGCTCCGCTGGTGCCGCTGGTCCACTACATTTATCACCGGGTGCTTCAGCCGTATGTGAAAGGCTTTGAAGTGAACGCATTGGGTGACCCATACGTTCCAATGCGAAAAGTCTGGCTCGATAAGAGATGAGACTGCCCAAATTGACATCCCGGCGGTGGCAGCGATGGTCGCTTCGGACGAAGTTTGCCGTCGCCGTTGTGTCGGTGCTCTTGGTCGTGCTGCTGGGGTTCATGGCGATTGTGGAGCATCGTCAGCGTGAAGCGATCATCGGTGAAGTCCAGAAGCGGGGCATGATCCTGACGCAAAACCTCGCGACGATGTCCAGGAACTCCTTGCTGCTCTACAACTACACCGCGCTCGAACAGAATGTGGAGAAGTTCGCGAAGGAAGTGGATGTTGTATACGCCATTATTCTGGAGCGGGAAGGCAAGGTCGCAGCGTATAGCCAGCACCCCGAACATGTGGGATTGGTGCTTGATGGAGAGATTGACCGCCGGGCGGCTGAGGCAATATCCCTTCTCGTTCAGGAGACTGGGCTCCGCAAGGAAGCGATCTACGACATGGCGGCACCTGTGTTTGTGGAGGGCTCATCCGGGAAATGGGGGACAGTGCGAATCGGCCTCTCGAAGCGCCGCATGGAAGCGGAAATCGCGAGGACCCGCTGGGAGCTGTTGGCTCTCGCCGGGCTGACGCTTGTGTTTGGCGGGGTTGCCTCGGCGTGGGTCGCGACCCGGATCGCTCGCCCGCTCCGCCAGCTTTCAGATGCTGCCCGGGCGATCTCGGAGGGCGACCTGGATCAGAAGATTGACGCCACCACGCTCGATGAGATCGGGACGCTCGCGCTGACGTTTAACCACATGGCGGCCACGCTGCTGCAGCAGCGGACCGACATTGAACGGACACACGCTGAGCTTGAGACCAGCTTTAAGAAGCTTTCTGACATGAAGAGCTATACCGACCACATTCTGGGGTCCATGCCGACCGGCATTCTCACGATTGACCGTGACGGGCGCATCGTGACCACGAATCCGGCGCTGGAGCGGCTGACCGGGCTCTCTTCGAGCGCCCGAGGCCGCTCTGTCTTAGAGGTCCTTCCCGATCCGCAGGAGATCGCGGGCGCGTTGGTGGAAACTCTTTCGACTTCTGCCTCAGTCACGCTGCCATCGCTCACGATGACGCGTGCCGACGGATCAAGCGCCCAAGTGGAAATCACAACCTCTTCACTCCTGGGGAGCGAAGGGAAAATCCTTGGCGTCGTTGGGGTGTTTAGGGATCTCTCGGTCATTCACCAGCTTGAAGAACAGCTTCGACGCGCTGATCGCTTGGCTGCGGTGGGCACTCTGGCGGCTGGCTTGGCGCACGAGATCAAGAACCCTCTCGTGGCGCTCCGCGCTTACACGCAAATGTTGCCGGAGAAATTCCACGATGAGACCTATCGCCGCAAGTTTCTGGAGATTGTGCCGCCGGAGCTCGATCGGATCAACGGGATCATCGAAGGGTTGCTCGAGCTCTCTCGTCCGGCTCGGCTGTTATTCCAGCCTGTTTCGCTCTGCAACCTCATGGATCGAATTCTCACGCTCCAATCGGCTCAGCTCGACGAAAAGCAGATCACGGTCGTCAGAGACTATACGGGAGACCTTCCCCTGATCAAGGCAGACCCCGAGCATCTCTACCGGGCCCTGCTGAACTTGGTGACGAACGCCATCGATTCCATGGCCTCTCACGGACGCTTGACGATTCGAACGGGCTGGGTGACGTCTGTTTCCCCAACCCCGCTCCCGTTGCGAGCAGGCCCCGGCCCGGGGGTGCGTGTGGAAATCGAGGACACCGGGGCCGGGATCGCCCCGGCGAACAGCGAGAAGATTTTTAATCCTTTTTTCACCACGAAGAAGCGGGGCACCGGGCTTGGCCTGGCCGTGACCCACAAAATCATTGAAGACCATGCCGGTCAGGTCACCGTTCGAAGCAGTCCAGGAGTAGGGACGACCTTCACGGTGATTCTTCCTGTGTTTGTCCCCGAGGCTCGATCATCGTGGCCGCGCGCCGCGTCTGCCGCCCCGGCGGCCCGAGTGTAGCAGGCTGTTGAAAAAGGCCCATCTGCGGCGTTGGCTTCGTCGCTCGTCGTTGCGACGTACGACTGAGTACGCCTAACTCCTCGCTTCCTCCTGCCTGCCGGCAGGCACGGCGCCGCCTTGCATCTGGACCTTTTTGAACAACCTGCGGCTACTCAGTGCTTTCCAACAGCCTGTAGAGTGAGGGGACGATGACCCCGGAAGGCGAGTCGAATCAGGACCCGAAGCCGGTGTTGCTTGTCGTGGACGATGAGGAGGGCGTCTGCTCCTCTCTGGAACTGGTCTTCTCGGACGAGTTCGAAGTCGTGACTGCCCACACCGGGACCGAGGCGCTCGAGAAGGTCGGCGGCGTTGCTCCAAACCTCATGATGCTCGACCCCAAGCTTCCCGAGATGCACGGCCTCGATGTGCTGGAGCGCACCAAAGCCACCGACCCCGATCTTGAGGTGATCGTCATCACCGCGCTCCACGAGCTCGAAACCGCGGTGGAGGCGATGCGGCGCGGCGCCTTCACGTACGTGGTGAAGCCATTCGACGTTGACCAGCTCCGCGACCTGGCCGGCCGCGCCCTCATCAAGCACCGGATCAACCTGGATAACCGCCGTGGGGTGGAGCTCCTCGCGCAGAAAAACGGCCGTCTCCGGCTCCAGCGGAGCCGGCTGCGGCGTCGGCTCCATGTGGCCGAGCAAGCGCTTCACAGCACGCGAGAAGAGCTGTTGCAAGCCGCTCGCTTTGTGACGATCGGCGAGGTGGCCGCGAGTCTTGCGCATGAGATCCGAAACCCGTTGACCGTGCTTGCCACATACGTCCAGCTCATCCGCGTCAGTCAAGATCGTCCGATTGAGGATTACCTGAAGAAGGTCGACGGCGAGATTCGGCGGCTCATGCGCTTGACGCAACACCTCATGCGGTTGGCGGCTCCTTCCACCCATATCGCGTTGCTCTACGACGTGAACCAGATGGTCGAAGAAGCGCTGGGACTGGTTCGCCCGAAAACCGACTACCAGCAGATCTCCGTTGTCACTCGTCCGGCGAGCCCCACGCCCCGCCTTAATGGCGATCCCGACCAGATGGTGCAGCTTCTCCTGAACCTCCTCCTGAATGCCTGTCAGGCCATGCCGAAGGGCGGTCGGCTTGAGGTGGCCACGGCGTCCTTGATTAATCCCGATGGCATACCGGGGCGCTGGGTCGAGATCGTCGTGAGCGATACCGGCGTTGGGATTCCCCCTGAAGTCTTGCCGCGCATCTTCGAGCCCTTTTTTACCACCAAGGGTCGGAGCGAAGGGACAGGGCTCGGCCTTGCCGTCGTGCACAAGATTGTGGAAAGTCTCGGCGGGAACATCACGGTTCAGAGTGAACCGGGGGCCGGAACTGTCTTTCGAATCCGATTGCTTCGCTCACTCCCTCCGCTACCCGAGAAAAAAGGAGCCGAGCCCTCTCCGCCCTCCCAGTAACGTTTACTGATCGCCTCGTCACAACACCGCGGGATGCTGAAAAGTCCTGTTCCATCTTACGCAGTCGCCTACCTCCGCTCCGGCGCGGGCGTTGCCCGGTAAGCTCCCCTCGCCCCGCCTCTCCCCCCAAATTGGGGAGAGGAGAAGAGATGCGGCGAGCTAGTGGAGTAGCTGGTAGAGAACGCTCCAGAGGGTGGCGAGCTCGCCAAGACTACTCCTCCAACCAGGGCCTTGTTCTCCTGGCTCGACATGGGTCAGGAGGCGAAGCAGCACCAGTTTTATCAGGACGTGGTTCCGGGCAGCGTCAGCGAGTCTCAGGCTTTCAGTGAATGGGATCGCAGGGTCAGTGACGCTGTGAAGGAGCAGTAGGCGGGCGCGTAACTGCGGGAGCACGGCGAGCGGGGAGAGGTTGTCAATCAGGCCCTGTAGGTCCTCAGGTAGCGCGTTGATGAGGGCGTCAACCTGCAAGGGATCGCGGTTTATCAGGAGACGGTAGACCGCTTGCCCTTCCGCTCCGAGAGCTTCTGTCGAGCCACCGCCAGACTCGAAGAGTCGAGAGAGTGTCCGGCGATCAGCTTGGCTTTCGAGGAGATCCAGGTTCGTGAGGAGAAAGTGGCGAGCTGCCTCCGGCTGTGGGGAGCCTAGACCGTTGACTCTGCCATAGCTGTACGCCCCGGTCAGAAAGTAGCGCAACAGCTCTCTGGTGGACGCATACCCTCCCAGGGTCACCACCTGCCTGACGCCATGCGAGATGCGCGGATCGGCGGCGGCGAGTAAGGCGACACCGCCGCCAACGCTGACCCCAAGGAGCGAGAGCCGTTGGGGGTCAACGCCGCGAGAAATGCGGAGCTGCTCCACCGCGGCGACCACGCCCTCTTTGTCCTCGGGCCGAAGCCTGAGCGTGGTGAGCCCTTCGATCGTCGGGACCATCACTATCATGCCGGCCCGAGAGAGGAGTCTGGCTGCGCGCTGCAGCGAAGGGTCTTTTTTCCCCTGAGGCGCCAAGCCATGAACGAGCACAAGGCCCGGAACGGAGAAGAATCGGGCCGGGCGATAGAGGTCTGCCCTGACTGGGCGTAAGGGCGCGCTGAGCAGAAGCGAGGTCTGAATGGGCCGAAACGTCAGGCGGGTCAGGAGCGGGAAGTCACCGTTTGTGAGGAACTCAGCGAGAAACGCGCCGCTCTTGAGCGCGGCCCATCCCGCGTGGCAAGCGGGAAGCGCCAGCGCAATAGCAATGATGAGAAGTCCAGCTCGAATGACCAAGCCGACGGCTCCGAGGGTTCGGGTTTCCGAGCGACTCAACCCCGGACCCCGGACCCCGATCCCGTCTCTACTTAGCGTTCACGCACTTGATGAGGCGCCACCCGTTGAAGAGGTTGACGCGGTCTTTCACTTCCGGGGTGAGGCCGACCTGGCTGAGGAGTGGGTTCAGGGCGAGGTTGGACTTCCATCCCAAGCGTGTGCAGACGGGCGAGAGAAAGTCCTCGATCGCGGCGAAGATCCGATTCTCGCTCCGGAAATGATTCAGGATCACGATCGTCCCACCCGGCTTCGTGACCCGCCGCATCTCCTTAAGCACCCCAACCGGGTCCGGCACCGCGCTGATCACATAGGTGGCCAGGCTCCGGTCGAATTCGTTGTCTGCGAAGCTCATGGCCGAGGCGTCCATCACCTTCAGGGTCACATTGTCAAGCGCCAACTCGGCGACCTTCGACTGGGCCTTCTCCAGCATGCCTTCCGAGAGGTCGATGCCAATGAGCTGGCAATTCGTGGGGTAGAGGGGCAGGTTCAGCCCGGTCCCTATCCCCACCTCCAGGATTCGGTCGTTGGGCTGGATACCGACCTGCTGGATTGCGGTGAGACGGCCGGGATGGAAGATCCAGTCGAAGAGAAAGTCGTAGATAGGGGAGTAGATTGCGTACGCGCGCTGTACGTGCCGTTTCTCTAACAGTGCGTCCAACGGCATCCCCCCTCCGTCTGATGCCGAGCGTCAACTGCCACGGGTGACAGTGTGTGTAGGAGGAGACGGCGAATAAGTACCAGGTTCAGGTTATAGAGAAAAGCCAGGGAAGTTCTACCATACCCGGTACGGTTTGCCAAGCAGAAACTCTCGGGGCCAGGGAGGGGGTCCCATCCGGCGCCTCGCTCCGTTCGAGTGCTGCTTTGGCCGCCACGCTGAGCTGCACCGGAGTGCGGGCGTGGCGCTCTTCGGCACTTCGCACGCGGGCTTTGCCCGTGCCAACCTTCAGGGTTCAGGCGCGGGCGTGGCGCAGCCCGGGCGCCCATGTCCAGAGATTTGCTTCGAAAAACTATGGGTGCGGGCGCCCGCGCCGCAATCAGAGCAGGAAGCGGATCATCAGGGTCGCGAGCCCGAGGAACGAGAAGAACCCGAAGACATCGGTGAATGTGGTGATGATCACGCTGGAGGCGATCGCAGGATCCAGCCGGAAGGCCTTGAGCAGAAGGGGAATCAATGTCCCCACCACCGCGGCGACCAACATGTTGAAAGTCAATGCAATCCCGAGGATCACGCTCAAAAGGAGCTGCCCCTTCCAAAGGTAGGCGATCGTCGCCATGAACACCCCGGTCGTCGCGCCGGTCGAGAGCCCGAGGCTCAGCTCCTTTTTGAGCACTCGCCAGATGTGGGCGGTGGTCATGTCCCCCAAGGCGATCCCTCGAATCACCACTGTGGCGGTCTGAGTGGTGCCGATCCCTCCCATCGACGCGACGATCGGCATGAAGATGGCCAGCGTGGCGAGCGACTGAATCGACTCCTCGAACAAACCGATCACTGAAGCTGCCAGGATCGCCGTAGCCAGGTTGATGAACCGCCAGATCATCCGCTTGCTGAACACGACCGCCGGAGGGTCAAACACGGTCTCGTCCCCGCCAGCCCCTCCGAACCGTTGAATATCCTCGGTGGCCTCCTCGTGAATGACGTCAATGACGTCGTCCACGGTGATGGTTCCCAAGAGGCGGCGATCCCCGCTCACCACCGGGATGGCCAACAGGTTATACTTCGTCACCAGCCTGGCGACCTCCTCCTGGTCGGTCTCAGGCGTGACACTAACCACCTCCTCATTGCGGATCAGCCTGACGGGCGTTGAGGGGTCCGCGGTGAGGAGACGGCGCAACGGAACCACGCCAACCAGGTGCTCGTGGTCGTCCACCACATAGATGTAGAACGCCTGCTCCGTGGAGACTGACTTCCTGATGTGGTCGATGGCCTGGCTGACCGTCATCTCCTCGTGGACCGCCACCATGTCGGGTGACATGATCCGGCCCGCGGTCTTCTCGCCGTACTCCAAGAGCTCCTGGACTTCCTCAGCCTGCTCCTCCTTCATCAGGTCCAGGATCTTCTCGGCCTGCTCCTCCGGGAGGTCGCCCACCACCTCCGCAGCGTTATCGGCCGGCATCCGGTCAAGGATGCCCGAAAGCTCCGCCTCATCCAGCGCGCGGACAAGCTCGAGGAGCGTCTGGTCATCCATTTCGTGGAGGACCGCCCCGGCCTGCTCCCGAGCCAGGAGCCTGAACACGGCGGTCTGCTGGCTCAGCGGGAGCTGCCTCAGCGCCTGGGCGATGTCCGCAGGGTGGGATTCCTCGAGCATTTGAGCCAGCCGCTCCTGCTGCTCGCCCTCCAGAAGAGCAGCGATGGTTTCAGGAAGCCTAACGCTTTCTTCCATCACCCTTTGTGTTTGCCTCTTCCAACTCCTGGACCCTTGCCTCGAGCTGACGGATTCGGTGCCTGAGCCTCACTCGACCAATAAGCCCCACCAGGCTGACCGGCAGGGCCCCCAGGGCCACCGCGGTCAGGATGACCCCGGCCAACGGAACCTGCTCCGTTTTCCAGGTGAAGAACCTCACGGTCACCGGCTCAGCATTGTAGAGGGCAAAGGCGGCCGTCGCCAGCGCCAGCACAGTGACGATGAACAACACAAATGGAACCATCCATCCCCTCCCGATCTCGTTGGGTCATTCTACCTCAACTTCCTAAACATCATTCGCTGAATCAGATCATTTCCCCGTGAACCGTTCATCCCGAACCCCTGGGCCCGGACCCCGGTCCCCAGCTTTGTTGAACGGGTAAGCATCCCTTTGCTATAGTGTGGCCACCAGCATTGTCCGGCCTGGCCAACTACCAACATGAGCACGAGTAATTAAGGGAGGAGATGATGGGGCAATTCAAATGGGTGAGTATTGCGATCGTAATGCTCCTTCTGGCAATCGTTGCTCCAGCCTGGGCTGACGAGAGCGAGCTTGACGCCGCAGCTCACTCCCAAGAGATGACGGAGAGGCAAGACGAGTACGGCGTGGGGTACCGGGTTGGCAGTGTGCTTCTGACTTCAGCGAACATCCCCCTTCGCGGTCTATTGTGTATCGGCTCGACCATCGTGGCGGGTGGACTCTATATCGTCACGCTCGGCACATCGGTGAACGCGACAGTGTATATGGTGCAGGAAGCCTGTAGCGGGCCCTGGATCATCACGCCCGAGATGATGAAAGGCAAACCCAGAAGGTCAGACTGACCCCAGCTCGCCAGCGGGGTAGAGCGTGACCATGAACCACTCCAGCGGAGCAGTCAGAACCTGGGCGTCAGTCGGAATCTCTCTCCTTGTCATCGCGGCCGGGGCCTGGGTGGCGTGGAAGTCGTTCACGCCAGAGAAGGGGACTTACCGAACGACCGCCGTGGTCGAGGAGCTGTGGGGGAAGGATCTGGTGCTGGTGAAGCATGACCCGATCCCTGCCTTGGACATGGACAAGTCGATGTCCATGGCGTTCTACGTAGAATCTCCGGAGATGCTCTCCGGAGTGAAGCCCGGCGACCGTTTTCAGATCACCCTGAAGGAGACCCCGGGCAAGCTTCTCATTGTGAAGATGACCCGAGTGCAGTGACCATCTGTGACCCTGCAGGATCGACCATATCGCGCTCACGGGTCAAACATCCAGGCGGCCTGCGACTTCTACTCGCGCGCGCGCCCGAGATGCAGGTGGTCAGGTTCGGGAACGGTCGGATCGCGTTGGCCGTCGAGCGCAGAAGATCAACCTGCATGAAGCCGGGAAAGAGTTCGAGCCGAACGCCCTCCGTCCCACTACGGGTTCCAGTGACCTCTGTTTTGTCACAAAGTCACTGGCTGAGCATTGGGCTCATGGACTCCATCTACGTGCGCGACCCTGATGGCAACTTGATCGAGCTCTCCAACTATCCCAATGGATCGTGATGTCAGACGATTTGCCGAGGTCGTGCAGCAGGGTGAAGCGATGGACCTTGCCGAGGCCGCCCTCCTGATCGCGAAGACGCAATATCCTGATCTGCAGATTCCCCGCTACTTAGGTCGCCTTGACCAGCTTGCAACCAACGTGAGCAAGGGGAGACCTATCAGACCGCTCCGAACACTCCACCGCCTCAGGGAGGTCATGTTCGAAGAAGAAGGATTTCGAGGGAATGCCGAGGAGTATTACGATCCGCGGAACAGCTTCCTCAACGACGTGCTGGACCGAAGGAGAACCTGCTGATCGCCCGGACACCCATGGGGCCAGATCAGCCGAACCGAATCATCGCGTACGAGGTGCCGCGCCAACCGAACTCAGTAGAGTTAGTATCCGAGCCCGTTCCAGACGGCCCGGTGGTCATGCTCACTCAAAAGAACTCAGCCGTGTTTCCCTTTGGGGTGTCCCTCGGCACCACCGTCAATGTTTCTCAGACCATCAACTATCGTCAGCGGGTGGCACGATATGATCCGCGCAAGACCGTAATGCGCTGGAAGCCTGAGCCGTCGATTTGTCCGTCGTGCGGAAGCTATGTCCTGGACCATTATGAATTCGGTCCGCTTATGTTTGAGACAGTCCAAGCCCAATCAGCGCCTTTTCTCGAAAACTTTGACCTCGTCTTGGATGTCGCGCACAACAGCCTCTTTGGGACTGAGGATCGGCCGTATGGTTGGTATCTGTGGGACATCGCCGCCGATAACTCCGGGCGTCTCCTCGGAGTGGTAGTGGTTAACCTCACGACCCTGCGAAGTCCTCGGGTGACGCTCCCCGTATTGGGCGTCAATCAACAAGGGAACCTCGAGCCGGTGTCACAGGTTTCGTTAAATCCCTCTTTCCCCGTTGGCGTCAATCCGGTGCTCTGGGCGCTGATTGATCTCAAGACAGGCGAGGTCGTCGCCTCAACAGCGACCGGCAGCATTTCGTTTGTCTCTGAAGAGCTTGGGGATCCACTGCCGGAGATATACGCCCATTTCATACAAGAAGCTATCGGGGGGGGGCCCCAATGACGGAGTCCAGGATTTCGGGTGGTTCAAGCTCACACTGAACCGGCCGCCGGCGGAAGCCACGCTCAGCCTCACGGAGGTACAGACTCAGAGCGGAACATTTGGGATCACCGTGACCGGATGGCCGAAGAACGAGTTAGCCCAACTCAGAGACGGGCAGACCGGACGGGGACTCTTCGACATGCAGATCACGGTCCTGCAAGGCGTCGGCAACTTCAGCTACGACTGCATAAGGGATTCGGCTGGTAACTTCTCCTCCTGTCAGGCCGTCCGCTACACTA
>Ga0209342_10004529_pt1 | contig 14448 bp, 15 predicted proteins | sample RifCSP16_2_FD_184023 | JGI IMG/M metagenome (GOLD analysis project Ga0209342, IMG submission 184023) | Soil microbial communities from Rifle, Colorado - Rifle CSP2_sed 16_2 (SPAdes) (version 2) | ecosystem: Environmental > Terrestrial > Deep subsurface > Rock core/Sediment | place: Rifle... | reverse complement strand
GGTCGCGGCTCGGTTTTCTCATTGAGCATGAATTTCCGGGCGTTCTCAGTTAGCGAGATACTTTTACGTCCCGGCGGCATTGTTCGACGAGCCAGTCGGCCACTTGTTGGACACCTTCGCCCGTGACGGCCGAGAGTTGGAAAATGACGGCTTTGGGCGCCAACCGTTTCATGTCGTCCGCCACGCGCGGGAGGCGGAAATTGCCGTAGGGCAACAGATCGGATTTCGTCACCAGCAGGGCGTCGGACTTCTGGAAAATGGTGGGATACTTGGCCACCTTGTCGTCGCCTTCGCTGGTGCTCAGCAGAACGATTCGCACGTGCTCGCCCAGGTCGAAGCCGGCCGTGCAGACCAGATTGCCGACGTTTTCGATCACCAACAGGCCGATCCGGTCCAACTCCAGCGTGTCGCAGGCCGCGGCCACCATCGTCGCGTCGAGATGGCACGCCCCCTCGGTGTTGATCTGCACGACGGGCACGCCCAATTTTTCGATCCGTTCGGCGTCGATCGTGCTGGCTAGGTCGCCTTCGATCACGGCCGGCGCGACGCGCCCGTCGAGCTCCGTGAAAAGAGCCTCCAGGAACGTCGTCTTTCCACAGCCGGGCGAACCGACCATGTTGACGGTCAGCACGCCGGCCTTGTTGAAATTCGCCCGATTCCGCTCGGCGTGTTGTTCGTTGGCTCTCAAGATCTTCTTAGCGGCGATAATCTTCATAACATTCTCTTTGCTGGTTTGATTTTTAACGCAAAGGCGCGAAGACGCAAGGACGCAAAGAATTAAAGATTAAAAGAGTCTTTTCCTTGCGTCTTTGCGGCCTTGCGCCTTTGCGTTAAAAAGTCGTCAGTCTTCCAGTTCGATGCTTTCCAAAAACAAATCCTGCCCCCCTTCAAACGTGATTTCCCGACTGCCGCAGATGGGGCACTCGGCGACCAGATCGTCGATTTCGGTTCGGGCCGGACACTGCTTGCAACAGCAGACGGCCTTGGGCCGCGCGATGCGCAGCTCCGCGTCTTCCAGCAGGGTGCCCGGCGCGAGCAGTTCGAACGCGAAACGGACCGAATCGACGTTTACGCCGGACAGGCGTCCGACGGCCACGTCCAATTTGACGACGCGGCCCTCGTGGCCCGAGCGACCCACTTCCTTCTGGACCTGTTCGATCAGCGTTTCGACGATGGACAGTTCGTGCATGGAGTAAGAAGGGATTAGGGGCCAACACGTAGGTCAGGCTGTGCCTGACAAAAGAATTACGGTCCGGCGATTTATGTCTACGTTCGCGGCGATTCATGTCAGGCACAGCCTGACCTACGTTCGCAGTTTCTCCAGTTCTTCGAGTACGATCTCCACGGCCCGAGGAATGGCGGCGGCGACCGCCGGGGTGCATTGCTCGCTGAAAGTGAGCACGTCCTCCGCTTCGACGGCGATCAGGCGGATGTTTTCATCGCGGGGCAGGCTCGCTCCGGCCCGGCGACCCACGGCCAACGCCATGGGCAGCGTGATGTCGTGGGCCGAGTTGCTTTTTTGGGTCGGAATCCCATCGAGCGCGAGCCGATGGATCGTGCCGGGCGGCGCGTCGGTGCAGATCGCATCGACCACGATTGCCCGATCGTAGCCGATCATCCGTTCCATCAGTCGCAGCCCGCCCCAGTAGTCCTCGGTCACTTCGACGTCGGGCCGACCGGCGAGCCGAGTTTTCAGCTCGGCCGCGACGCGCAGCCCGACGCTGTCGTCGGCGATCAACGGGTTTCCGAGTCCAATCACGAGGATTTTCATGAGGCGTTTTGTACTCATCACGCTCCGCGTGATGCTTGAGAGAATTTTACCGAGCCGAGAATTTTACCGAGCCGCGACCGTGAGGGAGCGGTGGTGACTCCGGGGACATTCAACCGCTCCCTCACGGTCGCGGCTCGGTTTTTCTTGGAATCTGAATTCCCAGACGGTCACCTCTATTTGTTTCTCACTCTACCGAATGGTTCCTTTTGAATGCATCTCGCGGAGCGAGATGAATACGATTATCCGGGCGGCCAGTGGAACGGGCGGCCGGCCAGCAAGTGAAAGTGCAGGTGCATGACTTCCTGGCCGGCGTTCTTGCCGCAGTTGGTCACGAGCCGATATCCGTCGGAGAGGCCGAGCTCCCGGGCGATTTTTCGCGCGGCCCAGAGCAAGTGGCCCACCACCGGCACGTCGCCCTCCTCGACGGCGTCGACCGAGGCGATTTCTTTTTTGGGGATCAGGACCAAATGGGTCGGCGCTTGCGGATGGATGTCCTCGAACGCCAGGCACAGGTCGTCTTCGTAGACGATCTTGGCCGGAATCTGCCGGTCGATGATCCGTTTGAAAATGGTCGGTTCGGCCATGTTGAAAAAACCTCCTGCGACGGGCGGTCACGAAATCAGGTCCAGCCGGACGGCCTCGTCGACGAGCATGACGGGAATATCGTCCACGATCGGATAGAGTACGGCGCCGTCCTCGCGCACCAGGCCGGCGACAAGCGGTTCGGCGACCGGCTGCCCCCCCGTGGTACGGACTCGCCCGGCCGCGATCGCCTCGTTCACCTTGGCCAGCAGGCCCGCCTCGGCCGGCCGAAGGCGAGTTCGGTTCGCGGGACACACAAGAATATCAAGGAGCAAGGGATCGATCATCGTACCGTTCAACATGGCGGATTCTTTCCCATTTTACAAGGCCCGCTCTAACGGAGGGGTAATTTCGGGCAGGAATCGGCCTTCGATCAATTCTACCGGCTAATGTGGTCACGCCGGATATTCCGATGAGACGAAAGGGACGCCGTCCCGCGTACTCATCACGCTCCGCGTGATGTCCCGGCGGAGACAACAGACTGGTAGGTGGGGCAGTGCCCGCCAAAACACCTAACAACACACGATGCGGTGGTGGGCAGTGCCCACCCTACGAGAAACCATACCGTGGACCTCACGCGGAGCGTGAGGAATACGGCATGTGCTCGTGGAGGAAACCATGCTCGCTCGTCAAACGTCCGCCTCGCTTCTTTTGGTTTGCTGCCTTGCGTCCGTGGCCCAGGCCGCGGAGGAAGTTCGCTTCATCGAGCGCGACGGCGTGACGTATCGCGAAACGCGGCGCGTCGAACAGCGGCCGGTCGTCGAGACGCAATTGCAGCAATCCACGCAGACGGTCTACCAACAGCAAGACGTCACCGAGTTGCGCGACGCGGTCCAGGAGCGATGGACGCCCGTGACCGAGTATCGCTGGGAGGCGTTTTGGGTCAACCGGTGGAACCCCTTCTCCCAGCCGTATCTGGCCTATCGCTACGTGCCGAACACGCGTTGGGAACGTAAAACCGAAACGGTCAAGACGCCGGTGGTCGTTCGGCGAATCGTGCCGCGGACCCAGGTGGTGCAAGTGCCGACGACGACCCAACGGATGGTCGAGCAGGAAGTGATCACGCGCGTGGCGGTCGGCGGCCCCGCGGCGCCGGCCGCGCGGCCCATGCCGCAGCAAGTGCCCTGGACGGTTTCTCCGACGGCGACGGCCCGACTGATGCCGGTCGCCCGCGATCCCGGCCCGATCGGCAGCGTTCAACGGCTCGACAGCGACCCGCCGCGTCAAAGCGCGAGTACGGCCTGGCGGAGTTCGGACGGGGCGTCGCGTTAGTTCGAGTTTCTCGAAGGCCCTCTGGGTAGTCACGGTAGGGTGGGCACTGCCCACCAATACATGCGTTCTCTGGTGGGCGGTGCCCACCCTACCTCTCTCTACCCTCTGCAATACCTCACCGGCTCGCCCCGGTGGCCTGTTGGTTTGAAGATAACCACGAGCCTCTTCTCCACGCGTCTCCACGCGGTCGTTTCATCATTTCTATTCCCCTTGACTCGTCACGTGAGTGAGCATACACTAACCACATGAGCGGCAAGAGTCAACTCGGACTAATCCCATGAAAACCGCCACCCGAATGTCGGGCGCCGAGCGTCGCGAGGCCATCATCGCGGTCGCCCGCCAATTATTTGTCGAAAAGGGTTTCCACCGCACCACCACGCGCGAGCTGGCCGACCAGGCGGGCATTTCCGAAGCCCTCCTGTTCAAGCATTTCGCCAGCAAGGAAGACCTCTACCGCGCGATCCAGATTTCGTTTTTCGAGCGGGAGGGACAAAGCGTCGCCGAGCAGATCGAAGCGCTCGAACCTTCGACCACGTCTCTGGTGTCCGCCGTGGAGTGCCTCGTCTCGCGAATCCTCAGCGAAGAGGGCAGCGAGGAACGACGTTCGTTCATTCGACTGGTGCTCCGCAGCCTCATGGACGAAGGGGAGTTCGCCCGGCTGGCCGTCCAAGGAGGCCCCTGCCGCTGGGTCCACAAAATAGCGGACTGCCTCCGAGCCGCCCGCGCGGCGGGTGACATGGTCGCCAGTCCCGTGTCCGACGGGCTCGGCGCCTGGTGTACCCACCACTTGATCACCGGGATGGTCATGCACCTGTTGCCCGACGAACCGTTGATCGACTACGGTCTGCCGCGGGAGGAACTCCTCCGGCAAGTGACCTGGTTCTGTCTGCGCGGCCTGGGTTTGAAAGACGAATCGCTTCGGCGTTACCGCCGTTTCGAGCAGGAGAGGGAAAAACCGTGAGTGGAACACGCCTGAAAGAGCGAGCCGCCGGCGCGCCGCCCCGTGAGGTCGCGCCGGACGCGGAATACGAATCGGCGGCCGTCGAAACGAGCGTCGCGCGCCCCGGCCGGCGCGGACGGCTCGTTCGCCGGTTGCTCGGTCTCGTCGCCGCGCTGGCGATTACGGCCGGAGCCGGCTGGTACGCGTGGCAGCATGGATGGATCGAACGGCTGGCCGCCGCCGTCGGCGCGGCGAAGCCCGCCGCGGCGAAAGCTTCCGACACGGGCAAGGCGACGCTCGGCTACGCGAGCCGGCGGGACGCCGCGGCCCGGCCGTCGGGGCCGATCGAAACGATCGCCGTCGAGGTGATTCCATGCTCGAACGTCCTGCGGCTCACCGGCACGCTGATGGCCGACGAGCAGTCGAGCGTGGCCAGCAACACGAGCGGCATCGTGGCCGAGGTCCACGTCGACCGCGGCAGCTTCGTGCGCAAGAACGACGTGCTCGTGCGGATCGACGCCACGGACGCCCGAAACAAGCTGGCCGAGGGTCTGGCCACGCTCGAGGAACTGAAGGCGCGGCTCGGACTCGCCGACGACATGACGGACTTCGATCCCGAAAGCGAGCCCGAGGTCCAACTGGCCGAGGCCGAGGCCGACCTGGCGAAAGCGAATCTCGATCGAAACCAGAAACTCTTCGACAAGAAAGTCATCTCGGCCGAGGAGTTCGACCAGACGAAGACCGAGCACAAACTGGCCACCGAGCGGCATCGCCAGGCGTTGTTCCAGATCCGCCAAGCCTACGCCGTGTGCAAGACGGCCCAAGTGAAGCTGGCCATTTTGCAAAAAGCGGTGGACGATACGACCATCCGCGCGCCGTTCGACGGCTGGGTCGCGGAACGGCTCGTCTCGGTCGGCGAGCAAATCTCGGCGGGGATGCAGGCCACGACGGTCGTCACCCTCGTGCGAATCGATCCCTTGCGGTTGTCGTTGGTGGTGCCCCAGCAGGACATCGGATCGGTTCGACCCGGCCAAACCGCGAGGTTCCGCGCCGACGCCTTTCCGGAGCGTGAATTCCGCGCCGCGGTGCGGTTCATCACGCCGGTGGTGGCCAGCGAAACGCGCTCGATGGTGGTCGAGGCGATCGCGGCGAATCCCGACGGCGCGTTGCGGCCCGGCCTGTTCGTCACGGCGGAACTCGAGCTGGGCGAACCCGAAGCCACGCTGTTCGTCCCCCTTTCCGCCGTCGAAAAAGTCAACGAGGTGGCCAAAGTCCTGGTGGTCCGCGACGGCGCGGCCCGCGAGCAGGTCGTCGCGCTGGGTGAACAGCGCGAGGGGCGGGTGGCGATTCTCTCGGGCCTGGCGGCCGGAGAACGGATCGTCGCGCACCCGGCGCTGGCACGCGACGGAGACCCGGTGCGACCATGAATCAGCTTGCGGCTCTTTGCGTCAAACGACCCGTCTTCGCCACCGTGTTGATCCTCGTGCTGGTGGTGTTCGGGGTGTCGGGCTACCTGAAGCTCGGCGTCGACCGGTATCCGAAGGTCGATTTCCCGATGATCACGGTGACCACGCGCCAGCCCGGTTCCGCCCCCGAGGAAATCGAGACGCAGATCACCTACAAGATCGAGGAAGCGGTGAACACGGTCAACGGGATCGATCAGCTCCGCTCGATCTCGTCGGAAGGCATCTCGCAGGTTTTCATCACGTTTTTGCTTGAAAAAGACATCAACGTGGCCGCGCAGGACGTACGCGACAAGGTGAACGGCGTGCTGCCGCTGTTGCCCAACGACATCGAGCAACCCACCGTCGAGAAGATGGACCCCGACGCCAGCCCCATCCTTTCGATCGCCGTTTCCGCTCCGCCGCCGACGACGTTGCGCGACATCACCGAATACTGCGACAAGGTTCTGCGGCGCCAGCTCGAGACCACCTCGGGCGTGGGCCAGGTGCTGATCGTCGGCGGCCAAGCCCGGCAGATCAACGTCGTGCTCGACCCACTCCAGCTCCGCGCCTACGGCCTCACCGTGGCCGACGTGGCCCGCGCGCTGCAGGCCCAAAATTTACAGATGCCCAGCGGCTCGACGAAGGAAGGCGCGATCGAGTACACGCTGCGGACGATGGGCCGGGTCGTCAGCATGAAAGAGATGGACCAGATCGCCGTGGAAAACCGCGACGGACGCACGATCACCATCGGCGACCTGGGCCGCTCGGAGGACGCCACCGAGGAAATCGAAAGCGCCTCGCTTTACAACGAAACGCCCTGCGTGCTGTTGAACGTCCGCAAGCAGTCGGGCACGAACACGGTCGAGGTGGCCGAGACGCTCAAGCAGCGGCTCGGCGAACTCCGCGAACTGGCCCCCAAGGGCTACCGCGTCCATGTGGTCCGCGACCAGTCGGTCTTCATCGAAACGTCGATCGACACCGTGAAGGAACACCTCGTCGTCGGCAGCTTGCTGGCGGCCGTCGTCGTGTTTTTCTTTTTGTCCAACGCGCGGGCGACGCTCATCGCCGCGTTGGCCATTCCCACGTCGATCATCGCCGCCTTCGCGATCGTTCACCTGATGGGCTACACGCTCAACAGCATCACGCTGTTGGCGCTGACGCTTTCGGTCGGCATCGTGATCGACGACGCGATCGTGGTGATAGAGAACATTTTCCGGTTCATCGAGGAGAAGAAGCTCTCGCCCCGCGAGGCCGCGGTGGCCGCCACCTCTGAAATCGCCATGGCCGTGCTGGCCATCACCATCTCGCTCGTGGCCGTGTTCATGCCCATCGCCATGATGTCGGGCATCGTGGGCCGCTTCCTGACGGCGTTCGGCATCACCATGTCGGGCACGATTCTCGTGAGCATGTTGGTCAGCTTCACGCTCACGCCCATGCTGGCCTCGCGATGGTTTCGCCGCGCGGCCGCCGGGCGCGGGGAAAATGGCGACGCGGCCCCCCGCGGCGCGGAGGCCAAGTCGCGCGGCCAGTTTCTCTACCGCGCCATCGAGTGGCCCTATCTGGTCGCCCTGCGTTTTTCGCTGCGCCACCGCTGGGTCGTCGTCCTCGCGACGGCGGGTTGCATGTTGACGTTCTTCCCCCTGCTCCGCGTCGTGCCCCGCAACTTCATGCCCGACGAGGACTCGTCCGAGTTCCAGGTGAACGTCCAGGCGCCGGAGGGCACGTCGCTTGAGGCCACGCAGGTGATTCTCGCCCGGATCGCCCGCGAAATCCGCCGCCTCGACGGCGTGCGTTACACCGTCGCCAGCGTCGCCGACACGGAGCAGCGCAACCCTTATCAGGGGACCATCTACGTCCGGCTGGTGAAAATCGCCCAGCGCGAATTCGGCCAGATGGAAATGATCGACTTCACGCGGAAGACGATCCGTTCCAAGTTCGACGACGGCTTGCGCATCACCGTCACGCCCGTCTCGTTCATGTCGGGCGGCGGGATGAGCGCCAGCGCCATCTCCTACATGATCGGCGGGCCCGACATCCGCGCGCTGGAACGCAGCGCCAAGACCGTCATGGCCGATCTCCGCAAGGTACCCGGCGCGGTCGACGTCGATTCGTCGCTTTCGCTGGGTAAACCGCAATACGGCGTCGTGCCCGATCGCCCCAAGGCCGCCGAGTTGGGCGTTGACGTTGTCGATATCACCAACACGCTGCGTCTGCTGGTGGCGGGCGACAAGGTGTCGGACTTCAACGACAAGGGCGAGCAATACGAAGTCCACGTCCGCTCGACGGCCGACGTCCGCAACCGGCTCGATCTGTTGAAAATGGTCACCGTCCCGTCGAAAAAAAGCCTCTCCGGCACGGTCCCCCTGGCGAACGTCGTGCGGTTCGAGAAGGGCACCGGCCCGTCGCAAATCGACCGCTACGCCCGCATGCGCCAGGTGACCGTCACCGCGAACCTCGCCCCGGGCACGTCCGAAAAAATGGTCCTCGACGAGATCGCCAAGTCGGCCGCCAAGTTACAATTGGGGCCGGAGTACCAGACGGGCCTGTTGGGCCGCTCGCGCGAAATGGAGCGGGCGTTCAACGCCTTCTTCGTGGCGTTCGGCCTGGCCTTCGTGTTCGTCTATCTCTGTCTGGCCGCGCAGTTCGAGTCGTGGCTCCATCCGATCACGATCCTCTTGTCGCTGCCCTTGGTGCTGCCGTTCGCGCTGGCCTCGCTGTTGCTGTTTGGCCAGTCGCTCAACATTTTTTCAATGCTGGGCATCCTCGTGCTGTTCGCCGTGGTGAAGAAAAATTCCATTTTGCAGATCGACCACGCCAATCAGCTTCGCGCGGCGGGCATGCCTCGGTTCGAGGCAATCGTCGCCGCCAACCGCGACCGGCTCCGGCCCATCTTGATGACCACCGTGGCCTTCGTCGCCGGCATGATCCCGACGTTCCTTTCCAACGCCGAGGGCTCGGCGGTGAACAAGGCCATGAGCGGCGTGATCATCGGCGGCCAGACGTTTTCGCTGTTTTTGACGCTCCTGGCCACGCCGGTGGCTTATTCGCTGTTCGACGACCTGAGCCGGATTTTCTGGCGCGTGTTCGGCCGGCGTGAAAGCGAACCGGCGGAAGAAACCAAAACCGCGTCGCGCGCCGGCGTCCGGCCGGCCCACGGCGACGACACGCTCCTGGGGAGCCCGGACACCCAGATCATGGTCGTCCACCGGGACCTTGCCCACCCCCGCCGCGCCGACGCTCCCTCGCGGCGGGAGCCTTGACAAACGGCGAATTCCACCGCATGAGCGAAGACTTGGACTTCGCTTTTTCAATGCCGGTGGACGCCTCCCGCTCGCAACGAAGCAAAATGATGACGCCGATGAAGGAGCATCTGGCGAAATTGACAAAGCGTCTGACCTGCTTCGGCATGGCGGAGAACCCACGGGGTTTCAACAACGCGACGCAATACATCGGCCGCCTGGCGTATCGGTCCGCCGCGACGGGCCAGAATGAATTCATTAAAATCGAATTCAGTTTTCGGGAACCCATCCTGGAACCCGTGAAACTCCTGCCTGCCCGGACCCTTCTGATGGACCCCTTCCGAAAAACGGCGGCGGCCGCGCCGGTGAGCGTCGCCGCCATGTCGTGCCGCGAAACGTATGCCGAGAAACTTCGGGCCGCCTTGACCCGGCGCGAACCGGCCATCCGGGATTTTCACGACATCGACCACGGCGTCCGTTCAGGCCGATTGAACGCGAGCGACCCTCGCCTGATCAAGCTCGTCCGTAACAAGCTGGCCGTGCCCGGCAATCCTGCCGTCGACGTGTCCCAAGAAAAGCGAGAGGCCCTGAAACGGCAGGTTCAAGCCCAACTGAAACCGGTCCTGCGCGAAGCGGACTTCGCCGCCTTCGACCTGGACCGGGCGTTTGGCATCGTGGCTGAAATCGCCGACGCCTTGCGGTAAAAGTCGCTCCGTACGGCCGACCACCATCGCCCTTTCACGACCCCCCTTGGAGCGTCTCCCGACCGCGCGGTCAAACAGAGCTCGCCCCAAAACGCTCCTGGGACGGCCAAACCCGACAAATTCCCCCCGGTTCGCATTGACACGCGGACGCGGGCCCTTTTATCCTAGGGGAAATCAAAACCCGGTCGGATTCTCGCTTCAGGAGGAGGACTCGCCTTGAAACACACCATTTCGGGCTTGGTAAAGAACCGCGCCGGGATCCTGGCGCAGGTCGTGGGGCTCTTCAAAAAGTTCGACGTCAACATCAAGAGCGTCGCGGTGAGCGAGACGGAGTCGATCGAGACGTCGCGGCTGACGATCGTCGTCGAGGGCCACGACAAGGAAGTCCGGGAAGTCACCGCGGGGATCAAGAAGCTCCGCGACGTGGTCGAGATCGACGACCTGGCGCGCAAGGAGTTCCTCGACCGCGAAATGGCCCTGGTCAAAGTCCAGTTCGAACCCGACGTGATCAACCACCTCACCCAAATCGCCGAAGTCTTCGGGGCCCAAGTGATCGCGATGGGCAAGGAGACCATCACCTTCGAGATGTCGGGCGACGAGGACCGCGTCGATGGGTTCATCAACGCCGTGATGTCGTTCGGCATCCGCGCGTTGGCCCGGAGCGGCCGCGTGGCGCTCCGACAAGCGGACGAGGTGTGAGACGGCCCGCATGAAAAAAATACGCACGCTCGAAGACATACTGGCCCTCGCCAAAAAGGGCGCCGGCCGGAAGAAACTCGTGTTGGTCGGCGCCGACAACGCCGGCGGATTGAAGTCGATCCGCGAAGCCATGCGCCACGGACTGGTCAAGCCGGTGCTGGTGGGCGACAAGCGCGGCATCGCCAAAATGGCGCGGGCGTGCAAGTTCCCCCTTCGCGGCGTCGAAATCGTCGACAAGCCCGACCCCAAGGAAGCCGCGTTCGCCAGTGTGGCTCTGTGTCGCCTGGGGGGGGCCGACATTCTGATGAAGGGTTCGGTCAACACGGACGTGGTGCTCCGCGCCATCTTGGACCGCGATCACGGTCTGAGCCGTGGCGGATTGCTGAGCAACGTGACCGTGTTCGAGTCGCCCATCGAGAAGCGGCTCATGTTCCTGACCGACCCGGCCGTGAACATCAATCCCGACGTGGCCCGCAAGGTCGAGATGTTGCGCAACGCGGTTTGGGTCGCCCAGCGGCTGGGCTTCGCCACAGTCCGGGCGGCCATTCTCGCGGCGGTCGAAAAAGTCAATCCCAAGGACATGCCGGCCACGGCCGACGCCGCCGTGCTGGCCCGGATGGGCGAGGCGGGCCAGATTCCCGGGGCGGAGGTGGCTGGGCCTTATGCGCTCGACATCGCCGTCTCGCCCGAAGCGGCCAAGTGCAAGCACATCGAGGGGCCCGTGGCGGGCCGGGCCGACCTATTGCTCTGTCCCGACATCCACTCGGCCAACATTCTCTACAAATCGTTGATCTATTTCGCCGGGCGCGATCTGGCCAACGCCATGATCGGGGTGAAGACGCCGTTGGTGATGAGTTCGCGTTCCGACAGCCCGAAGACGAAGCTCTACACGATCGCGCTGAGCGTGGTGCTGGCCGGAGGTGACGCATGAGCCGCGCCGCCTCGCCGCGCCATGCAGACCGCCGCGGCGCGAAAAAACGCGATCTGGTGATTGTCGTCAATCCAGGGTCCACCTCGACCAAGCTGGCCGTCTATCGCGGACCGGAGCGTCTGGCCGCCGAGACGATCGACCACCCGAAGGCCGAGTTGGCGAAGTTCGCCCATGTGGCCGATCAATACGCCTTTCGCCGCGACGCCGTGTTGCGATTTTTGGACACCGCGGGCGTGGACCTTGAGGCGTGTCTGGCCGTCGCGGGGCGCGGCGGGCTCACCAAGCCGCTGGCCGGCGGCGTTTACCGAGTGAACTCCAAAATGCTCCGCGATCTGCGGAGCGTAAAATGGGGCGAGCATCCCTCGAACCTCGGCGCGCCGATCGCCCATGAAATCGCCAAACGATGCGGCGCGCCGGCCTTCATCGTCGATCCGGTCGTGGTCGATGAATTCTGGCCGCCGGCGCGTTACGCGGGCCATCCGGCCTTCGAGCGAAGAAGCCGGTTCCATGCCCTTTCGCAACGGGCCGCCGCGCGCCGCGCCGCGCGCGAGCGGGGCGTCGCCTACGAAAAAGTCAACTTCGTCGTGGCCCATCTGGGCGGCGGAATCTCGATCGGCGCCCATCGCAAGGGCCGCGTCGTCGACGTCAACGACGCCCTGGACGGCGACGGACCGTTCTCGCCCGAGCGAAGCGGGTCGCTGCCCACCGGGCCGCTGGTGGCGTGCTGCTTTTCCGGCCGCCACACCCAGAAAGACGTCCAAAAAATGCTGGTCGGCCACGGTGGCCTGTTCGCCTACCTGGGCACCATCGATTGCCGCGAGGTCGAGCGCCGCATCCGCCAGGGCGACGAGAAGGCCCGCGAGGTCTACGAGGCCATGGCCTACCAGATCGCCAAATGGATCGGCGCGTCGGCGGCCGTTTTGTCGGGCCAGGTCGAGGCGGTCGTGCTCACCGGCGGCATGGCCGCGTCCAAAATGCTCGTCCGGCTGATCCGCAAGTACGCCGGGTTCGTCGGCCCCTTCGTCATTTATCCCGAGGTCGAGGAAATGATCGCCCTGGCCACGTCGGTCCAAGCCGCCATGGCCGGCGCGATCCGGGTCCAGGAGTATCGCTAAATGTCGCGCATTGAAATCGCCGCCCAGTGGTGCAAGTCGTGCGAGATTTGCATTTCCGTCTGCCCGAAAAATTGCATCGTCCAAAGCGACACATTGAACCAATACGGCGTCTATCCCATGCGAATGCGCGAGGGAGCCGAATGCACGGGCTGCACGGCGTGCGCCATGATGTGTCCCGACACGGCCATCGAAGTTTATCGAACCGTAAAAGAAAGCTGAAACAATTTATCACCACGGAGGAAGGAACCACAGTCCGTAGGTCAGGCTGTGCCTGACAAAAAACGGCGGAAATCATAATCAACCACCAATTTGTCAGGCACAGCCTGACCTACGGACTCCGTGTCCTCTGTGGTGAATAAAAAAATGCCTGCCCCGGGAGGTCTTCCACGTGAGCAAAGTCTTGATGAGCGGCAACGACGCGGTGGTCGAGGGCGCGATCCGGGCGGACGTCGATTGTTACTTCGGCTATCCGATCACGCCCCAGAACGAAATCATCGGCGGCATGGCCGCGCGGCTGCCTCCGTTGGGCAAGGTGTTTTTGCAGTCCGAAAGCGAACTGGCCGCCATCAGCATGGTCCACGGCGCGGCCGCGGCCGGCAAGCGGACCATGACCACCTCGTCGAGCCCCGGCGTGTCGCTCATGCAGGAAGGCATCAGCTACCTGGCCGGCACGCAGTTGCCGGCGGTGATTGTCAACGTCCAACGCGGCGGGCCGGGACTGGGCAACATTTCGCCGTCGCAGGGCGATTATTTTCAATCCACCCGCGGCGGCGGACACGGCGATTACTACACGATCACCCTGGCGCCCGACTCGGTCCAGGAAATGCTCGATTTCACCGTTCGCGCATTCGACCTGGCCGACCGCTATCGGACGCCGGTCGTCGTGCTGGCCGACGGGCGGCTGGGCCAAATGATGGAGCCCGTCGAACTGGGCGACCCCGCGCCCGTCCGCCGCATCGAAAAGCCCTGGGCCCTGACCGGCGCAAAGGACCGCCCGCCGCATTTCCTTTGTTCGATGCGGCTGCCGCCCGGCGATCTGGCCGAGCATAACCGCGAGCTGCAAAAGGTCTACCGCGAAATCGAACGCCGCGAACCAGACGGCGAATCGTACCAAACGGCCGACGCCAAAATCGTGTTCGTCGCCTACGGCACGTGCGCCCGGCTTTGCCGCGAGGCGATCGACACCTTGCGCGACGAAGGACTTCGAGCGGGCCTGTTCCGCCCGATCACCCTTTGGCCCTTCCCCCGCAAAAAACTCCAAGCCTCGTTGAAAAAAGCCAAGCGGATCGTCGTCGTCGAACTGAGCGCGGGCCAGTTGATCGAGGACGTGCAACTCTCGTCCGCCGATCGACTGCCGATCGAGTTCGTCGGCCGGATGGGTGGCGAGTCGCCCTCGGTCAAGGAACTCGTCGCGCTGGGACGCAAGCTGTTGCAGAAGAAACGGAAATCCGCCGCGAAAGGAAAGCACCGATGATCGACGCCGAAAAAAAGGTCTTCGCCCGCTCTCCCGTCCTGGAGCCGAACCTCACCCACTACTGCCCCGGCTGCGGCCACGGCATTGCCCATCGGTTGGTCGCCGAGGCGATCGAACATTACGGCATCCGCGAACGCACGGTGTGCGTCGCCCCGGTCGGCTGCTCCGTGTTGGCCTACAAGTACATCGCCATCGACATGTCCGAGGCGGCCCACGGCCGCGCGCCCGCCGTGGCCACCGGCATTAAACGGGCCCGGCCGGAACTGTTCGTGATGA
>Ga0209342_10004526_pt1 | contig 14456 bp, 13 predicted proteins | sample RifCSP16_2_FD_184023 | JGI IMG/M metagenome (GOLD analysis project Ga0209342, IMG submission 184023) | Soil microbial communities from Rifle, Colorado - Rifle CSP2_sed 16_2 (SPAdes) (version 2) | ecosystem: Environmental > Terrestrial > Deep subsurface > Rock core/Sediment | place: Rifle... | reverse complement strand
TTCTCTGGTTAGGCGGCCTTCGGTCGCGACTCGAAGTTGCACCCGCGCTTCCACACCGCCCAGGCGATGCGGGCGAGCTTGTTGGCAAGGGCCACCGCCGCCTTGTTGTGCTTGGCCCGCCGCTCCAGGGCGAGGTGCCCAGGTCCTGAGGTGGTCGTGCTCCTTCGCCTTCTTGGCGTGGCAGAGGACGGACCTTGCGCCGTGGATCAGGAGCATGCGGAGGTAGGAGTCCCTCACGCTTAATCCTCCCCAGCCGGCGCTTCAAGCCACTGGACCCCGGCTGCTTGGACACGGCGACTTCGAAGACCGACTTTGCGACGTCCACGCCAACGACGGTATGCTCTCCCATATGGTCCTCCTTGTCCTTTCCAAGGCGATCCTGGCACATCGGTGCCTGGCGCGCCGCAAGGAGGAGTCCATTGCATCATTGCACCTATCGATCGACGCATGACCACACGGGGCGCCGCTCGCAGGTGAGTCGGGGTGTTGGGCAGACATTGGTGTGCATGGTGATGACGCAGCGTGAGCCGCGACGCCTAACTGGCCTGGGGATCATTCCAATCGCTCTCTTCGTGCACAACCTGGAGGAGGCACTCGCCATAGGGCCAGCCATGCCACGGCTTGAGGCGACTTGGAGCCGGCTGCTCGGGCGTCCGGTCTTGCTGCCCTCTGCGCAGCAGTACTGTAGCGCGCTGGTTCTCGTGACAGCAATTGCGTTCGGGCTTCTTCTCCTTGCGCGCTTGTGGGATCAAGCTTCGTACGCTCTCGTGGTGCTCCAAGCGGTGATGGCACTGAACGTCCTCGCGCACGTCTTGGGCGTCGTCCTCCTGGGAGGCTACGCTCCTGGTGTGATCACCGCCGCTCTTGTCGAGGCTCCGACGAGCGTGGCCGTGCTCCATCGCCTGCGCGGGGCCGGATGGATGTCGCGGGAGCAGTGGCGCCTGCTGCCCTTGCTCGCGGTTCTGCTCCATGGCCCTGCCCTTCTGGGCCTTCTGGCGTGGGCGCGCACGTCGTGAGGAGGAGCGGGCTGCCCAACAGCAGGGCTTCCGCGGCCGTGACCGAGCGACGCCACGCCCCCCGAGGGGGCCGACTGCGCAAGGCCTGAGTTGGACGGGAGCCGCGGGACAGGCCTGATGTGGGTATTCGAACTCGGGGGGGGCGACCGGCGTTGACCCCTTGTTGGGGGGTCAGGGGAGCCAGGAAGCTGGCCCCGGTGCCGTCAGGGGCGAGGCCAGTCGGTAGGCCACAACGATCGGGACGGTGGGGACCCCCACCCAGGCGTCAGAAGCTCGCCCGGCACTCAGGGCCGGACCAGGGGGTTGCGGACCTTGACCCCGCGCCAGCGCCCGAAGTCGCGGTCGGCCGTCCACAACTCGCTCACCCCGTGATGCAGGCAGAGCGCGGCCACCCGAGCGTCGTGAACCAAGGGCCCGACGGCGTGTCCAGCCGCAAGCAGGGGCCTGAGGACGGGCCAGTAGCCAGGGGACTCGGAAAGCACGACCAGAGTGGGGGACTCGATCCAGGCTTCCACCTGGTCGAGCGCGCGGCGCAGCGGCGTGGGGGGGCGGTAGATGCGCGGGTGGGTCACGATAGCCAGAAACTCGTGGAGGCAAGGCCAGGGAATGGCCCACTCGGCCTTCGCCGCCGCGAGCCCGGCAACAAGCTCATGGGCAACCTGGTGCCAGGCGGAATCCTCGCGATGCGCGTAGACGAGGAGGTTGGTGTCGATGGCGATCACGCGCCGCGGCCCTCGTAGATCAGCCCGCGGATCCGCTCCCAGGAACCCTCGCTCACCCCCGCCTGAAGCCCGCGACCGGGGAAGGTCGCCTTACGCAGCCGAAACGCGGAACCATGCTGACGTTCCGCGAGCGCCCGCCGTAGGCCTTCCTCGACCAGGGCCTTGACGGTCGTCTGTTCCCGAGCGGCTACCTTCCTGGCCTCCGCCAACAGCGAGTCGGCGATCTCTACGGTCGTCTTCATATGGGTAACCATATCATGGAGGACGGGTGTATGGGCTTCCTGCCCCGGCCCGAGGCGCGGTCGCGCTTCCGAGCGAACCGGCCACTGGTCTGTCAGAGCTCAGATCGCAAGGACGCAGCCGTCCCGCCGCCCATGAGGTCTCTTGGCCAGCCCGTCCCCATCGGCGCAGGGCCTCCCGTGCGACCGAGGCCGCGGATACCATCATCGTCTGCCGCGTCGCCGTCCGTTGCTGACGGCCGATCGCTGTTTGCTGGCCGCTCTGGTTTCGCCCTACACCTCGACCGCGGGGGCGGTCTCCAAGAGCCTCCTGGCCAGGTCGAAGAGTTCCTTGCCCGAGAGCGGCTTCAGCACGTAGGCGTTGGCCCCCAGCGCCAAACCCTGATCCCGGGCTTCGTCCTCACCCTTGGCGGTGATGATCAAGATGGGCAGCTCGCGAGCGCTCTTGGTCTTGCGCACCTCACGCACCAGGCTGATGCCGTCCATCTCGGGCATGTTGATGTCGGTGACCAGGAGGTCCACCGGCTTCCGGCCCATGAGCGCCAGCGCCTCCTTGCCGTTGCCGGCCGCCAGGAAATCGAGGCCCGGGATGCGCTGCAAAGTGGTCTTCACCAGCATGAGCGCGGTCTGTGAATCGTCGGCAATGAGTACCGTCTTCATCGCACCCTCTTTAGCTCCGGCGCCGCTTCGGCCCGCGGCCCGGTCTTGATTAGCTCCATGAAGCCCTCGATGGTCTTGAGCTTCCGGTCCACGGCCGAATAGAGTCGTGACGACATGAGCGCGGTGGCGGCGTGGCCCGCCAACAGGCCCAGAAGCTCCTTGGCGATGGCGCTGAACTGGCGCTTGCCGTGGAGCATGCGCATGATCACCAGCGCACCTACCGAGTGACCCTTGATCTGCAGCGGGATCACCGCCAGCGGCGGCTCCAGGGCCGGATCGTCCTGGTAGAGAGCGCGACCCTCCCGGACCGCCTGGCCCATCACTCCCTCGCCGACCAGGATGTGGGGCGGGTAGTCCTTGACCTGGCCCTCCACCCGAATCGGGGTGAGCTCGTTGTTGCGCTCGTCCATCATCAAGAGGCCGAACTCGTCGGCTCCCACCAGGTCCACCATGATCTCGCAGATGATCTCGGTGACCTCGGAGGGGTCGAGCGTGGAGTGCAGCCGATAGCTGGCCACGTAGAGGTTGGCCAGGTTCTCGTTCTCCTGGCTCACTTCCGCATACCGGAGCGCGAAGTCGTGGTTCTCCGCTTCCACCTCTTCGAAGCGCTTCTCCAGGTGCTCCACCCGGCGCCGGAGCTGCAGGCTCTCCTGGCGGCTGGCCGAGACCTCGCTCTCCAGGGTGTTCTGGAGCTGGATCTTCTCCGACTCCACCTTCACCACCTGGAAGCGCAACCGTTCGTTTTCCGCCAAGAGCTCCTCGGTGAAGCGCCGGCCGCGGCGCAGCACTTCCAGGAGCTCCTCGCCGTGGGAGAAGATCCGCATCACCGTGTCGCGTTCCGTCATAGGGCCTCTCTCGCCCCGGCGAGGCTCATCACCGCGGTCTCCAAAGGGTAGGTGGCGGCGGTGATGGCGTCCGGCATTCGCTCCAGGGGCAGGACCTGCTCGACCGCACCCCGCAGGATGGCCGCTTTGGGCATGCCAAAGACGACCGAGGACTCCTCGTCCTGGGCCAGCGTCCTGCCCCCCATGCGCCTGACGGCGAGCAGACCCGAGGCTCCGTCCTCGCCCATGCCGGTGAGCAGCACGCCCACCGACCGGCGGCCGAACTCGGCGGCCACCGAATGGAACAGCACGTCGGCCGAGGGGCAGTGCCCGGAGACGGCGGGGCCGCCGCCCAGCAGCACGATGGGCTCCGGCTCCAGGTGACGCACCCGGATGTGGCGGCCGGCGGGGGCGATCAGCACGGTGCCGTTGCGCAGGGGCTCGCCGTCCCGCGCCTCGCGAACCTGGACCGCGCTGGCCTGGTTCAAGCGTTGGGCGAGCATTTCGGTGAAGCCCACCGGCATGTGTTGCACCACCACCATCGCCGCCGGCAGCTCGGCGGGCAGCCGGGGAATCAGGAAGTTGAGGGCGGCCGGCCCACCGGTGGAGACGCCAACCGCCACCACGGTCCGGGCCGCCGCCGGATGGAGGATGCGCCGCAGCGGCTTCACCGCCGCCGCATCAGTTATGCGCCAGGTGGGAGGGCGGCGCCAGCGCCGGCCCGCTACCGCGTGGACCTTGGCAAGCAGCTCGCTGGCCATGGCCTCCACCCCACCGCCGCCGGGGCCGGGTTTGGCGACCGCATCCACGGCCCCCAGGCTGAGAGCGGTCACCGTGAGATCGGCGCCCCGCGGCGTGTAGGCGCTCACCACCAGGACCGGGGCCTCGCTCTGGGCCACCATCTCCCGGAGCACGTCCAGACCGTCCATGCCGGGCATTTCCAGGTCCAGGGTCACCACGTCGGGCCGGAAGCGGGCCAGCTTGCGCAGGGCCGCCAGGCCGTCGACCGCGGTGGCCACCACCTCGATGCCAGGGTCGCGGGAGAGGATGGTGGAGAGCGTCTTGCGCATGGTGGCCGAATCGTCCACCACCAGGGCACGGATGGGCCGCCGCTCCATCACGACGCACCTCCGCAAGAGAGGGCGGTCCGGTAGAGGGCGGGCACGTCCAGGATGAGGACTAAGGTGCCCCCGCCCAGCACGGAAGCCCCGGCGACCAGCGGGGTCTTGATCCAGCGGTCGTGGACGGCCTTGATCACCAGCTCCTGCTCGCCGTCCAAGTCGTCGACCGCCACCCCGAAGCGGCCCGCCCCGCACTGCAACACCACCACGTAGCCGTCGGTGCCGGCGGGCCCGGTGAAGCCCAGAAGGCGCGGTAGGCGCAGCAGACCCAGGACTTCGCCCCGCAGCCGGAACACCTCGCCCGACTGCAAGGGTTGGATGGGGACTTCGCTCTGCCGGGCGATCTCGACCACCGAGGGGAGGGGCACCGCCAGGTGGCGCCCTCCCACCCTAAAGAGCAGCGCCTGGATGATGGCGACGGTCAGCGGCACCCGGATCAAGAAGGCGGCACCGGCGCCTGGGTTGTTCTCCGCCCGCACCGAGCCCTTCAGGGCTTCGACCGCGCTCCGCACCACGTCGAGGCCGATGCCGCGGCCCGAGGTCTCGGTGACCTCGCGGGCGGTAGACAGGCCGGGGCTGAAGATCAACTGGCGGGCGGCGTCGTCGGAGAGGGCGCCCAGTTCGTCGGGGCCGAGCAAGCCCAGCGCGAGGCTCCGATCCTTGATGGCGACGGGGTCCATGCCGCGGCCGTCGTCGCGCACCTCGATCACGATCTGATTGCCTTCGCGCCCGGCCCGCAGCAGCACCTGGCCCTCTTCCGGCTTACCCTGGGCCAAGCGTTCGGCGGGCGTTTCGATGCCGTGGTCGACGGCATTGCGTACCAGATGGAGGAGCGGTTCCTCGAGAGCGTCCAGGATCCCCCGGTCCAGCTCGGTGGTCTCTCCCTCGATGCGCAGGCTGAGCTTCTTGCCGGTCTTGCGGCCCAGGTCGCGGACCACCCGACTGAAGCGGCGAAATACCCGGTCCGCCGGCACCATACGCATGCGCATGGCGCTGCGCTGGAGGTCCTGGAGTACCCGGCCCAGCAGGACCAGGGCGTCGGACAGGCGCGAGCCCAGCTCGTCAGGCAGCCGCCCCTCGATCTCCTCGGCCACCCCGGCGATGGTGGAGCGGGCGATCACCATCTCCCCCACCAGGTTCAAGACCTCGTCCACCCGCCGGGCTTCGATCCGCACGGTGTCGCCCTCGGAAGCGGCGACCTCGACCGCCCGCACCGAGAGCGAGGGCCCAAGCGCCAGCTCCGGCAGCTCCTCCACCGCCAGCGTCACTCCCCTGAGGGCCTGGCTGCGCTGGATCAGGGCCTGGGCTCCGCCGGCAGCCAGACCGAAGATCTCGAGCGGCGATTCGCCCTCCTGGGCCACCACCGTCAGGCCCAAGCGGGTGACGGCATCGGCCAGCGCCGCCTGACGATTACGGCGACCGGCACTCAGCCCCAGCAGCACCCTGACCGGCAGCAGCCCCCGGGCACGACCCTCGGCCAGGGCCCGGCGGGCGTCGGCGGTGAGGCGATCCCAGCGGTCGGAGGCCGCCTCCTCACCGAGGCCGGCCAGGCGCCGCACCGATTCCTCCACCGCCGGCTCCGCCTCGCCCCGGGCGCCGGCGTCGAGACCGGCGCGCAGCACGTCCACCGCCACCAGCAGCAGATCGGTCTGCCGGGCGCTGACCGGACGCACCAAACGCTCCAGCGAGAGCAGGGCGTCCTCCAGAGCGTGCGACAGGCCGGAGAGCGCCGGGAAGCCCACGGAGGCGAAGTCGCTCTTCAGGGTGTGGGCGGCGCGGCGCAGGGGGCGCAGGCGGTCCGGGCTGGGCCTCTCGCCCTCCAGGGCCAGCACCTCGTGAGCCAGGGACTCCAGGGCCGAGCGGCCCTGGTCGAAGAAGGTGCGGCGGATCTCCTCCAGCTCTTCGGGGAGGAAGAAGGACTCCTCAGCGGCGGCCGGCTTCACGAGAGCCTCTGGTAGGCGATGCCCCGATCTTGAGACACCATGCGGAAGGCATCGGAAAGGCCGGCCAGCGTCTCGGTGTGGCCCAGAAAGAGGTAGCCGCCGGGGGCCAGCGCCCGCGTCAAACGCGTGATCAACCGCTTCTGACTCTCCCGATCGAAGTAGATCATCACATTGCGGCAGAAGACGGCGTCCATGTCGCGGCCGGGCGGCTCCTCGAGCAGGTTGCCCTGCAAGAACTCGACGCCCCTGCGCACCCAGTCGCGCACCGTGTGCTGGCCGCTCCGGTGCTCGAAGAAGCGCCGCAGCCGATCCGGAGAAAGGCCGTCCGTCTGCTGCGCGGTGTAGCTGCCGCGGGCCGCCTGTTTCAGGGCCTGGGCCGAGATGTCGGTGGCCAGCAGGCGGACATCCCAGGTGGTCGAGAGCACCATGGTCTCGCCCAGCGTCATGGCCATGCTGTACGGCTCCTGGCCGGTGGAGCAGCCGGCGCTCCAGAGGCGCAAGACCCGGTCGCTCGCCCGGAGTCGGGCGCTCACTCGCTCGGGCAGCACCAGGTCCCGGAGCAGGTCGAACTGCGGCGGGTTGCGGAAGAACGACGTCTCGTGGATCGAGACCTCGTCGACCAGTGCCTGCAGCTCGCCCCCGCTGCCCGGCGCGGTGACCATGCGGTAGTACTCGTAGAGGCTACGGGCCCCGGACACGGTCATGCGGCGGCGCAGGCGGGCCTCCAGGAAGGCCTCCCGGTGCCGGCCAAAGTCGATTCCCGATCGACTCACCAGCAGGCTGCGGAACAGCTCCAGCTCGGCCGTCGGGCGGTGCGTCATGCTGGCCGCGAGACTCAAGCCGTGGCCTCGCGGGCGGGCAGCGGCCGCGGGGCTTCCTCTCCCAACACCCGACCCAGGTCGAGGAGCAGGATCAGCCGGTCTTCCAGGCGGGCAACGCCCCTGATGGAGCCGGAGGCGCCGGCCGTGCCGGCCGCCAGCTCGGGCGGCGGCCCCACCAGGTTCTCCGGAATCCGGAGCACCTCGGAGGCCTCGTCGACCAGGAGCCCCAGCGGGTGGCGGGGATCGTGCTCGACCACCAGGATCCGGCCGGTCCCGTCCCGCGGCCCCGGACCCAGGCCCAGCCGGAGGCCCAGGTCGAGGACCGGAAGGATGCGGCCGCGGAGGTTGACGATGCCGCGGATGAACTCGCCGCTTTCGGGCACCGGCGTGATCTCGGGGACCATGACGATCTCCCGGACCCTGTCGATGGAGATGCCGAAGGTGGCGGGCCCACAGCGGAGGGCGACGATCTGGGGCAGAGCAGACACGCAGCCGTATTGATCAAGATGTGTGCCACCCGCCAACCGACCTAACTCATTCTCCTGCCGTGGTGGGGCCTCAAAACGGCTGCCGTAGTGGCAGGACCGTGCCAAAGTGGCGCGCCGCCGCGCCCCGAGGCTAGGGGCGCTTGAAGTGGTCGTAGATGAGGCGCGACACCGCGGCTCCGGTGACCATGGCATCGTTGTCGACGCTGCTGCGGGTATCCTCCCCCTGGCGGGTGAAGAACGCCACCACGTACCGCACCCCCGGTCCGCGCACGATGGCGGCGTCGGCCCGGACGTAGCGGTGAACGCCCCGCGCGTCCGGGTGCTTCTCGAGGTCCTCTCCGGTCTTGTTGCCCACCCGCAAGCCCTGCTCCAGCGGCAGCAGGCGCGGGAGGATGGCTCGGTCGTGCTGTTCTTCGAGGATCTCCAACATCTCGTCGCACGCCTCTCGGCTGACCACCTTGCCCTCGACGATCAGCTCCATGAGCCGCGCCATTTCGCGGGGGGTGGTCGACCCCAGACCGAACTCGCGTTCCTCCTCCGGGAACACGTCGGCTCGGCCGTCGCGAAAGGTGGGCCGGAACAGCTTGGTCTGGGTGAGGCCATACGACGCCAGGCGGCGGTCTACGTTGGCGGTGCCGACCAGGCTGATCAGCATGTTGGTGGCGGTGTTGTCGCTCGCCGTGATCATGAGCGCCACCAGGTCCATGACGCTCAGGGCGAGGCCCGCGTGCAATCGGTTGAGCACCACCGGCTCGCCGACCTTGACCTCGTCGGTCAGGGTGACCAAGGTATCGCGGCGCAGCCGGCCTTCCTGGATCTGGTGAAAGACCTCGACCATCACCGCGGTCTTGATGGTGCTGGCGGTGGGGAAGCGCGCATCGGCGTTGACCAGAACCGTCTCGCCGGTGATGAGGTTCTTGGCGGCCAGTCCGGCCACCCCGCGGAAGGGCCGGAGACGCTCTTTGACCCGGGCTTCGATCGAGATCGGCTGAGCCACGGCGCCCAGCAGGAAGAGCGGCAACAGCACGAGCAGCGATTCGGCCATGGGCCATTCTACGCGCGGCGCGCTTCTAGAGCTTGCCGACCAGTCCGGGGCGCTGCAGGTTGTAGACCTTGATCTTCCGGTACAGCGTGCGCACCGGGAGGCCCAGCCGGCTGGCGGCCCGGCCGTGATGCCAACCCTCCTCGACCAGGATGCGGCTGATCTGCTCGCGCTCCAGGTCCTTGAGAGACGGCTCCCCGCTCTCCCGCTCGGTGGCCGGCGGTTGCCGCGGAACCGCGGAGGGACGCCCCCCGGTGACCAGGTCGATCGCTAGGTGCTCGATGCCGACCCGGGGGCCGGCGACCAAGAGCGCCAGCCGCTCCACGACGTTCTTGAGCTCCCGGACGTTGCCGGGCCAGCGATGGGCGCGAAGCGCCGCCATGGCTTCGGGGGTGAAGCCCTCCGGCCCACGACCAGCCTGTCGGGCGGCTGCCTTGAGGTAGTGGATCGCCAGCGGCTCCACGTCCTCGGGCCGTTCGCGCAGCGGCGGCACCAGAAGCTCGACCCCGCTCAGCCGGTAGTAGAGGTCTTCGCGCAGACGCCCCGAGGCGATTTCCTTGGCGGGTTCCCGGTTGGTGGCGGCGATGATCCGGATGTCGACGCGGATTCTCTGCCGCCCGCCGACCCGGTACAGCGTTCGATCCTCCGTCATGCGCAGGAGCTTGGCCTGGAGGGCGGGGGGCATCTCGGCCACCTCGTCCAGGAACAGCGTGCCCCCATCCGCGGCTTCGACCAAGCCCGGGCGCGTGGAGGTGGCGCCGGTGAACGACCCCTTCTCATGGCCGAACAACTCGGCTTCCAGCAGCGATTCCGAGAGGGCGGCGCAGTTCACGTCGACGAAGGGGCCCTGGGCCCGCGGCGAGAGCCGATGCAGGGCTCGCGCCAAGAGGTCCTTGCCGGTGCCGCTCTCGCCGGTGAGCAAGACCGACACGTTCGACTCCGCCACCCGCTCCACTACGCTCACGATCTCGGCCATCCGCGGGCTAGTCGTGATCATCTCGGTCCGTGGACTCTGATGCTCGATGCGCCGCGAAAGCAGACGAACGTCGCGCTCGCGGCGGTGGGCCTCCCCGGCCTTGCGGACTAGGATGTCGAGGGTGGCGAGGTCCTGGGTCTTGGGAATGCAGTCGGCGGCGCCGAGGCGCATGGCCTCTACCGCCGAGCGCACGGTGATGGCTCCGCTGACGATGATCAGCTCGGGTCGGTTCTCGGGAGCCAGCCGGCGGATGAAAGCCAGGCCATCCATGCCCGGCATCAGCATGTCCAGAAGAACGACGTCGAACGCCTCTTCCTGGATACGGCCCAGGCCGTCTTCCGGCGTGTGGGTGACCTCCACCTGATGGCCGTAGCTGGCCAGCGCCTCGGCCGCGAGACCGGCGTAAGCCGGGTCGTCGTCAACTACCAGGACGCGAAACGGGCCCCCGGAGACCATGCGGGAGATGATATCCGATTTTTGTGCCGCTTGCCGGGATTGGTCCGACCTTACCGCGCCACTTTGGCCGAAGTGATGACCACGGGCTTGGCGGGGACGTTCTGGTGGGGGCCCCTCGAGGTGGTGGCTACTGAGACGATCCGGTCCACCACGTCCATGCCTTCCAGGACTTCGCCGAAGACCGCGTAGCCCCAGCCGGGCGCCACCCCGAAATCCAGCGACGCGTTGTCCTTGACGTTGATGAAGAACTGGGCGGTGGCGCTGTGGGGATCGTTGGTGCGAGCCATCGCGAGGCTGCCCCGGAGGTTGCGGCGGCCGTTCTTCGACTCGTTCTTGATGGGGGCGCGGGTTGCGCGCTCCTTCATCTCCGCATCGAAGCCACCGCCCTGGATCATGAAGCCGGGGATCACGCGATGGAAGACGGTGCCATCGTAGTGCCCGGCCCGCACATAACTCAGGAAGTTCTCGACCGTGGCCGGGGACTTGGCGGGATCCAGGCCGATCCTGATGCGCCCCAGGCTGGTCTCCAGGACCACCACCGGAGCCTTGGCAGCGGGAGCGCTTGCCGGCGGCGACGAGGCGGCGGGGCCAAGGGCTTGAGTGAAGGCCAGCAGGGCAAGGGCAGCAAGCATGGGTGCCTCCGAAGGTTGTCCCCTCTCTCGGGTAGGGGCTTCGCGGATTCTACAGCAGACGGCGAGGCGGGAGACGGGGAGACGGCGCCCTTTGTTGCTTCCCTCGTGGGGCGGGCCGTAGAATGCGGTTGCTCGCATGGTCCTCTTCAACTACTCCACGAAGGAGCTGACCGCCAAGGTCGTCTACTACGGTCCGGGGTTGTGCGGCAAGACTACCAACTTGCAGTGGGTTCACGAGAAGCTCCCCATCAAGCACAAGGGGAAGATGCTCTCGCTGGCCACCGAGACCGACCGCACCCTCTTCTTCGACTTCCTGCCCATTGAGCTGGGCTCCATCCGGGGCATGAAGACCCGCATCCAGCTCTACACCGTTCCTGGCCAGGTCTTCTACAACGCCACCCGGCGCATGGTGCTGAAAGGCGCCGACGGTGTGGTCTTCGTTTGCGACAGCCAGGAACCGATGCTGGACGCCAACCTGGAGAGCTTCGAGAACCTGCGGCAGAACCTGGAAGCCAACGAGATCGATCCCGACGATATCCCCACCGTTCTCCAGTTCAACAAGCGCGATCTGCCTAACGCGTTGCCCATCGAGATCCTGAACGAGCGGCTGAACGGCCGGGGGCTGCCCTACTTCGAGGCGGTGGCGGTCAAGGGCCTGGGGGTGGAGGAAACGCTCAAGGGCGTCACCGCCACCGTCTTTCGCGCCCTCTCCGCTCGCTACGGCCCCGGCCCCGCAGCCGACGGGGCGACCCCGGCTCCGCCCCCACCCGCTCCGCCGCCGGCCGTGATCACCATTCCCCCGATGGCGCCCAGTCCGCCGCCAAGAGAGGCGGAGGCCGAGCGCATCGAGACCGCCGACTTCGAGGAGCAGGAAGAAACCCTCGATGAGGAGTTCGAGCTGCCGCCGCCGCCACCTCTGGATCGGGTGGTGGAGAGCGCTCGAACCCTGGTGAGCGATCCCGACGCGGCGGAGGAACTGCGTCGCAAGATCAGCCGCTTCGAGCCCGAGCTGAGCTTCGACACCCTGGACGAAGACAGCCAGACCGAGGAGGAGGACATCGAGGAGATCTCCCTCGAACCCGAGGACGAGATCTCGCCGGAGCCGCCAGCGCTGGCAGCGTCGTTGCTGGCCTCGACGCCACCAGGCGTCGCCGCGCGGACCGGCTCGGCGGCGCTGGCGCTGCCGCCTACCGTCATTCCGGTGTCCGTCGACGTGGTCGGCGGCAGCGGCCAGACCGACATCTCGATCCCGGTCGAGGTGGTGCTCAACCAAGGCCGAGCCCAAGTCCAGATCAACCTCCGGCTCACCCTGAACCTGAAGCTCACGCCGTAGCCGGGGCGGGAGGGAAGCCATGACGCGCCGCACCGTCCGCACCGCCCTGGTGCTGGTCGTCGCCCTGGGCCTGGGACCCTGGCTCGGCGGCGCCCAACTGCCCATCGCCCAGGATCGGGGGAGCACGGGCCTGGGCCTCGCCTTGCGGCGGCTGGGGGTCACCGCTCGCGTCCTCTACGTGACCGCGCACCCCGACGATGAGCATAACGGCGTCCTGGTGCGGCTTCGCCGCGGTCTGGGCCTGCGCACCGCCCTGCTCACGCTGACCCGGGGGGAGGGCGGGCAGAACGCCATCGGCCCCGAGTTGGGGGACGCGCTGGGGGTCCTGCGTACCGAGGAGCTGGCGGCGGTGCACCGCTGGGACGGGGCCGAGCAGTTCTTCGGCCGCGCCTACGAGTTCGGCTACTCGTTCAGCGTGGAAGAGAGCCTGTCCCGCTGGGGACGCGAAGAGACGTTGGGGGACGTGGTCCGGGTCATCCGCGCCTTTCGTCCCGACGTGATCCTGACGTTGCCGCTGGAGGCGAAAGGCGGCGGAATGCACCATCAGGCGGCCGCCCTGTTGGCTCGCGACGCTTTCCGAGTGGCCGCCGATCCCGGGCGCTTTCCGGAGCACCTGGCGGCCGGGCTTCCGCCGTGGCAGGCGCGCAAGATCTATCAGGGTGGGACCGGCGGCTTTGCCGAACCGCTCACCGGCACGCCGCTGGTGGTGAAGACGGGCCGCCTGGACCCGCTGCTGGGCCTGTCCTGGCAGGCGATGGGCACGCTGGCGCGGGCCAGCCACCGCTGCCAGGGAGCCAGCCAGCTGCTGGCTCCCCCTAACGCCGGCGAAGGTCGCTATGCGCTGGTGGACAGCGAGCCGCCGGTCGCGACCGCCGAGGCCGACCTGCTGGACGGCGTGGACGCCTCCCTCCTGGGGCTGCTTCATTTTGCGGAAAGCGAGCCCACCCGGGCGGCCCTGGCCGGCGATCTGGACGCGCTGCAGCAGGCGTTCGACGCGGCCAGGACCGCCTTCGATCCGGAGGTCCCGTCACGGGCGCTGCCCGGTTTGGCGGCGGCGCTGGCGCAACTGCGCCGACTTCGCGAGCGCGCGGCTTCGGGGGCGTTTGGTCAAGCCGGCCGCTTCGACCTGCTCTCTCGCCTGCAGGATCAGGAGCAGGCGCTTCTGGCCGCCCTTCCCTTGGCCCAGGGCCTGGAACTCGAAGCGCTGGCCGACGACGCAGAGGTGGTTCCGGGCCAGACGCTGACGGTGACGGTCAGCGTCGCCAACCAGGGCCCGGCTGCCTTGACCGTCGAAAACCTCATCCTGTCGGTGCCGAACGGCTGGAGCAGCCGCGCCACCAGTGCGGCCCCGGCGGAGGTCGCCCCCGGGGCCACCGCACGCCTCGCCTTCACGGTCACCGTGTCCCCCGATGCCCGGCCCTCGGGACCCTACTGGCGGCGGGTGGAAGCCGGCGATCGCTACCTGCTGGACCGGCCCGAAGAGGAGAGCCTGCCCTGGAGCCCCCCACCGGTGCTTGCCCGCTTGCGCTATGCGGTGGCGGGGACTTCGGCCCAGTTCGAGATTCCTGCCGGGGTGCGCTTTGAAGGCCGTTTGGTGGGTGGCGAGAGGTGGAAAACGCTGACCGTGGTCCCCGCTCTCTCGTTGCGTCTGGAGCCGGAGCTTCTGGTGTTCCCGCTAGGTGGTGGCTCGAAAGCGAAGCAGCTCCGATTGACGGTGCGGAACCTGGCCCCCGGCCCCACCGAGGCCCGGCTCCGCCTCGAGGCGCCAACCGGCTTCCGACTGGATCCGGCGCCGGCCGGGTTGCGCTTTGGCGCCGAGGGGGAGGAGCAGACGCTTCGCCTCTCGGTCCAGGCACCGGCGCAGCTGGCTCCGGGGCGACTCGCGCTGCGAGCGGTGGCCGAAACCCCGGGCGGTGTCTTCGCCGACGAGCTGGTCAAGATCGCTTACGATCACATTGAAGAGCGCATTCTGCTGCGACCCGCCCAGAGTGGGATCCTGGCCCTTGCCGTGCTTAGCTCAGGCCGGGCTCGGGTGGGTTACGTGATGGGCAGCGGGGACGGCGGACCCGAAGCCCTGCGGCAACTGGGGATCCCGGTCAGCCTGCTGGCGGCGGAGGACCTGGCCTTCGGCGACCTCGACCGCTTCACGACCATCGTCACCGGGATCCGCGAAGGCCAGGTCC
>Ga0209342_10004525_pt1 | contig 14461 bp, 12 predicted proteins | sample RifCSP16_2_FD_184023 | JGI IMG/M metagenome (GOLD analysis project Ga0209342, IMG submission 184023) | Soil microbial communities from Rifle, Colorado - Rifle CSP2_sed 16_2 (SPAdes) (version 2) | ecosystem: Environmental > Terrestrial > Deep subsurface > Rock core/Sediment | place: Rifle... | reverse complement strand
ACCCACGCGCTCTCGTTTAAAAACACCGTATCGGGAATTGTTCGTGTGAGTCTCAAAATCATTCCGTTTCTTGAAAATAATACCTACGATGCGACGCTCGCAAAAGAAATATTGATTGATGTATCGAGAGAAACTCCTCCAGAACCGGTTACGGCGCCATCGGAGCCGATTGCCGAAGAGACGAGCAATACAGTTTCCCCTTCGGAATCTGTTGAATCGCAGTCGCAGACGACCGAGGTGTTACAGCCGGCCTCTGCGCCAAAACAGGAACCTACCCCTTCTGCGCAAAGCGAATCGTCACAGGACGTTCTTCGGGGGACGGAAACGAACACAAAGCCGGTTAGCAAACCACCGGAGAATACCGCGGCGGATAATGTAAACGACGGGACTGAAAACGGGTCCGACGGCATTGAAGACGGATTTACATATACGTTTGTGGGGCCCCTGCATTACGGTTTAATACATGACGGGGACGTGAAAGCGCTTCAAAAAATTCTTACGTTGGAAGGGGTATATGCGGGCGCGATTGACGGTGATTATTTTGGCGAGACGCAGGAAGCGGTAATCCGGTTTCAAAAGAAACACGGTTTAAGTCCGCTTGGGATCGTGGACCACGACACCCGCGAAAAATTAAATGAATTATACGGAAGCAATCAACCGGCGGCCGACATGAACGGTGTGTCATCGGAAGGAAATTCATCATCGGGTACGGCAAGCGACACGCCACGACAAAAAAATATTTTTATTCGCTGGGGAGAGTCATTCATTTCGTTTCTGAGAGCATTGTTTTCTTTTTTTTAACGTATCCGAATCTGGATATCTGTGTATAACTTTATTGCATGATATCAAGTTGACTGGTACTATCCTTAATAGCAATTGATAAACCTTATTAAGGAGTACTGCTGGTTTATACCTCCTATATTCATGGAAAAGCGATATATTACAATTCAAAATGCGGCAGAAATTCTTGGGGTGACGCCGTTGACGTTGCGTAACTGGGACAAAAAGGGTATTTTGTCCGCGTATCGGAACCCGGCGAACAATTACCGCGTGTATAGAACCGATCAAGTTGAACTTTTTTTGCGGAAGATGGAGAATTCGAGAAACCGACAGACCGGCGCGAGAAAAATTGATATATCCGTAGTTTGATTTTCACTTTGAGGTGAAATTCATCGTCGTGTCGTTTTGCGGTACCGATTTAGTGAGGACAATAACCGGAGGCGGCTCCTGACATCTTTTGAAAATATCCCCGACAATGCGGGGATTTTTGTATGCAGGACATCGAACAACATCGCTGAAATTGGACAGGGGTGGTTGAATTTATGGATGTCGAAGCGCCGAACGCGCGGCTCCACTAAGCGGGTCGTACTCAAGCGCTTTTATAAACTGCTCTTCAGCAAGCTCCTGTAAATTTTTACTAAAATAAGTTTCTCCGAGAGCCGCATGAAGGATGGAAATTCTTTTTTTAATCAATTCCTTGTTTGGCGCGGACCACAATACCGATTCAAAGAGGGCGGGGGAGTACTGAGCAAGAAAACTTTCGAGGAGCAAGGCGGCCTCATCGAGACGGCCTTGATTTTTATACAGAAAAGCAAGAGCCGTAACCGCATCGATATTCTCCTTCGGAGATAATAAAAATGATTTCCTGAATTCCGCTTCCGCCGCCGCCACGTTTCCTTTTTTGAAAAAGATGTTTGCAAGGAGAAAGTGCGCTTCGGAATCACGCCCATTGAAAGAAATACCGGATACAATTTCTTTTTCTGCAAAATCCAGATCCAATGTCGTTGTTTGATCATCAGCGATCATTCGTAAGACCATCTTCCCCAGCTCTTTTCTATACCCCGGATGCACCGGATTAAAGACCACGCCCTGCCGCAGGAAAGCATATGCCTCCCTGGTTTCTCCGCTGTTTAGATAATACAATGCGTCACGATACTTTTGCTCGCCGATATACACGAAAACTCCGATTATGGAAATTCCAGCGCACACGAACAGGGCGATTGGGATTCCATATCGTGAACAGGCTACATATTTCTCGTTTTTGCTCTTTTTTTCGGTGGGTGGAACATCGCGGAATTTGTCCTGGTTTGGTTTTGCCCGGAGTGTCATACAAAATGCGGCATTCGTGAAAAAGAGGACCGCATTTGCAGAAAATTCCCAGTCTGCGTCCATTCCTATATGGATAAATTCCGCAAGCATGCCAACCGCAATGCCGACCGAGAGGATATCGTTTATTTCAGCAGAACCGGTCTCTTTTTTGTTGGTATACCATGGCCAGAAGACGGTTTCCCGCAATATCCGTATCAATAAAAAAAGGAATGCAACAAATCCTATTATTCCGAGTTCGCTTGATATTTTTAAATAAAAATTATGCGGATCTGACGAGTAAAACCTGATGTCTTTTTGGAATTCGCGATGATATGAAGAAAACGTGTTAAAGCCGGAACCGAAAATGGGATTGTCATAAAATATTCTTAGGGCGCCGGAAAAATACGCAAGCCGCGCCGTAACAGAGTTCTCCTCAATTGTCTGTGACGTCGCCTGGGGCGGAAAATTACGCCGCGATTCCTGTTTTTTGAAAGTAATGACAGGGGCCGCTATGATCACCGCCCCAATGAATACGAACGCCGATTTTTTTGCCGCCGTTTTCCAGGATATATTCGTTCGTAAAAAAATAAGATATATCAGAAGCGAGAAAAAAAGCGAAAACCACGACCCTCTCGAAGACGTGAGCACAAGTGCGGCGGCAAGCATCGTTGCCGCGAAGCAATATACAAAGCGTGTTCGTCCGCGCGTTGAGTGAACATATGCCAAGAGCGGGATGGGTAATATCAAAATCAGGAAGCCTCCGAATGCGTTATGCCAGTAAAATGTCGATACCAGGCGAAGCGACGAATAATTTTCGGAAATAATAAAAAAATAAATGCCTATAATGGCGAGAGTAACCGCAAGAATGATTTCAAAATTGATCATTGAGCGCGCTTTTTCCCGCACGGATCCGGCGAGAAAGGATGAGAAAAAAATAAAAAAATAACCAACCCACAACAGGAGGCCGAATAATGACGGATAGCGTGCGCCAGTCCAAAGGAGAGAAACTGCGGCAATTCCAATAAAGATCAAAAATGGAGTGAGGGTGCCGGCGTTCCTTGCAATAAGGTGAGAATAAGATGTTGTCGGCAAAGCGCGCAATGAAAAGAAAAGAAGAGGAAATAACAGAATGAAAAAAATCGCTTGTCCCAAAACATCCTTTCCGCCGCTTAACAATGCAAGGGCAGAAAGGACGCCGATAAGGAAAAGGGATCCGAGAGATTCCTTTATGTGTGCGCCGAAAATCGTCATATCGCAAAATAATGAATCAGGGGGGCGGAACGCAATTTGTTCCGGGTTCCCCGTTTTCATATATCATCTTTTTTCAATACGCTCCTTTTCCGAAAAGAACATATGGAATGGTTTTTAAAATTATTGTTATGTCAAGAAGAAACGACTGATTGTTTATATAGTAAAAATCATAATGGAGGTTTTCTTCGAGCGGGAGATCTTTTCTTCCCAAAATCTGCCACAGTCCGGTAAGGCCGGGTTTTACCTCAAGCCGCTTTTTTTGCCACGGCGCATACCGCTCAACAATAAAAGGCATTTCGGGTCTCGGCCCGACAACGGACATTTCCCCCTTAAGAATATTTATGAGTTGCGGCAATTCGTCCAGACTTGTTTTTCTGAGAAATCTGCCGACCCTGGTGATGCGGGCATCTGTTTTTTGCCGTGGCGCGGGAGCATAGAATTCCGTATCCGATTTCATTGTTCTGAATTTATACATCTTGAATTTTTTACCGCCGAGGCCTACCCGTTCCTGCGAAAGAAGCGGCGCCCCGGGAGAATCGATTCGTACCGCAAGAAAAATGAACGGCCAGAACGGGAGTGTGATGAAAAGACCGCCGACCGACAATGCGACGTCACATGCCCGTTTTAGGGCCGTTGAGAACTTGTCCGGTTTTGATCGGCCGAGATCAAGCGTGGGGATATCGTCAATGTCGTAAAGATTCGCATACGGGTTCAACGCGCGATCAAATAACGATGTCGCAACTTTAAATCTGACAAGGGGGTGCGGACACATGGAGATCATGCTGAGTATGTGTTCTCCTGATATGTTTTTATCCGCAATATATACGTCGTGAACGGAATGCGTTGACATGATTCTGAAAAGATCATCGTACCCGCCAAGAACCTCTATGCCGTTTATTTTCACGCCCGAACGTTCGCCAAGAAATCCCGCCAAACGGATGCCGGAAGACGCCAATTTCAGCAATTGGCCTGCAATTGCCTCTGCATGTTCTCCCGTGCCCACAATGAGCGCGATTCTGTTTCCTGCCCCGTTTTGTAAGCGTTTCGCCAGAACAACCCTGAAGAATACGCGCCCAAGCGTCAGAATGCAAAATGTAAAAAAACCGAAAAGCAAAACCACAAGCCTTGAGTAGTCGTATTTATACAGGTAGGATCCAGCCATAATAACGAGTTGCCACAGAATAATTGCGCGTATAATTCCATGAAATTCGCTGAAATGGTTTGTGTATGTTCTTTTGTCATACAGTCCGAGAAGCCCAAGGATCGCAAGGAACAAAAGCAATGCGAACGGAAGCGCTGTCAGATACGCTCCGATCGGCTGGACATTGTCGAGATAGGATCTGAAAAATGCGGCGTCTCTCATGTGATATGAAACAAGAAAGGCCGCAATAACGGCAAAAACGTCAGAGAACACAAGATATATTGTCGCGGAGTTTTTAAACGGCATGATGATGGTTATGTTTTTATGCATTCACTGATAATATTCTTAAATTTTTTTTTAAAAATCTCAACATCAAATCTTCTTGCGAATGCATGAAGAAACTCGGGGTCAAACTGCATTGCTTCAAATTTTGTGATCGCATTTTTTAGAGATTCGGGTGTCTGTTCGTCAAAAAATATGCCGGTTTTGCCGCCCTCCACAATATCAAGCGCTCCGCCGGAACGATGCGCAATAACCGGCGTACCGGACGCGAGAGATTCAACTGCGACAAGACCAAAATCTTCGGTTTGGGGGAAAATGAGCGCTTTTGCGTCCGCATATATATTTCGTAACGATACATCGGACTGCCATCCGAGAAATTCTATATTCGGGCCGGCCACATTCTTTAAGCGATCCGTATCCCGACCGATGCCGACGATTTTTAACGGAAGACCAAGGTCGTTAAAGGCGCGAATTGCAAGATCAAAACGCTTATACGGGAGGAGTCGTCCGACCATGGCATAATAATTGCCTTTTTGCCGTGAAATTGAATACCCTGAGACATCAACTGGCGGCGGAAGAATTTCCGACTGCCGTCCGTAATGTTTCTGTATAAGGTCGCGGATGTGGCGCGAGAACGTAATAATTTTATCGGGTTTTGCTCCGGCCCGCATATCCCACCGCGAAAGAATGTTTTGCAGTATGCGCGCGGGAGCGCGAAGCGGTGACGGCAATTTCGACTCCGCAAGGTGGCCTGCGGGATCTGTCAGAAGAAATCGCGTCGGCGTAAAAAGGTAAGAAAGATGAAAAACGTGGGGCGGCGTACGAATTCCTTTTGCAAAACTTGCGGATAGCGAAATAACAAGATGATAATTCGAAAAATCCCACCTCCGTATCGCGAAGGGCATGAGCGGAAAATAATAATAATGATTTATCCCCGGTCGGTAAAAATTCTGGAGAAACGACGGTATGATGTTTTTGTGTTCGAAACGCCGGAATGTTTTTTCCTTGTCGTAGAGAACGGTATAGATGGGCGATTCCGGAAACATCTCGGATATTGTTTCAAGAAGCCGTTCTCCACCGCCGTATTGGATGAGATAGTCATAGACGAGCGCTATTCTCATGGTCATAAAAAATGCTTATATAATGCCAGTAATTCATCGGCATTATCCTCAATTGTCTTAACGGCGGACAGTTTCGGCGCGTTTTTTTCAAGCAGGGAATGGTCGTCGATTATTCCTTGGAGTTTCGCCGCAAGATCTTCGACCGATCCGCTTTTAAAAAGGATGCCGCCATTGCTTTCAACCAACTCTCTCATCCCCCCAATGTCAGATGCGATCACCGGCGTTCGCGACAGGAAGGATTCCTGGATTACCACAGGGGCATTTTCCCAAATGCAGGAAGGCATAACCATGGCGTCGAAGGAATCAAAAATGTTCGACGCGCCGGGCAGTTGGGGATTCGGTACTCCCTCAAGAAACGAAATTGACGCATTGTGCTCCGCGAGTTTCTGAATATACCGCTTATAGCCGAAAAAACGCGGTGATGTTTTTCCGCAGATGATGAGGCGTGCGTTTCCGGAAATTGAATTGAACGCCTGAATAAGCACATGAACCCCTTTTTCCGGCAGAATTCGCCCAAGGTATCCGAACACGATTTCTGCTCCATGCGAGCGTTGGGGCCGTGCGGGTGTAAGGTTCACACTCTGTATGCCGAGTTTTGAAAAAAGAATCTTTTCATGAGGAAGCCCGGCGCTCAAAAAGATATTTTTTGAGAATTCAGACGGCGCGATGACTGCATCTGCGTTGGCAAGCATCCTGACCAAAAACTCTTGTCTTTTTTTAACTGCTTCGGTAAAAAAACCGTTCCGCAATCGGACATATCGGGAATATGCCTGCATGGCTTTCCGGCGCGCATACTCTATATTGCCGGAAGCATGTTCGTCTGTCCACTGTCCGACTCGAAGAAGAAACGATACGCACCCACTGCCGCAGTCTGCGGGATAGTGCGGCTGGAGCGTTTCATTTGTGAGAAGGGCGTTTACGCACACAAACCAATAGTCATGCAGAGTTACGACAACCGGAATGTTTGCTTTTTGTAATCTTTCAATGAGGGTTGAGGAGAGATTCCCGAGGTGGTGGATGTGAACGATGTCCGGATTTGCTTCATGGACGATTCGCATCGCAATAGTTTCGACGGCCCTATTAATATAGAGACTGTCGAGCGAGTAGAGAAGCCGTAGCTTTCCCGGGTTCAAAACAGTATGAGGGTTATTTATGGTCCGGATTCGTATGCCATCGTGCCGTTCATGGCGTACGCGGTATAACGGTTCATCAGTGTTTTGGGTTGCGGCAAGGATGGAAACAAAATGTCCCTTGCCGATCAGGGCGCGCGAAAGATGATACGCGTATATTTCGCCGCCGCCGACGCTGAAGGGAAAAACGGCGTTGTTTATAAAAAGCACATTCATATGTCTGATTTTTGAAAAAGATGTGAAGGAAGGATCTTCATAAATGAAGATGCCGGATGACGCATCCATGTTCCGGGACTGGTAAGTCGTTCGCGGATCAGTTTTTTATTCATCCGCAGGAGAATATTTCTTGCGATCGGAGGAATTGTATCGAGAACATTGATGCCGATAGCAAGATTTCCGTGTCCCCATTCGTTTCTGATGCGCGCCAATCGGTCCGAAGTATAGATCGCGGAATGATTGCGCACTATTTGCCTGTATAATTGCCAGTCTTTTTTTTGCGCATCCAGGAGCATCGATGATTTGCGCTTTCGGTAGAAAAACAGATATTCTCTGATAAGCATGCCATGATAGCCGTTCTCTCCGAGACGAATCCAGAAATCCCAATCTTCGTATCCGTCTTTCATTGTTTCATCAAATCCTCCGACCGCTTCCCATGCGGATTTTTTGAACATGCTACAACTGTTGCAGATATTTTCGAAAAGCAGACGATAGAAATCATACTCGTTAAAAGGCATCCGACCTTCTTCGCGGCCAAAATGAACCATCCCGGTATATGCAAAACCGAAACGAGGATTGCGTAAAAGTACTGACAGGCATTTTTCAAGAAATTCCGGCGCAATTCTGTCGTCCGAGTCGAGCGTTACGATAAATTGCGACCGAGCTGATGCGATCCCTGCGTTTCTTGCCGCAGGCAGGCCGCGATTCGTCTGGTGAATGACTGTATGAATTCCTTGCCGGTCGATTGCGCGCAAAATTTTTATTGTTTCGGGATCGGTGGAACCGTCGTTGACAATGACGACTTCAAAATTTCCAAAGGTTTGTTTCGAGATGCTATCCAGCGCATCGGCAAGAAAATGGCCGTGATTATAGCACGGTATGACGATACGTATTGTCGGAGTCGCGTCGTTATGCATCGTTATTCTTAAAAAAAGCAACCAGACAGCTTCGTTTCGGTTTTACGCATAGTGTATATGTCCACAGGGGCAGGCCAAAAGAAATTCCTAACGCAAGTTGCTTACATTTTGCGATCCACTGGATGGCGGCGATTAAGAACAGCGTTCGGCGGGAGAGACGGCGATGCGCGGGAAAAGCAGTATCGCTCAAATCGTTTTTATTTCCGTTGCCGAGAGCATATCGGATAATTTTTTTACCGATTCGAAACGATAACGGATTGAAAAAATTACCCGGCGCAAAAAGATTATACGTAAAAAAGGAAAGGGAAAATTCAACCTCATTGATCTGTTGTGTGTCAAAACCGCGACCGGATACCGCGCGGGGAAGAGATTTCATATCCCAACGCGTAAGATGTACCGGCGGAAAGTCCGAAATTGTATGCCGTCCTATAAGTCGGCGGCGGTTCGGTGTTGATATGACGAGCACCCCGCGTTTTTTCAGTATGCGCCTCGCGACCGCGATGAATTGCGCCGGATTGCCGATGTGCTCTATGACCTCAAACGCGGTAACGATATCAAAATCGGAGAAGCGCGCGTCATTCGGAAGCATTTCAAACGGGATCGCGTAGACATGTTCGATATGGTACTTTTTTTTTACGGTATCGATAACGTTTCTATTGATATCGATTCCCCACACCTCCCACCCGAGTCGTTTTTTCACTTCGTGGATAAATTCTCCGCTTCCGCATCCGATATCGAGTAGCCGGACCGCTTCGAAAGGTCTCGGCCGATACTGTTTTAAAAAAAATTTTTGCTGGGCATTAAGCGAGCCGACGCCGATGGCATCACGCTCGTAATAAAAATCTACGTTTTCATAATACTTCCGGCCGGGGTAGGAGAACGGATGCCAAAATTGAACGAAACAGAAGGGACATTCAAACAGTGACCATTGGTCACTGTTTTGTTTATAATTTTGAATAAATCGGAATTGCCGCCGGTGTTCCTGATATGTTTCGCATACAGGGCACTGGTTCGGCGGTTTGCGATACGGTATGCGGGAGTGAAGTGACGACATGATTTTGTCTGGGATTGCGCGCTATACATTACTGATACATATAAGATGGGTTAGGTGGTGGACAAGGCCGTCCCTTCTGGCTATGCGTCTCCGAATTGCGTTTTAATGTGTGTTTCTAACGACATGCGCGGCCGCCATCCGGTTTCTCCAAAAAAGCGCGTCGGATCGCCGCATTGCTCAAAAATGCCGTCTTTGTCCGAATGAATATTTCGAAGGACAATGCGGCTTACTCCGCCCGCGTCTGAAATTTTTTTTGCCTGTTCCACTGCCAGTTGCGCAATTTGGTTGAAAGAATGTGATCTGCCGCTCGCGATGTTATACACCCCCGGTTGCGCAAAACGCGCCTGCCAGATTGCTTCAACCACATCATCGATACACACCCAATCCATGGCACGATCTCCGTCTTCTTCCACGATAATGTCTTCTCCGCGTGCGCATGCCCGAATTACACGCGCCACAAAGTAGTTATACCGGCGGTGACGCATGTCGGAAGGATGTTCCGTTCCATACGGAGTAAACAAGCGAAGCACGCGAACCGGAACATCGTTATGTATCAAATTCATCGCAACCGTTTCGACTGCGCGTTTTGCAACCCCGCGCGGGCTTTTTGGGCGGAGCGGGTGGTCTTCGGCCATGGGTGTTCCTGGTTTAAGATTGGTCCCGTACACATCCGCGGAGGAAATATGAATGAGCGGCACGTTTGACCGGACGCAGGCTTTCATGATGTTTATCGATCCGATCGCGTCAACGTCCATTATGTGTTTAATATTATGCCACCCATGGTGAATTTCCGGCGTTCCGGCAACATTAATGACAAAATCTTTTCCGCGAACCGCGTCGGAAATCTGTTCAAAATTCCGCACATCGTGCCCGGCGCTTCGACTAAATCCGAATACCGCCGTTTCCGGAGAAAAGGTTGAAATGTGGCGTTTCAGATGGGCGCCGATAAATCCGGTATCGCCGACAATAAGAATTGATGAGGAGTGCGCGTTCATACACGAGATAAGACTTATACAAGAGCATTGTATCATGTCTTCGTGTCTTTTTCCAGTACATTGCGTATAATGTATATCGTGTGACAAATCCCGCCCCTGGCGTAAGAATATGCGCACGAACGGCGGATTCATAACGAATTTTTTATATATGACGGACAACGCTATTTTAGAAATACGGAATCTGACAAAAATATACGGAACACTTCGCGCTGTTGACGGCGTTTCGTTTTCTATCGCAAGAAAGGAAATAATCGGGCTTCTCGGCCCGAATGGCGCCGGCAAAACTTCGATTATCAACATGGTTGCGGGGCTTCTGATGCCGGATGGGGGAGAGATAAAAATATTCGGCATGAATCTTTCCGAACGCCGGCGGGACATCATGCCGCGCATGAATTTTGCCGCGGCATATGCCCAGCTTCCGGGAAACTTGCGCGTGGAGGAAAATCTTCTTATTTACGCATTGCTCTACGGCGTCGGGAATCCTGACACGACCGTGCGTTCCCTGTTGCATGAATTTGATCTTGAAGAATTTGCCGAGACGCGTACCGGACTTTTGTCGTCGGGGGAACAGTCGCGCGTCGTTCTCGCGAAAGCCCTTATAAGTTCTCCAAAACTTTTGCTTCTTGATGAGCCGACTGCCTCGCTTGATCCTGAGACGGCGCATCGCATGCGCGATAAAATTAAAAATTATGTTTCGAAAAACGAAAGCGCGGTTTTGTGGACGTCGCATCACATGAACGAAATTGAGGATGTGTGCTCGCGTGTATTGTTCATTTCTCACGGGAAAGTTATTCTTGACGGCAAACCGGCGGATCTTGTGAACCGGTTCAAAAAAAAGAACCTGGAAGAACTGTTTATTATGATCGCGCGGGAACCATTATCAGTTCATCCGGCGAATTGCGGGTAGGAACGAATTGCGGACGCACCGCATTCATGCACTCGCGATTCGTTGTTGTTCATAATTTCCAGAAAACAAATGTCTTTTCAAAGAATTTATGCAATTTTTCTCCGTCAGTTTTTTTTGCTGCGGCGCAGTCCTTCGCGCATTATGGGGGTTTTTTATTGGTCGCTTCTTGAAGTGTTTATCTGGGGCCTGATCAGCAGGTATCTTCATTCGGTCGGCGGTGAGACGTTTGGTTTTGTTACCGTACTTGTCGGGGCCGTGATTTTTTGGAATTTTTTCACCCGCACCATGAACGGAATTTCAGTGTCGTTTCTTGAGGACGTGTGGTCGCGGAATCTGATAAATCTTTTTTCCTCTCCGCTGACAATCGGGGAGTATGCGGCAGGCCTTATCGTCACCAGCATCGTTCATACGGTATTCTCGATTGCGGGAATGGTCGCGATGGCATGGCTCTTTTTTTCATATAATATTTTTTTGTTCGGTTTTTTTCTTATTCCGTTTGTTTTTTTGCTTTTTTTGTTCGGATGGACTATCGGAATTTTTGCAACCGCTTTCATATTACGGTTCGGACCTGCGGTGGAGATTCTGGTCTGGTCCGCCCCCGCTCTTATTATGCCGTTTGCGGCGGTTTTTTATCCTGTCGAAGCCCTTCCGGGCGCGTTTCGGCCGATTTCGTATCTTATCCCCATTTCATATGTTTTTGAAGGAATGCGCCGAGCGGCAATCGGCGGAACATTCGATGTCCGTTTTTTTATCATCGCCCTCGTTCTCTCTGTTTTCTATTTTGCGGGAGCAATTTTTGTCTTCATAAAAATGTATCACATCGTGCTCAAGAGAGGATTATTTACGCGGTTTATGACGGAATAGATTTCTCGAATCATCCGCGATTTGAATCAGAAAGCAATGAAGAGGCAAAAAAGATGCGAGTGAAGATGTAACATTCGGTGGATATCGTCATGCAACGAGGAGTCGCAACATTTACCCTAAGACCTTTTGCAAAATAAGCATTATGACGTTATTGCCTGAGCCGAGTCGAAGGCATACCTTAAGAAATCGTAGTAAAAGGTAGCCCTTCGACTCCGCCATCGCTCCGCTCATGGAATAAAATTCTGCTAAACCGTTATTTTGCAAAAGGTCTTAAGATTTCAAATGATAAAATATGTTTAAGAACGCCGTTTATTGGATTGCTTTCATTTCCGTCTGCACCGGCCTTATTGGCGCTCTGCTTATTTTGAAAATCGTGCGATCCGGCGGCGATGAAATTGATATGGCAAATCGCGGCGCGCACATAGAAATCTCGGTCGGGAATTCCCGGGTTGTCGCGGACATGGCCGCAACGCCGGAGGCAAAATCACTCGGGCTTTCAGGAAGAGAATATCTCGGAAGCGACGAGGGAATGTTTTTTTTGTTTGAAAGCCCAGGCCTATATTCGTTCTGGATGAAAGACATGAAATTCTCGATTGATATCATCTGGATCGACGAAGGATTCACCGTGGCCGACATTACGCGAAACGCTTCCCCCGAATCGTTCCCGAAGTCGTTTTATCCGTCACGTCTCGTTCAATACGTTCTCGAAGTTCCCGCAGGATGGGCTTTTCGGCATGGTATTGGCATTGGGGATGCGGTCACCGTGCCGCTCCGTGATCAATTAAGGTAGAAAATCGGTTTTTCCACGTTTCTTCTATGACGAATACGTTTCGAATTATTGTCATTGGGGGTATTGTTCTGATTCTCGCCGTTTTATTCGGAGCAACCCATGTTGATGTCGGCTCCGACAGATTCATCGTGCCTCCCGATGTCGTCGTTTCTCCGAGCGAAGTATATCTGGCGGAACCGAACCCGATATTTGACGGTGAAGGCGGAGATGCGGCGATTGACGGTTTGGTCGATCGGGTGCGGGATGGAGTTAAAAATGCTGAAGTTCCGGCAGAGCCCCTTCGTATCGAAAAAGAATCCCCGAGTTCATATGTGTCGTGGCCGGGGATTGTCGCGTTCACAAATTCCGCCCGTCGCGAACACGGCCTCGCGCCGCTCCGGACGAACGAAAAATTGAAAGCCGCGGCCGAGGTGAAGGTATATGATATGTTCGCGAGCGGATATTTCGCGCATTCCTCGCCTTCAGGCGCCAAGGTTGGGGATCTGGTCGAGCAGAAGTCGTATGGCTATATTGTGGTGGGTGAAAATCTGGCGATGGGAAATTTTGAAAATGACGAAGAGCTGGTTGACGGTTGGATGGCAAGCCCCGGGCATCGTGCGAATATCCTCAATCCGAGGTTTCAGGAAATCGGCGCTGCGGTCCGCGAGGGCATGTATGAGGGAAGGCGCACGTGGATGGCGGTTCAAATATTCGGGCTTCCGTTATCCGCCTGCGCTTCGCCGGATGGGGAGATATTGGGAACCATCGAAAGCAATAAAGTTGAACTGGCGAACATGCGGAAAAAACTTGACGTCGAACGGAGCGAAATTGATGGGATGACGCCGAAAAACGGAAGCGCATATACGGAAAAGATTGAATCGTATAATATTCATGTGGGGGAATACAACATATTGGTTGACGAGACAAAAGAACTCATTGACCGATATAATGTTCAGGTGAATGAATTTAACGAATGCGCGGAAGGATAAAGCGCCTCCGGACAAAGAATCATTCGGAAAATCGTATGGTTTACCGTATGATTTTCCGTACGATTCTTTTTTTGACCGTAGTCCCCAAGCGAGATAAGCCCCGCGCGCGGCGCATGTTTTTAAGCCAGTGAAAATCATTCATCGTGAAAAAATAAATCGCACAATGCAAATATTCCATGTGCGAAACGCGAAATACGCATATATTCTTGCCGTCATACTTTTTGTTGCGGCGATAGTGCGATTCGTGAATATCCAATCCGGGGACCCGATCGGGGACGAGGTGCTGTATTCGTTCCGCGCAATCGGCATGATGGATTTTGACGAAGCTGAATTTCAGACCACCCCGCGCGAGTGGTTTGATCCGGAGGTTCCGTGGTGGACTTATTTTTCGTTTCACGACCATCCGCCGCTTGTTTTTTTCGTTCAGCACGTATTTATATCCGCGTTTGGCGAGACAGTGTTTGCGTTTCGCTTGCCTTCGGCAATCTTCGGGGTTCTTTCAGTTTTTCTCATATATCGCATCGGCGCAATGCTTTTTTCACCGACTGCCGGTCTTGCGTCGGCCGCGGTTCTTGCCGTAACGGCAAATCATGTGTTTATATCCCGCGTCGGTCTTCAGGAGTCATATGTTATTTTTTTTATGCTCCTCGCGTATTATTTTTTTCTCGCATCGTTGCGGGATGAAAAAAAACTTTTGCATCTCGGGTTTGCTCTCGGCCTTTGTTTTCTGACGAAAT
>Ga0209342_10004524_pt1 | contig 14462 bp, 8 predicted proteins | sample RifCSP16_2_FD_184023 | JGI IMG/M metagenome (GOLD analysis project Ga0209342, IMG submission 184023) | Soil microbial communities from Rifle, Colorado - Rifle CSP2_sed 16_2 (SPAdes) (version 2) | ecosystem: Environmental > Terrestrial > Deep subsurface > Rock core/Sediment | place: Rifle... | reverse complement strand
TCCCCCCGCGACTTGCCCGCCCCCGCCGCCCATGGTGCCGGTGCTCTCGCTCGACCTCCACGCACGTCTCGCGGTGACGGGCTCCTACAACGCCGAGGGGCAGGGTGTCCTCGGCCTGACGCAGGCCCAGGTCAATGAGTACCTGCGCCAGGGCTACGGCCACGCGGTGATCGGCCTGCCCACGCCATGGGTCGACCGGTACGACGAGGCCGTGGCCGCGGCCAGGCAGGAGATCTCGCTCCTGAGCGCGAATGGCGTCGCGGTCGATGCCTACCGCTACTTGTACTGGCAAGAGAACGGGCGGCCCCGTACAGCGGAGGACGTCTACCAGGACGTCTGGGCCGCCCTCGACAGCATCAAGGGCCAGCCGGTCGGGACCTTCTGGCTCGACGTCGAGTCCCACTCCGAGCTGAACCCGCCGCTGCGAGACGCCAATGGGGAGGTCGACGTCGAGGCGACTCAGGAGCTCGTGGCTGCGGCCCACCATGCCTTTGTCGACTGGAAGGCGGCCCAGCTCGACGCCCTGGAGGAGAGGGAGGAGCGGATCTGGAACGAGCGCCTCTCGCGCCTCCCCCCCGAGGACTACGCGGCGGCGCTCACGGCCCTCTCCGCCCAGCGGGAGCAGCTCCAGACGATGCAGGTCGGCATGTACACGAGCACGAGCGCCTGGACGGAGCTCATGGGCGGCACCGACACCTACGCGAAGATGGGGCTCCCGGCCTGGGTGGCGCGCTACCCGAGCACCAGCTACACACCCGGCGCTGACCTGGCCGGTGAGTTCGGCGCCCGGGTCGAGGACTTCGGCGGGTGGTCGGTCGGCGACGGGACCATCGTGGGCTGGCAGTGGAGCGACGGGCGCGGCGATCGCCGTCAGGACTTCTCGGAGACCGACTTCGCCGTGGACCGGAGCATCTTCTACGTCGCCGCCAGCCGCCTCCCCGCGGGGGAAAAGGAGGCAGAGGCGACGGACGTTGCCGACACCCGCTGGCAGCGCGGGCCCGGCGCGATCCCGGAGTAGACGCTGACCACGTGACGAGTGTGACCCCAGTCACCGACGAGCCGAGCCTTCAGCGCTAGCGTCCGCTGCAGCCTCGCTTCCCTTGCCTGGCTTGCGCAGATGAGAAGGGAAGAGGGAGGGTTCGATGACTCGTTCGGTTTGGCTGAACCGCGAGCACGAAAGGGCCCATGCTCGCGACGACGCAACCGTCGTCTTTCCCTGCAGGTTCGCCGTCGGTTCCGTCCTGCCCGGCGCGTTCGCGGCGGGTTCGTTTGAGAGGCTGTTTCGAGAGAACTACCCGGCCATCCGGGAGCTCCTGAACCGTCACCGCGAAGCCGGACTGGCCTTGGTCGTGGTGCGCAAAGACGGACTCGAAGCCTCGGCCTGGCTTGCGGCGAAGGAAGGCGAGATCAACCCCTGCATCATCGGCCGACACAGCTCCGCCGACGTTTTTCTCCCGTCGGATCCCTCGCTCTCGCTCCGTCACCTCGCTGTGATCCTCTATCGGCGCGAGGAGGAGAGGCCGGTCCGCTTCCGTGTTCTCGACCTTCGCACGGCCACCGCGTTCGCGGACGAGGAGGGCAACCGCCTGGAGGCGGTCGAGGCTCAGGGGCCGCTCATGCTCCAGTGTGCCTCTTTCGCGATTCTCCTCTTTCCGAGCGGGGGGTCGAATGAGCCGTGGCCCGAGGACCCCGACGTCGCCTGGAGGAGGATCCCCGAGCGCGTCTATCTCGAGCGCGAGTGCGCCGACCCCGCTCGCTGGCTCGCCCCCGGTGGCGGCGCGAGGAGGGCGGTCCCACAAGCGATCGAGGCTGGGGACCGTAATAGAACGCTGGTCGACTCCTTCCCCGGCCCCATCTTCGTGCCCTGGGTCCTGGAGGGCTCCGGTCGTGCACGGGGAGAGATCGTGGTCAGCTCCTCGGCAGGGAGGGTCTCCCTGCCTTTGAGCGTGAGCGCCGCGCGGCAAGGGGTCCTGCTCGGCAGGTACGAGCGGTGCGACACGGCGGGCCTCCCCGTTCTGTCCAGCTGGGCGTTGTCACGGGTTCACCTGCTGATGATCGAGCTCGATGGAGCCCTCTATGCGGTGGATACCGCCAGCAAGAACGGCTCGTGGCTGGAGGCGGGTTCGGTACGTGCGGCCAGAGTCGAGCCCGGGTTGCGCCTGATGCTCGCGAGGCACGCAACCGTGGAGTGGCGCTCCTTCCACTGAGTGGGCCGGTGGCCACCACGGCGACGGCCGGATGCGATCTAGAATGGGTCCCCGGTGGACACGGAGTGGCAGGTGCGGTGTGAGGAGCACCGCCACGAGATCTCGCGCTTCCTGGCGGACGTCGAGCGTCTCGACGAGTCCGCCTGGCTCCAGACGTCGGCCCCCGGGAAGTGGTGCCCGGGCCAGATCGCGGAGCACCTCGTGCTGGGCTACGAGGCCCTGCTCCGTGAGCTGGCGGGGGGCGTGGGTATCCGGGCACGCGGGACGTGGTGGCAACGCCTCCTCATCCGGTGGCGCTACCTGTCCCTCATGCTTGAAGAGCGGCACATTCCGTCCGGGGTTCGAGCGGTGCGCGAGGTCCGGCCCCCCGACACGCCGCGTCCGCGACCGACGGTCGTTACCGCGCTGCGCGAGGCCACGGCCCGGTTCGAGGAGGAGCTGACCCGCGCCCGCGAGAAGGGTGGGGGCCACCGGCAGCTACCGGGCGCGGGCGCCCCGGCTTGATGCTCGTCTACCTGGCGTTCTTCCTCTCGGGATTCGCGGCGCTGCTCTACCAGGTCGTCTGGGAGCGACTGCTGGCGCTGTTCAGCGGCTCCGACGTGCGCTCCGCGGCGCTCGTGGTCGCCGCCTTCCTGGCCGGCCTCGGTCTGGGGAGCCTCGGCGGGAGCCGGCTCGCCGATCGGCTGTCCGCGGCGGGAGCGGTACGGCTCTACGCCGCGGGCAACGTGCTGATCGGCCTCTACGCCCTGGCGAGCCGCACGGTCTTCTACGACCTGCTCTTTCTCCGGCTCTCGACGCTCGCCGGGTCCCGCGCGCTCGCCTTCTCCCTCGCCTTCGCCGCTCTGCTTCCGCCGACGCTGGCCATGGGCCTATCGCTGCCACTGCTCGCGCGTGGGCTCGTCCGCTCGCTGCCGGGGGCGCCACAGACCCTCGCCCGCCTCTACGGTCTGGACATCCTGGGGGCGGCCGGGGGCGCGTTTCTGACCGGCTGGCTGCTCCTCGGTTCCTTGGGCCTGGAGGCGACGCTGCGCTTCGGGGCGGGCCTCAGCCTTCTCGCCGCCGCGCTCGCCTTCGCGGGCTCGACCGGCATGCCGCGGGAGAGAGAAGCCGCGACCCCGGCCGGGCCGGCGGCGGGTGGACGCATCGGCTCCTGGGCGGTGCTGTTCTTCCTGTCGGGCTTTCTCGCCGTGGGGCTCGAGGTGGTGTGGTTCCGCCACTTCGGTGTCGCCACGCAGTCGAGCGCCTACACCTTCGGACACGTGCTGGGCGTCTTCCTGCTCTTCGACGCCCTGGGGACACTGCTGGGAGGGCGGATCGCGTTGCGGACGGCCGACGCGAGAGGCCTCTTTCTACTCGTCCAGGCGCTCATCGTCCTCCTCGCCACCGCCGGCCTCTGGCTTGCGAGCCGTCCCTTCTTCGTGCCCCTCAACCAGTGGGCCCCGGACGATCGCTCGCTCGTGACGCTGACGACGGCCTTCGGCCTCCTGCCCCTGCTCCTCATCGCTCCCGGCGCCTTCGCGATCGGCCTCGGCTTCCCGCTCGTCCAGAAGGCAGTGCAGGACGACCTCGGGCGGGTCGGGGAGCGCGTCGGGCTCCTGCAGCTCGCCAACATCGCGGGCAACACGGCCGGGGGCCTGGCCACCGGAATGGTGCTTCTCGACCGGCTGGGGACGCCGGCCACGCTGCGGCTGCTCGGTCTCCTCGGCCTCGTCCTGCTCGCGGGCCGGCTCCGGCGCCGCCCCCACCCCCCCGAGCGTGCCGACGCGGCCACGGCGGGGGTGGTCGGGGTGGCTCTCCTCGCACTCATCGCCACGTTTCCGCGGGGCACGGATTTCTGGCCCGCCATCCAGGGGCTGGTGACCACGCGCGGGGACACGGTGCTGGTCGCCGAGGACGCGAGTGGCGTCAGCGTCCTTCACGACCGCAGAGGCCTCGCCACGCTCTACATCCAGGGACAGCCTCAGGGCCTCGTCCCCCCCTGGAGGATCCATGTCCTGCTCGGGGTTGCCGGACCCCTGCTGCACCCCGCGCCCCGCGACATACTGATCGTCGGCGTCGGCTCGGGGGGTACGCCCTATTTCGCCGGACTGGTCCCGGGGGCCGAGAGAGTCCGCGCGGTCGAGATCGTGGGCTCGGCTCTGGCCGTGCTCAGGGCCCACACCGAGACCACGGGCGGAGACGGCCTCGGCGCCCTCTTCCGCGACCCGCGCTACCGGCTGGTCGTGGACGACGCGCGCCGCGATCTCGCTGTGGGCGGTCGCCTCTTCGACGTCATCGAGGCCGACGCCGTCCCCCCCTGGTCCTCCCGGAGCGGGATGCTCTACTCGCAGGAGTTCTTCCGTCAGGTGCTCGCCCACCTCCACCCCGGGGGGCTCATGGTGCAGTGGCGGGCAACCGCGCGCGTCGAGGCGACCTTCCGCTCGGTCTTCCCCCACGGGGTGCGCGCCGGCCCCATCCTCATTGGAAGCGATCGGCCCGTCCCCTTCGCTCCTGAGCGCACGCTCGAGCGCCTCGGGGATCCCGCCCTCGTGGACGCGCTCGCCCGCACGCGCGTCTCCCGGGACGTCGTCGCCGCCACCCTCGCGCCCCCCGCCTGGTCCCGCTGGGACCACGCCACGCTCCCCGACCCCGCCGATCTCAACACCGACCTCTTCCCCCGGGACGAGTACTACCTCAACCAGCCCCAGCGTCCCTGAGCCACCGCCTGATGCGTTCCACCCTTGACCGCCTCCGCGCACGGGAGTACTGTCGGCGCCGGACGCCGTATCAGCTTGCGTCCAACCGCGAGGTGAGCCATGAAACCTGGGATGAATCGGCGACAGTTCATCGGGCGCAGCCTGACGGGCGCGGCGGCGGCGCCGCTCGCCGCGCGTGCGCTTCGAGCGGAAGCGGGCTTGCTGCGGAGCGAGACCCCGCCCAGCGACCGCATCGCGGTCGGCATCATCGGTGTCGGCGCGCGCGTGCAGGCGGACCTCCTCGAGGCGGCCATGGCCGTGCCCGGTGTCGAGATCGTCGGCGTGTGCGACGCCTACACGGGCCGGGTTGAGCGCGCGATCGAGCGCACCGGGGGGCGGGCGAAGGACTACGGCAGCTACCGGGCCCTCCTGGCCGACAAGTCGATCGATGCCGTCATCATCTCGACACCCGATCACTGGCACCGGCAGCAGACGCTCGACGCGATGGCGGCGGGCAAGGACGTCTACCTCGAGAAGCCGATGACGCTCACGATCGACGAAGGCCCGGAGATGATCGCCGCCGCCGAGCGGCACCGGCGGATCCTCCAGATCGGCAGCCAGGGCATGAGCTCCAAGCTGCAGGAGACGGCGCGCGAGATGATCCGGTCGGGTCGGCTCGGCCAGATCACCCTCATCCGCGCCACCTACGATCGGAACACCGACTCCGGGGCCTGGCTCTACCCGATCCCCCCCGACGCGAACGAGCGCACGGTAAACTGGGAGGCCTTCCTCGGCCCCGCCCCGCAGAGGCCGTTGAGCCTCGAGCGCTTCTTCCGCTGGCGCTGCTACTGGGACTACTCGGGCGGAATCGCGACCGACCTCTTCGTGCACCTCATGACCACCATCCACTTCGTCATGGGCGCGACCATGGCCGAGCGGGTGGTCGCGACGGGCGAGAACTACCGCCACACGAAGACGCACGAGGTGCCGGACACCCTCAACGCCGTCCTCACCTACCCGAAGGAGGGCTTCACGGTCTCGCTCGGCGCCACCTTCAACAATTCGTCCTCGAGCGAGAGCGGCTTCGCCATCCTCGGCACCGAGGGCTCGCTCGTGTTCCACGGCGGCCAGCTCACGTTCCGCCCCGACCGGCCGGTGGACGACAACGACTGGATCGTGGCCTCCTGGCCCTCGGCGCTGGAGAAGGCCTACTTTGCGGATCCCGAGGTCCAGAAGCGCGAGCGTCCGAACACCTGGGAGCCGCAGATGGTCAGCGAGGGCGAGACCGAGCGCGAAGTGGGCCACAACGCGACGCTCGTCCACATGACCCGCTTCTTCGATTCCGTCCGGACGCGGAAGCCCCCGGTCGAGGACGCCCGAATGGGCCACCACGCCGCCGCCTGCGCCCACATGGTGAACCAGTCAATCCGGACCCGAGCGGCGGTGGAGTGGGATTTCGCCCGCGACATCCTCCGGAAGGCGTGAGGATCGACCGGCGAGCCTTCCTCGGCTCCCTCGCCGCCGCTTCTCTCGCCCGTCGCGCCGCGGCCGGGGAGCGGCCGCGTGTGGTCACCGTCCGCGGCGCGGTCGACCCCACCGAGCTCGGGACGACGCTCGTCCACGAGCACGTGCTCGTGGACTTCGTCGGCGCAGACAAGGTGAGCCCCGGTCGGTACGACGCCGAGGAGGCCTTCCGCTCCGTGCTCCCTCACCTGAGCGAGCTGCGCCAGCGCGGGGTACGGACGCTCGTCGAGTGCACCCCCGCCTACCTGGGGCGCGACCCCCGGCTTCTGTGGCGGCTCTCGGAGGCGAGCGGCCTCCGGATCGTGACCAACACCGGCTACTACGGGGCCATGGGCGACCGCTTCGTGCCTTCGCACGCCCATCGAGAGACCGCAGCGCAGCTCGCGGCGCGGTGGACGGCGGAATTCGAGCGGGGGATCGACGGGACCGGGATCCGCCCCGGCTTCCTCAAGATCGGGGTCGACGCGGGCCCCCTGTCCGGGATCGACCGCAAGCTCGTCGAAGCGGGTGCACGCTGCCACCTCGACACCGGCCTGACCGTCGCCGTGCACACCGGCGACGGACGGGCCGCCCTCGACATCCTCGCCCTCCTTCGCGAGCTCGGGGTCGCCCCCGATGCCTACATCTGGGTCCACGCCCAGAATGAGCGCGACCGCGCCACCCAGGACTGGGCCGCCCGACAGGGGGCCTGGGTCGAGCTCGACGGCGTGAGCCCCGAGGCCCTGGAGGGGCACGTCGAGTCCGTCGTGGACTTGATTCGCCGTGGACACATCGGGAGGATCCTGGTGTCGCAGGACGCGGGGTGGTACCGGGTCGGGGAGCCGGGGGGCGGGCGGTATCGACCGCACACGTTTATCCTCGACGCCTTCGTGCCCGCGCTCCTCCGTCGCGGCGTGAGCGAGGAGCAGGTCCGCACGTTGCTCGTGCACAACCCCGCGCATGCGTTCGCCATACGCGTGCGCCGCCCGACGCCCGCCGCGCTTCTGGGGCGGCGCTCGGGTGCCACTTCGCGCGATCGGGCCTGACCGACCCGGGGGGAGGAGGCACCCGAAGCGCGGGCGTCCCGCGCGAAGGGTGCCCTCACTCCGCCCGGGGCACTTCTGGTTCGACCCTTACGGGCAGCTACCCGGAAGCGCCCGGCTTGAGGACGACACCTTCGTTCCGCTTCCCGTTCATGAGGACGAGAACCGGCTGCTCGAGCCGAAGGTGCCTGACATGGGCCGCGTGCGAGAGGGCGGGCTGGCGGTCCAGCCACTCCCAGTCCACGAAGCCGTCGCCGATCTCGGGGTTGACCGTGAAGTAGCCGATGTTGAAGGACGTCAGGTTCTGGAAGAAGTGCGTGCCCTGGGAGGGGGTCACCCTGAGGTCGCGCAGCCCCGCCTCCACGATCACCTGCGCGCCCGAGACCTGGTCCCAGGTGACCGGGATGCCGAGCCAGGGGTCGCGCGAGCCCCAGCGCCCGACGCCCACCAGCAGGTAGGGCACACGCGCCGCGAGGAGCCCGGCGTTCAGACGGCCCACCTCCGTCGCCGCCTCGTGGCTGCGCGCCCGCTCGAAGCGCTGGAAGTCCACGACCACCAGGTCGCGGATTCCCTCCAGGCGGCCGTGGCCGAGGACACGGTCGCTTCGGCATAGGACCGCCGCGGCGTCCACCTCCCCCAGCTCGAGCACCTCGGTCTCTCGCATGAGCGCGAGCGGCCGCATCTGCAGAAAGCCGAACTCCCGTGCCCTCCCGGGGGCGACGTTGAGGCTGACCGCGAACTCGATCTCGACCGGTGTCCCCATCCCGCGCTCGCCCACCTCCATCAGCTCGGAGACCACCTCCGCGAGAGGAAAGAGCCCCTGCTTGAGCAGGGGCGCGAAGGTGACGAGCCGGGTCCCGGGACGCGAGAGACCGTCGGAGACGGCATCGTTCTCCTGCGAGTAGGTCGAGCCCACCGCGGCGAGGGTGCCGTCCGCCTCCGCCTCCTCGAGGCCGAAGACCTCCTCGCGCGTTCCCGCCGCCCCCGCCCCGCCGTCGAGGGGCAGTGCCCAGAACTCGCGCTGGGTCGTCTCCAGCATGTCCTCCACCGAGGCGAGCTGCGGGACGTGGCGCGGGTGGCGCGGGCAGAAGCGCAGGCAGGCCCCTCCCTCCGCGATCGTGCGGCCCATTCCCAGGGCGACCGCCGCCACGCCCTCCTCCGCCCGCATCGATGGCGACGGATAGGCGTTGTGGGACCTCGCGACCCCGGAGAAGTCGGGATAGAAGCGCCGGCCTCGCGTCGAGCCCACGATGCGCTGGAGGATGACCGCCATCTTCTCCTCCTCCAGACGATAGGGAGTCGCCTTCAAATAGGCCTTGGCGTGCGCGCAGAAGGTCGAGGCGTAGACGCCCTTGATCGCGGCGAGCGCGCGGTCCAGCCTTTCGCCGAGGCTCCAGGCGTTGTTGGGCAGCATCAGCGTCTCGTAGACGCCGGTGAACGGCTGATGCTGCGAGTCCTCGAGCAGGCTCGACGACCGCACCGCCAGCGGCCAGGGCGCCCGCTCCAGGAACGCGCCCACGTCCCGCTCCGCCTCCTCCGGAAAACGGGCGACGCGGAAGCGGCGCTGGATCTCCACGTCGTCCTCGCACTCGATGGCGAAGTTCCGGAGGTCGTTCTCATCGAGGAAGCGGTCGAAGATGTCGGTGCCGAGCACGGCCGTCGGTGGCACCGCGACCTCGACCGTCTCGAAGCGCCGCCGCAAGCCGTGCTCCCCGATCAGGCGGCGAACGAAGGCGAGGCCGCGCGCCTTGCCCCCCAGGGAGCCCCCGCCGATGCGGTAGAAATCGCCGCTCATGTCGAAGGTCGCGCGGTCGAAGTCGGCGACGAGGGTGTGGCTCTGCTCCCGGCGGTATTCCGCGATGGCCGAGATCATGCTCTCCCGCAGGGCCTGCACGCTCGGGTAGTCCGAGAGCCGCCGCGGGCGCAGCTCGTGGGCGAGGCTGAACTCCGTCCGGGCCTTCAGCCACCGCGAGAAGTGGTTGCGCTCGGCGTGGTAGGCGATCGACTCCTCGGGCACGGAGGCGAGCTTCTCCTCGAGCCGGCGGAGGTCGGGAGCCCGGTCCACCTCCGACCCGTCCGGGCGACGGAAGACGAAATCGCCGAAGCCGAAGTCGTGCAGCATGACCCCCCGCAGCTCCTGCAGGAGGAGCGGTGAGCCCTTGAGAAGGAAGTTCGTGCCGAGGCTGTGCGCCAGCTCTTCGTTCTCGGGCCGCGAGGAGTGGAGGATGATGGGCACGTCCGGGTAGGCGGCCCGGACGTGCCGCGCAAACTCCGCCCCCGCCCCGCGGGACTTCTCCCCCGCCCGGGGGAACTCCACGTCGGAGATGATCCCGAGCACGTCCTCCGCGTAGGCGTCGAAGGCCGCCTCCGCCTCCTCCCAGCTCGTGCACAGGAGGATCTTGGGCCGCGCCCGCATGCGGAGGATCTTCTGCGAGAGGTTCAACCCCTCGGTGATCACCCGCTGCGAGTGGTGCAGCAGCTCGGTGTAGATGACGGGCAGGAACGACGAGTAGTAGCGGACGTTGTCCTCGACCAGGATGATGACCTGCACCCCCACGACACCCGTGTCGTGCTCGACGTTGCGCTTGTCCTCGACGCACTTGACGATGCCGACGAGGATGCGCGCATCGCCCTGCCAGAGGAAGGCCCGCTCGATCTCGCCGGCGTCGGCGCGCGAGCGGAAGCTCGCGAGCTCCCGCGTGTCCCAGGCGAGGAGCACCACCGGAACGTCGAGCCCGGATCGGTGCACCTCGCGCGCCAGCTCGGCCGCGTTCATGTCCGCGAGATAAGGGGTGGTGATGATGAGGTTGACCCGCGGCTGCTCCCGCGCGCGGCGCAGGGCCTCCTCGCCCGTCGAGACGCCGGCCAGGCCGGGGGCGTAGTGCAGATCGAGGTTGCGGAACTCCCCGAGCATGCGCTCCGAGAGCTCGCCCGCCTCCTCGAGGATGAAGGTGTCGTAAGGCGTCGAGACCAGGAGGACCTCCAGGATGCGGTGGCGCATCAGGTCCTGGTACTCGTGGAAGCGCCGGCGGCCGTGCGGACTGCCCATGCCTTCTGGGAAGACTAGCACGCGGCCGCGAGAGGCACGGTCATCCCGAGGGCCCGGCGAGAGCGACGCCCTCGGGATGACTCGGGGGCCTAGACGAGCCCCTGGTCCATCATCGCGTCCGCGACCTTGAGGAAGCCGGCGATGTTGGCCCCGTTGACGTAGTTGCCGGCGGTGCCGAAGCGCTGCGCGGTCTCGTGGCAGGCCCGGTGGATGCTCTTCATGATGAGGTGCAGCCGGTTGTCGACTTCCTCCCGCGTCCAGGAGAGGCGCATGCTGTTCTGCGACATCTCGAGCCCCGAGGTCGCGACGCCGCCCGCGTTCGCGGCCTTGCCCGGACCGTAGAGGATCCTCGCGTCGAGGAAGCGGTTCACGGCGTCGATGGTGCTGGGCATGTTGGCACCCTCCCCCACCACGTAGACGCCGTTCCGGAGGAGGTTGTCCGCGTCCTTGCCGCCGATCTCGTTCTGGGTCGCGCTCGGGAAGGCGCAGTGGGCCTTCTGGTTCCAGAGCGGGTTGTGGTCGAGCTTGCCGTTGAGCTCGGTGTAGACGACCCGCTTGTACTTGTCGGCGTACTCCTTGATGCGCCCGCGCCGGACGTTCTTGAGGTCCATCACGAAGCTGAGCTTCTCGCGGTCGATGCCCGCCTCGTCGTAGATGAAGCCGCCGGAGTCGGAGAGGGTCACTGGCTTGGCGCCGAGGTCGAGCAGCTTCTCCACCGTGTACTGGGCGACGTTGCCACTCCCGGAGACGAGGCAGGCCTTGCCCTGCAGCGTCTCGTTGCGCGTGCCGAGCATCTCCTGGGCGAAGTACACGCAGCCATAGCCGGTCGCCTCGGGCCGGATGAGCGAGCCGCCCCAGTTGAGCCCCTTGCCGGTCAGGACGCCCGTGAACTCGTTCCGGAGGCGCTTGTACTGGCCGAAGAGGTAGCCGATCTCGCGCCCGCCCACGCCGATGTCGCCGGCGGGGACGTCGGTGTCGGGGCCGATGTGACGGAACAGCTCGGTCATGAAGCTCTGACAGAACCGCATGACCTCGTTGTCGCTCTTGCCCTTGGGATCGAAGTCGCTCCCTCCCTTGCCCCCGCCCATGGGGAGCGTCGTGAGGGCGTTCTTGAACACCTGCTCGAAGGCGAGGAACTTCAGGATGCCGAGGTTCACCGAGGGGTGGAAGCGCAGCCCGCCCTTGTAGGGGCCGATCGCGCTGTTCATCTCGATGCGGAAGCCCCGGTTGATGCGGACGTTGCCCTGGTCGTCCTGCCAGGGGACGCGGAACATGATCACGCGCTCGGGCTCGATGATCCGCTCGAGGATCCTCGCGTGACGGTACTCGGGGTGGCGGTCGAGGACGAGGGCCAGCGACTCCCCGACCTCCTGGACGGCCTGATGGAACTCGGGCTCGGCCGGGTTCTTCGCCTTGACGTCGGCCATCAGCGTCGACACGTATTCCTTCATTCCCCTCTCCCCCTTGACCTCGGCCGTGAGCGTGGACGCATGTTCGGTCATTCTATTGTCTCCCTCGGCAAGCGATCGCGAGCGATCATCGTCGCCCATGATACGAGCCCACGGCGCCCGGTGCGAATGAGCCAAACGGCCGGGGCCGGGGGGCGGGGAGGCTCGGGGCACTAGGACGTTCGATCCGGGTCGCGCTGATCTTCCGCTCCGCCGGAGGTGCGCGCTAGCATGGACAGCAGTAGGAGGTCGGCGGGTATGGTGACCACGGGCGTCAACGCCTACGAGATGGCGCAGGCCCAGTTCGACAAGGTGGCGGCGATCCTGGACCTCGACCCGGCGACGCGGGAGCTCCTCCGCCAGCCGATGCGTGAGTACAGCTTCAGCATTCCGGTGCGCCTGGACGATGGCCGGGTTCGCTTCTTCCGTGGCTTCCGCGTTCAGCACAACGACGCCCGCGGGCCCAGCAAGGGCGGGATCCGCTTCCATCCCCAGGAGACGCTCGACACCGTCCGCGCCCTCGCCATGTGGATGACCTGGAAGTGCGCGGTGGTGGACATCCCCCTCGGCGGGGGCAAGGGGGGAGTCGTCTGCGATCCCCACAACCTCAGCCTGCGGGAGCAGGAGCAGATCTGCCGAGGCTGGGTGCGCCAGCTCGCCCGCAACGTCGGGCCCGTCGCCGACGTGCCGGCGCCCGACATCATGACCTCCGGTCAGCACATGGTCTGGATGCTGGACGAGTTCGAGACGATCCACGGCGGCCACTATCCCGGCTTCATCACCGGCAAGCCGGTCGGCATCGGCGGCTCGCAGGGGCGCACCGAGGCCACGGGCTACGGCGTCGTCTTCACGATCCGGGAGGCCCTCCGCGAGCTCGGCCTCGAGGTGAAGGCCACCCGGGCGAGCGTCCAGGGCTTCGGCAACGTCGCCGAGCACGCGATCCGCCTCTACACCCAGATCGGCGGGACCGTGACCTGCGTGTCGTGTTGGGACCAGACCGACCAGGCCGCCTACACCTTGCGCAAGGGGTCGGGGATCGATCTCGACGAGCTCCTCTCCATCACGGACCGCTTCGGAGGGATCGACAAGGCGAAAGCCAAGCCCCTCGGCTACGAGGTGCTGGCGGGCGACGCCTGGCTCGAGCAGCCGGTCGACATCCTCATCCCCGCCGCCATCGAGAACCAGATCCGGGCCGACAACGCCCCGCGGATCCACGCCAAGGTGCGCATCCTGGCCGAGGGGGCCAACGGGCCGACCACTCCCGAGGCGGACGCGGTGATGCAGGAGAAGGGCATCTTCGTGATCCCCGACTTCCTCGCCAACGCCGGCGGCGTGACCTGCAGCTACTTCGAGCAGGTCCAGAGCAACATGAACTACTACTGGGACAAGGACGAGGTCCTGGCCAAGCTCGACGCCAAGATGACCGCGGCCTTCCACGCCGTGAGCGAGCTGGCCAGGAAGCGCAAGCTCTTCCCCCGTGACGCCGCCTACGTGATCGCCATCAACCGCGTGGCCCAGGCCTGTCACGACCGCGGCTGGGTGTGAGCGGCCCCGGCGAGGACGTCCCGCGCTTCGATCGCCGGCTCTTCGACCCCTCGCGTCCGGTCAGCCGCATCGGCGACGGGGCCCTCGGCGGCAAGGCACGGGGTCTCCTCACCGCCGCCCGCGTGCTCGCCGCGCGCGGGGCCGAGCTGGAGCTCCCGGGGCTCGCGATCGATCTGCCCGCCCTCGTCGTCATCGCGACGGGTGTCTTCGACGCATTCCTCGACCGCAACCACCTCCGTGCCGTGCTCGCCGAGGAGCCCTCGGACGAGGTCGTGTCCCTGGCCTTTCGAAGGGCGACGCTGCCGGCGGAGTGGCTGGGGGATCTGCGCGCCATCGCCGTGGAGTGCCGCCGTCCCCTCGCCGTCCGCTCCTCGAGCGCCCTCGAGGATGCGCTCGGTCGCCCCTTCGCCGGTGTTTACGGCACCAAGATGATCCCCGGCAACCAGCCCGGCAGCGACGCTCGTTTCCGGAGCCTCACCGACGCCGTGAAGTTCGTGTACGCCTCGACGTTCTTCCACGAGGCGCGCGCCTATCGTCGCGCCGCGGGGCGCGCCGCCAAAGACGAAGGTATGGCGGTCATCGCGCAGGAGGTCGTGGGCCTGCGCCGCGGTGAGCGCTTTTATCCCGATCTCTCGGGTGTCGCCCGGTCGACGACGCCCTCCCCGGCGGGGCCCGCCTCCCCCGGCGAGGGCGTCGTCCAGCTCGCCCTCGGCCTCGGCAAGACCATCGTCGACGGGGGGGCCTGCTGGTCCTTCTCCCCCGCCCATCCCCGGTCCGCCCCCCCGTTCGGCTCCGTCCGCGACCTCGTGGACTCCACGCAGTCCGAGTTCTGGGCCGTCAACGTCGGCCCCCCTCCCCCCTACGACCCGATGGCGGAGACGGAGTTCCTCGTCCGCGCGGGGCTCGCCGAGGCGGAGGCGGACGGCGCCCTCCGCGGCGCAGCCTCGACGTACGACCCGCGTTCGGACCGGCTCGTCCCCGGGACCTCCCGG
>Ga0209342_10004521_pt1 | contig 14467 bp, 10 predicted proteins | sample RifCSP16_2_FD_184023 | JGI IMG/M metagenome (GOLD analysis project Ga0209342, IMG submission 184023) | Soil microbial communities from Rifle, Colorado - Rifle CSP2_sed 16_2 (SPAdes) (version 2) | ecosystem: Environmental > Terrestrial > Deep subsurface > Rock core/Sediment | place: Rifle... | reverse complement strand
CTCGCGATCGTGACCACTGCAGCGCCTCCTCGCGCGCGGCTTCGGCCTGCTTCGGCGCGCAGCCGAACGACGCCAGCCAGTGCGTCACGATCGCGAGGTACTCGTCCTGGTCGAAGGGGTAAAACGAGACCCAGAGGCCGAAACGTTCCGAGAGCGAGATCTTTTCCTCGACGGTCTCGCCCGGATGGATCTCCTCGCCGAGATACCTGGTGTCGAGATTCTCCTGCATGTACTCCGGCATCAGGTGCCGCCGGTTCGAAGTGGCGTAGATCAGCAGATTCTCGGAGGTGGTCGAGATCGAGCCGTCGAGCGCCACCTTGAGCGCGATATAGCCGGCGTCGCCCGCCTCGAAAGTCAGATCGTCGCAGAACACCAGGAACCTCGCGGCGCGCCCGGCGACCTGGTCGACGAGCTCGGGCAGGTCGATGAGATCGTTCTTCTCGATTTCGATCAGGCGCAATCCCTGGCGAGCGTACTTGTTCAACAGTCCCTTGACGATCGACGACTTGCCGGTGCCGCGCGCCCCGGTCAACAGCACGTTGTTCGCCGGGCGCCCCTCGAGGAACTGGCGCGTGTTCTGCTCGACCTTGCGGATCTGGGCATCGATGCCGCGCAGATCGGCGAGCCGGATGCGGTGCACATGGCGCACCGGCTGCAGGTGGCCGCGCGCACGCGCGTCCTTGCGCCACCGGAACGCGATGCTCGCCTTCCAGTCGGGCGCGGGCGGCGGCGCCGGCAGCAGCTGGTCGAGCTTCAGCAGCAGCCTTTGCAGTTCCTTGCTCACGTGCGGTACGCGGCGTTGATTTTCACGTAATCGTACGACAGGTCGCAGGTCCAGACGGTGGCCGCGCAGCGGCCGCGGTTGAGCGCGGCGCGCACCGTGAATTCGGGCTTCTTCATCACCGCGATTCCCTGCGCCTCGCGATAGCGCGGGTGGCGGGCACCCGACCGGGCCACCAGGATCCGGTCCATATAGAGGTCAACCCTGGCCGTGTCGAGTCCGGCAACGCCGGCATTGCCGATCGCGGCGAGGATCCGCCCCAGATTGGGGTCGGAGGCGAAGAACGCCGTCTTCACGAGCGGCGAGTGGGCGATCGCATAGGCCACCCTGCGGCACTCCGCCTCGCTCCTGCCGCGCTCTACGCGCACCGTCACGAACTTGGTCGCGCCCTCGCCGTCGCGCACGATCGCCTGAGCCAGCGCCTGTGCGACCTCGGTAATCGCGGCACCGAGGGCCTTGATGTCTTTCTCCGATCTCGCCTCCGGCCCACGGCCGGAGGCGAGACACACGAACGCATCGTTCGTCGAAGTGTCTCCATCCACCGTGATGGCGTTGAAGGACGCATCGGCGGCGCGCTTCGTCAAGCGCTGCAGCACGGCCTTGCCGACGTTCGCGTCGGTCGCGATGAATCCCAGCATGGTCGCCATGTCCGGCCGGATCATGCCCGCGCCCTTGGCGATCCCGGTGACCACGGCTTCCCCGTGAGAGAGCATGACCGTGCGCGAGGCGGCTTTTGCCACCGTGTCGGTGGTCATGATCGCCGCGGCCGCCGACGCCCAGTTGTCGGCGCGCAGATCGGCGATCGCCCGCGGCAGCCCGGCAACGATACGCTCCACCGGCAGCGGCTCCATGATCACGCCGGTCGAAAACGGCAGCACTTGCCCCGGCGCGCAGCCGATGCGCTTGGCGAGCGACGCGCACACGCGCAAGGCGCGCCGCAGGCCGTCGTTGCCGGTTCCCGCGTTGGCGTTTCCGGTGTTCACGACCAGGGCGCGCACCTCACCCGCCAGGTGCTTCTGCGCCAGCCGCACCGGCGCGGCGCAAAACCGGTTCCGCGTGAACACCCCGGCAACCTTGGCGCCCGGGGCAAGGCGTACGACCAGCAGGTCGCGGCGTCCCGGCGCCTTCACCCCGGCCATGGCGACACCCAGCTCGATCCCCTGGACCGGACGCAACTGCGCCGCAACCGGTGGCGCGAGATTGACCGCCATCAGCTCAGCTTGCCGTGGCAGTGCTTGAACTTCTTGCCCGAGCCGCAGGGACAGGGGTCGTTGCGCCCGACCTTGGCCGAGGCGCGCACCGCCGGCTGCGGCTTCTTCGTCTCCGCCGCCTGTGCCAGCGCTTCCTCGTAGTCGGCGTGCTGCAAGCGCACGTTCTCGACGTGCGGCTCGAGGTCCGCCTGCGGCACTTCCTCGGTGGTCCGGATCTCGACCGCTGCCAGCGTTCGGGTGACCTCGAGCTTGACCGCCTCGAGCATGGCGCCGAACAGTTCGAAGGCCTCGCGCTTGTATTCCTGCTTGGGATTTTTCTGCGCGTAACCGCGCAAATGGATGCCCTGCCTGAGGTGATCGAGCGCGGCGAGGTGCTCGCGCCAGTGGCCGTCGAGGATCTGCAGCATCACGTAGCGCTCGTACTGGTGGAACGACGACTCCGCGCCGGGCGGGATCTTGCCGCCATAGGCGGCGTGCGCGTGCCCGATCACGCGCTCGAGCAGCGCCTCGTCGCCGAGATCCGGTTCCGACTCGAGCCAGCCCTGCAGCGGCAGCTCGCAATTCAGTTCCGCCTTGAGCCCGGCTTCGAGGCCGGCGATGTTCCACTGTTCCTCGACGCTTTCCGCCGGCACGTACTGCCGGAACAGGTCCGTGACGACCCCGGCGCGCAGGTCGGCGATGCGCTGCGACACATCGTCGGAATCGAGCAGCTCGTTGCGCAGCGCATAGATGGTCCTGCGCTGGTCGTTCGAGACGTCGTCGTATTCGAGCAGCTGCTTGCGGATGTCGAAGTTGCGTGCCTCGACCTTGCGCTGCGCGCTCTCCAGCGAGCGCGTCACCATGCGGTGCTCGATCGCCTCGCCTTCGGGCATCTTGAGCATCACCATGATGCGGTTGATGCGTTCGCCGGCGAAGATGCGCAGCAGCGGGTCCTCGAGCGACAGGTAAAAACGCGACGAACCCGGATCGCCCTGGCGCCCGGAGCGCCCGCGCAATTGGTTGTCGACGCGACGCGACTCGTGGCGCTCGGTGCCGATGATGTGCAGCCCGCCCGCCTTGATCACGTGGTCGTGCAGCTGCTGCCATTCGCTGCGCAGCCTGGCGACGCGCTCACGCTTGTCGTCGGCGGCGATGTCCGCCGCGGCCTCGATCAGCTCGCACTGCTTCTCGACGTTGCCGCCGAGCACGATATCGGTGCCGCGGCCCGCCATGTTGGTGGCAATGGTGCTCATCTTCGGCCGGCCGGCCTGCGCCACGATCTCGGCCTCGCGCGCGTGCTGCTTGGCGTTCAGCACCTGGTGCGGCAGCTTCTCCTGCTGCAGCATCGCCGACAGCAGCTCCGAATTCTCGATCGAGGTCGTGCCCACCAGCACCGGCTGGCCGCGCACATGGCAGTCCTTGATGTCGTCGATGATCGCCTTGTACTTCTCTTTCCCGGTGCGGTAGACCTGGTCGTGGCGGTCCTCGCGGATCATCGGCATGTGCGTCGGGATGACCACGGTTTCCAGTCCGTAGATCTCCTGGAACTCGTAGGCCTCGGTGTCGGCGGTGCCGGTCATGCCCGCGAGCTTGCGGTACATGCGGAAATAGTTCTGGAAGGTGATCGACGCCAGGGTCTGGTTTTCGTTCTGGATCGCGACCCCTTCCTTGGCCTCGACCGCCTGGTGCAGGCCGTCCGACCAGCGCCGGCCGTGCATCAGGCGCCCGGTGAACTCGTCGACGATGGAGACTTCGCCGTCCTGCACCACGTAGTGCTGGTCGCGGTGGAACAGATGGTGCGCGCGCAGCGCCGCATAGAGATGGTGCACCAGATTGATGTAGGCCGGCTCGTACAGGCTCGCGCCCTGCGGCAGCAGGCCGATGCGCGCCAGAATTTCCTCCCCCTTCGCGTGCCCGGATTCCGAGAGCAGGATCTGGTGGTTCTTCTCGTCGACCCAGAAATCGCCCGCTGCCTTTTCGTCGGCCTGGCGCGTGAGCAGCGGCGGGACCTGGTTCATGCGCTGGTAGATCTCGGTGCGGTCTTCCGCCTGGCCGGAGATGATGAGCGGCGTGCGCGCCTCGTCGATCAGGATCGAATCGACTTCGTCGACGATGGCATAGTGCAGGCCGCGCTGGTAGCGTTCTTCGACGCGCATTGCCATGTTGTCGCGCAGGTAGTCGAAGCCGAACTCGTTGTTGGTGCCGTAGGTGATGTCGGTGGCGTAGGCGCGGCGCTTGTCGTCCGGATCCATCTGCGGCACGTTGACGCCGACGCTCAGGCCGAGGAAGTCGTAGATCTTGCCCATCCACTCCGCATCGCGCCGCGCCAGATAATCGTTGACCGTGACGATGTGCACGCCGTTGCCGGTAAGCGCGTTCAGGTAGGCCGGCAGGGTTGCCGCCAGGGTCTTGCCTTCCCCGGTCCGCATCTCTGCGATCTTGCCGTAGTGCAGCACCATGCCGCCGACGAGCTGCACGTCGAAATGCCGCATGCGCAGCGTGCGCTTGCCGGCTTCCCGCACCACCGCGAACGCTTCCGCAAGCAGCTCATCGAGCGCTTGGCGCTCGGCCTCCGCCGCCTGCTCCGCGGCAACGCCTGCGACCTTGTCCTTGAAGCGCTGCTTCAGTTCCTGCGTCTTGGCGCGCAACTGCTCGTCGCTCAGCTTCGCGAGCGCCGGCTCGAGCGCGTTGATGCGCGCCACGGTGCGCGAATATTGCTTGAGGAGCCGCTCGTTGCGGCTGCCAAACACCCGTGTCGGAATTTTCCAGAGGGCCTGGAGCATGCTGCGAAGGAACTGGAGGGCTTTCGCGATCATGGACGCGGGAGCCCGGACCGCCGGCCCCCGTGGAAAAAGCGCAATTTTATCAGCCCACCGCGACTGCGGCGGTCACTTCGCCCGGGCGAGCGGTACCTGCGGGTTGGCGGCGAGCAGGAAGCGCGAGGGATTCTGCGCTACACCGCGGAAGCGGACTTCAAAGTGCAGGTGCGGGCCCGTTGAGCGACCGCTGTTGCCGGACTCGGCGACGGCCCGGCCGCGCTGGACGATGGCGCCCTCGCGCACCAGTAGTTTCGACAGGTGCGCGTAGCGCGTCACCAGATCGTTGCCATGATCGATGTCCACCACCTGCCCGTATTGCGGGTGAAAGCCGGCGAACTGCACCACGCCGCCGGCCGCCGCGACCACCGGCGTGCCGGGATCGGTCAGAAAATCGACTCCCTCGTGCATCGCGCGCTGCCCGGTAAACGGATCGATCCGCATGCCGAAGCCCGAGGCATTGAAGGTCGCATTCACCGGCATCATGGTGGGCAGCGCCTTCTTCTTCACCGTCTGCTCGAAGAGCTGCGCCTCCAGCACACCGAGCATGTCGGTGCGCTGTTCCATGTCGCGCGAGAGCGCCGCCAGACGGCCGTTGAACTCGGCGAGCGACAGGTCCTGCGGCGCCACCGAAGTCGCCGGCGCGCCGCCCAGGCCCGGGGTCTCGGACAAGCGAAATTCCTGCGGCCGGATGCCGGTAAGCGCCGAGAGCCGCTCGCCGAGTGCATCCAGGCGCGTGAGCTGCGCCTGCATCTCGCCCAGCTTCACCGCCATCGCATTCAGGTTCTGCTGCATGAACGCGCGCGCACTCTCGTTTTCGCCCTTTTGCGCGGCGAATGCGAGCTGCTGAATCACCGGCAGCTTCAGCTCGGCGGCAAACCGAAGGCTCACCCAGTAGAGCGCGGCAGTGAGGCCGAGCAGCAGACCCAGCGCCAGCGTCACCGATACGGCAACGTGACGCAGCGACAGCGTCAGCGTCTTGGCCTTTGCCAAGCGGTGAGAAAACAAGATAACCTGCACGCTGCCTCCCTCCTTCAGGCCCTGCTCGTGTCCCAATCACGGATCGACCGCTACCTCTCGATCGACCGCGAGCTTCAGCCGCTGGTGGCCAAAGTGCGCGAAATTCGCGCCCTTTCAGGGCATTGCAACGATTTCCTGCCGCCTGCACTGGCCCGTTCGGTGCGTGCCTCGAACCTCCGGGATGGCCGGCTGATTCTCTTGGCCGCGAATTCTGCAGCGGCGGCCAAAATCAGGCTGCTGACTCCGTCCTTGTCAAGCTTCTTGTCGCAGCAGGGGGCGAAGGTTAATTCAGTTTCCGTAAGGGTGCAACCGCGCCCGGTCAACGAATCGCGTCGTGAGACGCCTCCGCAACGGGTCCTGTCCCCGGCAAGTTTTTCTGCTCTTTCAGGGCTTTACGCACACCTCGCGGATTCGCCGGCGCGACAGGCCCTGAAAACCTTTCTCGAGCACGAAGGGCGCGGCAGGAAACGGCGCGGAGCGCCCGGGTCGCGTCTGGTGCGTGGCCCCGGAACGTCGTCCCGGACCTAGAAGGAACGCAGCACCCGCCTCAACCGAACTGGCTGACCAGGCGCGCGACCCCGCTCGGCGCCTGCTCGGCGCTGTCGAAGGTAACGATTTCCACGGCGGCCGGGTCGCTGGCAAGCGCCCGCAGCAGGCGGTTGTTGAGCGCGTGGCCCGACTTGTGCGCGCAGAACGCGGCGAGCAAAGGCTTGCCGAGCAGGTACAGGTCGCCGACGGCGTCGAGCAGCTTGTGGCGAATGAACTCGTCGGCAAAGCGCAGCCCCTCGGCATTCAGCACGCGGTATTCGTCCAGCACGACGGCATTGTCCAGGCCGCCGCCCAAGGCCAGCCCGCTCTCGCGCAGCTGCTCGACATCCTGCATGAAACCGTAGGTGCGCGCGCGCGCAACTTCCTTGAGGTAGGACGTCTCGGCAAAGTCCACGGTCAGCGCGCTGCCCGATTTTTCGATCACCGGATGATCGTAGGCAATGGAAAACGTCAGCTTGAAGCCCTCGTAAGGATCGAGACGCGCCGTCTTGTCGCCATCGCGCACCTCGATGCTGCGCAGGACGCGCAGGAAGCGCTTCGGTGCATTCTGCGGCTCGATGCCGGCCTGCTGCAGCAGGAGCGCAAACGGCGCGGCGCTGCCATCCATGATCGGGACTTCCGGGCCGTCGAGGTCGACGTAGGCGTTGTCCACCCCCAGCCCCGAAAGCGCAGACATCAGGTGTTCGACGGTGTAGACCTTGACATCGTCCTTCACCAGGCACGAGCACAGCCGCGTTTCGCCGACCAGGTGGGCGCGCGCCGGAATATCGGCGGGCACGGCGAGATCGACGCGCCGGAACACGATGCCGGTGTCGGGTTGTGCCGGGCGCAGCGTCATGGCGACCTTGCGGCCGGTATGCAGGCCGATGCCGGTCGCGCGGATCAAGGATTTGAGGCTTCGCTGCCGCAGCATGGCGCTAGTTTATCAACACGGCGCGGACCGGCCCCCGGCAAGGTGGGGCTGCCGGCCCGTGTCGTGCGGCGGTACCCGGATCAGGACATGGTCCATTGCCCGGTCAATCCGCCTGCTTCCTGAGAAAGGCGGGAATGTCGTACTTGTCGACGCCGCTATTGGCGAGTGCCTCGATCTGCGCCGCCCGGTCGCGGCGCCGGAACACCGCCGGGGTGTCGGAATTGGCGCCGGCGTCGATCGCCACGCCGGCCAGCATCACCGCCTGATTGTCGGTGCCGGTCTTCTGCGAGACCACGAGCTGCGGTTTGCCCTGGCGCCCCGCCAGCGGCCCGCCGAGCCCGGTCGCGATCACGGTGACGCGCAAGTGGTCTTCGAGCGAGTCGTCGCTCGCGCCGCCGTAGATGATCGTGGCATCGTCGGCGGCGTAGGCGCGGATCGTGTTCATCACTTCCTTGGTCTCGCGCAGTTTCAGCGAGTCGCTCGAGGCGGTGATGTTGACCAGCACGCCGCGCGCCCCGGCCAGATTGACGCCTTCCAGCAGCGGGCAGGCAATCGCCTGCTCGGCGGCAACGCGCGCGCGGTCGATGCCGCTCGCGACGGCCGATCCCATCATGGCCATGCCCTGCTCCGACATCACGGTGCGCACGTCCTGGAAATCGACGTTGACATCCCCGGGGTGGTGAATCACTTCGACAATGCCCGCCACCGCGCCGTTCAGTACGTCGTCGGCCGCGGTGAAGGCCTCCTTCTGCGTGACGTCGTCGCCCAGGACTTCCTCCAGCCTGTCGTTCAGGATCACGATCAGCGAATCGGTGTGCGGCGCCAGCGCCTCGATGCCGCACTCGGCGATCTTGAGTCGCTTCGAGCCCTCCCAGGTGAACGGCTTGGTGACCACCGCCACCGTGAGAACGCCGAGCGAGCGCGCGATTTCCGCGATCACCGGTGCGGCTCCGGTGCCGGTGCCGCCGCCCATCCCGGCAGTGATGAACACCATGTGCGCGCCGGCGATCGCCTCCTCCAGGCGTTCGCGCTCGGCGAGCGCTACCGCCTTCGCCTCTTCAGGCCGGGCACCAGCCCCCAGACCGCTGGTGCCGAGCTGGATCTGGTTGCGCGCCTGATTGCGGGCGAGCACCTGCCCGTCGGTGTTGATGGCGATGAACTCGACCTTCTCGACTCCCTTCTCGATCATGTGGTTGATGGCATTGCCGCCCGCACCGCCCACCCCGATCACCTTGATCACGGGACCCTGCGCCTGGTCATTCACGATTTCAAACATGTGCTTGGCCTCCTTGCCTGTTGAACGATGATTGCTCCGGTAAGTCAGAAATTTCTCTGGAACCACTCCCGCATCCGCGCCAGCACCGCCCGCACTGAACCATCCTGACGCGATATCCGGCCCTGCTGCACCTGCGAAACTCCTTCCAGCAGCAGGCCCACCGCGGTGGCGAAGCGCGGATTGCGCACCACGTCGGCGAGCCCACCTGCGTAGCGCGGTACGCCCATGCGCACCGGCATGTGAAAGATCTCTTCGCCCAGCTCGACCATTCCCTGCATCACGGAGGAGCCGCCGGTGAGCACGATTCCCGACGACAGCAGCTGCTCGTTGCCCGAGTCGTGCAGCACCTTCTGCACCATCTGGTAGAGCTCCTCGACGCGCGGCTCGATCACTTCGGCGAGCGTCTGGCGCGACAGCGCGCGCGGCGCGCGCTCGCCGATGCCGGGCACTTCGATCATCTCGTTGGGGTCGGCCAGCTGGCGCAGCGCCACGCCGTGCCGGAGCTTGAGCGCCTCGGCTTCCGCAGTCGGGGTGCGCAGCGCCATCGCGATGTCGCTCGTGATCTGGCTGCCGGCAATCGGGATCACGGCGGTGTGCCGGATCGCGCCATGCGTGAACACGGCCAGGTCGGTGGTGCCGCCGCCGACGTCGACCAGGCACACGCCGAGCTCGCGTTCGTCATCGGACAACACGGCGCGCGCGGACGCGAGCGGCTGCAGGATCAGGTCGTTCACCTCGAGCCCGCAGCGGCGCACGCACTTGACGATGTTCTGCGCCGCCGAAACTGCACCGGTGACGATGTGCACCTTGACCTCGAGGCGCACGCCGGACATGCCGATGGGCTCGCGCACGTCCTCCTGGCCGTCGATGATGAATTCCTGGCGCAGCACGTGCAGGATCTGCTGGTCGGTGGGGATGTTCACCGCCTTGGCGGTCTCGACGGCGCGCTCGACGTCGAGCGCGCTCACTTCGCGGTCCTTGATCGCGACCATGCCGGTCGAGTTGAAGCTGCGGATGTGGCTGCCGGCGATGCCGGCGTAGGCCGAGCTGATCTTGCAGTCGGCCATCAGCTCGGCCTCTTCCAGCGCGCGCTGAATGCCCGCCACCGTTTCCTCGATATTGACCACGACGCCCTTCTTCAGGCCCTTCGATTCATGGCTTCCCATGCCCAGCATTTCGAGCGCCCCGTCGGGCTGCAGCTCGGCGACCAGCGCGGCCACCTTGGTGGTGCCGATGTCCAGCCCGACGATGAGGTTCTTGTTCTCCTTGGCCATGTGGTGTCAGCCCTTCAGCTCGGGAACGCGCAGCGCAAATCCGTTCGGATAGCGCAGGTCGACGTATTCATGCTGCCGCGGGATGCGCGCCAGGGTGCGGGGATGGGCGGCGACGAAGCGCGCGAGGCGCTGCTCCACCCGCTCGCGCGCGGAATCGCGCCCCAGCTCGAGATTCAGCCCGCGCGCCAGACGCAGCTGCCAGGCGAAGCGCGGCGTCAGGATGACGCGCTCCGGCGCTTCGCCCAGCGGGGCGAGCAGTGCGCTGAACTGGCGGTAGCGGCGCGTCACTTCGGCTTCGGTGCCGGCCGGCCCGGCGAACATCGGCAGCGACGCCACGCTGGTAGCGGCGAATCGCTCGCCGTGCGTATTGACGAGCCCGCTCGCGCCCCAGCGTGCGAACGCCTCATGCTCTTCGAGCGTCACCTCGATGCGGTCGGGCCAGACGCGGCGCACGCTGACCCGGCGCACCCAGGGCAGCTGCTCCAGCGCGACCCGCAGCGCGGCGAGATCGGCGGCAAAGAAATTGCCTGCAACACCGCCGTACGCCACCCGCTCGATCTGCTCGCGCCCGGTCTGCCGCAAGCCGCCCAGCACCGTGATCTCGCGCACCGGAAAGAGCGTCGAGCGAAGCAGCAGCTGCAGCGCCGCAGAAAGGAGCAGCAGCACGGCCAGCGCCAGCAGCGCGCCCGCGGCCGCGTTGAGCAGGCGTGGGTTATCCCACACGATCGGCCTCCTGGCCGCCCGTGGCGGCGGACGCGAGGATGCGCAGGCACAGGTCTTCGTACGTCAGCCCCACGGCGCGCGCCGCCATCGGCACCAGCGAGTGGTCGGTCATCCCGGGCACCGTGTTGACCTCCAGCAGGTAGGGCGCGCCGTCGCCGCCGAGCATCAGGTCGACGCGCCCCCAGCCACGACACCCCAGCGCTTGAAACGCGCGCAGGCACAGCTGCTGCACCTCGCGTTCCTCGGCCTCGGGCAGGCCGCAGGGCAAGATGTATCGCGTGTCGTCGGCGACGTATTTCGCCTCGTAGTCGTAGAACTCGCGTGGCGTCTCGAGGCGAATCAGAGGCAGCGCGTCGCGCTCCAGGATGGCGCAGGTCAACTCGCGTCCCTCGATGAACTTTTCCGCGATCACGGCACGGTCATAATTGACCGCCAGCGCGAACGCTTCCTCGAGTTGCGCCGCGGCCCGCACCTTGCTCATGCCGATCGACGAACCCTCGTTGACGGGTTTGACCATCAGCGGCAGCCCGAGCCGCGCTGCGACCGCGCCGAAGTCCGCACCGGGCTGCAGCACCTCGCAGGGCGGCGTCGGCAGGCCGCTCGCCTGCCACAGGAGCTTCGCGCGCAGCTTGTCCATGGCGAGCGCGGAGGCGAGCACGCCGCTGCCGGTGTAGGGCAGGCCGAGGAATTCGAGCGCGCCCTGCACCGTCCCGTCTTCGCCGAAACGGCCATGCAGCGCGATGAAGACGCGTTCGAAACGCTCCCGCACCAGCAGCTCCAGGCCGCGCTCGGCGGGGTCGAACGGGTGCGCGTCCACGCCGCGATTCCTCAGCGCGCTGAGTACCATGGCGCCGCTTTTCAGCGACACCGCGCGCTCGGCGGACTTGCCACCGAGCAACACCGCGACCTTGCCGAACGTTGCACGCATCACGCCTCTCCCACGATGTGCACCTCGGAGACCAGTGCCACGCCGGTCTTTTCGAGAACCGTCGCCCGCACCGTTTCGATCAGCCACTCGATGTCCGAAGCGCGTGCTGCGCCTTTGGGGTTGACGATGAAATTGGCGTGCTGTTCGGAGATGCGCGCGCCACCGCGCGCCAGACCCTTCAGGCCGCAGGCCTCGATGAGGCGCGCCGCATGATCGCCGGGCGGATTGCGGAACACGCTGCCCGCATTGGGCAGCTGCAGCGGCTGGGCGGCGATGCGCCGCTTCAGGAACAGCCTGATCCGCTCGCGCGACACGCCGCCATCGCCCGGCGGCAGCCGGAACCAGGCGGCGGCGAACCACTCCTCGTCGCCGCTCGCCAGGGCGCAATGCCGATAGCCGATCCGGTAGTCCTGCGGCACACGCGTGTGCAGCGATCCGGAGCGGTCGATGGTGAGCACCTTGTCGACGATGCGCCAGGTTTCGCCGCCGTAGCACCCGGCATTCATCGCCAGCGCGCCGCCCACCGTGCCGGGAATCCCGGCCAGGAACTCGGCCCCGGCCAATCCGTGCGTCGCGGCGAAGCGTGCGACTTTCGGGCTCGCCACTGCCGCCTCGGCGTAGACGCGCCCGCCGACCAGGTCCGGATGGCTTTTGGGCGAGTGCATCAAGACGGCCGTGCCGCGGAAACCGCCGCTGCGCACCAGCAGGTTCGATCCGAGCCCCACGAACAGGAGCGCCTCGCCCCGCGGCAGCTGGCGCAGAAACGCCGCGAGATCGGCGAGGTCGGCCGGCGCGTAACTGCGATCGGCCGTCCCGCCCGCGCGCCAGGTTACGTGCCGCGCCATCGGCTCGTTCATCCTGAGCTCGCCCCGCAGCCCGATGAAATGTCCGGCCTCGCGCGCGCTCATCGCCTCAAGCATCGCGCCTCGCCAGTTCCGCCGCGACGGCGCCGATCGATCCGGCACCCATCGTCAGCACCACGTCGCCGGGACGCGCCGCGCGCAGGATCGCCGCGGCCAGCTGGCCAAGCTCCTCGACGAACAGCGGCTCCACCTTGCCGGCGACGCGCACGGCGCGCGCCAGCGCCCGGCCGTCGGCGGCGACGATCGGCGCCTCGCCCGCCGCATAGACCTCGGCGAGCACCACCGCGTCGGCCGTCGAAAGTACCTGCACGAAGTCCTCGAACAGGTCGCGCGTGCGCGTGAAACGATGCGGCTGGAAGGCCAGCAGCACGCGCCGGCCGGGAAACGCGCCGCGCGCCGCGGCGAGCGTCGCCGCCATTTCCGCCGGATGATGGCCGTAGTCGTCGATCAGCGTGAAATGACCGCCTTCGCAGGCGACCTCGCCCCAGCGCTGGAAGCGCCGGCCGACGCCGTGGAATTCGGCCAACGCCTTCTGGATCGCGCCATCGGCAACACCGATCTCGGTGGCCACCGCGATCGCCGCCAGCGCGTTCTGCACGTTGTGCAGCCCGGGCAGGTTGAGCGTCACCGCGAGCGGCGGCCTGCCGTCGCGCAGCGCCGCAAAGCGCATCGCGCCGCCGCAGTGCTCGATGCCTTCGGCGCGCACCGTGGCATCGGCCGCGAAGCCATAGGTCGTGACGGGCTTGGAGACGAACGGCAGGATCTCGCGCACGTGCGCGTCGTCGAGACACAGAACCGCGCTGCCGTAGAAAGGCAGGTTCTGCAGAAACGCCACGAAGGCCTGCTTGAGCCGCGCGAAGTCGTGCTGATAGGTGTCCATGTGATCGGCATCGATATTGGTCACCACCGCGATCACCGGCTGCAGGTGCAGGAAGCTCGCGTCCGATTCGTCCGCCTCGACGACGATGAACTCGCCGGCACCGAGGCGCGCATGCGATCCGGCGGCGTTCAGGCGCCCGCCGATCACGAAGGTCGGATCGAGGCCGCCCTCGGCGAGCACGCTCGCCACGAGGCTGGTGGTCGTGGTCTTGCCATGCGTGCCCGCGATCGCCACGCCCTGCCGCAGGCGCATCAGCTCGGCCAGCATCAAGGCGCGAGGCACCACGGGGATGCGCCGCATGCGCGCTGCAGTCACCTCCGGGTTGTCCGCGCTTACGGCAGTCGAGATCACAACGGCGTCGGCGCCGGCGACCTGCTCCGCGTTGTGCTGCAGCGCGATCGTGGCGCCGAGTTGCCGCAGGCGGCGGGTGGCGGCGTTGTCGGCAAGGTCGGACCCGCTCACCGCGTAACCGAGATTGATCAGCACCTCGGCGATACCGCTCATGCCGGAGCCGCCGATGCCGACGAAATGGATCTTGTGTACCTTGTGCTTCACGCCGCCTTCCTCCCGGCGTTGCCGCCCGCCAGCTGCATGCAATGCTCGGCCACGATGCGCGTCGCCTCGGGCTTGCCGAGCGCGCGTGCCTTCTGCGCCAGCTCCAGCAGCCGCGCACGGTCCAGCGAGCCGATGAGCGCTGCCAGCTTCGCCGGCGTCATTGCGGACTGCGGCAGCACGATGGCGGCACCGCGGTCTGCGAGAAACGCCGCATTCGCGCTCTGATGGTCATCCACAGCGTGCGGCAACGGCACCAGCACGGCCGGCACGCCGCCGGCGGCAAGTTCCGCCACCGTGATCGCGCCGGCGCGGCAGATCACCAGGTCCGCGGCCGCATAGCGCGCGGCCATGTCGTCGATGAATCCGACCAGTTCGCCATCGACGCCGGCGGCGCGGTAGCGGCTCCGCAGCCCTTCGAGATGCTTGTCGCCCGCCTGGTGCACCACGCTCGGCCGCGCGGCCGCCGCAATCGCGGCGAGCGCCGCCGGGACGCATTCGTTCAGGGCTTGTGCCCCGAGACTGCCGCCGATGACGAGCAGCCGCAGCGGGCCGCTGCGTCCCGCAAAACGCTCCGCCGGCGGCGCCAGGCGCGCGATGTCCGCACGCACCGGGTTGCCGGTCCACACCGCGTTGCGCAGCGCGCCGGGAAATGCGACCAGCACGCGGTCGGCGACCGCGGCCAGGATCCGGTTGGTGAGA
>Ga0209342_10004520_pt1 | contig 14468 bp, 12 predicted proteins | sample RifCSP16_2_FD_184023 | JGI IMG/M metagenome (GOLD analysis project Ga0209342, IMG submission 184023) | Soil microbial communities from Rifle, Colorado - Rifle CSP2_sed 16_2 (SPAdes) (version 2) | ecosystem: Environmental > Terrestrial > Deep subsurface > Rock core/Sediment | place: Rifle... | reverse complement strand
CCGGATGGGGTTTGCGGCTACCACACCTTCCGGGTTTGCCCTTGACCTCTGATGGCCATCGACCATCGCACTCAATGCAACCAGGGTCAGGGGCCTGTGCCCCGAGTTGGGCTCTCACCCGACCTGCTGCTCAATCCATCTTTCTGCTCTTTGCTAGTTTTCGGCCGCTCGCGCCCTTGCGAGTCAAGCCAGTGGAACCGGTTCCGGGAATAAGCGGCGCCCCGTGAGGCGACTCCCCGCTCTGGGCCTTGGCCGTCATGCGATGAATCCGCCTTCCAGCGCAGCACGCAGGGCCTGCTCTCTCGGTCTAGCCCTGGCCGTACTCTCGCAGGTAGCGCTGGTGCGCCCGCTCAACCTCTTCGGTAGGTATCTCCTCCGGCTGACCAAGGAGCAGGGCGAAGAACATCGTCCGGGCGACGTCCTCCACCATAACCGCCGCCTTCACAGCTGCTTCGGTCGAATGACCGACGGTGAACACCCCGTGGTTCTTCAGCAGAATTGCCGGACTCCGGCCGATCCCCTCCACAACTTCCCGCCCAATCTCGTCTCCACCCACTTTGGCATAGCCGCCGCATGGGATGGTGCCGCCGAATTCGTCGCAGATCGCGGTGAGACTCGCGGGTATGGGCCGGCCCAGCGCGGCGAATGCCGTGGCAAATGTCGAATGAGTATGGACCACGCCTCCGACATCTGGCCGATGGCGGTAGATGTAGAGGTGCGCAAACACATCGGACGAAGGCTTCAGGGACCCCCCGACCACCTTCCCCTCCAGGTCCACAACCACCATCTTCTCGGCGGACAGGAGGTCGTAGCGCACACCGCTCGGTTTGATCACTACCAGCCCGCTATCTGCGTCGCGGCCGCTCACATTCCCGCTGGTCCACGCCACTAGGCCATTCCTGGGCAACTCGAGATTCATCTGGTAGACGAGCTGTCTGAGGTCCTCGAGCATCACCAAGCCTCCTCCCCGTTAGATTGTCAACCCCTCCCCTGCCTCTGATCACCATGGAGGCAGGCCGCACTCGGCATCGGTCACGCACATCCGGCTCGACCCGGGCAGACCGCAGAAGGGGCGCGCTCGCGGCCCAAATCGATCTTCTCAGGCCCCCAAAACACCCTCGGACCGTATCTGCTGCCTCAGTGCCTTGAGGCCTTTCATGACGGTGTTGGCTCCGCGGCCAAAGTAGTCATACAACCGGGCGTACTCTTCATAGAGTCGGTCGTACACCTGCTGGTTCTGTGGCATCGGCTGGTAGGTCCTTTTCTGCAGGCGAGGCATCCGCTGGGCCGCCTCCACAATGTTGTCGTAGCCTCCTACCCCCTTCCCTGCCGCGACGGCTGCAAACATCGCCGAGCCCAATGCCGGCGTCTGCTTGGAGGCGGTCACCTTGATCTCCCGCCCGGTGACGTCGGCATAGATCTGCATCAGCAGCCGGTTCTTTTCGGGCAGTCCTCCGCAGGCAACCAGTTCGTCGACCCTCACCCCGTTGGCATCAAAGGCTTCGATGATCTTCCGCGTGCCGAATGCCGTCGCCTCAATCAGCGCGCGGTAGATCTCCGGCGCCCGGGTCAGCAGAGTCGCCCCCAGCAGCATCCCCGTCAGGTCGACGTCGACAAGCACCGATCGATTCCCATTCCACCAATCCAGTGCCAGGAGACCGGACTCTCCCGGCCGCAGCCTCGCGGCCTGCCCTTCCAGTTCTCGATGCAGATCCACTTTGTGCCTGCGCGCTGCCGCGTAGTACGCCGGGGGCACGCCCGCCTCCACAAACCACGCGAAGATGTCCCCCACCCCCGACTGGCCGGCCTCGTACCCGAACACGCCGGGGATGATGCCGTCCTCCACAACCCCGCACATCCCTTCGACCGCCCGCTCCTCCCGCCCCAGCACCATGTGGCAGATGCTGGTTCCCATGATCATCACCATCCGCCCCGTCTCCGTCACCGTCGCGCCCGGCACGGAGACATGGGCATCCACGTTGGCGGTGGCCACGGCCGTCCCCGGTCTCAGCCCCGTCCATTCGCTCGCCTGCGGGGTCAGATCCCCAGCACGTTCTCCCAGCGCCCGAATCGTGCGCGACATCTTCGTGTCGACAACGTCCTCCAGGCGAGGATCCAGAGCGGCAAAGAAGCGACGGCTCGGAAAGCCCTCCCGTTTCGACCACATCGCCTTGTAGCCAGCCGTGCAAGAATTGCGCGTCTCCACTCCGGTCAGCTGCCAAACGACCCAATCGGCCGCCTCGATCAGGCGATCGGCTGAGGCGTATATCTCCGGAGCCTCATCCAGGATCTGCAGCATCTTGGCGAAGAACCACTCGGAGGAAATTTTGCCCCCGTAACGCGAGAGCCACCTCTCCCCCATCGCGCGCGCAGTCGCGTTGATCTTGTCCGCTTCCGGCTGCGCGGCGTGGTGCTTCCACAGCTTCACCCACGCGTGCGGATTGCGGCGATACTCGGGCAGGAAGCACAAAGGCGTCCCATCGCTCAACACCGGGAGCATGGTGCAGGCCGTGAAATCGATCCCCACGCCGATCACGTCCGCCGGCCCCACCCCGGTTTGGCGCAGAAGTTGTGGGATCGTCCGCTGAAAGGTGCGTATATAGTCCTGAGGATCCTGCAGCGCCCAATCCGGCTCAAGCCGGACGCGTTTTCCTGGAATTGGAAGCGCCTCGTCGATCACTCCGTTCTGGTAGGGATAGACCGAGGTGGCCACCTCCTTCCCCGTGCCCACCTCCACCAGCACAGCCCGGCCCGACTCCGTCCCAAAATCAACCCCGATAGCGTATTTGCGTTTGCTCATTCCGCTGCCTTCCTTCGGCCCGCAAATGCCTCCCTCGACGACCTACAGCACTTCCAGGATGGCCGGCCGCTGTATTACCTGTGCATCCACGACTACTTGCAGCATGGGCCACTCCGCCCCGGCGGTCAGAATCTCCGCGCGTGTCCCCCCAACCAGAATCGTGTCCTCCGACTTGGTTCCTTGAATGGATGGGTTCCAAGCAAAGGCCTCCCCGGCATACACGGTCTCCGCAGAGGTGGGTGTGGCCAACCACTCGCGCGGCTCATAGCCTGCTGGGCCGCCCTGATGGTGCAGACGCCACTCCTCCGGGAAGCCAACCTCCCGGTAGGCTGTCACCCCCCGAGCGAAGATCTCCTCCAACCTCGCCCCCGGACGGGTTGCGGCAATCAAGGCAGCATCCACGCGCGCAACGGCCTCCTGCTTGCGGCAGAGGTCCTCAGGGAGCCTTCCGAAATGGACTAGCCGGCTCACCGAGCACACCAGACCTCGCTTGCGGCCGCACAACACGAGCATGGCGAAGCACTCCAGGGTCTTCCCGGTCGGCAAGGGGTGGCGGAAGCGGTAGATTCGCTCGTCGGTCGCGACTAGATTGACAATTGCCTCTACGCCGCGCCTGTCGCACTCCTGCGCCAGCAAGCCCGCAATCTCGTGCTCGTGCAGGCCAGGCCGAACGGCGCCTACCGCCGAATTGATCGCCTGAGCACACAATCCCCCCAACTCGCGGAATCTCTCGCCTTCTTCGGGGGTGAGCTCAGCCCGCGAGCGGGCGATTTCCAGTGAAAGGTCGACGGCATCCTGATAGGGGCAGTCAGCTCCCATCCGTCCTTCCGGCATGAGGTCCCCGAGGACCTCCTGTCCCTCCTGCCAGGGGCTTACGTGCATCTCCCAGCCCTGCGCCTCAAGTTGCTCTTCCCGCTCAAGGCGCGTAGCTTCGATATTGTTGGTGATCACATAGCGTCGCACGGGTGTAATCAGCAAGGAGGACTCGCCGAAGGTGGAGGCACGATTGACGTGCGAAGCCGCGCCGCAGGTCGCCCATGCAAAGCTGCTCACCCTGCGCAGGAGCAAAGCGGCCAGCCCATGTTCCTCTAAGAGGCGACGAATGCGAGCCAGCTTGACGTCGATCTCCTCATTGGACACCTAGCCGTCTCTCAGGGAGGTGTGGTTGTACACTTCCCACCCCATGTACTTAGATAGCGCCTCGTCGACCGCGGAAGCCACCTGCGACAGGTTGATGGCCACATGGTGCTCGAAACCGTTCTCGCAAATGTGGCGCAGAAGCTTCTGCAGCCGAGGAACCTGGATCACGCCGTAACCTCCAAACGTCTGGAGCGGATCGTCGGTCAGCATGCCCTCCCCAAGGTACGCTTGGATCCGTCCGTGTATCTCATCGGTCGACACCCGGCAAAAGGTGAAGGGTGAAACCCGCACCCGCCCGACGATCGTGCCGTAGGTGTTGGCCTTGCCGACCGTGCTGGCGATGATGTCCTGGTACGACATGACCGGAGCGCCCTGCGAAGCATCCACCTCCTCCACAAAGATGCTCTTGGGAAGGTTGGAGCAGTGGAAGACCACCGCCTTGTCGGGATCCTCGCCGTAGTTGTTGTTCCAATCCACGATCGCGCTGGCCTTGCCAGAGGCCAGCACAAGGGCGTACATGCCGACCACGCCGGTGATGTCGGTTTCGCAGGCGGAGGGCATGAGCTCGTTGCTCATCATACTCATCAGCGTGCAAGGCACAACCCCATAGAATTCCTCCATCGAGGTCCAGCACTGGATGGCGCTGGCCTGGAGTTCCTTTTCCTTCATCCAGCTTTCAATCACGATGGAGAGCTTGGCCATTCGCCGGAGGGCTTCGGAGGGGGTGCCCCGACTGGGGATATAGGCCTCCACTTCCTCCAGCTTGGACTTGAGCCTCGCGTCGTCATCTTTCATTCTTACAGCTCGTCCGAAGACCTCGGAGAGGTCGAGGGTCTCCACGCTGATCCCCGCTCTCTCCAAGAGCTTTTCACTGAAGCGAACTGTGTTGAATGCCGCCGGGCGGGCACCGATCGCTCCCACCCGGCTTGCGCGCAAGCCACGCACAACACGGCAGACGCTCGCGAACCGGCGCAAATCCGCCCGGAAGCTTTCGCTCTCCGGGGCCACGGTGTGCTGGCTCGTTAGCGAGTATTTGATCCCATACTGGGAGAGACTGTTGCAGACAGACATCTTGCCGCAGAAGGCGTCCCGCCGGTCGCTGATCATCATGTGCTCGGTGGCGTCCGGAAAGGCATGCACTAGGACCGGCACGTCCAGGGCAGCCCAGCGCAAGGCGTTGGCCACGCCACGCTCGTCTCCGAAATTCGGGAGGCTGACCAGCACCCCATCGATCTGGTCACGGTGTTGCTTGAACAGGTCAGCGCACTTGTGGGCATCGGCCAGGCTCTCGACGCTGCCGAACTTGGTATCCTCTGGCCCCAGGGCAACGACCTTGAGGCCCGCCTCAGCCAGGACGGTCAGCACGGCCTTGCGTCCCGTATCGCACAGGTGGTCAGGGAAGAAACCGCGGTTCCCAATGATCACGCCCAGGGTAGTCTCATGGCTCATCACGACATCCTCCTCACGGGGCGGAGACTGCTTGCCCAAGCAGGCCCTTGAAGAGCACCGCCCGACTTAACCCCTTTGAACCTGCGCCGGCAACGACGGCCGAACGCACTACCCAGCCAGATACCCCTCCTGCCCCTTTGCCACCTCGATGAAAGCCAGCATGTTCTCCAAAGAGACGTCACCCTGAACGTCATGGGCCGGAGCAAAGATGTAGCCTCCCTCCTTGCCCAGATCGATGAGTCGATGAGCCTCGCGCCGGACGTCCTCAGGCGTCCCGTAGGCCAAAGTTTTCTGCGTGGAGAGGCCTCCGTGGAAGGTCCATCGCCCTCGGTACTTGATTATCAGGGTTTCAACATCCATGACTTCGGGTTGGAAAGGGTTAAAGCAGTTTACGCCGATCGCCAGTAGATCGTCAAAGAGCTCGTCCACGTCTCCGCAGGAGTGGATCATCACGTACCGGCCCGCCCGGCGCACTTCGCCATACATACGCTGAAGCACCGGGCGAATGAACTCCCGCCACAACACGGGCCCCATCTGCAGCCCCCGTTGCTGCCCCCAGTCGTCCCCGAAATACACCGCGTCTATGTCGTATTTCAAGGCCTCGCCGATCTGGGCCATGTTGTAGTCTGCAATCGCATTCAATAGGTCTCGCACGAACCCGGGATGATCATAAAAATCCATGAGCAAGGTCATGAGGCCACGGAGTGTCCATGCCCTCTCGTACAGGGAAAACCCGATCTGGAAAACACGCAGGCGATTACCGTAGCGAGCGATGCGATCGGAGATATCGCCGAAGAACCGCTGGTCAAGCGGGTCTGGGAAGGCATAGCCTTTCAGGCTCGCCTCCGGCAAGACGCAACCCTTGATGATGCCGATGTCCTTGTCGACGGAGCGATCCCACACCACCCCAAAAACGTCTTGCACACATTCGTCCCCAATATCCCTGAAGAACCCGATATCACTTCCCAGCTTGAGGAAATGATTCTGCACAGCGGTTTCAAGGTCTTCCACTCCGAGATGCGCCTGCAGTCTCAACGTGGCCTTCTTGGTGAAGCCGAAGGACCAGGGAACATAGGGCGGCCGGCCCCCTTCCAGCACTAGCCTAACGACATCCCGCCGGGTCATTCTCTTCTCCGCACCCTACCCGCCTGTGGCCAGAGCCACCGGGTTTCTCAATGAACTCTGGCGCACGACCAAGCGGGGAGTGAGCCAGTGGATCCCTGCCATGGCGGGTTTCGCCTCACTGCGGGTTGCCTCAATGGCAGAGACGACCTGCTTCACGGCCATGCCACCCAGTTCGTGGATCTCCTGCCGGACCGTAGTTAGCGGGGGCCAGAAAAACGCCGACTCCGGAATGTCGTCGAACCCCACGACTCCCAGATCATCAGGGACGCGCCGGCCCTGGCGAAGCACGGCCTGCAAGACCCCCAACGCCATCTGGTCGTTTTGTGCGAACAGGGCGTCCATCTCTGGGAACATGCGGGCGAGTTGCGAGAATCCCGCCTCCCCGCTTAACGAACTCCAGTCCCCCTCAAATACCTGAACCTCATTCGCCTCGAGGCCCGCGGCCCGCAGGGAGTCTTCCCAGCCGAGCCTCCGTTCGCGGGCCTCCCACCAGTCCAGGGGTCCGGTGATCAGGCCAATGCGGCGGTATCCCTGGGCAAGCAGATGTCCTGTGGCAAGTCGTCCTCCGGCACGGTTGTCTACCGACACCACCTGCAGGTGATCCGCAGGATGCATGCTGAGGAGAACGATGGGCACCGGCGGGTTCAACGTCTTCCGCCCGAGCCAGCTGCGATTGGACCCGATTTCGGGCACTGCCCATATGATTCCGTCCACCTGGCGAGAGAGCAGGCTGTTGAGCACGTGATCGACGTCCGCGAGCTGTGGCCGGTTGAGCAGGTTCAATTGGATCGAGTAGCCGAGCGCGGTGGCTTGGCGCTCGATTCCCACCAGCGTCCCAGACGGGCCATAGTATTCCAGCCCGGAGGCGACGACGCCCAGAGTATGGCTGCGGTGGCGCACCAGGCTGCGAGCCAATGCGTTCGGCCGGTACTCCAGGCGAGCGATGGCCCGCTGGACGCGCAGTCGTGTCTGCGGGGCCACAGATGGATTGTTGTTGACCACCCGGGAAACAGTCTGGTTCGAGACACGTGCCTGCCGTGCAACATGCGCGATCGTCGCGCGTTTCCTTTGGCCTGGTGGATCTTTGCCGCCCATGTTCCTCATCGATTCGTCCCTCGCGCCCGCATCCCTTCTCCTCGACACCCGCGCACGGCTAACCAACCCCGCAGTCGAGTGAGGCCCGGGGGGTTTGGGTGATCGTGTTCACCATGGCCCAGAAATTCTCCATCGGCGTGTCCAACTGCACATTATGGGTGGGCCCGAGGATGAGGCCTCCCTGGCCGCCGAGAGTCCTCAGTCGCACGCGCACTTCTTCAACCACATCCTGGGGGCGGCCAAATGGTAACGTATGTTGAATGTCAATCGACCCCCAGAAGCACAATTGCGCCCCGTAGTTGCGGGCAAGACTCTCCAAGTCCAGGACCCCCGGCTGGAGCGGATTGAGGACATCCACGCCGATTTCGATCAGCTCCGGGATGATCGGCTCGATCCAGCCATCTGAATGATAGGCCACTTTGACGTCGGGGTTCACCCCTTTCACGCCTGCGATGATCTCTGCCAAGCGCGGCTTGAGAAAGCGACGCCAGATGTCGGGCGAAAGAAGCATCGAAGTCTGCCCGCCCACATCATCCCCCAGCCAGATCATGTCCACTCCCAGTCGAGCAAGCCTGCGAGCCACTTCTTGGTGGTATCGAAAGGGGATGTCCAACACCTCGCTCGCCAGATCGGGATCAAGCAGGAAGTCCATCAGCAGCTGCTCGTAGCCGCGCAGAGCCCAAGCACACTCAAAGACTGTGGTGACAACCACCCCCACGATCCAGTATTCCTGGCCGTAGTCACGCAGCAGGCGGGCGCAGGACTCATAAAGCTCGGGGCGGGCCGGGTCAGGCGGCCGATAGCCTGCAACGGCGCTCTCGTCCGCCAATGGGTGGCCGGCTGGCTCGGTGTACCGGCCGGTACCAAAGGGCGTCTTATACTCGACCGTCCTCCATGTGACTCCCCATTCGTCGACATACGAGTCGCAACGATCGTAACCGGGCCTGTAGTAGGAGTTGACCCAGCCCACCGATGTGAGCAGCATGTCTTCCCCGAGGGCGCGCTCCAACTCATAGGTGTTGCCGCCCCCATGTGGGTTGTGGCTGCCGTCCCCCTTGGCCTCCATATCGGCGCGAAGGCGGGCCGCGAACTCCGGCGTGAAACTGATCTGCATCGGGCAGCGATCGGGCCGCTCGTGTTGGAGGGCCATCCAAACCCGGTCCCTGTGCCTCATGCTACTCCTTCCCTCCATCAGGCGACTTGGCCAAGATTTCCTCCGCCCAGAAAGACTTGCTCCGCCCAGGGCACCTCCCGCCGGCCTTCACGGCATCGCCAGATCGGGCCTAGGCATAGCGGCCATAGGAGAGCGCGGTGTCGAATGTCGCCACCACGTTCTCCGGAGGAACGAACGCTTGAATGTTGTGGACCGCAGCAAACACAAACCCGCCTCCCGGGGCCAAGTCGTCAATGCGACGTCGGACCTCCTCGACTACCTGTTCCCGGTTCCCGAAAGGAAGGGTGTGCTGTGTGTCAATCCCCCCACCCCAGAAGACGATATCGCGACCGAACTCACCTTTGAGCGATTTGGAGTCCATGCCCCGCGCAGAGACTTGGACCGGGTTGAGGATGTCGAATCCCAGGTCGATGAGATCCGGGATCAGTTCCCGGCAGGCACCGCAACTGTGGTAGAAGAGCTTCGCCCCCGTCTTCCGCTTGATGGCCTCCACCAATCGCCTTTGCTTGGGCTTCACCACTTGGCGGTAGAGATCGGGGTTGACCAACCAGCCTTGCTGCCCGCACAGGTCATCCCAGTAGGTGAAGACCTGGAGGTACTTGCCGACTTGTTCGAGGTATTGGGTGCATGAATCGACATAGATCTCAGTGATCTCACCCATCAACCGATCGGCAAACTTAGGTTCGGTCAGCAGTGCCGCCAGGAAGTTCTCCAAGCCCATCGTCCGCGCCGGTTGCTCAAAGATACCGCCACCGATTACCGCGCTCCCCACCAGGGCGTAGTCGGTGTGGGCAAACAAGTGCTCAGCCTGCTCGCGCAATTGGGCGAGGTGTTCCGGCGGGTCGGGCGCCGGCCAGGCATACTGATCCAGCGCCTGCATGGTGGGGGCGCGGATAGGAAACTCGACCCAGTCGTAGTACAGCCCACCTTCTTTGGGCATGTGCAGCTTGGAGCCCCAGCGATCACGGAAAGCGAAGTAGTCGCCCTCTTCGAACACGTGCAGACCCGACGCAGTCGCGGCAGGCAGCTGGACCAGGCGGAAATCCACCTCGAATCGCCGCAACAACGCTTCATCAACGTAGGGCAGCTGCTGGACGTGATCCAGCATGCGGATGTCCTCGAGCGGCATCCCGAGATGCTTCTTTAGTTCGACATAGCTGCTACGCACAATCGAGGAAACGATCGTCGCGCCGAGATCGATGGGGACGCGGTCGGGCTCCTGGTGGTTGAGGGCAAGCCACACGCGTTCGCGCGGGTTCAAGGACGTCCCACCTTTCCTGTGCCGGGAACGTCTTGGCAACCCGGCACTTTAGCGCTCGGCACAAGTCAACCGCACCCTCCGCACTAGGCCTCGCACGTCAGGAGAGCCGCCGTCGGAGCAGAGCCTGCAGAGACACCGAGACGACAATAATCCCGCCATAGATGAGCTGCGTCCAATAGGAAGTCCAGCCCGCTGCCACGATGCCCGGGTTGATCAGGGCGATGATGTAGGCAGCCACAAACGTTCCGAAGACGCTGCCCGTTCCGCCGAAGACGGAGGTACCCCCCAGAAATACCGATGCCAGTGTGTTCAGCAGGTAGCCCTCGCCCAGCGTAGGCCAGAGGAACAGGACCCCTTCGCTAACCACAAACCCCGCAAATGCGGCCGCCACCCCTACGATGACAAAGGTCAGGGTCTTGGTGCGTTCGACGTCCACGCCCATCAGCCTGGCGCTGTCCGTGTTGTCGCCGGTGAGATAGACGTGCGCGCCGAATTTGTGCCGATTCAAGAAGAACCAGGTGACCACCGCGAAGACAATCGTCCAGACGAACTGCATGGGGATGACACCTCCCAGCCGGCCAACCAGCGCTGGGTAGAGGAAGGTGGTCTGGACCGGGGTCATCCCCAACCCTTGGCCGTTGGTAACGACCAACACCACCCCCCTCCAGAAGAACTGCGTTCCGATCGTAGCCACCAAGGAGGGAATCCCAAGCCGCACCACGATCAGTCCATTCAGCAGCCCGGCCAGCAAGCCGGCCAGGAGGCAAGCCACAAAGCCGAGCCAGACGGCCAGCGAGGGATTGAAGGGCCTGACCAGCAAGAACGTGACGTCATATGCGGCCATCCCCCAGGCCATGATCGAAGGAAAAGACAGATCGATTTCCTTGGCGATGATGACCAGGGTCAAAGGGATCGCCATCAGGGCGAAGTATGGAGTTGTGGACATCAGCGAGTTGTAAATGTCATACGCCCCAAAGGTGCGGGGCGAGCGCCAAAAGAAGAAGGCCCAGATGAGCAGCAAGACGACAACGATGGCGATCTGCATAGAGTTATTGCGCAACAGTTTCGCCAATCCGCTTCGTTTCGCGGTGGGCGATAGCGGCCTGGCTTCCAACGCAGAGTTCATGGCAGCTGCTCCATTCTCATCGGGCTGCATGATTGGCGCCCTCAAGGCTGCCCGTCCGGGCCACGAGCGACAGACTGTCAATGAGCTGGTCGAGTGTGAGCTCATCCTTGCGGAACTCACCTGCCACCGTACCCCGGTCGAGCACCACGATCCGGTCAGCGATCGGGTGAACGTGAAAGATGTTGTGGTCAATGAAGATGGCTGACTTGCCCGCCCGCTTGATTCCTCGCACGAACTCCAGGCACTTCTTGGTCTCGCTCACCGACAGGCCCATCGTCGGTTCGTCAAGGATAATGAGCTCAGCTTGGAAATAGAGCGCACGTGTAATCGCCACCCCCTGCCGCTCGCCCCCGGAAAAAGCGCCCACCACCGAGTCCGAGGTGACCGCGGAGGAGGTGAAGCCCATCAATGTGCTCATCAGCGTCTGGGTTTCCTTTTTCATCTTGTTCAGGTCGAGCAACCCCCAGCGGTTGCAGACTTCCCGACCCATGAAGATGTTGCGCCACAACGATTGCAGATCAGCGAGTGCTCTTTCCTGATAGACAACCTCGATTCCTAGTTCCCGCGCCCGGGCGACGGACAGGCGGTCGATCTTCTCCCCTTTCCAGTAGAGTTCGCCTCCGGGGTCGGGTTGATGATAGCCCGTCATAATCTTGACCAACGTCGACTTGCCCGCCCCGTTGTCGCCCAGCAAGCCCACGATTTCGTTCACCCCGACCTCAAGGTTCACATTGCGAATAGCTGCCACTTCGCCGAAGGTTTTGGAGACGTTCATCAACCGCAGTACGGAGCCCATCCATCACCTCCTGCCCGTCCAATAAGGGACCTGACAGGCCCCCGCGGACCTGTCAGGTCGGCTTAGATCCCTTAGCGGATATTCTTTTCCGCGAGGGGTGCTACCGAATCCACATTACTCTTGTCTACAAAGCCAGCACCAGTGTTGATGTACAGGCCCGAGAAACCGTAGACCTTCGTCAGGCAGATTTGCAGGATCGGCAGATAGCCCTGCAGCCACTCCTGCTGGTCGATGACCAGGCCGGTCCAGCCTCCCTTAATGGCTGCGATGGTCGCAGGCGAAAGGTCGAATCCGGCGATTGCGATCTCGCCGGGTTGCTTGCCGGCTGACGTCAGATAGGTCTGGGCCGTGGCAGTCAAGCCACCATGATCCGTGACCACCAGCTTGACGTCCGGGTGCGAGGAGACGTAGCCGGTCGCCGAGTCGATCTCCAGATAGTCGACCGTCAACCCTCCCTCCTCGAGCGCGTCAATCACGCCCTTGGTGCGTAGGCCGCGGCTCGGCTGGGAGAGCAAGCCCCAGACCATCGCACGATCACCACTCTTGAGGCCGAACCTCTTGATGGCCTCCACGCCCAGATCGTGACCCGCCGTGTACAAATCTGCGCCGACGTAGCCAAAGCCCACGGGGGAGTACTTCGCCTCGGCAATGGGTAGCTGGGTGTTCTGGCTCGTGACGATGATACCCTTGGATTCTGCATCGTCAATCAGGGTATCGAAGGCCTCGTCACCTGGATGGCCCATCACGGCGATTCCGTCCGGCTTGGTGGCAGCAGACTCCTGGAATTGCTGGATCATCTTCTGGGGATCCCAGCCGGACCACACGTACTGCACCGAGGCGCCCAGATCAGATTCCGCTTGCTTGGCACCGTTGTAGACGTTAACCGCGAAGACGCCTCCCTCCGGTCCACCCGGGAAGAAAACGATCTTCACGCCGCTGCACCACTTGGCGCCCGCGGCGGGTTGGGCGGGTGCTTGGGTGGCGGCTGGGGCACAAGCTGAGACCAGGGCCGCCAGCACGATGACTAGTCCCACAAGGACGCGCACCGGGCGCAAAATCCGCGAGTGCATCTTGTTCCTCCTTCAGATTTGACTCGGGTTCCAACTTGGGCTCGCCATGGAGCGGCCGGGCCTTGCCCCCTCGGGTACTGACCTTCTGTGCTCTGTCTTGGATTGGAGGGTGGTTCAAGAAGCGTTGAGAAGCAGGACTGACCTGGGGCACCAGTGGACGGCAACGGACAGGGGGCAATCGCAATCCTCGCCGTCTCCAGCCCTTATGATCTCAAGGGGAGCCTGGCGCCTTCTTGAACGGCCTCCTGGCACCTCCTTTTGCCTGCAGCAATAGGGTCCTGGGGATCGTTCTCCTCCCTGGCGGGCCCGTGTGTCCGGGAGGCAGATGGGATTACCGATGAGGACGCGCGGCGAAGGCCGCAATTGCGAAAGTGATGATAACGCTAACATCTTCCGTGCAACAGACGTGGGATGTCAAGTGACTTTGCGCCTGAGTCGACCCTTACGAATGTAACAGGTCCGAGACAACCGGAGAGGCAACCTGGCCAGAAGACCAACTCGTCCGGCAGTAGACCCAGTTCGGACATGCAATGTGCGTTCTTCATCTATTGTTGAGAGGGTCAATTGAGGGATCCATCCGAAGGTCTTCCTTGTCTGGCGATTTACCCGACCAGTCTGCTCCGCAATTGCCTCTCTGGAACAGGCGTTCCTTCACCTCACCATTAACTCTCGCTGTTCGGTCCTTCTCGCGACTGTCAACAGCGGTCGACCTCACGCGCGGCAGGGGCGAACCCATCGTGCCCCATCAGAATCGGATAAGGATCTTGGCCGTTTGCCATAGATGCAGTGGGTGGCCAACACAAGCTGCCGAGAGGCATGCCGCGGTTCCTCTATTGACAACCGAGCGCTCTTGCCATATTGTCGGAGTCGATCTTGCCATCGAAGACATCCGGGCATGCGAGCATCGCGGAACGTCGGGCAGCCTCGCGAGCATGAAAGTTGTCGTCGAGGCCCCTGCTCCAGAAGCGAAGCTCATAACCCGGAGGTCCCAGGTTCCCCGGCCTGCGGCCTGGGCAGGCGAGTCCTGGCCCCGCTACCTAAATGAAGAACCAAGGCTCAATGAGCCTCGGTTCTGTTTTCATCCCCTCACGCTTAGTCAGCGAGATTTACCAGCAATTACGATGTTGTGATCGGATTCCGGATGCCGGGCTAAAAACCACCTGGTCCCAGGTTCGTGTCGCAAGAGCGATATTACCCCGAACCTCAGCCCGCCGGGTTCGCGCCCGGCCCCATTCGAGTGGTTCTTCCACTCCAGACTCGCTGGGACAGGGTTTTCGGCTAGCACACGACCCCGACGGATGTCAGGCGCAAGCACGTGTTCGGCGGACACGACAATGTCAGAAGCTTCAGTTTCTCGCGACGTTTGGGCTATTGGCGGACATGGGGGATCTGATGGGAGGGGATGTGAGGCTCGCTTGCCTTCGCGCGGCGC
>Ga0209342_10004518_pt1 | contig 14470 bp, 14 predicted proteins | sample RifCSP16_2_FD_184023 | JGI IMG/M metagenome (GOLD analysis project Ga0209342, IMG submission 184023) | Soil microbial communities from Rifle, Colorado - Rifle CSP2_sed 16_2 (SPAdes) (version 2) | ecosystem: Environmental > Terrestrial > Deep subsurface > Rock core/Sediment | place: Rifle... | reverse complement strand
CCCTTCTTTTCTTGACTATATTACTTATCATTTTTGGTGTTCAACTTATAACCATGGGTTTGCTGGGAGAATTGGTTGTAAGAAATTATTACGAGTCTCAGAATAAGCCGACATATATGATTAGAGAGATATTGGGCGTAAAGAAAAGATAGTATATAAAAAGGAGAGCAGATGTTAAAAACTTATTAAATTTAATGATAATCTCTTTTTTTCGAATACACTAGATGTTTCTTTATGTAAGGTGTTATTTATTCTATTGATCTAAAATTTGCCTTGCTTTGTCTCATTAAATTGCAATGAAAATATTAATGATAGCACCGGAGCCTTTTTTTCAACCTAGGGGAACCCCGATCTCCGTTTTGGGTAGATTAAAAGCATTGTCTAGTCTTGGGCATGAGGTAGATCTCTTAACTTACCATGTAGGAAATGATGTGGTGATACCTGGAATTAAGATATATCGAACCCTATCGATCAGATTTATTAAAGAAGTACCTATTGGACCTTCATGGGTTAAAGTTTTATTAGATATTTTCTTGTTTGGAATGGCCTTCCGAATGCTGCTGCGTAAGCGATATGATCTCCTTCATACCCACGAGGAGGCAAGTATGTTTGGTGCTGCCCTTTCTAAAGTTTTTAAGCTTCCACATCTTTACGATTTTCATTCTTCGATTCCGCATGTTATTAGGAGCTTTGGATATCAAAGATTCCGTCCGTTAATCCTTTTTTTTGACTGGATAGAGCGATGGGTTATACATTCAAGTAATGCCATTATAGTTATTTCTCCCGCCCTAGCCGATTATGTAAAGAAGATAAATAAAAAAATTCCTTTAGTAATCATCGAAAATACAATGGAGGTCATCGATCCTAAGTCCATTTCCGAGGAAAAGATACAAAAATTTAAACTTGTGAATCCTCAGTTAGACGGGAAAAAGATTGTTTTATATACAGGGACTTTCGAGCCTTATCAGGGACTCGATCTACTCATAAGTAGTGCAGTACGAATACTAAGATGTCGAGACGATGTGATGTTCGTTTTGGTCGGCGGGAAACCAAATCAGGTTGAACACTATCATAACCGTGCAAGTAAACTGGGACTGAACCCTTATTTTCTTTTCACGGGGGTACGTCCACTTGAAGAGATACCTATATTCATTAATATTGCTGATGTGCTTGTATCGCCCAGGATTGAGGGAAACAATACACCTTTAAAGATCTATGACTATTTAAAATCTGGCAAACCTATTGTGGCGACGAAAAACACGTCCCATACCCAGATTTTAAATCCCGAAGTTGCTATATTGGTAGAACCAGATCCTGAAGCGCTCGCTCTAGGTATTCTATCCGTTTTGGAAAACCATTCTTTGGCTCGGAGAATTGGTGAACAGGCGAGGAAGTATTTCGAAGAGCGTTACAATTATCAATCCTTCGTTCAGCAAACAGAACAAATCCTACAGGCGGTCATGATGTGACAACTATCTATTACATCATTACATTATTTATTATGATGAGATTTGGTTCCTAAACATTACAAGTTTATACAGTTTATATATGAATCCAGTTTTGAATATGAGCGAAGTATGAAATAAGAAGTGATATATAAAAAACTAAAAATAATTAGGAAATGCTATATGGTCTCACAACGATGATCGATTCAATTAGGGAATACTGGAATAAAAATATCCATGATATTGAGATCGCCAAGTATCCTATAGGTACAAGAGAATTCTTTGATGACCTTGAGACCTATCATTTCAAGAAGCTTGATTATCTCACCCGAATTGTCAGTTTTAACGGGTATAAGGGAAAGCGACTGTTGGAGGTGGGATGTGGTCTAGGGATTGATCTGGTTCATTTCGCAAAAGGAGGCGCTAAAGTATACGGTATCGATGTAGCTGAAAAGGCCATAAAGCTAGCTGAGAAGAATTTTGAGCTTCATGGAGTTAATGGCGAACTTCATATAATGAATGGAGAGGATATAAAATTTAATGATAATAGCTTTGATTTCGTTTATGCTCATGGGGTTCTGGCGTATACTGAGAATCCGGAAAAGATGATAAGCGAAATCCATCGTGTTCTAAAAACTGGGGGTGAAACAATTTTAATGATGTACAATCGTAGTTCGTGGCTTTTTATATTAACAAAACTTTTTGGTGTTAAGCTAGAGCGTGAAGACGCGGCTGTTTTTAACACTTATTCCATAAATGAGTTTCGTCAAATGTCACGCTGTTTTTCTCATGTCGATATTATAACTGAGCGTCTCCCCGTAAGGACCCGCATTCATAAAGGCATGAAGGCTACCCTTTACAATTCACTGTTTGTTCCAGTTTTTAACTTGATTCCAAGGCCGATTGTCCGGCTATTTGGTGCTCACATAATAGCGAAATGCATCAAGTGAAAGATGAATAGAGACTTGAACACTTTGGCTAGAAATACCTACGATTTGCTAGTAATAGGTGGGGGAATCTATGGAGTGTGTGTAGCCCGGGACGCCGCTCTTCGAGGTTTATCGGTGGCTTTGGTAGAAAAAGGTGATTTTGGTCATGCTACATCATTTAATACGCTGAGGTTAATCCATGGTGGCTTTCGTTATTTACAGTCCTTGAATATCATGCGAGCCCGTCAATCATTCAACGAGCAGATGATTTTCATGAAAATTGCACCGCATCTTGTTCATCCGCTACCTTTTTTTATCCCTGCCTATGGGCATCTTATGCGGGGTAAAGAGATGCTTTCATTGGCATTACATATATACAATCATGTAGTTGAAAGAAATCCTCTTGATGGATATCAAAGAAAAATACCTCGAGGGAGAATAATATCAAGAGAAGAATGCCTTCAAGCTTTACCTGATATTGAGAAAAAAGGCCTTACCGGTGGCATCATACTCTACGATTGCCAGATTTCAGATTCGGAGCGGCTGATTATCTCAATTGCAAAATCTGCTGCCGAATCCGGTGCCGATCTGGCGAATTATCTCGAGGTAATAGGTTTTATAAAAGATCAAAATCGATTAGGAGGTGTAAAGGTAAAGGATCTCCTTACGGGAGACGAATTTGAAATTTGTGCAAGGTTTATTGTAAATACCAGCGGCCCCTGGATCCAAAGCGTATTAGGTCTTATTAACTCCCAGTCCTCAGAGGTTTATCATGGGCTTTCTAAGGCCTTCAATTTAGTTATAAACCGCAAATTTTCTAACGATTTTGCGATTGGAGTATATAGTCAAGTCTTAAATAATAAAACTTCAGAGTTATTGGGTAAGAGATCACGCTATTTATTCATTACACCATGGAGGGGTTATTCTATGATTGGAACCGAACATCTGCCTTCTAAGGATGATCCTGAAAACTTATATCTTACCGAAGAGGAGATAAAAAACTTCCTTGAAGAAGTCAACGAAGCTTATCCTCAGGCTTCACTAGTATTAAAAGATGTATGTTTTAAATATAAAGGATGCCTTCCAACTATTATGTCGAATAAAGGTTCCGTGCGGCTCGCCACAAAGTATCGTATCTACAACCATGGAAGAGAACAGTGTTTGGACGGGCTTATCTCAGTAAGTGGAGTAAAATTTACCGAAGCAAGACACGTCGCAGAGAAGGTGGTCGACCTTGTTTTTAAAAAGATGGTTAGAACTCCACCGGCAATTTACTCTGACATTACCCCTGTTTATGGGGGAAGGATTGAGCGGTTCAACGAATTTCTAATCCAGGAGAGTCGAAAGAATCCCTTTGGATTAAGCCCTAGTAATATTCAGAACCTTATCTCCAATTACGGTTCAGCATATGCTGAGGTACTTAAATACATTGACAAAGATGAAAAGTCAGATTTAATAAGCTCCAGTGATTTAATTAGAAAGGCCGAAATCTTGTACAGTATTCGTGATGAGATGGCTCAGAAGTTAAGTGATGTTATATTCCGCCGTACTGATCTAGGTATTATCGGAGAAACCGATAGCTCGAGTATAATGAAATATGCCGGAATTATGGCTAAAGAACTAAACTGGAATAGCGATAGGATTAAGCAGGAGATGAATGAAGTAAAAGCTGTATTATCTTCGTTTACTTTGAATGGATAAGCGATCTATCTATCATCAAAAATTTTACGCCGAACAATACAATGAAGACAGATTTGGCGGCTCTTTTGGTCACTATTTGCATGACATAGAAGTAAAAAATTTCTTATCGTTAATGGATTTATCTTATAATTATGTACTTGACTTAGGAGCAGGCACAGGAAAGCTTTGTATTCCACTCTCTTTACAATATAAACATATAGTTGCAGTCGATTTCTCACCCGAAATGATCAAAGTTGCCATAATAAATAGTAGAAAAAGGGGCATTGAACTTAAGACCATTGTATGTGATGCTCAACTACTTTGCTTTAATGACAAAACATTTGATTGTGTTCTTTCTTCAAGGATGTTAATGCATCTAACAGATTGGAGAAAAGGAATTGCTGAGCTTTGCAGGGTTTCTAAAAATGTTGTAATTCTAGATTTTCCCCCATTATTAAGCTTTGGTGGTTTTGACTCGCTTTTGAAAAGATTTTTCAAAATTTTTATAGGTCACACCCTGACGTATAAAACATTCCTAATAAACGCTATAGCTCAGGAATTTCAGAAAAATCATTTTAAAGTGGTGTTACAGAGAAAACAGTTTTTCTTCCCTTACTCATTTCACCGCTGGCTTAACTTGCCTTGGCTTTCTGAGAGAATTGAGAAGTTTGTTGGAATAATAGGCCTAATAAGATTCATGGGTGCGCCTGTAACAGTGAAGGCGGTAAGGAGTGATTATTAATAATATTTTAGTTAAGAAATTTTGATGATTGAGGGCAGGAATCAAGAATAGTAAAAAATCTAATTTGGAGATCGGGTAATGGATAAATTATTTATTTGTTATATTGATGCTTTAGACTTGCGAAGGATAAACAGTGAGGATACCCCCTATTTATATCGAGCGTTAAACTCAAATCCGTGGGTAAAAATTAATACAATCCCCGAAGTTGATCTGGATCCGACCTTATATACAGGAGTTTATCCACATGAACATTGCATATGGCAAGTCAGACTAAAAGATACCCGGCTTAATTCCTTAGGGCAAAGATTAACTGATCATATTCCGGACATAGCATCGACTACTGTTCAATGTCTTATCCATCTTTTTACTGGATCATTTGATTTGGCAGCAGTTCCTACTTGGCGTCGTAGGCAGTTTAACATTACTAAAACAAGGTATATAAAGAAAAATATAAGCCAATTTCTAAGACTTTATGGCAATAAAACTTTTTTAAGTATAATTGGAGAGAAAGAGAGTAACTTGATTTATAACAGTAACTTTAATGAATTACCTTTGGTATTGCCAAGGCTTTTCTCTTTAAATTGCAGACTAGAACTTCTGCATATTCACTCCTTAGATATTTTACAACATTGGAATTTAGATGATCCTATTAGAATTCAAAACTCCATTCGAGAAATCGACGGTTTTGTCGAAAATCTTAATCGTGGGTGTAAAGAAAAGGGCATCACTTTAATGATATTATCACCTCATGGACAGGAACCTGTGAGGGAAAGCATTGATATAATAAACAAGTTTAAAGGATTAGGAATACCTAGAGATGAGTATACTTATTACATTGAAGCACCAAAAGCTAGGTTCTATTTTCACACCGATCGTGCACGTGAAACAATATTAGCTTTACTCTCGTCAATCGAACAAGGAAGGATTTTATCTTATAAAGAAATGCATGATTATAATGTCAAATTCGAAGATAAAAGTTACGGGGAATATTATTTTATTTTAGATCCCGGGTATATTTTTTTCCCTAACGATTTTTACCATCCCTTAGCAAACATATTTTTAGGTTTCTCGGATTGGCAACAGAGAAGCCGCTTTCAAAGCCCAAGGTATAGAGGGTATCACGGGTATCTTCCTAACAATGAATCAGAAAAGGGGTTTATGATGCTATTAGATCACAACTATAAAGCTATCAAAAAGGAAGCGGAGCTTATAGATTTTGCTCCGACTGTGCTGAAACTACTTGGATATGAGAAGCCTGATTTTATGAAAGGCCAATGTGTTTTTACTGTTTAAGGTTTCAAAAATACACTCTATTTATTCTTTCAATTTGAAAAAATTATAATTTTTTATTTATTATGAGGAATTTCGATGATTGAGGGTAGGAAATAAGAATGGTAAAAAAGCCAAATAGGGGTTCGAACATTGAATAAATTATTTATTTGTTTTATAAGTTCCTTGGATTTGCGAAGGATTAATCCTGAGCATACCCCTTTTCTATTTAAATCATTAAATTCATATCCATGGGCAAGGATAAATACGTTGCCAGAAGTTGACTTGGATCCAAGCATTTTTACCGGAGTTTATCCTCATGAACATGGCATATGGCAGGTCAGGTTGAAGGATTACTTGAATTCTTCCTTATCGCAGAGAATAATCGACAATATACCAGATATTATAACGACTACGTTTCAGTGCCTGATCCACTTTTTTACAGGTTCATTTGATTTGGCGTCGGTTCCTCCCTGGCGCCGCAGGCGTTTTGACATATATAAAACAAGGTATCTTGCTAGGAATGTAACTAATTTTCTAAGACTTAATGGTGTAGAAACTATTTTCAGCTTAGTTGGTGAGAAAGAAAGTAACTTAATTTATAATAGAAAATTTGATGAATTGACCTCGTTAGTTACTAAGCTTTTCTCTTTAAATCATAAGCTAGAATTTTTGGAAATATATTCCTTAGATACTTTACAACACTGGAATTTAGATAATCAGAATAGAATCATAAAGTTCTATGCTAAAATTAATAGTTTTATCCAAGAGCTTCATCTTAAGTGCAATGATCAGGGTACAACAATGATGCTCTTATCAGACCATGGGCAGGAGCTTGTCAAGGGCCACATTAATATAGTAACAAGTTTAAAAAAATTAAGAATCCCTAGAGATGAATACACATACTTTATTGAAGCCCCAAAAGCAAGGTTTTATTTTCATACTGATCGCGCGCGCGAAAGAATTTTAAATCTACTCTCATCTATCGAACACGGTACCCTTATATCTTACAAAGACATGCACAAATATAATGCAAAATTTGAAGATCTTAGTTATGGGGAATACTATTTTATAGCAGTTCCAGGTTATATCTTCTTCCCAAACGATTATTACCATCCATTAGCAAACATATTTTTAGGACTCTCTGATTGGCAGCAGAGGAGTCGTCTTACAAGTCCAAAATATAGAGGCTACCACGGTTATCTCCCTTATAACGAATCGGAAAAAGGGTTCATGATGCTATTAGATCAAAACTATAAGGCTATCAAAAAGGAAGCGGAGCTTATAGATTTTGCTCCGACTGTCCTGAAACTACTTGGATATAAAAAGCCAGACTTTATGAAAGGCCAATGTATTTTTACTTAGCAAGGTTTCGAAATTACACTCTTTTATTTTTTCAATTTGAAAAAATTATAATTTTTAATAAATAGTATGAGAAATAAGACAGTCTTATTTATTGGATTAAGGTTTTTTATTGCATTTGCCATTCTCTATTATCTTTTTAGTAAAATTCCCCTCCAAAATGTGATTTCTACAATTGTATCTGCCAAGGTTAGTTACCTCATTTTTGCTTTTATTTTGACTATTATTTCGTACCTTATTGCGGGATACCGCCTGAAGTGTTTCACGGATAGGCAGGGGATGTCCTTTTCTTTTTACCAGGTTTTCGAAATCAACATTGCAACAGTATTCTATGGACTAATTTTTCCTGGTGGGAATATAGCCGGGGGCGCTATTCGTTTCTATAAACTATCAAGTCAGGACAAAAAAATGGCTGAGGCCTTGGCTTCCCTTGCTTTGGATCGTGTGACGGCTACTATTGCCCTATGTATTGTCGGAATAGTCTTCTGGCTGATCCATTTGCCGTCTAATTATAGTTACTTAGCCCTTATGATGGGTATTGTATTATTTGCATTAATTCTTGTCAGTTTATTATTTGTAATCGGTAAAAATCCTATACCAGTAAGAAAGATTATAGGGTTAAATGATAGCTCTTTCATTTCGGCAAGCTTAAAAAAATTCTCGGACACTGTGAAAAGATTTAAGGAATTTTCATTAGATTCTATCGTCTTCATTTTATCAATTTCAATTATTACTCAGATATTGGGAGTAATCGTTTATCATCTTTTGGCTCTATCTTTAAATATTGATATATCCTTCTTGGCTATTGGCTGGATTCGTTGCTCAGTTGTGCTGATTACTATGATACCTATTACTGTATCGGGTATTGGAATAAGGGAAGGTTCTCTACTACTATTATTAAGAACTTATGGGATCAATGAAGAAGATGCCTTAGCGTTCTCTCTCCTCATTTTTGCAGTTACCATTGTCATGATTGGGCTAATTGGGGCGATCATGGAAGGCAGAAAATTTCTTTTACCAATGGTAATCAAATCTTGAGTAAAAAAAATAATCTAATCGAGATGAAAAGAGTGTAATGAGAGTTCTAGTAACAGGAGGCACAGGTTTTGCAGGCGGACATCTTTGTAAACGTCTTGCTAGGAGTGGATATTCGGTTAGAGCATTGGTGCGTGACCCCAATTGTTCTTTAGAATTACAACAATGGGGAGTTGAGCTAGCTTTAGGGGATCTTCGAGATCGAAGATCTTTGGATAACGCGATGAAAGGCGTTGATTTGGTATATAACATTGCTGCAATTTATCGAAAGCCTAATCCTACGCGGAAGGAATTATGGGATACCAATGTCCAGGGAACAAAAAACATGCTTGAAGCTGCAATAAATGCAGGGGTTGAACGGTTCGTTCATTGTAGCACAGTCGGTGTTCATGGGCATATAAAAAATCCGCCTGCTAATGAGGAAACTCCCTATGCACCGGGCGATCATTATCAAGAATCAAAGGTAGAGGCGGAGAAAATAGTGTTCCAATATATGTATGAGGGCAATATATCCTGTGTTATCTGCCGACCTTGCGGTTTATACGGTCCTAAGGATTTGAGGTTCTTGAAATTATTTAAAGCAGTAAAGAGTGGCATGTTCTTCATGATCGGCTCTGGTGAGGTGTTATATCATATGATCTATATTGATGATCTAATAGATGGTTTTTTACTTTGTGGTACAAAAGAAGAAGCAATTGGAAAAGTTTATATATTAGGGCATGATACATATGTAACCTTGAACCAACTAGTAGAGACGATTTCAGAGGAAATGGGTGTCCGACCACACGGTTCGCACATTCCATTTACCCCAGTTTATCTGGCAAGTATTGTTTGTGAATGGACCTTTAAACTTTTTGATATAGAACCACCTCTCTATAGAAGGAGAGTTAATTTTTTCAGAAATAATAGAGCTTTTGATATCTCAAAGGCTAAGAAGCTGGGTTTTCAACCGAAGACAGATTTAGAAAAGGGATTGCGGTTAACGTTTGAGTGGTATAAAAAAAATTGTTTAATTTAAAACACCTTGAATCAAGTGTTTGATTATAATAGATTGTAATTTTGTTCATATGTTTAGATCCTCTTCAATGTTTTAGATTAAAAAATTGAAATTGATATTAAAAAGAATTCTTACATGAAACATAAAATATTATTTGCAGGTATCGATGGCTCGGGTAAGTCAACCTGTTTGGATTTATTGATATCTAGACTGGATTCTTATTATTCGATCATAAAAATAGATATTTTTGGACATTATAGATTTTTTAAAGGTGAAAAAAGTTCGGTATTTAATCATAGATACTACAAAATAATGGAAAACTTAAGAACGATTTCAAAAAAGCATAATTTATATGGAGCATTCCTCATAATTAATTTCATTTATAAGCTTGTGCTTACAAATATTATCGAAATACTTAATAAATGCGATCTTTTGATGTATTCAACTGATTTATTCTTACATCCTGCCGTATATGTAACTTATTATTTTCCATTTACTAGAAAAGTTAAAGCTAGCTTTAGGTTCTACATTTTCAACATTTTGTTTTGGTCAAAAAGGAATTTTACTATAATTTATTTGGATACGAATCCTGAAGTGGCAATGGAAAGGATACGTAAAAGAGGAACTGGGATCGATGCTCATGAAAAAATAGGAGTTTTAAAAAAATTAAAACAAGAATTCGATAATATTATTGGAATAGCTTCAAGGAATGGGTTTGAGGTGATTAGTATAAAAACTGATGATAAAAACTTAGAAGAAGTCACCGATGAAATCCAAGCAATTTTGGGGGAAAAAATATCAATAGGACAATGATTATTATAATTTTGATGGGTTTAAACTCTATGACACTTATTAATATTTAAAATTTAAATCCGTAATATTAAAATTCCATTAACATCGATAAAAACATATTCGTAATAAGATTAAAATCCTTTATGATCTGTTAATAATAGAAAATGAAAAAGCTATCACACGATCAAAATATCCTATCATGGTTTTTACTTGGCTTTATAATTTTGCTAGCTGCGGCTTTGAGATTCTATGATTTAGGTGGAGAGAGTTATTGGTACGACGAAGTGATTATGGTACGCGTTGCTCAAGGGGACATTTGGTCAATACTTGAGGGAGGTCGCCCTCCTTTGTATATAGTTCTAGCTCATTTCTGGATAAAGCTATTTGGGACAAGCGAGGCGGCAACAAGGTCCATATCGGCATTGGCAGGGGTTTTATCAATTCCTTTAATGTACGCTGTAGGCAGACAGTTATTTGATAAGAGGATAGGGCTCATAAGCGCTTTTCTGATGGCGATTTCGCAGTTCCAGATATATTACTCTCAAGATTTTAGGTACTACAGCCTCTTTGCGCTCACGACGCTTTTTTCATTTTACTTCTACGTACTACTGCTTGATACCAGAAAGATTCTATATTTCGTTTTATATGTAATAGCCAGTATTTTGCTCTTTTATACCCACACTTTTGGCGTATTTATCCTCTTGGTTCAGAATTTATACCTGCTTTTGAAATGGAATAACTATAGGACAATAAAATTCCAGTGGATTCTGAGCCAAATCTTTCTACTCATAGCTATTCTGCCACGTTTTATCATTTCTATTCAAAAAGTCTTTATTGGGGGAGATGGTCCAATATCTTGGCTTCCTGACCCCGGTATATTGTCACCCTTAATTACAATCCAATATTACATAGGTGCTGGACTTGACTATCCGGCATGGGAAACGATCTTCATTGGAATTACTTTTTTTATAGTTGCGACCGTGGCTTATATAACATGGCAGGGAAAAGAAAAATGGTTATCGTCATTAAGAGGCTTTTTAAACAGGAAGGGTTTTTCGGGTAAGGAAAGTAAACTCTTGCTGGTCGGATGCTGGTTTTTGCTCCCCATAATACTCCCATTAATCTTATCAAAAATCTTTGGTCCTATGTACCATAATAGATATATGATAAGCGCTTCACCTGCATTTTATATATTGCTAGCATTTATGATAACCAAGGTTAGTAAAGTTGTTCCAGAATTTATATCGCTTGGTCTAATCGTTATTGTAATTACACCAGGGTTATATGAGTTTTATGTTACACCAGTAAGGGAACAGTGGCGAGAAGCAGCGGCACTAGTTGAAAAGAATGGTGCGAAAAACGATGTTATTATAGTTGCTGGCAAACCAGATGGACAGAATGTTAAGAACTTTAATTGGTATTATCGGGGTGACTTAAATGAGTGCGGCATACCTTACCTCGACCACGATGAAGAACTTAAAAGTGCATTAGAGAAATGTATTTCAGGTAGTGATCGTTTCTGGTTGATTGTACGTGAAGAACCTTTTCCCATCCAAGGTTTCAAGAATTTCTTTTTAAACAATAATCAAGCTATAAACTTAATTAAAAGATATGAGTTAACCCGCCTATCGGTCTATTTGTTTGGAGTGAAAGGTTAGAGATTATTAGTGATTATCCATTATTTATTGTCATGTACTGTAACATAATTAATACACAACTAAAGGCGATAATGGATAACCGCAGAAAAATTAGTGTCCGTTCCTATTTTTTTATTTTTTGACCGTGCGCCTTAACTGCGGGGTTTGAGAGTCCTCAAGTATGCTAAGATAAACTCAGCACAATATGTGATTGTCAGAGATTTGAACCTTTCAGTAATTTTTCTCCTTCGAATTGAAATCATGTTTTTGTAATTTACAAATGAAAGTTCAGTGAACAATCGGTCCCCGCCTCCACTGCTGATGCCCGACCCACTCGAGAAACTGCTGTTCGCCCGCCTGCTCCATAAAGTAGACATGGAGACCTTCCGTATCGTACGAGAACGGGAGAAAGGAACAATCACCGCGATCGCCGAGGAGAAGTCGAAGTGGACAATCTCAGACCGCATTTACAGCACCTAGAAACGAGTCTCTTACTCCGTGAATCCAGCAGATCGCGTCAGAGCTGACATCCTTGGCGATGGTGAGTAAGAGGTCAAAGCTGGCACTCGGAGGGTAACAGACCGGGCAAAGATCCGCATAAGTTCAGATGTAAAAGACTTTCATATCCGAGTGAGACCGGAGATCTATGAGAACGGCAAGCTTGTGCGTGAACGCAATCGGCGAGAGGACATTCCTAGGTACTTCTAAGGGGAATGGTCTGCAGCGTCGTAAAACTGACAGCCTCAGACCTAAAGCGATTTACTTGTCATCAAGGGCAATGGATAACCAGATTGTTTCAAACACTTCCATTAGACGGCTCGCTACGAGGTGGTTTGCTAATGGACCGGGATGAGCATCGAACTGATTAACCCAAAGCTTCTTGAATTCTCCATTATGGAGCAATGGAGCATATGTAGAACGAAGATCTATGCAAGTAATTCCTTCATGAGTGCATATATCAAGTACCCGATTATGGAGATACTCAAGAGGGTAGTCCTTTCCTAAATTGGCTATACGAGGAAACAGGACAATACCTAAGGGTGTTTTTTGATAATTGCATAGATCAATAAAATCCTTTAGAGCCTGTATAGCTTCCCGGGATTCCGAGCTTTTTGGATTACCGAACCGTCGAAACATGTACTCATCATAACTACCAGAGAGTGCTAACAACTCCTGCAGTGAATTCCATTGTTGGTTAATCAAATAGTAAAGAGCTGATGAGCGATGGAGTATAAAGTGAAGCTGTTTGACAGGCAGCAGCGGCATGAACTTTGGCCGACCACTCTTATCGTGGCCTTCAAAGTCGTTAATAAACCACTGTAAGAGTATGAAGTCTGGATTTGCTTTTAGTACTAAGTCCTTAAGAACAACTATATGATCGATAGTCTCAGCACCGGGTCTCCCGAAGTTGAGAACCTCATACCTGTACTTATTGTTTTTTTCGTTTAGATATTTTCCCAACAAATTTGTGAACCGATCCTCTTCTTCTATTCCTTGACCAAAAGTAATAGAATCCCCAATGACAGCAATACGATATATACCATCTGGTTTAGCCAATTCGAATTCTTGTTCGCGAAATCTCCATGTGTTGAGACGAACGCTACTCCTATTCTTATTCCAGCGCCTAGAGAAATAGCTGGTATTATCACCAGTTGTGGTAATATCTATAAAGGCAAGTCGTACGGCAAATTCACCGATAATTAATAAGATAACAATCGTTGTCCCTAAAACAGTAAGATTCGTTAAGATAGCATCGGTACGATTTTTGCCAAAAAACCTTTGTGAGATCCAAATAGAAAGTGTTCCTCCTACACCAACCACCAGTCCAACCTTGATCAGAAATAAGAAACTCCAAATACTTAGCTCCATAATGACAGTAGGATTCCCCTCTATTCCGAGTCTTAAAGCAAGATCAGTGAAGAATAATCCTATCAGGCGTTGATCCAAGACAAAGGTTGATAGAAGGAGAATGGTTGAGATAATAGTGAGAACAACACTACAAATCAAAAACTTACAAGTCATCTTGCCATCCCTACAAAATAATACTTTTCTAGTTTATCGGGCACTCAAGTGTAATATTCAAACGAACACTTTCATTTAAAGAACATAAAAATCGATAAGTATGGACAAGATTCAACAAACCTGATCTTCTACCTTTAGTTTGATAATTTAGAAAACGTTTCAGGTCTCGACTCTTAAATTAAGCACTTCGATAAGTTTCAATAACCTCATATTCACTTCTATATCCCTCTCTACCCTTGCTACTACCTTACTCACAGCACTGTAATGTGTCCCTCCAAATATCTCTCCTATCTCCTCATTACTCATAATACTATATCGCCTTACTAAATAAATTGCTATCTTCCTCGCACTATTGTCCCGCCTCTCCTTTCTCCAACTAAAGGCGATAATGGATAACCGCAGAAAAATTAGTGTCTGTCCCTATTTTTTTTAATAAGGTTCCTCACCGCCGAATACAAGATTCCACGCGAGTTTCTTGATGAGTCCAAACGCTACGACGTAGTGAACGACATTGCATCTTTCAAGGGTATAACGTCGCACGTTAATTATCGTCCTACGAG
>Ga0209342_10004517_pt1 | contig 14471 bp, 13 predicted proteins | sample RifCSP16_2_FD_184023 | JGI IMG/M metagenome (GOLD analysis project Ga0209342, IMG submission 184023) | Soil microbial communities from Rifle, Colorado - Rifle CSP2_sed 16_2 (SPAdes) (version 2) | ecosystem: Environmental > Terrestrial > Deep subsurface > Rock core/Sediment | place: Rifle... | reverse complement strand
CGGGTTTAAAACCTGGAGTACTTTCAAAATATGTGGTTCAATCTTCAAGATTGAACCAGCCTTAAACCTTTGAGTATAAATCTTATCTTAAAGCTAACGAGAAAATTCTTAAACCGATAAGAGCGTTTAGAAACGGCAGATTTACTCAGATAAGCGACGAGAATAATCTGTATACAAATTTATAAAACCTTGCTTTTTTAGCAAAGATTTTTAATCTGTTTAATCTTCGTAATCTGTGTACTAATTTTGGTTGTGACTCCGCCACGCTGTGGTTTCTGTAAGAACTCTTAAAACTCAACTTATAAAGAACGTGAACATCCTTATTGTCGCAACAAATCATTATAGCAGCCCTGTACCTGTTATGCCTGTTGGCGCCTGCATGGTCGCAGAGGCCGCAGAACGGGCTGGTCACGGGGTCAGGGTATTGGATTTGATGTTTGAGCAAAATCCCTTGAATACCCTGGAGTTGGAACTGAACACATCAAATCCGGATTTCATAGGCCTTTCCGTCCGAAATATCGATAATAATGATATGCAGAATCCCGTGGCGTTTTTCAAGGATTTAAAGCCACTGATGGACACTATTCGCAGCAAGACACCTGCTCCTGTCGTTCTTGGCGGCGCTGCGGTCTCTGTAATGCCCGAAGAATTGCTTCGCTACACAGGCGCAAACTGGGCAGTACTGGGAGATGGAGAAGTTGTCTTATCTAAATTATTATCCGCGCTTTCACAAGACGAAATCCCTGGCAAGCTGCCTGGTATTGCATGGCTTGAGGATGGTGTCTTCAAGAAAAATACTGGCTATGTAGACCGCTTTTCGGACGGCTGTCTGACCCCAAATTTCCATCGCTGGATTGATGTACATGCTTATCTTTCGAGAGGATCTACTGTACCAATTCAAACGAAACTCGGGTGTCACTTTAAGTGCGTGTATTGTACTTACCGGAAAATCGAGGGACACGATTATCGATTGCGTGACCCGGAGGGCGTAATTGACGCTATCCAAAACCTTGCTGCTGCTGGATTACACGACATAGAGTTCGTTGATAATGTATTTAATTCACCTTACGAACACGCATTGACTATCTGTGAAGGTCTTGCCAGATCTCGGTCAGGCGCTCGCCTTCAGAGCCTGGAACTTAACCCTATTTTTATAGACGATACCCTCCTTACGGCAATGGAACGGGCTGGTTTCGTTGGTATCGGCATCACCGTTGAAAGCGCATCAGATGTTGTCCTGGATGGGCTGCAAAAAGGTTTTACTGCAAAAGACGTCTGCAATGCCGCTCAGGTAATCAAACGACATAATTTACCTTGCCTCTGGATATTTATGCTCGGAGGCCCAGGCGAGACGGAGGCCACTATCCGGGAAACATTACGCTTTGCTGAGCAATGCATACGTCCGAAAGACGTAGCATTTTTCAATATCGGGATACGCATATATCCAGGAACGGAGCTTGAACACAGGACGCGGGAAGAAGGAATTCTGACAATCTCTCCAAATGAAATGATGGAACCGGTATTCTACGTTTCTCCTACCCTTGATCTGGACTGGTTGACAGAAACAATGCAACAAACTATGACTACACACATGAACTATATCAACTCAAATACTATTGGTCTATCGTTTTTACCCACAATAAATCGTTTCGGATATAGATTAGGCGTTAAGTCACCTCTCTGGAGACACACGCGCTTCATCCGGCGCGGACTCAGGGTTTTGGGGATGGATGTATGAAACACCATGAATGAAAATGTCCACATAGCATCGATAGCTACTGCCATACCGCCTTATACCATAAACCAGGCACAGGCTGAGGCGTTTCTCGTAAAACACTATTCGGATAAACTGAGCCAGAAAAGCCTGGCAATCATGCACAAAATATTTACCCATCCGAGTGTTCAACAGCGGCGTCTCGCTGTCGACAACCTCGAATGTCTTGTCAATGAACATCCGGACAGCCGCATTGCCCGCTTCACACACTGGGCGGTTGACCTTTCGTCACAGGCAATTATCAAGGCGCTCACCCGGGCTGGATTGACTGTTGATGATGTATCCGGACTGGTGGTAAACACCTGCACGGGATATATTTGTCCCGGCATATCAACGTATCTCATAGAAAAACTGGGATTTTCTGATCGGATACGCGCCCATGACCTTGTCGGCAGCGGTTGTGGCGGGGCAATTCCAAACCTACAGATGTGTAAGGATATGTTACATGGAGCGGGCGATGGCGTGGTCGTTAGTGTTTCGGTAGAAATTTGCAGCGCTACATTTCAGATGGCAGACGACATGAGCTTAATTATCTCAAATGCACTCTTTGGAGATGGTGCATCAGCCTCGGTGCTCTGGCATCGACCAGAGGGATTGGCGCTGGTCGACTCAGCCAGCCGCTACGACCCGAAATCGCGTGATCATATACGCTACATTTATAAGAATGGACAACTCCACAACCAGCTTTCCGTTTCCTTGCCGGAAATTGCTGGTAAAACAGTCGCAAGGGTAGTGACAGACCTTTTAAACCCAAGCGGACTAAAGGTCGAGGACATCAAACGCTGGGCATTTCATCCAGGGGGTGAAAAGGTAATCAACGCAGTCAGAGATGAAATAGGTCTTTCTGAGGCACAATTGCAGGCAACCCGCAACGTTCTGGCAGAGTACGGCAATATGTCTTCACCAACCGCATTCTTTGTGCTCCAAAAAATTTTAGATAAAGATATTGCGCCTGGTGATTGGTGTGTCATGGTAGCCTTCGGCGCCGGGCTGTGTGCCCACGCCTTTTTGCTCAGAGCCTAGTTAAATGTTAAGGAAATTCAAACTTGCAGTTGTAGTGCGAACTTTAGTTCGCATAGGATGTAAGCGAACTGAACTCCGCGCTACATTGAAAAAGTCGCCTAAGGCTTAATTAAATGTTCAGGAATTTCAAACTATTGTTCCTCCCCCTTGATGGGGGAGGCTAGGTGGGGGTGAAAGAAAAAGCTACGCACCCTCCCCTAACCCCTCCCATCAAGGGAGGGGAATATTTTAGTCGCCGAAGGCCTAATTAAATCGAGCAATTTCATGGAGTGGAATCATTTTCAGGATTTCATCTTTCAATATTAAGTTCTTGTTGACGGAATAGCTAATTTTATTGTACATTTACAACAGAAATTTTTTAGGAGATTATTTTTATGAAGACTATTAATTTAAAAGCTCATTTTGATGGCGAAAAAATACTTTTAGATGAACCATTTAACATTGAACCGGATGCAAAACTCATCGTAACCGTTTTACCGAAGCACATGGATGAAGAGCGAGAAGACTGGATGGTAATTTCACAAAAAGGCTTGGAGCAGGCTTATGGAAAGAATGAGCCAGAATATTCTACGGATTTTCTTTTAAAGAATTCCTGAAAGCCAAAAGGGGAAATTACGGTACGCTTCCCATATCATTGCTTCTTCATCTTTTCCTTTGGCCGTCCTGGCTTTCTTAGTCATGATTGTTGGGTGTGCACCGCTCCACCCATCCCACATGAAATGCAGCAACAGCATATTACCCACAAAACACGCGAAAGGACACGGATGGAATTTAGCTATTTTCGTCTTCGTGGGCAAATTGAAAAATAAACTATCCTGTTCATCCTGTCTATCCCTGTTAAATACAATACGGTTTTCATCATCTGAATTCCACAGCCTCGTGTCTTGACACCCGCGGCGGGGGCGATGGAATTTTTACGGGATACCCGACCGGCACAATTGCTACGGGATGAAAGTTTTGGGGAAGGTTCAGGAGATCAAAATACCTCCTCTTCCTTAATGCGCCAATCCACACGGTGCCGAGTCCGTTTTCGTGTGCAACCAGCATCATCCCCATAATACTCACTGCCACGTCCTGTATGGCATAGAGGTATTCGCCCCTTTCGCCGTACCTGCTTGAAATCCTGCTATCCGTGCAGCCAACGATCACAAGGGGCGACTCTGCAATAAAATCCTGATTGAGTGCGGCAGCGGCAATGTCCTCCTTGAGTTTTGCATCTTTCACAAAGAAGAATTTTCTTGCCTGCAAATTTCCGGCGCTGGGCGCCCATATCAGGGCATCGATGAGTTTATCAACGATCTCTTTAGGAATGTCCTTCTTTTGAAAGTTCCTTATGCTCCTTCTCTCTCTTATTGACTTTAAAATTTCCATAAGCCACCTCCTTCTCTTTACAACCACCGATTATTTGTTTTTTTAATCTGTGCAATCTGAGCAATCTGTGGTTCCCAATGCTTTCTTAGATTTTCTTTGCGGCCTCTGTGGTTAATCTATTAAAGTTTAAGCACGGCCAGACCCAATGCGGGGTCAATATCCCTTACTGCATTGATCCCAGAAAGTTCGATAATTACTGCCTCAAGGACGAGAAACGTCGCGGAATTTTCCCGAAGACATCCGACCTTTACCATATCCTTTTTCCCGAATGCGCCGTGGAAATGCACCTTCGGCTCATTGCCCTGGTAAAATATTGTCCCGAAGCCCACCACCTCATGGCTCTCTCCCAGATTTTTCCATACCGGGGTCGGGGGAACTACATCTTTTTCAGGCCCTACGACTATTTTCCCTTCACGCATACCGCCAACAAGATAAAATGCCGCAGCGCTTATACCCTCTTTTTTTACTATGGTGCTCAAATTCCCGAGGACATCCTCTTTGTCCTCAAATTTTGCTACAACTACTCTTCCTACTTTACCTACCTGATATTTCATCCAAAAACCCTCCATTTGTACGTATGAGAAGCCAACGAGTTAATCCCCCTTTGAAAAGGGGGCTAAAGGGGGTTGTAAATAACTCTGTCATTTGAGAAGAGAAACACAACCCCCTGAGTCCCCCTCTGTTAAGGGGGATTTTTACATCCACTATCTCTTGATCCGCATAAATTAAATGAAAATTCCTATACAATTAAATTATTTTCCAAACGGTTGATTCATTCAAGGCTGACTATTAAATTTCTCGTTTTATTCATTGCCGATGAAATAAGGTTTATACTATAATATTTAAACAAAATATATCAAAGAGTTTTTATAAACTGACATGCAATCGACATCGGTTCTGTGGGCAATTGAGGTCAGGTCTTTAATCTTGCTATAAAGTTGTGCAAGAGATAGATTGTGCTTCATGGCAAAACCCTTAAGGATAGAATTTGATAGGGCACTTTACCGCTTTACATCAGAGGCAACGCAAGAGAACCCATATTTATTACTGATACAAATCGTGTCCTGTTTCTTGATTAAAAAGAATCAGCTTCAATAGCAAGAATAAAGACCTGACCCCTTTGGCTTCCCTTTGGCTTTTCCTGAAGCCCACTGCCGGTTTCGCTCGCCTGCCCATTACGATGATGTCCTGATTATCCAAACATGTGTTTCTGAACTGAAGCATGCTACGATAGAATTCAGTTATAAAGTGATACCTGAAAGTGACAAAAACCTCATTGCAGAAGGTTCTACCAAACTAGCCTGCCTTAACGCCAATCGCAGACCCACCCCAATGCCAGAAAAACTCAGGAAACTCTTGCAATAGAAAGATGTGAAAATTTATTGGTTCGCAGGAAGTATTTATTATTTACGAAGTGTTTAGGCTATTGTCATAGCCCAGATTTCTTGAAAAGGTCTTTTAATACCTTCTCAAGATTTCTATGTGGCTGTCGAACATCTAAAACTTAAGATATTCTATTAATTGTAGCGCGTTTTGCTTTCAAGAGTCTTTGTGTCGCCTGGACATATCTTCTTCCGGTAGAAGCTGCGCTATCGTATTCAATTCTTTGAAAACAACATTTGCATTCAATGTAAGAATCGTTTTGTCGTAAACTAGGCAAAAGATCGCTTTCGTCTACACGCCTTCCAATCTCAGGCGACTGTCTGATAGCCTGAAAATGCGTGGTAAAAATTTTAAATTCTTTATCATTACCACACCTGGGACATACAAAAAATGTGTTCACTATTGACCTCCTTTCTTATAAATTTTTACAGGAAATAAAAAAGGCCTCACTCATTGGGTACTTTGAAAGGTACACAATAAGTAAAGCCTTTAGAAGTAACAACACAATAAATATATCACATATAGAGAATATATACAACAGAAATATTATAATTTAAGGTATGCACGCTCAGCGCCGGAGAACGGTAATGACGTTTTTACGGATTTTTTCCCTTATTTATCCTTATAGGAAAAAGGCTCTTTTTGTGGAGCAAGCACTAAAGGCTTACTTGCTGATGATGGGCGAAATTGAATGCGTCGTCGAAGAACAATAGCTTTTTGAATAACGAGTCGTTCCACTGGATCGCCCAGAAAGCGGGATCTCGGTGAGCTTTATGTTATACCTAATATAAAATTCACAGAGATTGAACAAAAGGTTATTTTTCTCAAAGCGATAAACTAATCTATTGATTTAAGGATGCTGTGACTCCGGACTGAATAACGGTGCGCGGGAAAAATGGGTATAGAACCTTCTCTCTTTGCGTAGTGGTTTGTACGAAGCGAAGAGGGAAGGGAATGAATTGGTAAATATACTTTATATCTTGCTTAAAACAATATAACTAATCTGCACTATAAATAATTTCTCCTGTTTTTAATATTTCTTCTAAAAATCCGCTTTTATCATTTTTTTCTTCTAATAAAATAGGCTCTATCCTGGCGTCAATATTTCTTCTTAAGCGAAATAGTTTTGATTCGGACATTAATAAATCTTCATCTATACTACTTAATACTACAGCAACATCGATATCGCTGTCTTTTTTTGCAGAACCTTTAACGTAAGACCCGTATAAAATAATCTTTTTTACACGAAAATTTTGCCTTACCAAATCGCTATATTGTTTTACTCGTTCGATAACTTTTTCTTTATCCATTGATATCAATCCAGTACTGAACCTTTTCATTCATATCAACAACCTCGCTTCAATTCTTGTTCATGATTGCCCTGACAGTTTGAGGGATGGAATACAGGTTTTAGAAAAAGTTGACTACAATTTGACTACAGTTGCGGGAAATCGGGAAGTGTCAAGTGCCTGGAATTTCTTGAATTTATTGGTGGAGCTGAGGGGATTCGAACCCCTGACCTTTTGAATGCCATTCAAACGCGCTCCCAACTGCGCCACAGCCCCACCTAATATTTTATTGCAAGTTTGAGCCACAAATTTACACGAATATGCGCGAAAGAAAGATATGAATGCTGGGATAAATGCCGAACTTCTCTCCTTCTTTCGCATCCATTTTGAATAATTACTATTTGGGTTCATTCGTGAATATTCGCGGCTAACCCTGAAATGCTACAACAAAAATAACATGATATATGATTATTGTCAAGGCTTTTCGGCCTTATATTTAGATTGATTAAGGGTGAAATTTTGATAGAATTTTAGCTTCTTCAAGAATTTTGCTATCATGAATAAATATGGCAAAATAGATTAGACTCAGAGAATTTAGCAATTTTCATTTTAATTAAGCGGGTTTTAGTTTGTATAGACAACCCCCTCAGTCCCCCTTTTTTAAGGGGGATTTCCGTGCACAACTTGAATATATTTTCAGTCTTTTTCCGTGACTCTGTTTCTCTGGCTCTAAAATTCAAAGTAGCCGCACCCTTTGTGGGTGCGAAATCGCAGGCGTAAAGCCTGCGGCTAGATGCACATAAATATTTTCGTCGTTTTAGGGTGCCGCAAGAGCGGCATGATGACTGCGGTTAAGTCCTGCGTTGTCCCCCTTAACAAAGGGGGATAAAGGGGGTTGTGTTTTTCTCGGCAATTTTACAACCCCCTTACCCCCTTTTCTAAGGGGGATTTTACGCTTCAAGGCACGCCACCACCCTGTAACCCGCATGAATAAAATGAAAATTCCTATACAATTAAAATATTAAGGAGTTTTTGATGGCAAAGAGGGAGTATAACTTTACTGATATCGAAAATAAATGGCAGGGATTCTGGGAAGGGTGCGGGCTATTCCACACCCTTGAAACCGGTACGAAGGATAAATTCTACTGCCTGGTCATGTTTCCGTATCCTTCAGGTACCCTGCATGTGGGTCACGGCAGAAACTATATCATCGGCGACGTCGTTTCGCGTTACAAGATTATGAAGGGTTATAACGTGCTGTCACCCATTGGTTGGGACGCATTTGGCCTTCCCGCCGAGAATGCAGCCATCAAGGGCGGGTCTCATCCTGCCGCCTGGACAAAGAATAATATCAAGGCCATGAAGCGGCAACTCCACCGTTGGGGCGTTGGATACGATTGGGATAGAGAGCTTACTTCCTGTAATCCTGATTATTATAAATGGACTCAATGGATATTTCTGAAACTTTACGAACATAACCTGGCCTATAAAAAGAAGGCGGCTGTGAATTGGTGTCCTTCCTGTGCTACCGTGCTGGCCAATGAGCAGGTTGTTGAAGGATGCTGTGAACGCTGTGACACTCCCGTACGTCAGCGAGACCTTGAGCAGTGGTTCTTCCGTATCAGTCAATATGCACAGAAACTGCTGGATGATATTGTTCTCCTGGACGGCTGGCCTGAACGCGTGAAGACCATGCAGGCGAACTGGATCGGCCGGAGTGAGGGCGCCAGCATCAATTTTAAACTAGAAGATTCAGGCAAGATATTGCCCTGTTTTACCACACGTCCCGATACGCTCTATGGAGTGACCTTTGTTTCCCTGGCGCCTGAGCATCCGATTATTGGTGAATTGGTTTCTGGTTCTCCGCAGAAAAACGCCGTGATGGACTTTGTAGAAAGGGCGCGTAATCAGGGTATGGTGGAACGCACGGCCGAAGGGACAGAGAAGGAAGGTATATTTACGGGCAGGTACGTTGTCAATCCTGTCAATAACAGCAGGGTTCCCATCTGGGTAGCCAACTATGTCCTCATGGAATATGGGACGGGGGCAGTTATGGGTGTACCCGCCCATGACCAGCGAGACTTCCTGTTTGCCCGGAAATACAAGCTGCCTATTCAGGTTGTTATTCAGCCTGAAGATACCGAACTGAAAGCGGACACGATGAAGGAGGCGTATGTCGGTGACGGCATACAGGTCAATTCAGATATTTTTAACGGCATGCCCAACACAGATGCGATACGGAAGATTACTGAATATCTTGAATCAAAAGGTCTGGGTGCAAAGGCAGTGACTTATCGCTTGAGGGACTGGCTCATTTCCCGGCAGCGTTACTGGGGAGCTCCAATCCCCATTATTTATTGTGAAAAGTGTGGCACGTTACCTGTGCCCGAATCTCAGCTTCCAGTGATTTTGCCTGAAAAGGTAGAATTTAAACCGCACGGCATGAGCCCGCTTGCGGAGGTGGATTCGTTTAACAATACGAACTGCCCAAAGTGTTCCGGTATGGCCCGGCGGGAGATGGATACCATGGATACCTTTGTAGATTCGAGCTGGTATTTCCTGCGATACCTTTCACCAAAGGACGAGAATCAACCTTTCATTACGGAGAAGGTTAATAAGTGGTTGCCGGTAGACCAGTACATTGGCGGCGTAGAACATGCCATCCTGCATCTACTCTATTCGCGTTTCATTACCAGGGTGCTTTACGACCTCGGTTATATCAATTTTAAAGAACCATTCAAACATCTCTTTACGCAGGGTATGATCATTAAGGACGGGGCCAAGATGTCCAAGTCCAGAGGCAATGTGGTGAGTCCTGATATCCTCATTGACAAATATGGGGCGGATACGCAGCGTCTTTATATCCTTTTTATCGGCCCTCCCCAAAAGGATGCCGAGTGGAATGACCGCGGAGTGATTGGCGCTCATCGATTTCTGAATCGTCTGTGGCAGAAGATTACCGATTATGAAGAGGTGTATGCCGGAGTACAACGGACGGAGATTAATATCCTGAAACTTTCATCTGAGGCAAAGACCCTTTACCGCCTGACGAATCAGACGATTAAAAAGGTTACGGAAGATTTGGAAACTTCCTGGCATTTCAATACCGCCATCGCTTCAGTGATGGAGTTACTAAACAATGTAGATTTGTTTCGTGTGGTTATACCCCACAATGCAGCGGAAGAGCTTAATTTTAACGTATTCCGCCACACCATGGAAGCTATCCTTTTGTTAATGGCTCCATTAATTCCGCATATCAGCGAGGAATTGTGGGAGATCATGGGACACAAGCCGAGCATCTTTCATCATTCATGGCCTTCATACGATAAAAATGCCATTCAAGAGGAGACGGTAGAAATCGTTATCCAGGTCAACAGCAAAGTCCGAAGCCATCTGTCTGTGCCGGTTGATATCGGTGAGGATGAATTGAAAAAGCGCGTATTGGGCGATGAACGCATTAAGACATTTCTGGTTGGCAAGAAAGTCGTCAATATCATTATCATTCCAAAGAAACTGGTGAATGTTGTGGTGAAATAAAATGTATCTTTACGGCATTGATTTTCTCAGGATATTTATACAAAACGGGAACGGTAATCCACTGCCACCCCTGCGAAGTACTGATACGATTTCGATTTTGCCACCCGTTTTTTTGTACTGGACGTTATCTAATAGTACAAATACATCGGCACGGTTGAGTTTATCAAAGTAACCAATCCACGGCAAATACTGCGGCTGATGTATTATTACAACCATTAACTGATATATTTACACTTTAGCGGTGGCGTATTTTTTGGAATATACCAATGCCCCTGTCTTGCATGCTTCTACACAGGCCATGGTATCGAACCCCATGCAATCATCACAATTAAAGGCAAAATTGAGTTCGGTATTTTTTGTGATGGCGCCGAATGGACACGCCTCTATACATGCCCAACACCCGACACATTTTTTTGTGTCAATGACTACATTCCCATCCTCATATTTTGTGATAGCTTCGTACTCACACGACTCCAAGCACTTGGGTTTTGCGCAATTCTGGCATACCGTCATGTGAGGTTTGTCTTTTCGTATGGATACCTGTAATCGATATTGGGATTTGGGCGTTTCCGTGAATGCCTCATACAAATTTCTTGATGCAGAGTGTCGCACGGAACACTCGATCATGCACTGTTTGCACGTCACGCATTTGTCTTTGACGAATTTCTTTTTCAACATTTGCAGATGCTCCTTGAGTTTGTGAGATAAATAAGTAAAATAATTTTATAATAAATCTCAACAAGTCGCAACCAAAAAAGATGAAGCGTTCGAGATCAAGTTATTCTTTTTAAGTCCCCCTTAACAAAGGGGGATTCAAGGGGGTTGTGTTTTTCCGTGGTTATTTTACAACCCCCTTTGCCCCCTTTTCGTTCGACTGAGCGCTCACGACGAAGTCTAAGGGGGATTTATGCATCGTATATGTTATGTGAGCCGTATAAATAAAATGAGAATTCCTATAAGATAAACAGTAAATAACAAGTACACACTTTCATCATTCACAGAAAAAGGGGGGCAAATGAAGATTTTTAAATTTACTGCGATTAGCTGTTTATTGGCTTTTGCCGTTATCAATGGCGTGATGCCGGCATTTACTATCGCAGGAGGTCTGATTGATATGGGTTATGGCAGTAGAGGTGAGAGTATGCAGTCTGGATCAACACGTTCAGAAGAACCTATCCAGCCAATTCCAATCAGCTTTAACTACGACAGACCAAAGATAGAATTAGGAAAGAAATTGTTTTTTGAACCCAGATTGTCCAAATCCGGCTGGATCAGTTGTAATTCCTGTCATAACCTCTCAACAGGCGGCGCAGATAATTTACCAAGCTCTATCGGGCATAAATGGCTCTTTGGTCCGATAAACTCGCCGACCGTCTTGAATGCAAAATTCAATCTGGCGCAATTCTGGGATGGACGCGCAAAGGACTTGAAAGAACAGGCAAGAGGCCCTATAGCCAATCCTATGGAAATGGCTTCAAACCATGAGCTTGCCGTAGGTATATTGCTATCAATACCGGAATATGTGGGATGGTTTAAAGAGGTGTACAAAGACGAGAAAATTACCATTGATAACGTCGCTGATGCGATTGCGGCTTTTGAAGAGACTTTAACCACACCAAACTCAAGATTTGATTGGTGGCTAAAAGACTATGATGACAAAATTTCCGAATTTGAAAAGGAAGGATACGATCTATTTAAGGCCAAAGGTTGTATAAACTGCCATAACGGTTTTGGCGTGGGAGGAAATTCTTTTCAGAAATTTGGCATTGCAAAACCATATGATAAAGATACCCAGACCCTTGGCAGATACAATGTGACAAAAGATGAGAAAGATAAATATGTGTTTAAAGTACCCCTGCTGAGGAATATTGAACTAACGGCACCTTATTTCCACGATGCAAGCACATGGAATTTGAGTGAGGCAGTGAATATCATGGCAGAATATCAACTGGGAGTACCACTTTCTAGGGATGAAACGAACAAGATTGTCGCTTTTCTCAAGACCTTAACCGGAGACCAACCTTCAATTATTCTTCCAACGCTGCCACCTTCAACTGCGAATACCCAGAAGCCAGATCGGAATTGATTTTGTGCTGTTGTTCTGTTCCTTCTATGAAATGGATTTAGAAGGGAGGTTTATGCTTCCCACTCCTTAGTATCCCCATAAACTTCTCAGGTGTCACTACCTTTATATCCTCGTAGTTTTCGAGAGAAAGAAGGTCATTGTCTCGGGTAACTATGTAGTCCGCCTGTGCTTTAAGAGCGCACGCAACCACCATATTATCATTAGGGTCGCTATTGACTACCTCGATGGAAGGTAGCTCTGTGATAAGGTGTGCCACTATCCTGAGATTTTGAACGAATTGAATTACGGTTTGATCTGAGTAATGGTAGCGTTTTCTAATCTTCTGGTATTGCAAAAGAGCCCGCTGGACTTCTTCAAGAATTTCTTCTGCCAGGCATATATCAAAACCTCCGTCTTTAGCTTTGTGAAGTAATTTAGCAGAAACACCCGTTTTAGCAAGAAAAGCGCTAACAAGAACCGTTGAATCAAGGACAATTTTATACATGTTGTTTCCTAAAACCCTTCACCATTTTGGCAATTTCCTCTTCCTTTTTTTTAGCGCTCTGCTTTGGTTTCGGTTTGCGATCCTTGACGTTTTCCATAGATTTAAAAATTTGATTCCATGCCTTCTCTCGCTCCACCACAGTTACTGGTTTGAGAAGGATTCCTTTTTCCACTGCCTCGGCTTCAAGAAAATCTCCTTCAGCGAGGTTAAACTTCTTGCGCAAATCGGCGGGCAGAGTTACTTGAGCAAATTTTCTCAGTTTTAAGAGACTCATATTCCCATTTTCCTTTAAATAAATGATGGTTTGCTAAACTCATACGAATATAACAAAATAATAAATTAAGAGATTCTAGTATTATTATATGACTCATGAGGAAGACGTCAAGTGAATTAAGGCAAATAAATGTGCCTGTAGCATTTTGTGTTGTAAATTTTTGGATGCAGGAATGAAGGGAAACCTTGATGTCTCTGAGGCCTTGGTTTTGCAGAAAAGATTTGCATGAAATAACTTTAAAATGTTATAAATATTTTGTAAAAAGAAATACGAAGGTGTGATCCCATTCTGCCCGCTTCAATTATTTTCCCGATCCTGCCGCCCTCAACTGCAAACACTCCGAAACCAGATCGGAATTGATAGTATAACACTGTGTAAAAACTTTTTTCCCCCATTTTCATGAGGACAAGTTTAAGCAAGTTTTTTACCTCCCCTTTATCCCCTCCTTGCGAAGGAGGGGAAAGAGGGGTGGTCAATTTGGTTGCGGCGATGTTGTTGTTCTGTCCCCTTTATTCTGTGCAGTCGAATATTTGTCGAAGGAGTGCTGACCGAGGGGATTTGGTGGGATGTTTGACACGAACAGATTTTTTGAAAAACCAAATTTAAGGGCAGTAATAATCACAAATCAAGACGCGACCCCATTCTGCCAGCTGCCCTTGGGGCGAGAAGACCTCGCCCCAACGAAATGGGTTTTAACTATCTAACCCTGAAACCGGCATTGTTACTCTTGCCATCAACAGCATCGCCAGCATTGTATGTGCCATCCTGGTTAGCATCTACTACTATGTCGTAACGCCCTTTTGTTAATGGATTTCCCCATATCTTTGGACAGGAAAACTTACCTTCGGAGTCGGTTGCAACCGTTTCCGCACCATCAGAGCTTACATCTGAACCGATAGGGTCGCCCAGTTTCCACTTTTTGTTCGGTGTTACGTAAATGTCAACGTTAGTTAAGGGTGGGAAATGCTCTCATCATTGTGATATGGTTAAATTTTTTAAAATACAAACTTACTGCCACTTTCAAAAAGTTCGTGCATAGTCATGGGGTTACACCTTGATTATAGGCGTGCGCAGCAAAGGGCAGTGAACTCTAACGGGTGAAAGACCCGTCATGGTAAAAGCCGGAGCCATGTAGCGTGGATGGCAGGGGGATATGGAAACGTTACCTTCTGAAGCCCATCGACAAAGTCTGCAATAAGGCAGGCGAGCAACTATTCGGGTTGTAACGAGAGTGAACGTAGAAGTAGCCT
>Ga0209342_10004516_pt1 | contig 14472 bp, 12 predicted proteins | sample RifCSP16_2_FD_184023 | JGI IMG/M metagenome (GOLD analysis project Ga0209342, IMG submission 184023) | Soil microbial communities from Rifle, Colorado - Rifle CSP2_sed 16_2 (SPAdes) (version 2) | ecosystem: Environmental > Terrestrial > Deep subsurface > Rock core/Sediment | place: Rifle... | reverse complement strand
TTCCGTCCGCCGCCCTGGCGAGCTCGCGCGCGCCGGCCATGATGGCCTTGGCCCGCTCGACCGTCGCCTGGATCTCGCCCGCGTGCAGCGTCTTGTACGGGTCGGAGTTCGAGGTCTGGCCACCGACGTCCGTGGTCACCGCCTTCTCGATGGCCGGGTGGCGCTTGGCGCTGGGCATGGTGCCCTGCTCCTTCTCCACGTTGCCGAGGCCCTTGTCCGGAGTCTCTACCCGATCGAAGCCGGGTCCGTCCTTGGCCGCGACCACGACCTGACCCGCGGGCACCTTCGACTCGATGCCGTCGGCCCCCGCGGTGCTGTACGGATCGTTCGCCTTCGCCAGCGCCAGGAGGTCGGTCGGCGGAATGTCCTGGGCACCGGCGGAAGCGGCGAGCACGTCTTTCGGGTTCACCAGCTTGCCGTCCTGAACTTCTCCCGGCGCGCCCGAAGTGGAACTCCTGGTGATTCTCATGCCTCCCTCCTGTGTATTATCAGCGCCTGGCGCGTTGGCCGCGGCGTCCGAAAGTGATCCGCCGAACTTGGCGGTTATGATCGTGTTGAGGAGCGAGCCCTTCTCCACGATCTCCTGTTCCAGCGACTTCGGTTCCTTCATCTGCTCCCCCCTCACGCGAGTATCGCCTGGGCGATGGCTTGGTCCATGAGGCCGTTGACCGCCTGCCAGTCCGTCAGGCTGTTCTTCCTGATCTCCGACTCGGCGGCGGCAAGGATCTCGTGCAGCAGCGCCTTGCCCTTGGCCTTGCGGAGGGCGGCGATCTTCTCCAGGTGCTTCGCCGCTTGGTCCGCCCCGACCGTGACCCAGCTCAGTTCGATGAACTCCACGCCGCGGTTGTCCTCGAACACCTTGGCGTTCTTCCACATGGTCTCGGGGCCGGAGTAGAACTGCCCCTTCCAGTTCTTGACGTGGGCGCAGTACTCGCCCTCGTTTCGCGCGACGTTGGCGCACACCGAACAGATCGAGTGGGCGACGCGGCAGCCCATCGACACGTCGGTGATGTAGCCGTTGTCTATCCCGCGGACCAGCATCGCGTCCTTCTTCTTGTCCACCGCGGCGATGATCTCGATGCCCTTGACCTTGTGGTTGGGCTCGGCGTCCAGCAGGATGCCGACGGCCTTGACCACGGCGTCGTTCTGGTGGTCCTTGTAGTTGCCCTTGCCCACGAACGACTGGTAGACGCGCCGGCCGGTGGCCTTGTCCGCGACCCGCAGTATCTCGGGGTCGTCGGGGTTCCGCATGTTGCCCCAGCGGAACATGTCGCCGTTGGTGTTCTCCGAGTCGCCGTGAACGCCGATGACTCGGTAGAAGGCGAAGTCCGGGTTGTAGGGCGCGACCCGCTGGATGCTGGTCGCCTTCCTGTAGGAGTCCAGCAGCTCGGCGTAGCGGTCGGGGGCCTGCGCCAGCCGAAGCTGGCCGGCGGCCGTGCGCTCGATCCAGTGGTGGGCGCACCGCGGCCGCTCCACGCCCGCCGTCCGGAACAGGACGCACTCGGGGCACCGGCCGTCCTGGCGCTCCACCACCTTCCCGCCGAACGAGGCGAACTTGAGCCACCCTCCGCTCGGCAACGCGACGCTGTTCATCGGCACCCTCCGAGGCGCTTGCACTGCGGGCAGAACACGCTGCCCTGGTGGTCGCGCACCATCAACTGCCCGCAGACGCACTGCACGGCCACGGGCTCCGGCTGCGGCACGAACTCCGCGGTCAGCGGGTCGAACACCTGAATCTTCTGCGCGGCCTGCTGGCCGCTACCGGTCTTCACGAACATAGAGCCCCCCTGCCCGCCTGAGCCACCGCTCCCGCACCGAGGCGCCGGTGTACGGCACGAACTCCTGCCGCTTCGGGTCCCACACCCACTTGCGGTGGTACGGGTCCTCTGGCAGTCCCATCTCCCTGGCCTTCTCCGGTCCCAGGAGATCCACGTCCATGACCTCCATCTGCGTCCGGAACTCCTCCGGCACCGCGGACGGCGGCATCGGCTGCTCCTCGCCGTAGTCCAGCACCTCGTGCTGCCGGTCCACGCGCCGGAACCGGCACTTGCAGTTCACGTGGCTGAGCGTGTACTTGGGCGCGCTGTGCCGCATGTTCTGGAGCAGCCACGACACCTTGAAGTGCTGGCCGTCCAGGGCGAAGCACACGGGGCAGACCGACCCCATCTGCCGCCAGAGGTCCTCGTCCTGGTACGGCTCGTAGCCGTACTCCCACACGCACTCGCGGAAGCCGGCACGCAGCCAGTCCTCCAGGATGAAGCCAGAGAGGTCGTCGACGGCGTCCGCCGTCAGGACGCGGTGCGCGCCCTCGATCGAGGTGATGTAGCGGCCTAGGGTCACGCGCCATCCCTCCCCTCCGGCCGCGGTCCGACGGGCCCGGGCGACGGCACGCCGGACAGGTAGTCCATGAGCGCGCGGCCGCTGAGAGTGACGTCCTGGTCGTAGTCGGCCGGCGACCGCAGCACGCGGGTTATCATGTCCTCGAAGAACGTCCGCATGCGGCGGTCGAGCTCGGCGGCGTCCATCTGCCTGCCGCTGCGCTCCTTGAGGTAAATCAGGAGGTTCTCGTACTTGCCTCCGGGGGCCTTGGCCCCTCTGCGGATGCCGTCGAGGCGCGCCTGCATCAGCGCCCGGTAGTCGAGCGCGGGCAGGCGGCTGCCGGCCTTCTCGGCCATCAGCCCGTCCTTGATCGTCTGCCTGTACACCGGTCCCTTTTCGCTCATGCGGTCTCCGGCAGCGTGCCAGGCGCCTCGGGGCTGGGCCCCGCGGTCCCCGGCGGTCCGCCCGCCGGCATCTCCTCTCCGGGGGACGGCGCGCCGACGCCCGGTATATCGGCCCCGAGGTCGCCGCCAGGCATCCCGCCGCCGCCCAGGTCCATGGCCCCGCCGCCCATCTCCGGCCCCTTCTTCTTGGGCAGCACCGCGCTCTTTGCGGCCTTGGCCTCCTCCGACTTCTCCTTGGCCACCATCTTCTTCTCGCGCTCGCCGTTGAGGCCCAGGTACGTGTAGAAGGTCTGCTTGCTGACCATGCCCAGCTTCACCAGCTCCTTGAGCAGGTTCTTCTGCTGCGCGTCGTCGCGCATCTTCATGAACTCGAACTCGATGTCCGGGACGATGTACTCCTCCTCGCCCCACTCGTTCGTGCGCTTGAACTCCTGCGCGATGGCCACCGGCCTGAAGATGTAGTTCTTGACCCAGTCGGCCAGCATCTCCTCGTTGCGGAGGTAGCGGTTGACCAGGATCTGGAGCGCGACCGAGGCGTTGGCGTAGGTCGGCCCCTCGCCGCCGACCATCGCCTGCGAGCCCATCATCGCGGCCATGATCTCCTCGCGCACCAGCTTGTTCTCTGCGTCCATCGGGTGGATCTTGCCCGCGCTCGACACGTACTCGACGTTGATGGCGTGGTGGTAGACGAACCAGGCGTTGAGGTCCTGGTTGAGCTCGTCGAACGCCTCGCGCGCCGACCGGATGGCCTCTGGCGTCGCCGGCAGCGTGTCGGAGCCGATCTTGATGAGTTTGAGCGGGGTGATGTGCCGCTCGTACACCGCCTGCTGCACGCGGCGCAGCAGGTCCTTGAAGATGAGGGGCTTGAACGCCCGGAACATGAGCGGAGTGCCCACGCTCTCGTACGGGCTCAGCTTGAACGCCAGGTGGCTGACGCGGAACTTGTTGAGCGGTATCTTCTCGCCGCGCGCCACCAGGTTGACCAGCTCGCCGTTCTCGATCTGCGCCAGCTTCTGGTAGAGCTCCTTGGGCTGGCGGCTGGACACGATGCGCTTGAGGTTGTCGTCCGGGTCGAGCTTCAGCACCGGCTCCTCGACCAGCATGGACTTCTCCACCTCGACGAAGTCCGGGTTGAGGATGGAGTAGCCGGTCCAGATGCCCTTGTTGTCGTCCCACTCGAGGAACGGGAACACGTTGCCCAGCTTCCAATACTCCAGGTTGACGTCCGACAGCAGCTTCTTGCCGCGAATGACGTCGAAGAACAGGACCTCGAAGAACCGCTTGACCTTCGGGTCGTCGTAGACGATGTGCACCCCGGTCAGCGGGAACTCGCTGTGGAGGTCGGTCAGCGTGCCGACGTAGCCGTCGGTCTTGTAGAAGTGCCGGCACCACTGGTTGATCTCCCTGGTCTTGGTCGGGAGCTGGAGGTTGAGCGCCTCGAACAGCGGGTGGTAGAACTGGGCGCTCTGCCGGAACAGGCCCGGCCGCGCCGCGTTGAACTGGTTCTGCGACGCGGCCTTCTTCTTGAAGTAGGCGAGCGAGTTCTTCGGCACGTTGGCCAGCGTGCTGCCGGGCCCGCCCGTGATCTCCGGGCGCACGGCAGTCGCCTGCCGCAACATGCTGAACTCGGCGTTCAGGTTGCTGGTCACCAGCGGGCTCTCCGGCTGCCCGCCAAGTCCGAACTCGTTGTAATTGGCTTCCGCCATAGTGCTCCTACTCCTGGACCATCTCCTCTACCGACACCTCGTCCGCGGCCCCAGGATCGGCCTCGCGGACCTCCGCCTTCTTCTCGGCGACCGGTGCCGGCGCCGACTTCCTCTCTGCCAGCGACTTCCTGGTAGCCTTCACCAGGCCGTCGGCCAGCCCCTCGTAGTTCAGCTTCGGTAGTTCCATCGCCTTACCTCGCCTGCATGTCGTTGTGCTCCTGCCAGCCGCCGGCCCCGGGGCTGTGGACTCCCTGCCCCTCCTCCATCGGGTCGCGCTCCATGCGCTCACCGTCCATCGGCCGGTCCTCCTTCCTCAGCAGCCGACGGCGCAGGCCGTCGGCCAGGTTGATGGACGCCGGGCTCCCGACGTCCGACTGCTGGTCGGTGCCCACCCCGCGGTCCGTGCTCCTCATCCCAGCGCCCCCCTCGAAGAACTCCGGCTCCTGGCCGGCGAGGCCGGTGGGCGGGCGGAAGCGCGTGCGCTGCCGCCGCCGCGCCGGACCCGGGCGCAGGGCGTCGTCCGGCTGGTCGAGTTCGACCAGGTTGAGGTTCTCCGGCCCCTGGCCGCCGGACATGTCGTCCGGACCGCGGCCCGAGGCCCGCTGGTCAAAGTGACCTCCCGAGGCACAACGTCCCGACGAACTTGGCCATGGGCTTCGGCAGCTCCTTGCGGAACTCCTGCTCGAAGCCCTGGTCCAGCGCCACGCTCTCGCCCACCGTGAAGTCCGGCACCGGCGACTCCAGCACCTGGGCCTGCAGGCCGTCGGCCGAAACCTGGACCTTGAGGCCCTGCTGGTTGACGTACACCTGGTTGGGCGTGGCCGCAGCCAGCGCCTTCATCGGCTTCGGCGGCCGCGCGCGCCCGTAGTCCACGGGCCGCTTCTGCTCGCGCTCGCGGGCCCCGGCCAGCGACAGCGTGCCGGCGAACCGGCCGGCGCACGTGCACTGCGCGGCGGTGCGGTCGCAGGCGTCGCAGTAGCCGTCGTCGCCGCAGCAGGGCTTGGCCGCCGCAGTCTTGGCTGGCTCGGCCGCCGGCTGCTGGGCCTTGGCCTGCTCCTCCTGCTTCTTGCGGCGCTCCTCGCGCTCGTCGTGCCGCTTCTTCTTCGACTCCTTGTCCTTCTCGATGCGGCCCTCGAGAGCGTCGATCGCGTCGTTGAGGCTCTTGATCTGGCCCGGGTCGTCCTCCTTCTCCAGCTTCTGGCGGAGGTCCCGTATCTTCTGCCGTTCGCCCTTGGCCTCCTGGCTGAGCGACGCCTCCTTGTCCGTCGGCCGGTCCTCGGACTTTTCCGGCTCCGACCGCTCCTGCATGTGCTCCTGGAGGGTCTTCGGATAAGCGACCACGACCTCGCCCTCGGCCAGCGCCGCGCCCTTCCAGCCCCACTCCTTGGCGCGGGAGGCGTAGAGCATCACGTCGATGCCCGTGATGTCTGCGACGTGGGCCAACACGCGGCCACCGATCCTGGCCAGGTGGTTGGCTGCGGCTCCGGAGAACACGCGGAAGAACGCCGCTCCGAGGCGCTCGGCGTTGAGCGCGGCTCCTCCAGACCTGGCCTCGTCCACCACGACCCTGGCGACTTCGGCGTCGTGGTCGTCGGGTGACACGACCTGGGCCGCGGACAGCGATCCCTGGAACCGGGCCTTGCGCTCGGCCTGCGGCGGTTGCCAGGTCGGCATCCAGGTCATGATCTGCGCGCTCCGCGGCCAGAAGTGGTCCACGACCCCGCCCAACTTGGCGTGGACGCAGTTCTTGCACTTGTCGCGGTAGGTCTCGTGCGTCCAGTCGCTCTCGAACCACACGCAGTCACGGCACCGGTTGATGTCCTTGTAGATGAGGTTGGCCGGCTCCATGTCGCCGGGGTCGCCGGTGCCGGCTAGGCGCGCCATGGTCCCGCGCAGCGCCGCGGACGCCGCTCGCAGCATGCCGCCGCGGCCGGCGGCGAACTGGGGGAGGGCCGGGGCCACGGCCGCCGCTCCGGCCTGCGCCATGAGGAACGACGCCAGGCTGTAGGCCAGCGATAGGTGGTTGTAGGCTTGGGCCAGCCGCAGATTCTCGGCCTCGCCCTGGGCCTGCGCCTGGACCATGCCGGGCTCGGTCGGTGCGATGGAGTCCATCGGTCCCATGATCCCCGGCTGCTGGATCGGCGCCGCCGGCATCAGCATCCCTGAGTAGTCGTTGAGCTGGGTCCAGACCTGGTCCATGACCGTCTTGTACGACGGCGCGTCCTTGATCGCCTTGTCGCCGAGGGCCTCGACCACCTTGCGGATCTCGCCCAGCTTCGTCTGGTGGTCTGACGCCCGCTTGCCCATGGACCCGGCCGCGGCCACCAGCTTGGCGCCGACGTTGTCCGTCGCGCCCATGGCCTTGGCCCACTCCTCGGTGGTGCCGATCTTGTCGTCTTTGTAGTCGAGCGCGGTGCGGAGCGCGCCGGCGACCCTTGCGTGCCACCGCTCCGCGGCCTTGGCGGAGTCGGCCACGCGGCTGACCAGGGCGTCGGACGCAGGCAGAGCCGCGTCGCGGCGTGCGACCGCCGCGTGCGTCTGGATGGCGTCGGACAGCGGGCTGGCGTCGGGCCTGGCCGCGGCCGTGCGGACCATTCCGCCAAGGCCCAGCTTGGCCGCGAGGTTGCGCCAGAGGCTGTCGGCCTTCTGGTCGCGCTGCTCGTCGGGTAGATGACTCACTCGTGCCATATCCGTGCTCCTCCCCTATGGGACGTAGATCGCCGGGCCCTGGTCGCCGCCGACCGGGAGCTGCTCATCCGGCGTCACGTTCCCGCCCACGAAATACCAATCGGTCTTCGACCAGTCTGCCTGGTCGCGGTTGTAGTCCTCGATCGTAAGCCAGTCGGTCCTGCGGTGGGGCGACCGCTGGCCCCTGCCTCCGCCCGGCACGTCGTCCTGCCCCGGCATCCTGCGCTCCCTGGTCTCCTGCCTCGTGTCCGCGACCAGCGTGCGGACGTCGGCCTTGGCCACCAGCGCCATGAGGTCGAGCAGCATAGCGGCCTCGGCCAGCGTGCTGGCGAACGCCACGGCCCGCTCGATGACCGGCCGCGTGTCCACCGGCATGTCCGGTACCTCGGACAGGTGCTGCACCTGGGCGTTGTCCAGGGCCCTGAGCGAGAGGTCCACGGCCTGGGTAAGCGGCACCACCGCCGAGCTCGCGGTCGCCGACCTCATGGCGACCTCGCGCACCTGGTCCGTGTACACGGCGACGCCGGCGTCCATCAGCCCGGCGAACGCCATGGCTGAGCGCAACAGCCGCTCGCGCGCCCCTGCCAGCCCGCCGCCCGCGGCCGCCAGCGGCGCATCCAGGTCGCCGATGAGCCTGGTCAACTGCTCGAACTTCGACGCGGCTACCGTGGCCGCCTCCACCATCCGGCGCAGATCCTCGGTCAGGATCTGCGCCTCAAAATCTGTCATCCGGCGTCCGGCCGTCCGCAGCGACCAGTCCAGGCGCCGCGCGTGGACCTCGCGCACGCCCTGCTTGAGCGACTCGCGGTCCTGGTCGAAGAACCGCTCCAGGTCGCCGATGTCGTCGAGGCCGAACCGCTCCACCAGCCGCATGAGCAGGTCGTACACCGCGTCGTCGGTCACCGGCATGCCGAGCTCCCACATCGCGCCCTTGAGCTTGGCCCCGGCCTCCAGGTCGCCGGAATCCGCGCGGTACTTGAGCTGCTTGTGCAGCGGCTCCAGCTCGTCCTGCCGCCTCCGGATCTCGGCCAGTTGCCGGACGACGTCCTCGCTGTAGACCACGGTGCGGTTCTTGCCAGTGTTCTTCCCCACGACCAGCGCGTAGTGAGCCTCCACCGGCCTGCGGCCGACGCCCGCCGTCGCCGTGTGCCCGGTGGCCTCGACGTATGTCTGGCGCATGCTCTCGATAAGGTCGGGGTCGAAGCGCACATGCAGCAGCACGTTGTCGCCGCCGTCGAAGATCACTTTCCCTCCGGCCTTCTTGGCCAGCCCCAGGATGTCCTTGTGCGCGCGGTGGATGGAATCGGATATTTGGCGGGCGGCCTCGGGGTCGTCCGTCCGCAGCGTTTCCTCGACCAGACCGCCGATGTCGTCCCCGTCGATACCGACGTAGACCATGTCCTCCGTAGCCACAGCCAAGCGGCAAGAAGCCTTCTGACCATGGCCGTCCTCGTCATCGTCCTCGCCCTTGGACAGGTCCTCGGAGCTTGGGGTGAAGTACCGGTCCCACCACTCCCGCGTGTAGATGGGCTGCCGCTCCAGCTTGCCGGTCAGCCGCTGCATGCTCTTGTCCGCGAGGTAGTTGCTCACGTACTCGTCGATGTACTGCGCCACCTTGTCGTCGTCGTCGCGCTGCCCGATCTGGTTGGCGATGCGGCTCACGAGCCAGTAGGTCCCGGACTGCATCTCGCGCTTGTTCAGCGGGACGCCGCTGATGGCCAGCAGGTTCTGCACGCTGCCCTTCAGCTTGTTCCAGGTCCAAGACGTCTGGCCTATGCGCGCGTCTGGATTCTCGCGCGCGCCCGGAGGCATGGCGCGCCGCAGGAGTCCGTCCACCGCCCAGCTAGGCTGCTGCTCGTTCCTCATCGTTCTCCGCTCACTGGTTTGGCGACCGCCCGAACTGGTGCGCCCCGCCGTCGCCGCCGACCTCAGACGACTGGAAGGCCATGGACCTGGGCACCGCCGACCCGGACGGGAGCACCACGAGGTTGTCGCAGGCCGTGTTCCAGAGCGTGCACCAGTCGTGGGCCGGGTGCCGCTCGCCACGCGGCGCGTGGCACCGGTTCTTCCGGCACCACTCCGCGGCCTGCGACTCCTTCTTGGCCACGGCCTCTGGCGCGGCCGACGGCAGCGCCGCGGCCTCCTTCTTCTCCGCGGGGTTGTCGTGCGCCGCGGAGCACCTCGCGCACAGCCCCTCCATCACCCCGTCCGCTCCTTGGCGCTGGGCGATGGCCTTGGCCTTGCCGCAGCGGAAGCAGAGGTCCTTGCGCGGCTTGCCGGCGGCCTCCACCTCGACCTCGGCCTTCTGCCGGATGGGAACCTTGATCTTGTTGACGTCGGCCTCCGTCTGCTGGCTCTCGGGGGCCTTGGACTCGACCTTCTGCCCGATGCTCTTGACGATGGGGTCGTAGCCCTCGCACTCGCGGAACGCCGCGTACTCGAAGCCGACCTTCGGCCCCTTGGCCGCGGAGCAGAACGGCAGGCGCGTGTGCTGGATCTCCTTGAGGTCCGAGTACTCGGTGGGCACCGTGAGGAACATGCAGTTCTTGCAGACCTCGGGCGTGTCCTGCGACCTAGCGGCTCGGCGCGCGAACTGCGGCATGGCCGCGTCGCCGGAACCCGTCCCCTGATGGCCCCTGGCCGCTCCCTTCTCGCCGGGAGCCGTCAGGCCCTGACCGCCGAGGTCTTTGAGCGCCTGGCCCACATCCGCCGCCTGGTCGGCCATGCGGCCGGCGGCATCCGCCAGCTTACGGATTCCGCGGATGCGCGATGCCTCGGTGGTCCCGCCGACAGGCTCGGGGCGCGGCTGCGGGCGCTGGATGCCGGGGGCCGGGTTGCGCTCGACGTCGCCGACGAACTCCTGCGGCAGCGTCAACCCGAGCCACCTGTCGGCGAACTGCGCCGCATCCTCCAAGCTATTGAATCTGTAGCGCGAATGGCCATCGTCGCCCTGGCGGTAGACGCCGAGTGCCCACTCGTCTCCCAGCTTATGGAGACCGACCACGTACTCGTTGCGATTCCGGTCAAAGCCGCGGAACTTACGCATCTTGCTGACCGGGTCGAACGAGGGGTCCGGCTGCCAGGAGATGCCGAGGCTGCTGATGTCCAGGAGCACGGCGGTTCTCTCTAGTCCTACGGCATATCCGGCGGTCGCCGGCAGCGCGGACCGCCCCCGCCCCTTCTCCGGCATCAGGGTCGCGGGCTCCGGCGCGCCGGTGTCCTCAGGCCCCTTGCCCTCGGGCATGGCCTCCGGGATCGGGCCCACCTCCTCCATGCTGACGTCGGCAGGGGCCGGCACGCCCTCGGCGTCATAGCGGCCGCGCGACTTCTCCGACATGGCCTTGATCTGGTCGGCGATGATGTTGACCTCCGAGTAGTCGATGTTGGCGTAGTTGGCCCGACCCTCCTGGAGGTTGCGCTGCTCGCGGTTGATGATGTCGTTCCACATCTGCTTCCAGCGGTCCATCAGCGCCTGGTACTCCTTCATCTCCACCGGCTCCATGAACTTCGTCATGTCGAAGTCCGCCGGCGACTTGGTCGGGGCGTCGGGCTGCGGCTGCGCCGGCGGCGTCATCCCCTGCGGGGCGTCCTCGGCCAGGACCCGGCGCCGGAGGTCGTGCGACATCTGCCGGATGAGCATGCTGACCTCGGGCTTGCCGGCCAGCGCCTCGCCGGCCGTCCGGTACAGGACGATGCCCTCGGCCGCGAGCTGCTTGGCCGCGTCCTCGAACGACAGGTCCTTGGTCGAGCCGTACTGCTTGAGGATCTGGACCAGATCGCGGAAGTTGACCAGGCGCATATCCTGCTGCTTGAGGCAGCGGATGGCCTCCTGCATCTTGCCGTTGGCCGCGATGCGGACCGATGCCTGCTTCCTGCCCCAGCAGTCGGGGCACGCGATTTGGTCTGGATGTTTCCCGGGGCAGTCGGGGTTCGGAGCGTTGGCCCTGTGGCCAGCAGGGCACTCGCCTGGCCCGGAGGCTGCGGCCTTGGCCAGGGTGCTGGCCGCCGGAACTTGGTCGCCGCCGTGCTGCTCGCCGACGTACGGCGCGTTGGCCTCGGCACCCGAAGGGTAGTTGGACATGGCGTGCCCCGGCCGGCGCTTGGGGTCCATGTTCAGCAGCAGGGCCTGGAGCTCCTCTGGCGACGTCGGCGGCATCATCGTCGGCTGGGCCTCGGCGTCCATCGCCTCCTTGGCGATCGACCTGACTAGGCCCTCGCCCACGCGGCGGGGCTTGGGCGCTGCGGCCGCCGTGCGGATGATCTCCCTGGCCGACCCCCTGCGGTCGATGCCGATGCCGCCGCGGCTGGCGACCGAGCCCGGGATGCCGTCGGGCGCGTGCATCTCGGGGCCGACGAACGTGGTCTCGGGAGCGACGTGCGTGTTCTGCATCACGTCGAACTGCTTTCCGCGGAGCAGCTCGCTTAGGCCGCCCTGGTCGAAGGCGTAGCGGTTGTTGATGCCGTCCTGGAAGTAGCGGGGCGGCAGCAGGTCGCCCATGACCACGTCCACGCTGCTGTAGATGGTGCGCGGGTCGCCGTGCGGGCTCTGGAACGGGATCTGGAAGTCCAGCCTCCCGGTCTGCGGCTCGCCCGTGCGGTCGTCCCATCGGCTGATGTCCGCGCGCATGAACATGACCTGGGCGCCCGCCAGGTTCAGCGAGCTGGCCTTCTCCGCGACCATGTCCTTGGCGCGGGCAGCGGCCTGCTCGATCGACCGGCTGCGGGTCTCGGCGATGCGGCCGAGGTTGCGGACCGACCCCTGGACCCCGCCGCGGTCCACCAGCGGTATCTGCGGGGCCATGGTCGGGCCGGAGGCCGGCTTGGCCGAGGCCATCCGCAGGTTGTCGGGCCCCGAGGACTGACCGAGGGCCGCCAGGCCGTCCATAGCCGATGCCAGCCAGCCGCCGGCGGCGTCCTTCGCCTTCTTGATCGCGTCGGAGAGCCGGCCGTCCGCCTCGCGGTGCGCCGCGCCTTCCTTCTGCCTGATGTCCTTGGGGCTCATAGTTATTGTTCTCCTTCCATGGGCTCGTGCCTCGTCTCGGTCTCGGGCACGCCGCCGCCCATCGCCTTCTTGAGCGTCTCTATGACCTGCTCCGGCACGTTGGCGTCAGAGCCTGACGCCGCAGATTGCGCTGACTGGATGCTCCTGACGGACAGGTAGTCCCCGTCGTCCATCTCCTTCACGTCCAGGCCGTGGCCCTCGCCGTCCGTGTCCACGACCTCCTCCGCCGCCTTGGACGACCACCGGCTGAGGTCGCCGGCGTACGTCATGAACTCGCCCTCGTAGATGTCGCGGGCCGCTCTCTCATAGTCGTCGATGCTGTCGTAATCCTTGCCAGTGGTCTCTGAGCGCCAGATAGTCCGCTTCTCCAGCGCCGCGAACAGTTCCTTCTGTCGCTTGGCGGCCGCGCGCCCGGTCAGGCCCTCGTGCTCGACCATCCCGATCAGCGCCTGCTTGACCTCGTCCTCGTCGTCGAACGACTCGTCGAGGTCTGGCGAGTAGAACGTGCCCATCTCCTCGATCTGGAGCATCTCCTCTGAGTCGTGCTTCACGAGGTCGTCTAGGATATCGTTCCTGACGTCGGACATGAACCCGCGGTCCATCATCGAGCGGATCTCGTCCGGGTTGTCGTCGAAGAACGACTCCCAGTACTCCAGGCTCTTGGCCCGGAGGTCTGACGCCGAGATGAGGTCGCCGCTGACCACCGTCATGTCGCCGGTGTCCAGGAACCATAGCTCGTCAGCTTCCTCTCCCAGGAACAGGTGACCGTGCATGCTCCGGTCTTCGGCCACGCGGACCATGGCCGCGACCTTCTGCCTGCGGCGCTTGCCCAGGCCCAGTAGCTCCGGCATCCTGGGCTCCCACTTCTTTACGAACTGGCGGACGTTGGTCCAAACCTGGTTGTCGAAGATGTTGTCGAAGCCACCGTAGCGGCTCCATAGGTGGTCGTGGTGCTTCTCCACGACCTTGTCGGCGATGGCCTGCGCGAGGTCAGGCAGATCGTCGCCCATCTCCAGCTCGTCGCCTCCAGGCACCGTGATCTCGCGGCTCTTGGTCGGCTTCTGGTACGCCTCGCCGCCCTCGCCCTCCATCCGCACGTCTTCCAGGTGCTCGGCGTCGGTGGGGTTGCCGCCGTAGCTCTTGTCCCGGGTGCTGGTCGGTACGCGCTCCGTCAGCGACATGAAAATCTGAGCGACGCGCGACCTGCGCTGGCCCAGGTCGATGGTCACGCCCTTCTCGTCGGTCACCGTGTCCTTGGCCAGGACTTCTTTGATCGCCGCGTCCTCGCTGATGCCGTAGTTGTCCGCCAGCATCTCCCAAAATTTGGAGTACGGGCTCCAGTCGGGCTCGTCGAAGTCGTCGTTGGCCAGGTCCTTCTTGTCGGGGGTGATCGTCGTCCAGAAGGCGTCGTTGAACGCCTGCTCGTACTCCTGGCCGAACTCGTCATCCCGCGACCCCAGCATCTCGATGATCTTCTCCATCTGCTCGTCGTCCTGCGGGTCCGGCGCCAGATCCTTGGCCACGTCCTGAGCCGAGTGCTTCTGGTTCTCCCACAGGAACTCGAAGTTGTGCTCGTAGAGCTTATCGAGGGCCTCATCAGAGAAGTACTCGTCCCACTTGCTGGCGTCTTCCCACGCCACCGAGTAGCCGACGAGCCACCCTCCGGGACCCTTGATCGAGGTCCCGGCCGCTCTCCTGAGCATGCGGGTGGCCGCGGCTGCCGGCTGGTGGGCGGACGCCTGTAGGATCACGCCTTCTCCTGCCCCTGCTGCGCGGCCTTGGACCGGCGGACGACGTCGCCGGCCTGGTCCACCTGCTTGACCAGGAACTGCGACCCGTCCTCGCCGGCCTCCAGGTACCAGATGCTGCCGAGGCCGCCGTCCAGGTCCTCGACCCGGTAGATGCCCCAGCCGCAGGGCTTGGCCCGCTTCATCATGCCGCTGGCCTCCGCCTCCTTGAGCGCGACGCGGTTGTTGCCCTCGGCCGTCGGCCGGATGGTGGTCGGCACGGTCTCCGGCCCCTTGAAGTCCGGCGGCTTGCCGAAGATCGCCGAGGCCACGGTGCTGCGCCCGTCCGACTTGAGCGCGGCCACCACGCTCCGGATGACGTCGTCGCCGGCCTGCCGGCGGTCCTTGTACGTGTCGAAGATCCTCATGCCTTCCTCCTCACGACGTCCCAGGCCGTAGCCTGGCGCTCAGGCTGCTCGCCTTCCATCGGGCCGCGCGGTTGCTCGAAGCGGCCTGTCTGGCCCTGCTGGAAGGCGTCCATGTCGGAGTCCTCCCAGCCGAATATCAAGCACAGTGAACCCTCGTCCCACATCGCGTAAATCTGGCCGGGAAGACCCAGCATGTCC
>Ga0209342_10004511_pt1 | contig 14476 bp, 9 predicted proteins | sample RifCSP16_2_FD_184023 | JGI IMG/M metagenome (GOLD analysis project Ga0209342, IMG submission 184023) | Soil microbial communities from Rifle, Colorado - Rifle CSP2_sed 16_2 (SPAdes) (version 2) | ecosystem: Environmental > Terrestrial > Deep subsurface > Rock core/Sediment | place: Rifle... | reverse complement strand
GGGGACGTTCGAATTTCGCGTAGAGGTCAAATTGGAGAGGATAAAACTCAAAGTCTCCGTTGACCCGGGGGCCGACGTGCACGACTTTGAAGGGGTAGTTTATGCCTCTATCATCGGTGTAGTTCGTTGTCCCAATCCAGAGGCCTTTGGCAGCCTGCATATCCTGGTATTGGTACTGAGCCGGCCATCGGAGACCGTATTGTTGTGAAAGGACGTTCCCCTCTTCAATCTCCCAACCCTTCTCTGAATACCAGTTATGCATCGACCCGATTTGAATCCATTTCGTCAGGCCTTGCGCAAACAGGGGTTCGGGCGAGGCAAGGAGAACCGTCAAGAATGAGAGCAAGATGAAAACGCCGTAACGACGGGAAGTAATCATTGTTTCCTCTTGAAGAACGAATAGAACGATCAGCGCATCACAGATCGAAAGAAAATCTTATCCCGAAATAGATGTCCCGCGGGCTCAGGAATGTGAACCAGGGCTGATTGGGCATATCGATGTACGCTTTGTCCTCGAGCGCTTTGTTCACTTCGCCCTGATCGGCAGCTATCCATTGACTGCCGTTCCATTGAAGGTATTGCTTCGTTCCGCCATCATAATAAATAGGAACGGTACTCGGGCTGGCGAGCGAATTGACGTCGTTGGTGTAGACCATTGGCTGAAAAGGAACTCCCGTTGACCTGTAATCACCGGGTTGATCGTCTCCGGGAATATTGCCGTAGTACTGATTGAATACTTCCGGCAAGTGCAGCGACTTCATGTAGTTCTCATAATCCTGTGCATCGACAAATCCGAGCGCTGTTGACCCCGAGGTCGCCATTTGCTTCAAGTTGAACAGGTTGTTGATATCCATGAACAGCTGAATATCGAGCGGGCCGACATCAAAGGACTTGCTCAAGCGCATGTCGCAAGAGAAGTTGTCCTTCCACCGAATGTTGTTCTGCACGCCGGGGATCGAACCTCCGCCCACCCACGTAAAATGGAATCCCTTCGACCATGCTGCAAGGAAGTTGACCCTGAAATCGCCAAAAGGATGGATCCCGGCAACTTCTGGACCAAAGTCCACCGGAGTGAAGAAATCCACATTTGCCCGTGCGTATGGTCGGGGTATGGGTCTGGACTGCTGGGGATTCGTCCGCAGATCGCTCTTCTGGTCGACCGGATTCTCGTAGTAGGTTGCCCTGCCAAAGTATCCGGATGTGCTGACCATGTAGGTGTAGTTCAGGAAGCCCTGGACCCAGTCCCCGCGGTTCTTGTTGACACTGAGTTCGAGGCCGCGGATATCTTCGTACAGGTTGTTGGTCGTGACGCTGTATGTCGAATAGTACCCGACGTAGCTCACCTGGCGGGATTGATCCGAGACATCCTTGTAGTATCCTGTCAACCGCAGGAGAAGCATATCGAGAAGATTGTGCTCGTACCCGAGTTCGTAAGCAACGGTCTTTTCAAGCGGGAGATTCGGATCTGCAAGCCGAATGACGCTTTGTGATGCTGTCTCTCTCCTGATCAGGAAGAGCTCTTCGGGCTGTGGCATGGACCTGAAGTGACCGTAGTTAAAAAAGAGCTTGGCGTTTTCGGTGATCGGGAAAGCAACGCCGACACGGGGACTGATCGCAGTAATGATATCCGTCGGTTCTTTCTGCAGAGATGTGTCGATTCCCAGGGAAGCATTCCCCCGGAAATACCGATAAAAGGGATCGTACACATACCAATCTCCGCCTGCATGCGACATTTCGAACCTCAAGCCGACATTTGCCACCATTCCTTCGAATTCGAGCTTGTCCTGAACGTACAGGGCAAGGCGCTTAGGATAGGTGTGCCATTTGGACGTTGAACGTCCCGAGGGCAGGACAAGGTCGACCGAGCCGTAATTCACATTGTTGTCCGTCAGGACAAATTCCAGCCCTGCCTTCATTTCATTGAACCGGTCCATCTGGCTGGAGTAGTCGGCTCTCAACGTGTAGGAGGCGACCTTGCTCGAATCACGGGCGTTGCTCATCCCGATCGCCATCCTCATCTTGTCAATTCCCGTCGTCGAGTAGTCGCCGGGGCTGGGAACGAAGCCAAAGGGGGCCTCGTCGAGGTAGTAGTTATCGCCAAACAGGTAGACGCGGGATGTATTCCTCACCGGTCCGGGATATGTGTGGTAGTCCGACGCGAAACGCTGCAAGCTTACTTCATAGAAACTTGACGCGCTCAGCACATGGGTAAACTTGGCTCCAAACATCATGCGATTCACATAGTTGCGGCCCCAATAGCTGTCCGTAAAGAGGCGGGTGTCGATGTAGCTTACGCGATCCATCGAAGCGCCAATCGATGTTGCACTGGTCCCAAAGCTGCCATAGACCCCGGTTTGGTTCCGGTCGACGGAGGCATTCCTTCCGACCAGACCTTCCAGCATCAGTTTCATCCCTTGGCCGACGTCCGAAGTGATCTTGAGAGACCCGCTGTGGTCCACCGCCCCGCTGCGCGCGAGGGGGATGGCAAACTGGTTGGATGTGTACCGCCCTGAAGCGTAGAATCGGAGATTCCCCAGTTCCTGACTGATACCCGGAACGGGGCCCCCAAATCCAAAGTCGATATCGTAGTCCGGCTTCACGATGTCGAACGACTTCCTGTGCTGCCATAGGAATACCTGCTGAGCGGCTTGAGGAGTCAGATCGTTTGTGGGGTCATCATCAGAGAGCAGCGTCTGAGAAACGGAATTCCACCCCTCAAATTCCTTGAACTGCTTCTGTGTCCATTCGTCCCATGCACCGTTCTTTGTTCCCGTCCATGAAACGGCATCGTCAAGGAACGGCCGGATCCAATATGAACCGGGATTGTTCGGGGCCATGCCGAAGTATTTTTTCGTCGGGAAACTGTACCGGACCAAAGCCCCGACATTATATTTCGAAAGTTCCCCTTCCTTTGTCACAATATTGATGACACCCGACCGAACGTTGCCGTATTCCGCGTTGAAACCTCCTGTTTGAATCTGAATGTCCTGAACAGAAAGGAGGCTCACCGCAGTGTAGGGGCTGTTGTCGCGTTCGTCACGGAGTGTCAGTCCGTTGACAATGAAGGCCGTCTGGTCCGAGCCGCCGCCGCGAACCGAAAGACCCTGAACACCCGCCTGCAACCCGATGACACTTGCCACCTGCGTCACGGGGAGGTTCGCCACTTCTTCAGCAGTAATATTTGCGCGGCTTGAGGAGACACCCCGCTCAACGATGGGCCTTTCAGCGACGATGACCACCTCCTCGATTTCAACACTCCTCTCCTGCATCTGCATCTGAAGGTCGGTCGTCTGATCAATGGCCACGCGAACCTCTGTCGCCGTGTAAGGGGCGTATCCTATCATTGAAGCCCGAACGCGATAAATACCCGGCGGGACGTTCAGGATGACAAAGAACCCCTCGAGGTTCGTTGCCGCACCCATCGTCGTCCCCTCGATAACGACGTTCACAGATATCAGGGGATCGCCGGTTCGGGCATCAGTGATTGTCCCGGAAATCTTTCCGGTTTGACCCGGCAACGCCGGGACAAGGAAAAGGAAGAGAAGGAAAAAGAAAGAAAGGCGTGACAACGTTTTCATACGCACTCCGTAACTTGATCGATCGATCAGAAGAACTGTCGGCGTATTGATTCGTCTTGGATCAAGACGTACTGCGAGGCACAACTACTCGTAGGACTGGTTCAAGAATATTGAAAAACTTCAAGGCTTTGTCAAGACGTTCGTGGTGCAGAGATACGATATTCCTTGAATCATCAACATTGTTTTCTTTTTGGACGAATTTGGAAGAAACTGCTGGAAGGTCTTGTGACCCCGAGTGTAACTTTACAGCACTCTTGACTCGACACCTGTCACCCTGGGTATAAGAGTCTGGACCGAATTTTCTCCAAAGAGAGCGCTCATTACGCGGCGATACGCTCCCTTCGCATGTGTGGGAATATAGGCCTGTATTGTGCCCGCAAACCCGCCCCCGTGAACACGATAGGCGCCTTCGCCATGGCGAAGGAGAAAGCGATCCGTTTGTGCCAGTGCCAGAGCCAAACCCTGGTTATGAGGATGACCGGCGGGAACAATGTTCTGCAGGTATTTCATCGAAGAATCGCCGGATTGCTGGACTAGATTGAGGAATTCCGAGAATCGTTTCTGTTTCAACGCTTTGAATTGTTTTTCGACCCTGTTGTTTTCCGCGAAGAAGTGCATACATCGAAGGGCCGCTCTGTCGCCACAGTTGGCCCGGATATCCGGAAGACGATCCAGGAACAGGTCAACATCGACGTCGCGACAATACTCTACTCCCAGAAAGCGCGCGACCGATCGCATCTCGTTCGGGATCGCGGCATAGTCCCCCGTAAGGTCTTCGTGAGTTGACCCTGTATTCACGACCACCAGGTCGAATCCGAATTTCTGCGGGTCAAAATCCACGCGTTTGATGTCGGGATTGGAAGGATCCCGAAAGTCAATTCGTAAAGTTCCCCCCACACTGCATGTGATTTGATCCATGAGGCCGCAGGGTTTTCCAAAGTGAACATTCTCAGCGGCTTGCCCTGAAAATGCCAGCTGAACCCGAGATATCCGCCCACTATTATAGAGCGTATTGAGAATTGAGCCGACGAGAACTTCGAAGCACGCGGACGAACTCAATCCCGAGCCAACGCCGACACGGCTTGTCACCCAGGCGTCAAATCCCCCCACGTTCCCTCCCTGTCGAATGAATTCGGCAACAGTCCCGCGGATGAGAGCAGCTGACGTACCGCGTTCTTCGGGGTGTATCCCCCAATCTCCTGTTTCAACGATGAACGGATCATGAAAACCTTCGGAGAAGATTCGGATGGTACCGTCGGATCTCGGCGCGACCGCGGCAAGCATATCGAGATCGATGCTCGCGGCCAAGACCTTCCCGCGGTTATGGTCCGTATGATTCCCGCCGAGCTCCGTTCTTCCGGGAGAACTGAAAGCATGAGTCGGCTTCCGTCCCGTCATCCGCCGAAAATCTCCTGAACAGCCGGCAAGGCGCTTTTTATCCCACAGATTCTCTCCTTTTGCGGCCGTCGCCCGTCTTCTCTTGTTCTTCATTGGTTTTCGCAAATCGGAAGCTGGAGGGTTGCCGTGGTTCCCTTGCCGGGAGCGCTCTTAATAGAGAGCCCCCCGCCATAGAGGTGGGCAAGCTGTCTCGCCATGGAAAGTCCAAGACCCAATCCTTGCTGCTCGTGGCGGCTGCGGTCGAATTGCATGAATCCAGCCACGGATCTCACCTGATGGAAATCCATGCCTCGCCCCTGATCACAGACCTGGATTTCGCATTGTGAGGTTTCGCGGTGGACGGTGCATGATACTTTGACCAGAGTCTTCGGCTGCGAAAACTTGAAGGCGTTGTCGATAAGTTCGTCCAGTATCTTTCTCAAATGATCGGCAGAAATCCTGATGCAGACCTGTTCGGGAAAAGCAATTTCAAGGTCTCCCCCGCGTTGAAAAGCCTCGGCCCGTTCGCGTGCAAGCAATCGCACAAAGGAATCGGCCCGTGCGACCTTCTCCCTTTTGAGCGATTTTCTGGCGGTCCCATCGAGACCAAGGAACATCACTTCGGCATTTGTCCAGAACTTTTCGAGCGTTTTCTGAAGCCGGTTTGCCGAGCTGATGATATGGTCCGCTATTTCCGAGAGCTCTTCGGGGGTCGAGGAGCGTGCCTGTTCCTTGAGAACTTGAGCGAATCCCAGGATGCCTGTGAGGGGCGTTTTGAGCTCGTGCGGAACGGATGTGCTGATGTTGAAGCGAAGTTTCTCCAGCCTCTTCTCGGCATGCGCAATTTCGTGCTCGTGCCGAAGAAGGCGGGTCTTTACCGCCTTCAGGAGGTCGTCAGTGGCAAAAGGCTTTGTCAGAAAATCATCTGCCCCGAGTTCCATTCCTCTGCGCATATCTGTCGGCTTGCCTTTCCCGGAAAGAAAAACGAAAGGGACGATCGCGGTGACAGGGTTCTCCCGGAACATGTTGAGTACCTCAAATCCGTCGAGACCCGGCATCTCGATATCGCACAGCACAAGGTCGGGGATCCGTGTCTCGGCAGCCCGCAAGCCTTCTTCCCCGCTGGAAGATTCGAGAACAGAGTACCCTTCGGACACCAGGACTTCCCTGAGGGCATCGCGCATCAGGTTTTCGTCATCGATGATAAGGATCGTCTTTTCACTGTGAGGCATGGTATTTCCGGGTCCGATATGAAAATCTAAACAAAGCTCCCACACTTTTCAAGCTCTGCATTCCGGGAGAATTCGCCGTAACTCCTGCCGCCCGCTGCGTAGAAACTTGTTGAGGCTTGTCCCGAATGACGGAAAGTCTTGCGGCCGCTGATTCCTCCCGGGAGACGGAAAGCAAAAGAGCCTGTCCAAAGATGGCAGGCTCTTTTTGTTACCGATGGCCGGATCGTTTATCTTCCCTTCTTCAAAAGTTTTTCCACTTTTTGCATCAGGGCCTGAATTGAAAATCCCTTGTCGATATAATCGTCGGCCAGGGAGGTGTCCCACGCGCCGATCGATTGCGCCGCACTGGTCATCATCAGAACAGGGATAACGGCGGTTTCTTCCTCTCCTTTCAGGGTCTCCACCATCACAAATCCGTTCATGTTATCCATATACACATCGCTGATAATAAGATGCGGTTTGTGCAAACGCGCAAGTTCAAGGCCCATCAGTCCGTCAGAGGCCTCGAATGTCTCATAGCCCTTCGCCTTCAGCGCGGCTATGATGACTTTTCTCTGCGCATCTTCGTCGTCAACAACCAGAATGGATTTCATAGGAATGTCGGTCGGGAGGTAATTCAAAGTACAGAAGTTGTTGCAGAAAAACAACCATACTTCGGGAGCATTTGTCCCCATCCTCACTTCATGTTCTGGATGATCGAGGAATTCGTCTCTGAAGCCTTTTTCTGAATACGAGAGATCGCATTGATGATCTGTGACTTGCGATCATCGTAGGCCTGCAATCTCAACTGATTCATCTCTCCAAGTTCACCCATGGTGTCTTTCATGTGCTCAAGATCCCTTATGAGGGCTCTCAAATCACCCACATCCAGCGGTTCACGGACCGAAAGGGTGATCCATGTCTCCGATTGCCGGAGAGAGGATGCAAGTTCGTTGAGAAGGGGTTCGTAGGATCCGCATGCACAAGGATCTGAGTCGTCCTTGCCGGAATTGTTTGAAAGATCCCCGTTGACGGTCCCGATCAGTCCATCGATCCCGGCCTTTGCCTTCCCTATCGCCTCTGTCCGCTTCTGATTGTTCACAAAACCCTTGTCCAGGATCCTCACGGCATCCATCATGACGAAAAAAGTCAAGACTTCTGTACCGTACCCATCGGGGTCCTCACCGGTGACATGCCCGGCGGCCTGCTGACGGACAATTTCCTCGTTGGACCTCCCGCTTGCGAGATCTCCCGCCTCTGCATGAATCCAATCAACCATGCCGGTCGGAAGATACCGCATGAGGGAAACCTCGACGGAGCGCGCTTGTGAGAGGATTTCCGCATTGGAGGCACCGCATGACGCCAGAATTGCCGTGCCGGCGATAAGAAGAAGAGCAAGCAAGGTTGAAGTTAGTCTCATAGTTGACCGATTGTTGTATGCTGACCGTGTAACGATCAACCGAAGGGCTGGTCGATCGAGGGGCTTTGTTTGGTGAACATCGTGGCCCCGTTTTCCGTAACATAGAGACAGTCTTCAAGGCGGATCCCGAATTCGCCGTAGATACAAATGGTCGGTTCGTCGCTAAAGCACATTCCGGGACGCATGAGAGTCTTGTTCCCCTTCACGAAGTTTGTCCACTCATGCCCGTCCATCCCGATGCCGTGACCGGTGCGGTGGGGCAGCCCCGGCAGCTTGTAGCCCGGGCCGAAGCCTGCATCCGTAATGACTTTTCGCGCCGCTGCGTCGACATTCTCGCATGGCACTCCGGGTTTGGCGACGGCAAATGCTGCGTCCTGGGCCTTTCGCTCAAGGTTCCAAATCTCCGTCTGTCGTGGTGTCGGCTTTCCGAGGACGAATGTACGAGTGATGTCCGATGAGTATCCCTCCACCGAGCATCCGCCGTCGACAAGCACCGTGTCTCCCTCTTTGACTTTCTGCGGAACTCTGCTCCCATGAGGAAAGGCCGTATATTCACCAAAGATCACCATCGCTCCTCCCTGCGCTCCCAGCTTTCTGAATGCGGCACTGATCAATCCGCCGAATTCACCCTGAGTCATCCCATCCTTCAAACTCCCGAACGAAGCTTTATAAGCTTCGATTGTGATGTCGTTCGCCTTTTGCATGAGAGCCAGTTCTGCCGGCGACTTGATCATCCTGCATCCGGCTGTTACGGGAACGGCGTCAACAAACTCCAATCCCGACGTATCCTTGCGGAGGCCTTCAGCAATGAAGAACCGGAGTCTCTCCTCCAGGCCGATCCTCCCGAAACGAACGCCGCGATCCTTGAAGATTGAGCCGAGGAGCTTGTAAGGGCTTTCATCCTCTTCCCACGTGCGGACGTCTGTCCCAGATCTGATCAATTCCCTCGCTCTCTCTTCCTCAAATGCCGGGCAAATCCAGGCGAGCTCACCGCGGGCGGGAATGACCAAAGCAAAGGGCCGTTCGCTGTTGCCCCACCTCACATCGGCAAAATACCTCATCGAGGTGCCTCCCTCCATGACCACAGCATCGATCTTATTCTCCGTCATCAGCTGCCGGGCTTTTTCGACGCGGGCTTTGCGCTCGTCATCCGAAATGGGAACCACTTCGCCCGTCATGGTAACAAGCGACCGGATCGATTCAGGGAGTTCCGCCGGTTCAGCGAATGCCGGCGGGGGAATCAACGATACTCCCGCAACACCTGCGGAAGCGAGAAGAAAGTCTCTGCGGTTGTACATGGTTATCCTGTTGGTTGGTCAGGTGGAAAGGCAATCCCCTGAATATACAGAAGAAGGATTGAAAAGCGAAAGAGAAACCACGCCTGCCCGCCTCTGAGATTCTCATCCGGCAGGCGGGGAGGGCACCCCGTAGAACAAACGGGGCAAGCAGAGAAGGCACACCCGCCCGACAGAACGCAACCGACCTTCTGGCAGTCGTTCGGGCCGGAAGTGCACGGAGTTATTATCGCAACATTCTTGAAACTATTAAGTCATTTCCAGATATTGGTTTTTCGCAAATGTTTCCGCATCCACTCATCCGTAGGAGATCTCAATGAAATCCCTCGTTGCCGTTCTTGCTCTCACATTCCCGCTGATCTTCTCCACCGCGGCGCCGGCACAACCGCAGGATTGGGAATCACGGTTCCGGTCAATCCCAAACCAGGAAAACCTGCGCGAATATATGAAGCGACTTTCAGCCAGACCTCATCACTTGGGTTCGCCTTACGACAAGGAGAATGCCGAGTGGATCCTTGCGAAATTCAAAGAATTTGGATTCGACGCGAAGATTGAGGCCTTTGATGTCCTTTTTCCCACGCCGAAGGAGCGGGCAGTGGAATTGCTCGAGCCAGTGCGTTTTTCCGCGACACTGCGCGAGCCCGCGGAGAACATCGATCCAACCTCAGGACAAATGGATGAACAGCTTCCAACATACAACGCCTATTCCATAGACGGCGACGTAACGGGACCTCTCGTGTACGTCAACTACGGAATTCCGGAGGACTACGAAAGGCTCGAGCGTTTGGGAATCTCCGTCAAGGGAGCGATCGTCATTGCGAGGTATGGTGCGTCATGGCGCGGGATCAAGCCGAAGCTGGCAGGTGAGAAGGGTGCCATCGGCTGCATCATTTACTCCGATCCCCGCGAGGACGGTTACTTCCAGGGAGACGTTTTTCCGGAAGGTGCTTACCGGAACAAGGATGGGGTTCAGAGGGGGAGCGTGATGGACATGCCCTTGTATCCTGGAGATCCGCTGACTCCCGGAATCGGCGCCACCGAAAAGGCCAAGCGGCTTGCCCTGAAAGACGTCAAGACCTTCACGAAGATTCCCGTGCTGCCGATCTCTTACAGCGACGCACAGCCGTTGCTGGCGGCCCTCAAAGGCCCTGTGGCTCCGGAAGCCTGGAGAGGATCACTTCCGATCACGTACCACATCGGGCCGGGACCTGCCAAAGTGCGGCTCAACGTGAAATCAAACTGGGACATCAAAAAGATCTACAATGTGATTGCGACCATTCGCGGCAGGCAGTATCCGGACGAATGGATCATACGCGGCAACCATCATGATGCGTGGGTCAACGGCGCACAGGACCCGGTTTCGGGAATGGGCGCTGTGCTCGAAGAAGCCAGAGCCTTTGGAGCGCTGATGAAGGAGGGATGGAGGCCGAAGAGAACGATTGTCTATTGTGCGTGGGATGCTGAAGAGCAGGGCCTGCTCGGGTCGACGGAATGGGCCGAAGCTCATGCGGACGAATTGAAACAGAAGGCGGTTCTCTATATTAATACAGATTCCAACGGGCGCGGCTATCTTGGCGCCTCGGGCTCTCATTCATTGGAGAAGTACATGAACGGCGTTGCGCAGGACATCGTCGATCCCGAGAAAAACATCTCCGTGTGGAAAAGAAGCCAGCTGGCCCGCATTGCGAATGCACGCTCACCGGAAGACAGAAGGGAAATCCGCTCGAAGGCGGACCTGAGAATCGGCGCACTTGGTTCAGGATCAGATTACACTGTCTTCATTGACCATCTTGGCGTTGCGTCCCTCAACCTGGGATACGGCGGAGAGGACGGGGGCGGGATCTACCATTCCATCTACGACGATTTCTATTGGTATACGAACTTTTCGGACACCGATTTCTCCTACGGCCGGGCATTGGCGCAAACGGGCGGAACGGCGGTTCTTCGAATAGCCGACGCCGGGCTTCTTCCTTTCGAGTTCACAAATTTTGCAGAGACGGTCAAGCGGTATCTCGATGAGCTCAAGAAGCTCCTGAAGTCAAAGCAGGACGAAATCGCCGAACGGAACCGACAGCTCGAAGAAGGAGTGTTCAGCGCGATGGCTGATCCCAAGGAGGCCTTCGTTCCCCCGACCAGAGAGGAAGTTCCTCCCCACTTGAACTTTGCCCCGCTTGAAAACGCCCTTGAGAATCTTACCCGGGGAGCCGAACGGTACTCGAAAGCCGCGGCAGGCGTGAAGACAAGCGGAAAGGCTCCGAGTGCCTCAACTCTCTTATCGGTCAACAAGAAGCTTATCCAGAGCGAGCGGCTGTTGACGGATCAGAAGGGTCTTCCCGGCCGTGATTGGTTCAGGCATCTGATCTACGCTCCGGGATTCTACACGGGTTATGGGGTAAAGACGATTCCGGGAGTTCGCGAGGCCATTGAACAGAAGAAATGGATTGAGGCGGAATCTGAGATTGTTCGGGTTGCAGGAATACTGGAGCAGGAGGCGCGGCTGATTGAGTCAGCCGCAAAGGAGTTGGAATAGCAGACAGAATCTCCTCCTTTAAAGAAGGGGAGGCTGGATCAACAACTCTGCTTCTTTGAGTCCTTTCGTCACCAGGGGGATATCTCGTGCAGGAAGAGGGGATGAGTGGGATAAAAAGAATGGCACCGCTTCCGGCTTGACGGCTTTGCGCACGTCCCTTATTTTGATGCGCTTGGTGACAACCCAGAAGAATCGCGGTGCCAGGCTCACAGGGGAGTATCGTAAGAAGGAACCGTTTTCACAATTCTGAAGTTATAAAGAGTCCGAATTCTGAGACGAAGGGGCGGTTTGAAGGGACGAATGGAGCGTCTCGATTCATTGTTGAACCAGAGGAAAGAGGCTGAATGAAGAAGATTCTCCGCTGGATCCTGATCGTCCTCGGCGCTGTATTCCTCATCGTTCAATTTGTCCGTCCCGCCAAAAACCATTCCGACGAACCGCAGTCCCGGAGCATTTCCCTGACCTTCCCGATTCCCTCCGCTGTTGATTCCATCCTGAAACGCTCCTGCAGGGACTGTCACACGAACAACACCGACTATCCCTGGTACGCTGAGGTCCAGCCGGTCGGCTGGTGGTTGCAGGGACATATTAATGACGGCAAGAGCGAATTGAATTTTGACGAATTTGCATCCTACGGGCTGATGCGTCAGTTCACGAAGTTCCAACAGATTGCAGAGCAGATAGAAGAAGATGAAATGCCGCTTCCTTCCTACCTCATCATGCACGAGAACGCGCGACTCAGCCAGGATGAGAAAATGATTCTCATGGACTGGGCAACGGCCATGAGAGATTCGATGAAGAATTGGTACCCCGCCGACAGCCTGCAGCGGCCAAGAAGGCGATCCCCATAACGGCACGAAAAAACAAAGCCCGGACGCGTCCGGGCTTTTTCATTCTCATCAACTGACAAGTATCCTGACTCTTAGAGTCCCTCCTGAGCGAGAACATACGACAGGATCGCCATACAGGCCGCTCCGAGTTGTAACTCGCGTTCTTCAACATTGTCGATCGTGTCATCGTCGGCATGGTGGTAATTGAAATATCTCTGAACCTCGGGCAGCAGAGCTATTTGCGGGACGCCCTGCGGAATGAGCCAGGAGATATCGGCACCACCACCACCGGGCAGAATGCGGTCGGCCATGATATGCCGAAAGAGAGGAGCCCATCGGGCAATTTTTTCGAAACGGACGGAATCTGTGGCCGCAGTGAAACCCCGCGGCATAAAGCCGCCCATATCCGATTCGATCGCCGCTATATGCTTCTCCCCGGGCCTCAGTTTCGCGGCGTACGCCTGTCCGCCCCTGCCGCCGTTCTCTTCGTTCATGAACGCAACGACTCTGATCGTCCGCCTGGGCCGAAGGCCGAGTTCCTTCAGCATTCTCACTGCATCGATGCATTGAACCACACCGGCACCGTCGTCATGAGCTCCCTGCCCTTTGTCCCAGCTATCCAAATGTCCTCCTATCACAACAACTTCATTCGGAATTTCCGAGCCTTTCAGTTCTCCGACGACATTTGCCGACTCAACATCAGGGAGTGTTTTGGATGAAATCTTCAGGTACACCTTGAGCTTGGGATGTTGCTTCAGGAGATCGCTCAACTTGTTTGCGCCAATGGTGCTGATCGCCGCCGCGGGAATCTTTGGAACGGTGTCGTTGTAGCCCATTCCTCCTGTGTGCGGGAAATCGTCCAATCTTGGTGTCATGGATCGCACGAGCGCCATCACGCCTCCCGCCTTTGCGGCTTCGATTGCTCCTCCTCCCCGCTGATCGACGGCTCCACCATATCCTTCGAATGTATGGATCTTCGTCCTGTCGAATGGTCTGTTGAAAAAGACAATCTTGCCCCATGCCTTTTCGCCAAGCGCACGGAGCTCTTCCCATGAATGGACTTCAACGACTTCAGCGGAAATCCCTTTTGCGGGTGTGGCGATGCTCCCTCCCAAAGCCGTGATCTTCACCGGAATCTTCTTGCCGTCAGGGAGAATAACTGACCCCTCTTCAACCTCCCCGCGCACCCACCGGGGAACCATGACCGGCTCAAGACGGACGTTTTCCAATCCGAATTCCTCCATCTTTTTCTTCGTCCATTGGACTGCCTTTTCGGCCTGGGGAGAACCGCTGATCCGGTGGCCGATGTTCACAGACAGGTCGGTCAATGCCTCGTACGACTTCCCGGATCCCAGGGACATTTTGAAAAGCCTGAGGGCGAGCGAGTCATAAGGCAGGTTCTGCGACAAGGAGGATGGAACCAAAAGGACAACGAACACCATGAAAAGAGAGACATTGAGGAGTCGGGGCATTGAGAGGTCCTGGTCAAGGTTGAGATTAAGGTAGGAGGAATATACCTGGATGAAACATACGTGTCAACGAAAACGTCCAATTATGAGAGCCGATATTTCCGTAACTTCAGACGTGTTTGATGCGTAAGAGGAAAGGCTGCCGAAGAATCTGTTTCACGAACTGCAATTGGAGGAATTGATGAATCGTATTCGCCCGTTTGTCGTCTCCCTTTTTACTTTCATCGCGCTTCTTGCTTTTGGCAGCTGCAGGGGGCCTTTTCAGGCGGATCAGCTTTCCGATCCCCAAATCACCTTCGAGGTCGATGTGACGAACCCCCTCGATGACCTCTTTCATGTGTCGGTATCGACAAGGGGGCTCGCCTCCGAGAACAACATCTACAACTTTGCATCCACCGCACCCGGCACGTACAGCATCCTTGATTTCGGGCGGTTTGTGAAGTCGTTCAAAGCCTACGACAGAAACGGCGATACGATCGCGGTCGAGAGGATTTCCACCAATAAATGGAAGATTGCAGACCCTGAGCGCCTCTCTCTCCTGCAGTATGACATTGAAGATTCCTTTGACGCATCGGTCGCCGAAAACAGTGTCGCCCCGATGTGCGGCAGCGGCATCGACAGCAACTACGCGGCATTCAACACCTTTGGAGTGATGGGATACTTTCAGGGACTACAGTCCGCACCCGTGCGGATGAAGGTACACTCCAAACCCGGCTGGATGATCGGAACGGCGATGGATGTTGACGATGAGGGTTACTACGTCGCT
>Ga0209342_10004510_pt1 | contig 14477 bp, 16 predicted proteins | sample RifCSP16_2_FD_184023 | JGI IMG/M metagenome (GOLD analysis project Ga0209342, IMG submission 184023) | Soil microbial communities from Rifle, Colorado - Rifle CSP2_sed 16_2 (SPAdes) (version 2) | ecosystem: Environmental > Terrestrial > Deep subsurface > Rock core/Sediment | place: Rifle... | reverse complement strand
AAGCTTTCACCATTGGAGTCTATCCCTTTTGTTATGGCTCTTTTCAGGAGATCATCGTTATATGGTACCATTTTTTCATCCCCATGGGAATGGGGTGCATAAAGATTGGTCAAATCTGCTGGTATCTCAGTGCCCATCATCACAGGAACTCCTCCTTTGCTATTTGTTCCATGACAGTTTACGCAGCTTCCACCACGCATGGTAAGCCACATGGGCCCTCCCTCAAAACCAATCCGCCTGCCCGTGCTGTCAATACCTGTATAATAAACACGCTCCCCGTTAGAAGAGAATGAATCTTTGTTATATTCGCCGCCCATCATTCCTGACCCCATCATGCCGCCACCCATCATCCCAGAGCCCATCCTATTTCCTCCCATTCCCCCCATCCCTCCCACCATTGATCCGTAGCCTCGCTGGCTATAATAGCCATACTGGTCGGCATAGGAATTTGCTCCAATAGCTACTGCTATTGCTAAAATTATGATGAGAATTAAAGCAATCGTTTTTTCTTCCATATTCATACAATTGAATATACTAATATATGAATCTTACTGAAAAGAATTTTAAGATCACAGTTTTAGAAAGCACTCAAAGATGCCGGCATTGCGAATTGAAAGCAACATTCAAGAAAAAGGATTTCATCCTTGAAGACTGACCTGATTTTTAATAAATGAAAATGCTGGTAACTACGTTGCTTGAAGCCCAGGTATTCATTGCTCATGCAATATGCTACATAGTCAAGTTTATGCACGCTTCCTTGTTCGTTCATGAAGCAAAAAGCCGCAAGCAAAGAACAGGCAAGTATATATTAGGAGACCTGCAGCATCCCATGCAAGACCGTAGTAATTACCTCCACCTATCGCATATCTGAGTATGTCAACAGGATATGTTAGCGGCGAAAGGACAGTCACAAACGAATAGTCTCCCATAGCTTTAATCGGGATAAAAATCCCGCTGACAAACAATAATGGGAGCCTGATGAAATTCAACACCATCATCACATCACCAGGATTTTCAGTCGGCATGGCTGCAAACATGATTCCCATTGCAGAAAAGCAAAATGATGTTAGCCCAATGCCGAGTATTAAGGCAATGGGATTGGTAATCTCGATGCCATACCATACGATTCCAATCACAAGCGGAACAGATGCAATGATCCCGCCAAAAACAAATCCCCCCAGGGTCTCTCCCAAAAGAATAGAGAAAGGGGATAATGGGGCAGTGATCAATCTGTCATATGTCTTGCTCTTTCTCTCAGAAGGCACTGCCATTGGTCCTGTTGAAGAAGCGCTAAAGAAGATTGTTATTGCCATGAGCCCTGGTATCAGTTCCATCGAAGACAAATCTCTTCCTACAGCAAAGGATATAAAAAGGAATACCGGGAATAAGATGCCGAACATTATGACCCCCGGGGTCAGGTAATAGAGACGAAAATCCTTCTTTGCAATAGCCCATGCACGCATTAGTTCTCGGAAAAGTCTATACGGGGATTCTGACTTCATCTCTTATTCGCCTCGAAACTCTGTTTGCCTGACTCTACCAGTCTCAAGAAAACATCTTCTAAACATGGTCCAAGCGTGTTCATGGTCAGAAGCTTTAGATTGTTTGTACGTGCATACTCAAACACCGAGGACAGGACTGCCGAAGGGTCATCGGTGTACAGCCTGCATTTATCACCTTCTCTGCTCACGTGACTAACCCTGGGGATCCGGACAAGAGCATCATAGAGCGAGATAGGATTGGAATCAAAAGCAACAACAACAGATTGAGTGACCTGTATTATTCTTTTAAGTCTCTCTGGAGAATCTATTGCCACAATCTTTCCAGATACTATAATGGCAACCCTGTCACACATTATGTTGGCTTCTTCGATGTTGTGAGTGGTCAGGAATATCGCAGTTCCGTTTTCATTGAGCTCACGGAGTGTTTCTCTCAATATTGCTGCACTCTGAACGTCCAATCCAGACGTGGGTTCATCGAGAAATAGAATATCAGGCTCGTTTATGAGTGCCATGGCAATTGTCAGCTTGCGTTTCATCCCTTTTGAGAATCCGTTTGCCTTCTTTTTCTTGAAGTTACTGAGACCAAATTTATCCAGCAGCGCTTCCGCCTTAAGAGTTCTCCGAGTTCTTGAGATGCCGTAAAGTTCTCCGGCAAACATAAGATTGTTCCATGCAGAAAAGTCATCATATACGTTGGACACCTCAGGGACAATCCCGAAGCATTCTTTAGCACGAAAAGGTTCTTTCTGTATATCATGACCCATTATCCTTGCAGTTCCTTCGGAAGGTTCGGTCAGACCGGTGAGCATCCTTATGGTTGTAGTCTTTCCCGCCCCGTTGGGACCGAGGAAGCCAAATATCTCGCCCTTCTTCACCTCGAAACTTATGTGGTTTACAGCAGTTAAATCACCGAATCGTTTCGTCAGGTTCTTGACTTCAATGGCGTTCATGTTGATTTTGGTTATAAACCTAATGCGGTTGCTGTATGCCAACCAGGCTCATGCGCGTGCGCGGCGCTATTCCCCGAACTCCATCTTTTGGAACGAATATCATGTGATTGGGCTTGACATCATACCTTTCAGCACCGGCAGTTATGGTTCCCTCCCCATCGATTACATGGAATACTACCGCGTATGGTTCTGGGTGGGGTTGAATCTCCTGTCCTGCTTCTAGACATACCAGGACGACATTGAACCAATCGGTCCGGAGAATTTCCTTTACAACCCGCGTCGCTCTGCTGTACTCAAAAAGATCTTGCAGATTTATGTGTTCCATTTTTTTCCTCCTTATTATATTCTAACAAATCTATCACTATTTCCCTAATTTTCAATTTCCGCACCTTTTCAGGTGCGCCGCCCTTCGCTTCCCTATAGGATGCTGCCTCGATAATCCCGGCTCGCTTCCTTCAATATTTGAGTATTATGCAGTAGTATTATAGTAAAATATTATAAAACTTTCATTGAGAATTATATTGATGTACCTAGCTTTGGATTACCCGGGGCATCGATGCTAAAGATTTTTTTATTACCCACAATAACAACAAATCCGCCTCCATCATATCCTTTTACAGGCTCTTCCTGCATTTCAGGAAAAGCGAGAGGTTGCAGAAGGGTTTGATATGATTCTAAATATCTTATTCCTACCTTATCAAACATTCCAATAATTTCGTTACCTGAATAAAAGGTTGCAATTTTGTAAAACTCACTTTTCTCCTTTTTGGCTTCATAGAACCTTCCTAACTGGCTATCTTTATTGATTTCCCCAACAATCAGTCTGCCACCTCTTTTCAAAACCCTGCGAGCCTCACTCAGGACATTTACCGGATTTTCCACAAAACAAAGAGTAACCACTATGAGAACAAAATCAAAGATATTATCTTTAAATGGCAGATTTTCACCAACCCCCTGGATTACTTGAATACCACGCTCTTTTGCAAGCTTTAGCATGTTTCTTGAGGGATCAATGCCTATTTTTGCTCCAAGAGGTTGAGCGAATCTCCCGCTTCCAACACCGATCTCCAGACCCAAACCCTCAGGAATGACTTTTTTCAGGGCTTTAAGTTCTGAGGAATAAATACTTTTATGTCTCTCAAACCAATCTTCATAATCTTCCCAATTTCTATCAAATACCTTAGCACTATTTTTAGTCATTCTATTCTTCAAATAAACAGTGTCATTTCAACACCGATAGCCGCATCGCATTCACTATTACGAGCAGAGAAAGACCCATATCCCCAAACGCAACAGCCATCCAGAGCGTCACGATACCAGGAAAAGCAAGAACGGCAAAGCTTCCTTTTATTGCGATTGAAGTAAAGATATTCTCCTTAACTATCCCAAGTGTTTTTTTGCTGAGCTTCAATAAATAAGGCAGTTTGGATATATCATCATGCATTAACGCTATATCAGCAGTCTCAAGTGCAACATCGCTGCCGATTACCCCCATTGCTATACCAACACTCGCTCTTGCCAGCGCAGGGGCATCATTTACTCCATCTCCTACCATAATTACCTTACCGTATTTCTGGTTCAGTTCCTCGATCATCATGACCTTATCTTCAGGAAGAAGACCTGCATGGTATTCTTCAATCCCAAGCTTATTTGATATCGCCTTTGCAATTCTTTCATTGTCTCCGGTCAGCATCACCACACGCATGCCTTTTTTCTTTAGCAAACGTATTGTTCCAGGTGCAGCATCCCTGACTTTATCCATTATTGCAATAATTCCCATGCATTCTTGATTCCCTACAAGTATTGCTGTCTTCCCTTCTTCTTCAAGCTCCTTGACTTTTGCCTGCGGGAAAGGGATTGATAGCTCTGAAAACATGGCAGGACTGCCGATATAATACATTTTTCCATCAATGTTTCCTTTTACACCCTTACCTGGAATTGCATTAAATTCGCTGGCAGATTTTAGACTCATGCCCCAGGATCCAGCTTTTGCCACAACTGCCCTGGCAAGAGGATGCCCGGATAACGACTCTATGGATGCGGCTATCTCCAATATTTCATTAGCTGAATAATTATTAACCTCCAGTACGTCTGTTACCACAGGTCTTCCTTCAGTCAGGGTGCCTGTCTTATCAAAAACAAAAACCTTTGCCTTCGCCATCTCTTCGATGTAATTTCCGCCCTTTATTAAGACCCCGTTCTTTGCAGCGCCTGTTATTCCTGATATCATGGATACGGGCGTGGATATTGCAAGGGCGCAGGGGCAGGAAATGACAAGAAGGACAAGGGCTTTGTAAAGCCATACATCAAAGGGCTGACCGAAAACAAGGCTTGGAACAGTCGCCACGCCCACTGCCAGGAAGATCACCACAGGGGTATAATAGCGGGCAAATTTATCAACGAACTTCTCAGTCGGGGATTTCTTTCGTTCAGCTTCCTCAACCAGCCTGACTATCTTTGAAATTACTGTATCTTCAGACCTTTTTGAAACTCTTATTTCAAGATAGCCGTGCTCATTCAGGGTTCCCGCATATACTGAATCTCCTATCTTTTTATGGACAGGCATTGATTCTCCGGTGATAGCTGCTTGATTTACACTTGACTCTCCGTTAATCACAATACCATCAAGGGGTATTTTCTCACCCGGTCTGATAACTGCAATATCATTGATACTCGCATCATGGACATGCATGTTGACCTCTTTTCCGTCCCTTATTACAATGACCGTCTCAGGCGCAAGCTTAACAAGCGCCCCGATGGATTTCCTCGCCCTTTCTCCTGCATAATCTTCTAAAAACTCGGCAATAAAGAACAGATAAAGCACAGATGCTCCCTCTTCCCCGTAGCCGATGGAGAAAGCACCAACGGCAGCAATTGTCATCAGGAAATTCATATCAAGGCGTTTTTTCAGGAGAGAGGATATGCCCTTTTTAGCTATGCTGTATCCTGAAATTACTCCTGCGAACAGGAAGAGGATGTGAGATAAAGCTGTCAATCCCGTTACGTATTCTATGTAAAGCCCAAGAACCAGTAACATGGACGAAAGTGCTATAATACGTATATTCCGTTGTTTCCAGAGAGGAAGTTTTTCCTCAAAAATATCAGTTGAACATGAGGAACAGCTTACTTCGTGATCATCCTTCCCATCTTCAAGAGCGGTATATCCGGCTTTTTCAATCGCCTCTCTGATTTCTGATGTGTTGATGAGGGACGGGTCGTACTTTATCGCTGCTTTACCAATAATGAAATCCACGTTTATCTCAGCGATACCCTTCAGTTTCCTGACTGCATTTTCCACGTTCATGGCGCAGGAAGGGCAGTCCATGGCTTTGATTTTTAATTCAAAGTCCTTTAGCTCAACCATGCAGACCTGTATTACATGCTTTTAAAAGTAGATTGTGCTAAGAAATCGGCTGAAAGTTAATAAAAATTAGACGGAGCAGCGGCAGATTATAACATCCTTTATTGCAGATATGCGTTCTACAAACTGTTTGATGCTCTCACCATCTCCCTGAAGAATCACCCACTCGGCGCACCTATCGCCAAAATGAGTGTGGGTTGCAGATTTTACAATATTTTTAAAATCATGGATAATGTTGTGTACTGGCTGTTCTCTTTTATCGTCATATACAATTGTCGCGATGAATGGAGCACAACTTTCAATATGCTCTATCCATTTATTCTGGGCAACGAATCTATGAAGGGCTTCACGGACTGCATCTGAACGGCTGGAAAAGCCCATTTTATTTGTGATATTATCGAATTCCTTTAATTCCGTGCCTGAGAGTGATATGCTTATAACTACCATGGAATACTCTATGATGTTTGATTGCATGAAATAGTTATACCTCAATCGCCTGTTTTAACTTCTTGTTGTTGAAATGTATCCGAGATCGCTTACAGCTTTTGCAATGTCCGATGCTGCCACTGTTGCCGGGTCGTACTCTACGGCTGCCATTCTCTCGTTCAAAAAGACTTTCGCGCTTTTGATACCTTTCTTTTTTGCAAGCACGAGTTCCATGCCCACTGCACACGCTCCACAGCGCGTTCCAGCGATGTCAAAAATCACTTTTTTCATAATGTTCCTCGTTTTTTTGAATGAAGTGGTGATTCTATTTGATTTTCAGTCTTAAATGATTTCTTAGTCCTCCCGAATAAAATTCCCATGCCAGGTATGATACCATACCTGTCCAGAGTATCCATTCACATCCAGCATGCCATACATTCTGTTATCTTTTTTAACATCAAAATGATAGTAGCCATAGAACATTCCACCATCTTCTGCCATCGTTCCTGGGAATCGAGAATCAAGAAACTGCTGGGCAGACGCCGTTGCCTGCTCTTTTGTCAGGGTCATAGCGCCTGGCTGTGTGCCCATCATACCATATTTTGTGTTCCACATCATATTGGAACCCATTTCTGGAGAAACAATACCACTATACTTATCTATTATCATCTGGAATGCTTTGGTTCCTGTGCTTTTCTCTTTATATTCAACATAGAAATTGAATTCCCATTCTTCCAGATCGGCAAGCTCCAGATCTGGATTATTCTGAGCAGCCAGATATTTCTTTGCAATATCACTCGCTTGTTCCAGGCTGACCAGGCTTCCATTTGGATTATATGGGATGCCGCCACTCACAAGCATATTCCCGCCCATCATTTGCATCATAGATCCCATCATACCACCTGGGCCACCCATGATACCTCCTCCCATCATCCCACCGCCCATCATACCGCCTTGTCCCATTTCTCCAGAGCCCCCCCATTGCGGCGAATACCCCGCATAAGTGAAACGAGAGTAACCGGAGCTGAGAACCAGTCCTGCAATGCCTACAATAATCAAAACAACGCCCAATAAAGCAAGATTTTTCTTATCCATATCTTACCTCCCGTTCATTTCAAAAAGCCTCGTTTTTTTCATAACAGGTCTTTCTTTTTCTCTTCGAATTCTTCTTTGCTGATCTCTCCTCTGGCGTATCTTTTCTTCAGTATTTCAAGTGCTGATTCCTGCTCTCTTCTAGCTCCACCGCTTTCCCAAAGGTACCTGATAAGCAGAACTAACCCTATGATTACCAGTATCGAGAATATCAACCCGAGGATTCCAATTCCGTAACCCATGCCATAACCGTCCATCATTCCATAAGGCATTCCAAATTGCATATTTAACTTCCGCTAATAACAATTGATTTTGGTACTATAAATATTGTTGTCTGGATGAAACATTTGTTGAGGTCATACTTGTATGCCAGATATACGAACCTTGAAAGCAAACTCATAGAGTTTATGGACATTTCCAAGTTTGAAATTCAAGGAAAAATAAGACTAAGAACATACTCCATTTACATCCTCATAGCATTCATGGCTGTTCATAGCTGCAAGGCATATAAATTTTTCAAAGAACACTTTAGCTTTTCATTTGCAAACATTATGGCTTCTCACAAGTGTGGCTCTCAATCCGTCGCTATTCCCTCACTCAGTGTTTCCTGGACAATCTCCCTGACCGCCTCCCTGAACTCCGGGTCATTATAGTCGAACTCCATAGCCTGCCCGGGCTCCTGAGATATTTGCTGGTTTGAATACCACGCAGGCGGCTCTTCCATGCCCATCACAGGTTCAGGTTCGTACACTGAACCCTCCACAACCTCCCGGAGCTCGCTGATATTCCTGGGACCGATGTAGTTCTTACCCGATATCCTCTCCCATCCCGCCCCGGTCATGAGCGGGTTGGCTATTTGCGCCAGCTCCTCATATCTTGCATCCCTTGTGAACAGTATGCGGTTCTTGACCGCTTCCTGAGTCCCGGGTCTGAAACCCGCCACCGGACTGTAGCTCTTCATTGCCGCATAGTAAGCGGTGATCTTCTTAAGGTCAACCAGCTTCTCGATATCTTCCGGCTTTGCAAGTTCGGGGCCCTTGCCATAGCGAACCGCGTACCTGTCATAGCCGCCAATATCCATCGGCTGGAACCTGGACAGGTCCGTGCCCTGCACTGGCAGTTCGAACTCCTTCCCATGCTCCGCATCCCGCAGCCCGGATGCCTTATCATACAGCGCCCTGTACTCAACCAGAACAGCCTCAATAACCTTTATCTGCGCCTCCGACGTTGGGTCTCTGTATCCCTTCGCTTTGGCATCCTCAACCTTCTTCTTCTCTCCCCTGAGATTCTTCTCTGTACTCCGTATTGCCGCCCGGACGGTGTTCAACTGCCGGTTGTACATCTTGATGTTCGCCGCTTTCCTGATATCGTGCCTCTTCTTTTCCTTCTGAGCCTCATTCTCTGGACGACCGCGATTATCCAGGGTTCGCGCATTGATCTCCTCCACACCAGCAGAATACTCCTGCTCGACTCTCCCCCATGTGGCCATGAAAGAGGTATTCAAAACGATGGCTTTAATATTAAATATGAATATAATAAAATTATGAATGGAGAAGAAGATTACTTAAAAACACTATCAAAAGATGGAGCTAATATAAAAAACATAATGAAATACAAGAGTACAATTGATAAACTCATAGAGAACGATCCACTTAATAACTTTCATAAGATAAAAAAGAATATGATTGGATATGAAAAAACATTAAAACAGAGCAGATTGGATGGGTTTATAAAGGAAGGTCTTGAGCAACATTTCCAGCCAATAAAAGCAAAAATTCCTGAGTGGGAAGAATTGGTCCACAAAAGCTTTGGACAAAAATTAGAAGAAGCGCTCCAGCAATCTGGATTTGAATTAGAAGGGCACTATCCAAATCTCAAGGTCTTATTTTACACGTTAGAGGTGAACTTAGACAATAATACTGTTGCAATCTGGTTCGGCCCTCTGCAAGAAAAATTGAAAACATGCAAACTTATACCTGAAGATATTGTTAAAGAACTAAAGGATAATCACAATAAGATCACACAACAAAGGTATGACGATAAAACTTTCAGTTCATATTTATATGAAGCTTATAAAATAGCATCTTACCGTAATGAACTAAAAATTGGAGACCAGATAAAAATCAGGGATATTCTTTCAGAGTTCGCTTTTTTAATTCAGGATAATACCTTCAAAACAAATCCTATTAAGAATAGATACAAAGATTATGGGAGTGTTTTCTTTGCTTATGATTTATACAAGTTGAAAGAGAGAAACATAGAAAATCATGAACTGAATATGATAACTGCTACGAGGGCGTTTACTGCCAAAAGATCTGATTTTTTGTGGATTCCATCAAATGAAAAAGGAGATGGTAATTATGTTTCACATATTAAGTTCAGGGAGCTATAACGATGGTAAATGAAGCTGAGAAAAATGTAGAAATTGAGCCTCATGTTGCAAAAAAAATTATAGAAAGTGTGGGAGGTCCAGGAAACCCTCCTGAGTATGGATTCCAATATTTCACAGTTGGACTGGATGATTACCTTAAAACGATCGATGAAGAATATCTCAGAAGTTTCATAAAGGAAGGCGGCTCAACTTTTAAAATGGTAGTTGGAATATATGGAGGCGGGAAAACCCACTTCCTGTATTGTATTCGAGAAAATGCCTGGAAATACAATTATATAACATCATATATTGAATTAAGCCCCGAACAGACACCGTTCCATAAACTGGATATGGTCTATAGGGCAATAGCTGCAAATCTTATCTATACACAAACACCGGATGAACTTTTATCGGGATATGAACGAGGAATAGAGGCTGTTATAAAAGCATTATACAATCGCAAGTATATGGAAATTTCAGATAAACTATCCCCAGATGCCGTACTGCAAGAACTTAATCGCTATGCTTCTTCTATTGGACCTTATGAAAGTACCAGTTTCAGAAATGCTATCAAGGAGAGCTTTCTTAGCTTAGCGGAAAAGCGTGATGATGACTTCACATTGATCATGCAATGGTTAAAAGGTGAAAATCCCCCTAAAAGTATGCTTAAAGAGTTTAAAATTTTTGAGAAAATAGAGAAGAGCACAGCATTTAAAATGATACGTTCACTTGTGCAGTGGACACAGGAAATAGGATATTCCGGACTTATCGTACTTATGGATGAGGCAGAACAAAATTCAAGCATGAGTTCCAAACAAAAAAGTATTCTTCTTACTAATTTAAGAGAACTGATAGATGAATGCGGGCGGGGCAATTTAATGCATACGATGTGGTTCTACTCAGTTCCGGATGAGAATTTTCTTGAAGGCAAGACCAACATTTATGAAGCTTTACGTCAAAGACTATCTGAAGTTTTTGATTCAGAAATAAATCCAACAGGAGTGAAAATTGATCTTGAAAAAATTCCGATGGATGCAGTAGAACTGTTGATTGAAAGCGGAAGAAAACTGGCACATATTTATGAAAAAGCCTACACTGTGCAGTTTAATCAAATTGCACTTGAAGAAACCCTAAGTAATATCGCAAAGGCCGCTTATGAAAGAAAGAGGGAAATCGGCCACAAGAGGCTATTTGTTCAGAAAATTGTTAAAGCATTTCATAAACTGCATAAAGATGGAAAACCTGTTTCTCCTGAAGATGTTGAGCTATAGGGGCAAAGAAAGATGCAGACGTTGGAACATAAAATATACGGAAGAGGAGAAAAACAAAAAGAAAGATTTAAAGGATTTGAACTATACATAAGATTTGAAGATGGTATCTCAAGATGGATCAGAAGAGACGATATTAGAGTTATCTTCGGACCAACTATTCCAACAAAGCAGACAGAATCACAACCACCTCTATTATCGGTAGAGCAGTTTAAAGCAAGGCAAATAATTGAAGCATTAAAATTAGGTATTGTTCCTCATAGCGACATTGGAAAGTTTACGTTTGGACGCCACAATGAAATAAATCAAATTAATAGCTGGTTAAGTGATTCAGATGATGGGACAATGGCAATATCTGGCGAATATGGAAGTGGAAAGACACATTTCCTGGAATACATATATTCAATAGCCCTCAAAGATAACTGGGCTGTTTCAATAGTCAATCTTGATCCCGGCGAATTATCATTTCATCAACCAAAGAAAATTTATGAATATATAATCAATTCGTTCAAATTTAAAAATAAAGATGGGAATTTCAGGGAATTTTTAAGAGAAATCGCAAACAGCCATGATTTTGATAAACTTAGTGAACATCAATATCTAAATAGAGCCATTGAAATAATTAGAAGTGAGGCTGATGAAGAAAACTTCTGGGAATGGATAGAAGGAAAACCCGGTTGGTATGATTATCTTGCGATGCCCAACTCTTCTACATGTGCAAATATCTACTGCTATTTATTGAGTGGAATTGGCTGGGCTGTGAAAAATATTCTTGGATTGAATGGTTTGTTAATTTTATTTGATGAGGGGGAAAGTGTTGATGCTTCCTGGTACACCTCATATCAAAACAAAAATACACAAAATTTTTTAACAGGACTTATTCTAATGGCAAATAATGATAAAAGGCTGGTGAAAGAAGTACAAAAAAATAAATTTTATGAGCATCGAACATATAAAGGATGGTGGGGTTCTGAAACAGGATTACAGTATTGCGGTCGCAGCCAGTTGCCTTTTTTATGGAATAATCCCTGCAGCGTAAAAACTATTCTTGCGTTTACTCCGGATTTTTCAATTCTGGACAGGGAGCCATTCAACATGGCCAAGGAATTAAAACTTGAGCAGATCGGTAACGATGTGATCTTAAGGGAGATTTCAGATAAAATCATCGAAATATACAAACAAGCGTATGATTACAAAGGTAATATTCACATATCTGAAATAGTTGAATTTGTACCAAAAGATAATATTAGAAAATTCATTAAAGGAATAGTTGAAGCGTTAGACCTTATGCGATTTTACCCTGACAAAGATATAGAAGAGCTCGTAAGATGAGTTCAGCCGGGCAAATTATAGATTTAAAGAAAAAACTTGGCAGAACATGGAACACTTTTTTTAGTAAATTCGGAAAATTATTAGAAATCCAATTGAAAGCCATACCCGTGGTATTAGAACGAAAAAATGCCATAGTTGTTTCATCAACCGCAAGCGGAAAGACGGAAGCTGTGGTGGCGCCATTAATTGAAAGGTTTTTAAGAGAAGAATGGAAAAACCTGGCGATCCTGTATATTTCCCCAACAAAGGCTTTAGTCAATGATATTTACTATCGCTTGAACGGGCAACTGGAGGAACTTGAAGTTTCAGTATCAATAAAAACCGGGGATAATCCACAATTTAACCCCAATAAACCTCCGAATTTTTTAATAACTACACCTGAATCTTTTGATTCATTGCTTTGCAGGCATCCCGGATCATTTAATGATATAAAAGCTGTTATCCTTGATGAACTGCATCTTCTGGATAACACTTACAGGGGCGATCAACTTCGCTTGCTTTTGAAGAGGTTAAAATGTACTGCACAGACGGATTTTAATATATATGTACTATCTGCTACCATAAGCGATCCGGAAAAAGTGGCATGCAGATATTTTAAAAATTTTGAGATTGTTAAAGCTTCAGGAAGGCGGGAAATCGATTATACCCTTGTTCAATCGGTTGAAGAAGTTTTTGAACATACAAAAATAGAGAGACTTAAAAAGTTGCTGATCTTCTGCAATAAAAGAGCAAGTACTGAGACAATGGCATCAGAATGCAAGGGTTTGTGGGAGTCTAACCGGGTAGCTGTTCATCATGGGAGTTTAAGCAAAACGATCAGGGAAGAAGCCGAGAGCTTTATGAAAGAATCGCAATATGGTGTTTGCATAGCCACTATGACGCTTGAAATAGGGATTGATATCGGAGATATTGATTCCATAGTGCTTGCAGAAGTTCCATGGAGTATTTCGTCGCTGCTTCAAAGGATCGGAAGAGGAAGCAGACGCACACTTAAGAACAGGGTTTTTGCTATTTACAATTCAGATTGTGAAAAGATGATACTTGAACAAATGTTTAAGAATGCAATTGAAGGGTGTGTTGAATCAGTTGATTACTCACCGGATCTATCTGTAGCTGTACAACAAATATTTTCGTCTCTTTATGCCAGCCCGAAGGGACTGGATAATAAATATTTTTCGGAACTTTTTAATGAATTCTGTTCAGAAAACGATCTGGGGGATATCTCAAATTATCTAATAAGAAAAAGCTGGATAGAAAAAAGAAATGGAAAATGGTATGCAGCAACCAAATTGATGGACATGGGAGATAAAGGGAAAATTCATTCGAATATACCTAATAGTAAAAGATTATTAGTTATCGACGTCAATTCCAAACGAATTGTGGGAGAGGTACAATATCCGGTTGATGAAATTTTTCTTTTTGGGGGGAGTATCTGGAGAATAGTCAATATCCTAGGAGATAAAATATACGTGAAACCTGAGAAAGGAGAAGCATCGGCGATAAAATTCAAAAGCCAGGATTCAAATGGAGCATTTTATTATTTTTTACCAAAAGATTTAAGGTAATGGTAATGACGTAAAGATGAAATAGCCCTTGCCGTAGCGAACCGCATATTAGTCATAACCGCCGATGTCCATCGGCTGGAAATTAGATAGATCTCCTTCGGTATACTGTGGGAGCTCCTGGCCGTTGACTGCAGCTTCATTGAATTTCCCGAACTGCGGGAATTTTCCCGGGCTTTTGACCAACTGCTTCCCCATTAGCGGAACATTGCGGCGCATCCAGGCATAGAATGGCACCGCACGCTTCATATAATCGCGCTCTAACGGAGTGAATGATTCCTTTGAATACTGGAACTGGGATAATAGGATATCAGGTCAACATCGGCTAACAAGTTATTGAAAATCCACCACCAAAAACATTGCATGATATTCTATGGGGCTGGCTTGTTATCCACGCCGCCCGCTGCCTTCTCTTCCATCCTGTCACCTTATGTTGTCTTGAACGCTACCGGGTGTTTGAATGTCAGCGTGAAGGTTTCCATCGCGATCCCGCCCGCTTCCAGACTGTCGTTCATCTCGTTGACCCTGGCTTTCTTTATATATACGGTAGCTTACCGGAGTGGTATTTGAGTACTTTTTAGCGATGACCATAAAAGCGTCGTTTTTCGCGCTA
>Ga0209342_10004509_pt1 | contig 14480 bp, 6 predicted proteins | sample RifCSP16_2_FD_184023 | JGI IMG/M metagenome (GOLD analysis project Ga0209342, IMG submission 184023) | Soil microbial communities from Rifle, Colorado - Rifle CSP2_sed 16_2 (SPAdes) (version 2) | ecosystem: Environmental > Terrestrial > Deep subsurface > Rock core/Sediment | place: Rifle... | reverse complement strand
ACTTCGGTGGGTCGGTCGCCACCGCGGGAGACGTCAATGGGGACGGCTACGCCGACGTCATCATCGGCGCGCCCGACTACGACAACGGGCAGACGGACCAGGGCCGGGCGTTCGTCTACCACGGGTCGGACGCGGGGCTTCCGACCACGCCGAATTGGACGGCGGAGGGCACTCTGGCAGACGCCTCCTTCGGCCTCTCGGTCGGTGCGGCAGGCGACGTGAACGGGGACGGCTACGCCGACGTCATCGTCGGGGCCCCCTACGACAGCAACGGGCAGGCCAGCGAAGGGCGAGCCTACGTGTACCACGGGTCAGCCACGGGCCTGTCGTCAACAGCAAGCTGGACCGCAGAGATCGACCAGGCCTACGCCTACTTCGGTTGGCGGGTGGCGGGGGCAGGAGATGTGAACGGGGACGGCTTCGCCGACGCCATCGTGGGCGCTGTCTCCTACGACGGCGGGGAGACGAACGAGGGGCGAGCCCTCGTGTACCACGGCTCAGCCGGAGGGCTGTCGGCGACACCGAGTTGGAGCCGCGAGGGGGATCAGGAGCAGGCGTACTTCGGGTTCTCGGTGGCGGCGGCGGGAGACGTGAACGGGGACGGCTACGCCGACGTGATCGTGGGAGCAAACCAGTACGACAACGGGCAGTCAGCCGAGGGCCGGGCGTATGTGTACCACGGCTCGGCGGAGGGGCTCTCGCTCACGCCGAACTGGACGGTGGAGGGCAACCAGGCGGGGGCGCGCCTGGGTTCCGCCGTCGCGACCGCAGGGGATGTGAACGGGGACGGCTATGCCGACGTCGTCGTGGGGGCACCCTACTTCTCCAATGGGCAGACCGACGAGGGGCGGGCCTACGCCTACCGAGGGTCAGCCACCGGCCTATCCCCGGCGCCCAACTGGATGGGGGAGACCGACCAGGCAGGCGGGCGCTTCGGATCTTCGGTGGGGACGGCCGGGGACGTCAACGGAGACGGCTACGCCGACGTGCTCGTGGGCGCGCCCTACGAAACCAACGGAGAGATCGACGAAGGACGAGCCTATCTGTACCAGGGGTCGGCCTTGGGGCTGGCGCTGGCGTCCAGTTGGACTGGGGAGGGCGGCCAGGTGGGGGCGTCCTTCGGCAGGTCGGTGGGGACGGCCGGGGACGTGAACGGGGACGGGTTCGCCGACGTGATCGTGGGTGCGCCCAACTTCAGCGCCGGAGAGGCGAACGAAGGGCGGGCGTTCCTCTACTACGGCAATACGCCGGGAGTTCTGGCACGGGTGCGCCAAGTCCGCACCGACAACACGCCTATTCAGCCCTGGGGCGCCACCTGGGACCCCGGCGGCTTTCGGGTACGGATGAGGTCCTCGACCTGGTTCGGCCACGGGTTCATGAAGCTCCAGGTCGAGGTGTGCCCCAGCGCTCGTTCGTTCGGCCATTTCACCTGCGAGACCTCGACCTCGTCGACCTGGCTGGTCTCCCGCAGCACCCTGAACCTGGCGCTGTCGGGGCTCACCTACGGCAAGCTCTACCGCTGGCGAGCGCGAGCGCTCTACGCCCCCTATTCGGTGACGCAGGCGGGGATCACTCCTGCGCCCAACCCGCAGCATGGACCCTGGCGCCGGCTGTCGGGACAGGCCCTGGAGGCCGACGTGCGCATCCTGGACCCCGACCTCATCTTCGCTGACGGGTTCGAGACCGCGTCGTTCGCGGAAGCGGACGAGGAAGACCCCGACAGAGGCGGGGAGCAGTAGTGGCCAGGCAAGGGCAGGATCGGTCTGCGTTCGGCGGGAGGCAGTCATGAGAGCGCTGACTTCGCGGTTCCAGGCGACTCTGCTGGCGATGTCCCTGGCGGCGCCGCCGGATCTGGCGGCGAAGCCTCCCGCCCGCGAGGGCGCAGCCCCCGCGGCGGCCCTCCCACCGGCGGCTGAGACGACGAAGCCGGGTCCCCCCGATCCTCCCCGGAGCATCTCCGGCGACTGGTGGTCGCGAGTGCAGGCGGACCTCCGGATGTCGGAGTACCGGGTGAATTGGCAGGAGAAGACGCCGCTTCCTGACGGGCAGGCCGCATACCAGGCACCCAATCGGGCTCAAGACCTACGCACCTTCTTCACGGCCGAAGGCGTCTGGTGGGTGCCGCGAACGGCGAAGGCATCCTGGCAGGTGGGGTTGACGCTGACCAGCATGGGCGCGGGAAGACGCTCGGCCCCGGTAGGCGAGGCCCAGCCGGAAGCGAAGGGAAACCGAGTCGAGTACCAGCGGGCGGAGATCATCGAGTGGTACGTCAACGACCAGCGGGGTGTGGAGCAGGGGTTCACGGTGGCGCGCCGGCCGATCGAGACGGAGGCCCAGGAGCCGCTGCGGTTGGTCCTCTCCGTGTCGGGCAACGCCAGGCCGCGGCTGTCCCAGGATGGGCGTGCGGTGGAGTTCCTGGCGTCCGGCGGGGTCCTGGCACTGCGCTATGCGGATCTGGTCGTGGTGGACGCTCGCGGTCAAGAGCTGGCCTCACGGATGGAGCTTTCGGAATGCGCGGGCGAGGGGCGGTGCGCCGTGCACCTGGTGGTGGACGACGCAGGTGCCGCCTATCCGCTGACCATCGACCCCCTGGCCAGCAGCCCCAACTGGACGGCCGAGGGCAACGACGCGTTCTCGCGCTTCGGAATCGCTGTCGCCAGCGCGGGGGACGTCAACGGAGACGGCTTCTCCGACGTCATCGTGGGGGCGGAGCGCTACTCGAACCCGCAGCTCTACGAGGGACGAGCCTACGTCTACCACGGCTCCGCCTCGGGCCTTTCGGCCACCCCGAACTGGGCGGTCGAGAACGACCTGCCGACCGAGTACTTCGGCCGGTCGGTGGGAGCCGCGGGGGACGTGAACGGGGACGGCTATGCGGACGTCATCGTCGGCGGTCCCTACTTCAGCAACGGGCAGCAGTCCGAAGGGCGGGCCTACGTCTACCACGGCTCCGCCTCGGGCCTTTCGACCCCCCCGAACTGGACGGTGGAGAGCAACCAAGCGGATGCCCATTTCGGCAACTCGGTAGGCGCGGCGGGGGACGTGAACCGGGATGGCTACGCCGACGTCATGGTGGGCGCGTCCGACTACGACAACGGGCAACTGGGCGAGGGGCGCGCCTACGTGTACCACGGCTCGGCCTCGGGCCTTTCAACCACCCCGAACTGGACGGCAGAGAGCAACCAGGCGGACGCCCAGTACGGCTGGTCCGTCAGCACGGCGGGGGACGTGAACCGGGATGGGTACGATGACGTCCTGGTGGGAGCGCGGCAGTACGACAACGGGCTGGCGTACGAGGGACGCGCCTATGCATACCACGGCTCGGCCTCGGGTCTCTCGACGACGCCGGGTTGGACGGCGGCCGGAGGCCAGACAACGGCCTACTTCGGCAGCTCCGTGGCCACTGCCGGGGATGTGAACGGGGACGGCTACGCCGACGTCATCGTCGGGGCGTCCCTCTACAGCAACGGACATGCTGACGAGGGGAGGGCTTTCGTCTACCACGGCTCGGCGTCAGGCCTCCTGGCGACCTCGAGCTGGACGGCGGAGGGCAATCAGGCGGACGCCCACTTCGGCTCGTCGGCGGGGACGGCGGGGGACGTGAACGGCGACGGCTACGCCGACGTCATGGTGGGGGCGTCCAGCCTCACCAACGGGCAGGCGAGGGAGGGGCGCGCGTTCGCGTACCTGGGGTCTGCGTCGGGGCTTTCGGCCGCTGCGGAGTGGACGGCCGAGAGCGACCAGGCGGAAGCGTACTTCGGCGCGTCGGTGGCAACGGCCGGAGACGTGAACGGAGACGGCTACGCCGACGTCATCGTGGGAGCGCCTCTCTTCGATGCGGGTGGCGAGGACGAGGGGCGAGCGTACGTCTACCACGGGTCGGCGTCTGCACTCATGACCACGACCAGCTGGACTGCGGAGGGCGACCAGGCGGATGCCTACTTCGGTGGCTCGGTGGCAACCGCGGGGGACGTGAACGGAGACGGCTACGCCGATGTCATCGTGGGGGCGGCCAACTACGACAACGGACAGACAGACGAGGGCAGGGCGTTCGTCTACCCCGGGTCTTCCTCGGGCTTGTCGCTGGCGGCAACCTGGGCGGCGGAGAGCGATCAGGCCGACGCTGCCTTCGGCCTCTCGGTGGCGGCGGCAGGTGACGTGAACGGGGACGGCTACGCCGACGTCATCGTCGGAGCGCCGTACGACACCAACGGCCAGGCCGCCGAAGGGCGGGCGTTCCTGTACCACGGGTCAGCCGCGGGCTTGTCGGCAACACCAAGCTGGACGGCGGAAATCGACCAGCCCTATGCCTACTTCGGCTGGCGGGTGGCAGGGGCAGGAGACGTCAACGGCGACGGCTTCGCCGACGTCGTGGTGGGGGCTGTCTCATTCGATGGTGGGCAGACCAACGAGGGAAGGGCACTTGTCTACCACGGCTCAGCCGGAGGACTGTCGGCGACGCCGAGCTGGAGTCGGGAGGGCGATCAGGTGGGCGCCTACTTTGGCTTCTCCGTGGCGACGGCGGGCGATGTGAACGGGGACAGCTACGCCGACCTGATCGTGGGAGCAAGCGAGTACGACAACGGGGAGACCGCCGAGGGACGGGCGTACGTGTACCACGGGTCGGCGCAAGGGCTCTCGCTCACGCCGAGCTGGACCGCGGAGAGTGATCAGGCGGGCGCCCGCTTCGGTTCCTCGGTCGGAACCGCCGGGGACGTGAACGGGGACGCCTACGCCGACGTCATCGTGGGGGCGCCCAGGTACGCCAACGGGCAGACGGACGAGGGGCGAGCCTACGCCTACTACGGATGGGTCACCGGTCTGTCCGCGGCGCCCAACTGGACCAGGGAGACCCACCGGCCCGACGGCCGCTTCGGATCGTCGGTCGGCGCGGCCGGGGATGTGGATGGCGACGGCTACGCCGACGTCATCGTGGGAGCGCCTTACGACACCAACGGTCAGACCGAGGAGGGCCGCGCGTATCTCTACCGCGGTTCGGCCTCCGGGCTGGGCTTACCGAGCTGGATGGAGGACGGAGACCAGGCCTACGCGTCCTTCGGCCGGTCAGTGGGGACAGCGGGCGACGTGAACGGCGACGGCTACGCCGACGTCATCGTGGGCGCCTCCGGTTTCGACAACGGCGAGGCCGACGAAGGGCGGGCGTTCCTGTTCTACGGAAACACCGCGGGGTCTCTGGTGCGGGTGCGCCAAGCCCGCAGCAATGGCACGCCCATCCAGCCCTGGGGCGCCAGTTGGGACCCCAGCGGCTTCCGGGTACGGATGACGCCCTCGACCTGGTTTGGTCACGGGCGTATGAAGCTGCAGGTCGAGGTCTGCCCCAGCGTGAGTCCGTTCGGCCACTTCACCTGCGACACCTCGACCTCGTCCACCTGGCTGGTCTCCGGCAGCAGCCTCAACCTGGCGCTGTCCGGACTCAGCTACGGCAAGCTCTACCGCTGGCGAGCGCGCTCTCTCTTCGCCCCGTACGCAGTGACGCAGGCGGGGATCACTCCCGCACCTAACCCGCCTCACGGGCCCTGGCGACGCCCGTCCGGGCAGGCGATCGAGGCCGACCTTCGCGTGCTCGACCCCGACCTGATCTTTGCCGACGGGTTTGAGACGGCGCCTATCGCTGAGAAGAACCCAGAAGACCCCGACGGAGAGGGGTAGCTGTCCTCGGAGGACGTCATGACGAAGGATGCTCGCAAGAACGCCGTTCCGCGCCGGGGATGGCCCTGGCTTGCCTTCGCGGGAGCCATCATCGCCGCCCCGGGCGCTTCTGCCAGGGAGGATGTGAGCCTCAGGCTGGTGTCCGCGACGAGTCCGGCGGCGGCCTTGGGATCCTTCAATGCCGGCGGCCAGCACGCCTGCGCCATCGATCCGGTGGGCAGCGTGGTCTGTTGGGGGCGGAACGACTCCGGCCAGGCCACGCCACCCGCCGGGACTTTCGTCGCCGTCAGCGCCGGACAGCACCACACCTGCGGAATCAACGAGCACGGCAGGGCCGTCTGTTGGGGAGCCAACGTCTACGGTGAGACCACGCCGCCTACCGTCACCTTCCGCGAGGTCAGCGCCGGTGTGAATCACACCTGTGGGTTGAGGACGAATGGGGCAGTGGAATGCTGGGGTGCGGACGACCAGGGCCAGAGCACTCCCCCGCCGGGGACCTTCATCCAGGTCAGCGCGGGTGGATACCACACGGCGGCGTTGCAGGCGGATGGCGCGCTCACCTGTTGGGGACGCAACGTCGAAGGCCAGTGCGCACCTAGGGTCGGGGCCTACAGGTACGTAGCTGCCGGCTACCGGCAGACCTGCGGCATAACCAACTACGGCAACACGACCTGTTGGGGCGATGTCGCCACCCCAGTCTTCGGGTACTGGGGGATCGAGGTTAGCGGCGGCTGGCAGCACGCGTGCGCGAAGACCCACCCAGACGGGCTGGAGTGCGGGGGCGACGACACCTATGGCCAGAGCACGCCTCCTCCGGACTCCTCCACGAATCCGTTCACGCAGCTCGAGGTCGGTGGGCAGTACTCCTGTGCGCGCAGACTGGACGGGACCCTCACCTGTTGGGGAAGAGACGAGTATGGCCAGCGCACGCCCCCTGCCGGTTCCTTCAGCCGGCGCTTCATCACCGCGGGAGGAAGCACCACCTGCGAGGTGAAGCATAATGGACGCCTCGCCTGCTGGGGTGACAACGGGTATGGCCAGGCCATCCCTCCATCCGGGGGGTTCACCGAAGTCACAGTGGGGTACCGGCACGCCTGCGGTTTGAACGCGCAGGGACGCGCCAACTGCTGGGGCGACAACTCGTCCGGCCAGACCGATCCCCCCTCGGTCGACTTGATCCAAGTCAGCGCGGGCGGCTATCACACATGTGCTCTTTCACCTTCGGGCACCGGGGCTGTCTTCTGCTGGGGCCGGAACACGTCCGGTCAGTGCGATCTACCACCAGGCAGGGTGTTCTTCCAGGTGAGCGCCGGGGGAAGCCACACCTGCGGTCTCAGCATAGGTGGGACGATCGACTGCTGGGGCAGCGACAGCGACGGTCAAAGCACGCCGCCTACCGGCACCTTCATCCAGGTTTCCGCGGGCGAGTGGCACACCTGCGGCCTGCGGTCGAATGGTACGGTCGCCTGCTGGGGTGACGACAGCGAGGGGCAAAGCACGCCGCCGACCGGGACGTTCACCGCTGTCAGCACGGGCTTCGCCCACAGTTGCGGCCTGAGGTCGGATGGAACCGTCGCCTGCTGGGGCTGGAATCTCGTTGGCCAGAGCACACCACCCGGTGGGACGTTCGTGGAGATCAGCCTGGGCGTGGGCCACTCGTGTGGACTCAGGGCGGATGGCGCGATCGTCTGCTGGGGCTCCAACTCCAACGGTCAGTCCGACATGATCTTCAAGGACGGGTTCTAGGCCTAACGGATCTCTGGATACGCCGGGTCTGCGACACGAAAGGTTGGTGAGGCATGTGCATGGGCTTTGGCAGGTGTTTGGTGGTCTTTGCGGCACTCATGCTCGCGACCGCGGGAGTGGGTGCGGAGGAACCCCAGAGCGACAAAGCGTTCTCGCCCCCGCTGCTCATCCCGGGGTCGGCGTTCGTCAACGACGGCATCGATCCCGATGGCGCAACGTTCAGCAACGGGGCGATCGTCGGAAGAGGCGTCAAGGTCCTCATGGTCGCGCCGGTGTATCTCCCTCACGGTGCTGTCGTGGATTCCTTTCGGGCCTATGTCTATGACAACGATGATGCCTGCGACGTCAACGGTGAGAATGTCGAGCTGTTCCTCGTCCGCACCAGCCTGGTGACGGGAGACATGGATACCGTTGCCATTGCGGCCTCCAACGGCGCCTCCGGCCTGGTCCAGTTCCTGCCGACCCATACGCTCTACACCTCCCGGGCCACCATCAACAACACCAGCTACCAGTACTGGATCCAGATGCGGATCTGCTCCGAATCACACCGCCTGAACGCGGTGGTCATCGGCTATTGAGGGGAGGCGCATCATGACGCAGCGTGCGGAACTCACTTGGATCCGGAGGATCGCGGCGGCGTCCGTCAGCCTCGGATTCCTGGCATCTCTCGTCTCGACGGCTTCCTCCGAGACACCCCCGGAGGCATCGGAAGGGGTCAAGGCCGTACGAAACTTCGGTGGCCGCTCGCCCTTGATGATCCCGGCCGCCGCCTTCGCCACCACCGGCTTCACGCCGGACAGCTACGCCTTCAACACCTACGGCTTCATTGCCGGCACCTCGAGTTTCGGGTGCTTGCGCGCCCCGGTCTACCTGCCCGACGGGGCGACGGTCTGGCGGCTGGCAGCCTCGATGGTGGACATGAGCAGCACGGACGACATGTCCTTGTCCCTCGTGCGCACCAGCAACACGGCATACTCATCGGCCACCGAGATGGCCCGAGTCACCACCAACGGCAATACGGCCGACCCGATCCCGAACTGGTACATGGACTCCTCGGTCTCGGCCCCGAATGTGTCCTACCCGGAGTACGGCTACTACGTCCACGTCTGTCTGCCGGACTACGACTTCCAGGTCTATCAGGTGCGGATCGACTACGTGGACGACGTCATCTTCCGAGACGACTTCGAGTCCGGGGGCGCCACCGCCTACGCCTCGCCTCTGTCCATCTCTCCAAGCGACTTCAAGCCCGACGGATACCAGGCCGGCGAGGTTCTGATCTCGCCCACCGACGGGATGATGTACGGTGCCAACTACGCGGGTTCGAGGTTCATGCACGCGCCGGTGTGGCTGCCCGACGGGGCGACGATCACCGGGGTGACGGCGCGAGTCGTCGACAACGACGCCGGCGGGGGCGGGGCTGCCAACTGCGCCTCGGGTGCGCCTTCCGAGATCGAGTTCTGGCTCAACCGAAGCAAGGGCTGCTCGGCTGCGAGTTGCCGGGACGAGATGGCGTCGGCCTCCACTACTGGCGCCAGCCCCGCGATCCAGTTCCTGACTCCAACCACCATCGACTTCCCGACAGTGGACGGCCAGCAGTACGTCTACTTCCTCGTGCTGAGGCTGTGCGGTCCCTGGCACAGGGTGTACGGGGTTCGCATCACTTACACGATTCCCTAGCGCGAAACCTCGCGCCAGCGCCGCCTGCCGCTTGCCTTGCAGGCTTTGTCCCGGCGCGGGGGCCCGCGCCTCGTGAGGAGGTTCCCATCGGTCCCGAAACGACGGCAAGACGCCCGCTGGTCAGCATTGTCACCACCGCCTGGAACCACAGCCACCTGCTCAAGAACTTCATACGCACGTTGGGCGCGGTCACCCCTCCCGAGTGGGCCGCCAAGACCGAGCTGGTGGTGGTTGACAACGCCAGCGTCGACGACACGGCTCCCTTCCTCGATGACTGGCGGCAGACCAAGGGCGGGATTCACTTCAAGCAGGTCATCCACGCCGACACCAACCGGGGCTACGCCGGCGGGAGCAACCTCGGGATCTGCGCTGCCCGAGGCGAGTTCGTGCTCCTGGTGAACAACGACGTCCTCTTCGACTCCAACGTCATCGAATACTGCTTGCGCGCCTACCAGGGGAGCCCGCGTGCCGTTCTGGGACGCCAGTTGATCTGGCGGCGAGGTCCCTGGAACAGCCTGAATGGCCAGGCCGTCCGCTACCTCGAGGGCTGGTGTCTCTTCGCCAGCGCCGCCATCTATCGAGAGCTGGGCTTCTGGAAAGACACCACCTTCGCCGGCGTCTTCGACGAGACGTTCTCCCCGGCGTTCTTCGAGGACATCGATCTAAGCCTGCGGGCCAGCCTCAAGCAAATCGCGCTCCGCCAGGTCGCCATTCCCATCCGGCACCTGGGGAGCCGCACCACCAAGACGACGCCCAACTTCCCCTACCTGCGGGTGGTCCGAGAGAACCACCAGAAGTTCGTGGCCAAGTGGAGGCACCTCCACGAGTAGACTTCGAAGCTCCCGCAGATCGGCCGGACCGCCTCGCGCGTGTCAGGCGCTCGAAGTCGATAGACCTCGACCTCCAGGCAACGCTCGCCCCTGGTCTCGAAGAGCGACTCGGCCTTCGCCAGCGCGAGCGGCCGTTCGCGGGCGACCGGTCAAACCTACGGCGACGTGTTGATCGCGTTCCTGAGCCTCTCGTGCTGGGGGCCGGAGGTGTGAGCCCACTGGAGCCCGTAGCGCCGGGCCCCGTGCTCATCCGGCTGCCGCTCGCTCCAGACGACACGCCCGGCCGCCTGCAACGGTTGAGGCTCCTGGGGGAAGTCGAGGCGGAGCACCAGGGTTTCACCGACGTGAAACCCGCCGTCCGTCCAGACGCAAACGCCTGCCTCGGAGATGTTGGCCACCACGCCTTGGGCTGGCGGACCGCCTTGCCCTTCGATGGCCACCTCGACGGCACTCCTGGGAATGACCCGAACCGCACTCCGACTGCGCATAATCACTCCGTCCGGCGCTGGCGTCCCTCAATCCCTGGGAGACGCCCCGCCAAGGGCTACCGCGTTCGGGCCGCCCACCCTCGGGCCGGACCCGCGCGATGCCACGCCCGAGTCTACGCCCGCGGCGGATCTCGGATCAAGATGCGACCGACCGCGCGGTCGGGACGCTCAGAGCAGGGCGGCGACGGCCAAGGCCTCCTCGGCCAAGCTCTCGGCTGAGGCTTCGTCGAGCCAGCCGTGAAGGGCCAGGAATCGGACCTGCCAGGCGAAGCCGCGCAGCACCAGCCGGGCGGCGGCTGCCTGTCGGTGCTCCACCAGGAGGCCGGCCAGGCGGAGCTTGGCGTCGAGCCAGGATGCGCACAGCGGATGCAGTTGGCCCGCAGAAACCAGGGCTTGCAGGTCTGCTCGCAACAGGTCGATCTGCTCCCCGACCGGCCGATCGGCCCAGAACACGGCGGCCGTGCGCCCCGGCACCTGGATCGTGCCGCCCGCTGGATCGAAGCCCGCGCTTCGCACCAGGGGATCTTGGGACCCCGCCTGCGCCGGGTGCAGGCGGAGCGGCTGGCCGGCCAGGGAAGGCAGAACCAGAGCGCGCGGGTCCTGGTTGCCGTTCACGGCGGCCACGATCCGGGTGTGCCGCCGGTCCACGGTCCCTGACGGGTCCTCCAAGCTCATCACGAGCACCCCGGGCACCTGGCTCGGCCCGGCGTTGAGGAAGCGCAGGTGCTGCTGAACCTGCTCGGCCGTGCGCAGGCGGAAGAGGGGCGAGCTGGCCCGAATGCCCAGCACCTCACGGAAGTGGCCGAGCGCGCCCTGGATTTGGGCCGGCGTGGGACGAAGGTCCGGGTTGGCAAGGAGCGGCGCCATGGTCGGCCAGTGGGTCTGGTTCTCGCCCGCCGGCGGCAGGCCCACGCCCCAGTTGTTGCTCCCGTAGCTCCAGTCGAGCCGGTTGAACCAGTCGCCCGAGTCGTAGCTGTTGCGGTCCATTGACTTCGAGCGCAGCAACTCGATCCCGGCGTGGAAGAACGGCACGCCCTGCGCCAGGCCAACCAAGCTGATTCCAAGGTTATGCATCCGCAAGCGCTCGGAGAGCGGCGCCCCGTTGGGAGCCTTGATCTGCACGGTGTCGAACCAGGTGTCGTTGTCGTGGGCGTCGACGTAGTTGATCACCTCTTGGGGATCGGCGGTGTAGCCGGTGGGCTGCCCGAAGTAGTCGACTTGGGCGCCGGTGACCTGGTTGCCGAAGCGGTCCTCAAGTCGGTAGGCGGCCAGGTTGCCGGCGAGCCCCACTCGGATCCGGTCGGAGTAGGCGAGCAGGCGCTCGAGTTGTTCGGAAGGTGAGCCCTGCGGGGAACCGTTGGGGTCATCGGCCAGGCCGGTCAAGAAGCCCTGCTCGCGGGGCGGAGCGAAGGGGCCGCCGCCGCGGGCCGCGTCCCGCAGCCGGTCGCTGAAGCTGCCGACGCCGGTGCCGGCCAGGTTGAGCTGGGAGGCGTTCTCACCACGGGCGTTGCCGGCCACCTCACCGAAGTTCCAGCCCTCGCCGTAGACGTACACGGCCGATCCATCCACCCCGTCGTCGGCGGGAGTCAGAGCATCGAGGGCCGCACGCACGCGGACCAGGTTGCTCTTCATGTGATGGCCCATCAGGTCGAAGCGGAAGCCGTCCACCTTGTAGGCGCGCGCCCAGGTGAGCAGCGAGTCGAGCATCAGCTTCTCCATCATTCGGTGCTCACTGGCCGTGTTCTCGCAACAACTGCTGCGCTCCACCTCGCCGTCGGCGTTCAGGCGGTGGTAGTAGCCGGGCACCACGCGGTCCAGCACGGAGCGCGGGCTCTGGCCCGAAGCCGTGGTGTGGTTGTAGACCACGTCCATCACCACCCGCAGGCCAGCCCGGTTGAGGCCCTGGACCATGCCGCGGAACTCACGGATGCGGGCGGGACCGTCGGGGTCGGTTGAGTAGCTGCCCTCGGGCACCGTGTAGTGCCAGGGATCGTAGCCCCAGTTGAAGCCGTCCAGGCCCTTGACCGCTGCCACCGCCGCCTGTTGCTCGGTGGAATCGGGTGGGAACGCCGAGAGGTCGCCGGGTGACCGCCAGGTCGACCGGTCCTCGTCGACGGTGGCGAAGTCGAAGGCGGGCAGGAGGTGAACGTGCGTCAGGCCTGCTTCGGCCAGCCCGCGCAGGTGCCGCATGCCGCTCGACTCCGGCAAGGCGAAGGCCGCGAAGCTGCCGCGAAGGGCCTCGGGCACCGAAGCGGCCGAGGCGCTGAAGTCGCGCACGTGCAGCTCGTAGATCGAGACATCCTCGGGTGCCGCCAACGCCGGCTTGTCCAGCGTGTCCCAGCCCACCGGCTTGAGCGCGGGGTCGTCGAGGTCCACGATCTGGCTGCGCTGGCTGTTGCGGGAGAGGCTGAGCGAATAGGGGTCGGTGACCAGGTTGGTCTCGATCTCGCCAGTGCTCCGGGCGAAGACCTCGATCTCGTAGAGGTAGTAGCAGTCCTTCCAGCTCGCGTCGCCGGTGACGCTCCACACGCCGGTGGCGTCGTCGCGCGACAGGGCTAGGCTGCTGGCGGCGCTGGTGTTCGAATCGGCGTACAGGAGCAGGCGCACGTCCTTGGCGGTGGGAGCCCACAGACGCAAGGTGGGCATCCCGGCAGACCAGGTCACGCCCAGCGGGCTGTCATTCCCGTACAACTCGTCGAGCACGCCGGGGACCTGCAGCGCCGTGGCATCGAGCGGCTGACCCGTGGCATCGGCTGCCGAGACGGCGAGCTGGCCGCGCAGGGCGGCAGGGACTTCCCCAAGACGGGCGGCCGGCAACCTGAAGGCCCGGTAGCTCGAGAGGTGGGGAAAGCGGGCCTTGAGCGCACTCGAAAGCCCAGCGGGGTCGTGCACGAGCGGGATCTGGATACCGTTTAGCACGCCGGCAGCCGTCAGTTGCAGGTCGGCCTCCGGCGCGTAGTGCAACGTGACGCTGCCACCGGTCGGGCCGCTTGGGTTCCAGGCGATGGTGTCGGGGGTCAGCCAGTGCGCCCGGGCTTTCCGCAGGTCGCCGCGGGGCGCGCCCGTGGTGCTGACAGAGAGCAGGTGGCTGGCCGCGTTGTAGAGGAAGATGGTCTCCGCGCAGGCCGTGGGGACGGTGAAGGGTATGTTGGCACCGTTAGGCTGGCCCCCCTGCCCGTAGTTCTCCGCCCAGCTCTCGCCGATGGCCGCCTTCACCTCATAGGTTCCCGCGGGCAGGGCACGCGTGGAGAACGAATAGAGGCCGTCGCCGTCGGGGTCCTGGAGCCAGGAGCGCAGACAGGCGGGATCCCAGTTGCCGGAGCAGCCCAGATGGGTCTGGTAGCTGCCGGGCGCGGTTGCGATGGCCCGATTGCGGTCGTCGGTGACCCAGTGGGTCGCGTGGTGGTAGTAGAACTTCACGCTCGCGGGCGCGCCGAGCGAGAGCGGGATGTTGGCGCCGTTGCGCTCGGCGTTCTGGCCGTAGTTCTCGTCCCAGGAACCGTTGAGCGCGGCCTTGTACTCGTGGCTGCCGGACGGCAGGCCGTACGCCGCCTGCCAGACGCCATCCTCGGCGTCGAAGCCCAGCTGGGTCGCCGCGCACGACGGATCCCAGTCGCCGGCGCAGCCCAGCTCGGATTGCAGGCTGCCCGCGATGGTCACGCTTCCGGGTTGCGGCGCCGGGGGTGCCGGCTGCACGCTCAGCAGGTGGGTCGTGGGATCGTAGCGGAAGAGCATCTCCGTGCAGTCGGCGGGAACCGTGAAGGAGATGTTGGCCCCGTTCGGCACTCCTCCCTGGCCGTAGTTCTCGGCCCAGCTCTCGCGGATCGCCACCTTCGCCTCATAGCTGCCGGCTGGGATGGCCCGCGTGCGGAGGGCGTAGCTGCCGTCGCCGTCAGGGTCTTGCAGCCAGGAACGGAGGCAGGCCGGATCCCAGTTGGACGTACAGCCCAGGAAGCTCTGGAAGTTGCCGGGTGCGGTGGCGATGACCCTGCCGCGGTCATCGGCGATCCAGTGCGTCTCGTGATCGTAGTAGAACTTGACGCTGGTCGGAGCGGTCAGCGTCAAGTTC
>Ga0209342_10004507_pt1 | contig 14487 bp, 16 predicted proteins | sample RifCSP16_2_FD_184023 | JGI IMG/M metagenome (GOLD analysis project Ga0209342, IMG submission 184023) | Soil microbial communities from Rifle, Colorado - Rifle CSP2_sed 16_2 (SPAdes) (version 2) | ecosystem: Environmental > Terrestrial > Deep subsurface > Rock core/Sediment | place: Rifle... | reverse complement strand
GTGTACCGACTGGACGTACAGCGTCCGGGCCCAGGGATCCTGGACCAGCGATCGGCGGATCTCGCCGATCGGAACCGACCCCTTGGTGATCTGCCTGTTCGAAAAGCCCATAGGTCACTCCAATCTGGCGACTCGCCCCTCACCCCTCCCCACTCGTCATGGCTCGACTGAGACCTCGGCGAGCGTTCGACTGAGACTTCGGTGAGCTCAGTCGAACCGCGCTCCCGCCGAAGGCTCGGTCAAGCCGCTCACCGCCGAAGCCCTCACGTCACCTTGCGCAGCCCGTCCGTCGCGAACAGTTTCTTGGTTCCGCGGAAGCGGATGTGCGTGAGGATGACCACGTCCGCGGCGGCGTCGCCGTCCGCGGTCACGGTCAGGGCGCACTGCAACAGAGCGTCAGAACCGAACGACTTCGCCGCGATGGCCAGGCTCTTGTACTCCGTGGCGATGAGGATGTTCAGGTCGGCCACATTAAACGTCGCGAAGGTGACCGCCGCGTCAGGGCTCACCTTGGCGTCGCTGATCGCCTCGCCCACGGCCACGCCCTTGATCGCCAGGTGCAGGATGACCCCCACGCTGGGGTCGGCGCCCTGGGCGAAGACCTGGGCCTGGATGTCGTGGGTGAAGTCGAAGTGCCCCATGTCCCCTTGGGGATCCAGTAGGAAATAGAACTCGTCGCCAGTGTCGACGCTGACGCCGTGGTATTCCACGGCGGCCAGGGCCTCGGCGATCTGCCCCCCGGCGCCCAGCGAGGTGCCGGCGGCGGCGATGCCCTCGGTGAAGCGCATGTACTTCGTGTAGAAGGCGTACTCCTGCGGCGACGCAGGGTTGGGGTTGTCATATTGCGGGGGCATGTTTCAGCTCCTTCTCGTCACTCACCACTCGTCACTCGCACTCACCACTCACCACTCGCCACTCACCACTCGTCGCCTACGTCTCCGGCGTGGTCACGTCCAGGTCCTTGATGCGGCACTGGGCGTTGGGCGCGTGGCACACCAACTGCCCGCGGTGGAACCAGTTCGCCCCGTACGACAGCTTGCCGTCGATGCGGGCCAGAATGGCTCCGTCCTTATCCATCCAGTCGCCCTCGCCGGTCTGGGTGAACTCGAACATGGTCGTGTCCAGCAGGTACATCTGGTCCTCCGGGCAGTTCTGCTCGGCGACGATGGGGATGTCGTTGTGCATGATGGCGATGGCCCAGCCGTTGAGCTTCTTGGTGGCGTTGTCGATCCGCCGCGCGGCCACCAAATCGGCGGTCAACTGCCGATGCACCGCGTGGCTGCACAGGATCAGGTTGACCTCGCCGTCGCTGGTCTGCTGCACCTCGGCCACGCCCTCGTCGATCAGCGGGAAAGAGATCATGCGCGGCACGCCGCCGTTATCCAGGACCACGGACTGCCAGAACTCGTTGCCGGCTACGGACCGGTCGATGTTGCCGTACAGCAGCCCGGAGGCGGGGTTGGCGTCGCTGACGATGGCATCGAGGCCGAAGTAGGCCTTGTTCCGCGAGTCGGCCAGGTAGACCGTGTAGGTCGAGGCGTTGGCGTTCACGTCCGCCCCCGTGCCGTCCGCGAAGCTCTTGGGTGTGCCGCCCACCTTGGTCTCGAACATCGAGACCACTTTCGTCTTGCGGTTGAAGCTGATGACCGCCTTGCTCACTCCGCCGGCGACCGAGCCGTCCGCGGTCTTGAGGACATCGATGCGCATGCCCGTCCGCAGATTCCGGATGCTGTCGGCCACGAAGCTGCTGGCCGTGGCCGAGACCACGCCGCAACGCTTGCCCGAGCCGTCCCCGAACAGGTCCACGTTGCGGTGGAAGCGCAACTGCCGGATCAACGAGGTGGTCTCGAAGTCGTAAGGCTGGCGCTCGATGGCCACGTCGGAGTGGACCGAGTCCATGTGCGTGGCGGAGATCTTGATCGAGCCGGTCAGGGTGGCGTAGTTGTAGGTGTGCCGCCTGGCCGACTGGCTGCCGGCCTCGGCCGCGGTGTCGTCGTCGGTGTAGCGGACGCCACCGGTCACGGCCATGTGAACCGCGTGGGAGACCAGCTCTCCTTCGGGCACGTTGGCCCGATTGTCCCGGGCGATGTACTGGCTGAGGATGCTCTTGAGGTTGAACTGGATCTGCATCCGCCGGCGGTAGACGATGCGGAGCAGCTCTGCGTGCGTGTCGCGATTGGCGGACATGCCGGAACTCCATGCGTTATGGAGCCCCGGCCCCGTCTTTACCCAGACGCCGTGTCAATCGACCCCCGGGGGAGTCTATCGTCACGGCGCCATCAGGCCGGATCATGGGGCCGGCCCTGGGCTGAAACACGGAAATAATCAAACCCGTTCTTCGGACGGGTGTCTAGCGATGCCCGCGTTGGCGTGCATCACCGCTTCCTCCAGCTTGGTCAACGCGGTGGACAGCTCCCGCCCCATCGGCACGAGCTCGATCAGCGTTGCGGCGAAACCACCTGCCGTGTCCCGGATCAGCTTGAAGTCAGCCACCCGGTCGGTCGGCGGCGAATGATACGTAAAGTCGTTGCCGATGCGATCCAGCAGCTTCTGCTGCTCGGGGCTGCGATCCTTGGTCTGGTCGGTCATCGCCCCCCCTTGTGCGCGTTGGCCAGGAACTTGTCCGCCTCGCGCTGCGACTCGGCGATCATGGCCGACTCGTCAGGCCATTCCATGGCATTGGGGCCGAAAACCAACTTCTGCGGGAAGTTCGAGCTCCCGCCAATCTTGGTTTCCGAACCGCCCGCGGACGATCGGCCACCAGCGCTCTCACCGGCTTGCCGTTGACGGGTCATGCGGGCCTCGGCTTCGGTCTTCTGATCGGCCGCGGCACTCTTACCCCCGCGCCGCTCGATCTCTTTCTTGGCCTCCTTGGCCACGGCAGCCAGGAGCTCGTCCGGCCCCATTCTGGCCGCAGCCCCGCTGTCGTGCAACTTGGCGATGGCCACGGTCTCGATGCCGGCGATGTCCTCGGGCGTGTCGAAGCCCGTGTCTTTGACCGCGCTGACCACGGCGTTGCGCAGATCGCGGCGGTAGGCCACGCGGCGATTCTCCTGCACCTTGGCCTGTTCGACGGCCTTCATCTTGCGGTCAATGATCCGGTCCACGGTCTTTACGTCGGGGATCTCGTCGGGGGCGGGTTCGGCCTCGGCGGCGGGGGCTGGGTTGTTGGCGGCCCGTTCCCGCTGCACATCGCGTGCCGCTCGGGCCATCACGTCCTTTGGGCTGATGCGCCGATCGCGCAGGGTCTTGATGTGCTCGATCTCCTCCGCGGTCGGCTGAAGCTCGTCAGACCCTTCCGCTGACGGGTCCTGGTCTGGTTGGTCGCCCATTGCCTGCTCCCTGCGGCGCTTCACGCCTTGCGGAACTTGCCGGTGCTGAACAATTGATTGGCCAGCGCCGGGCTCACCGCGATCGTTTCGTCTCCGTTGCCGCCCAGCCACCTGACCAGCACAAGCCCGGGTTTCACGGGCTCGACATTGGCGGCCGCAACCGGCTCCACAATCGGCGTGGGTTCAGGTTGCTCCTCCTCCGTGAGTTCAAGCTCAGACTCGTCCGCTGACTGGTCCAGCTCCTGCTCCAGCTCCTGCTCCTGGTCGGGTTGGTCGCCCATTGCCTGCTCCCTGCTGCACCGGGGGTCGTGGGGCCCGCCGGCCAGGTCCGCCTGGTGCCGGTCCTCCTGGTCCCGGAGGTCCGCCCGGGGACATCAGGATGCCATAGTCGCGGGCCAGATCCATAGTCACCTTCTGTTCGATGACCGCTTTCCGCACCCGCTTCAGGGTCTCGTTGTACCAGTGCGCGCGGATGTGCGTCAACATGGCGAACGCCGTGCGGCTCTGCCTTGGGGCTTGCTGCTGTGATTCGCCGCCCTCCGCCGACGCGACTACATCGCCTCTGCTCAGCTCCTCGCGCACCTTGCGCTTGTACTCCTCCGTCGTCGTGAACCGCTCGTGCTCGGCCACGTGGACGGCGTCGAAGTCGCCGATGGCCTCGTTGATAGGCTTGCCGGCCAGCAGCTCCGCGTTCTCTTTGGCCGCCTGGCTGCGATGGTAGCTCCAGTCGTCGGTCTCCGCAGGCACGCGCTCGCCCACCCATCGCAAAATGAGCTGCTTGTCCCGCTCGTTCTCGGGGCGCAGGATCTGGTACTTCAACAGCGTCTCCAGCTTGGCCACCGTCTGGGCCATGTCCTCGATGGGAGCCAGGGCGGCGGTCACGTTGAAGGCCCAGGGTCCGAAGGGCCTGCGTTTGGAGAGGTCGCTCCCTTTGAAGACCACCACGTCGCGCTCGCCCGCGTCGCCGGTGATGCTGATGGTCCGTTCCTGGGTGATGAACTCCCAGGCCAACATGAGCAGGTGCTGACCCAACTCGCCGGCACTCGACTCGAAGAGCATCCGCCCCACCCGATGCCGCTGGGCGTCGCCCTGGGCCAGGACCTGGGCGTGAATGCCGGATTGCTGGGCGCTCTCCGCCCGCCCCGACGTCGACCGGTGAATGCCGGCGATGTCCTCCATGTCCGTGGAGTTCATCTGGTCGAGTTCCGCGGCGTAGGGCGGAGGCATGGGCATCGGGAACGGGCGGACCCGGTCAATCGTGCCGTCCGCGACTTTCAGCGTCCCGGGCATGTCCTGGCGGAAGGCATGGGGCGGCAGGTGGGCCGAGTCCTCCTCCAAGATGACCGGGTTGATGGTCGCCGAGAAGTGCCCGTGCAACTGCGATCGCTGCTTGTTGCGGGCCCGGGCCAGAGACAGCAGGTCCTGCACCGTCGATCGCGGCCGGAAGTATTCCGGCTCCGGGGCGTCCTGAAACGCGATGAACGGCAACCGGCCGGTGATCGTGGGGTGGGGGCCGACCTTCAGGATGCGGTTGCCGGCCATCTGCGCCAGGCAGCCCACGGGAGCGGCGGCACACCTCGGCCGCCACAGCTCGTGGACCATGACCTCGTCGCTCTGCACCACGCTGGACAACTCGGTCCGCCCGTACAGCTCCACGTGGCGATAGCGATATGCCTCGCTGTCTGCGTCGGGCTGGAGCTCGTCGGCGATGTCGCCGTACCGCTCGCGCAGGTACTCGATGGTCCGGAACCGCGAATGGATCAGCCAGGCGGTCTCGTGATCCACTTGCCGGGTGTGGACCGGTTCGCTCAGGTCAAAGCCCGGCACCCAGTCGATCGACAGATCGCCTGCCGGCAGATCCAGGGCCTGGTCGGTCTTCTCTTTGGCCGAGAGGCCGCGGCCCCTGAACCGCTGCACCCAACTGTTGGTCTTATCCAGAAACGCGGAGCGGACCTTTCGGCTCTCGTCGGTGGTGGCCGTGTCCACGGCCTTGCCCAGTTGATCGAAGTCGAAGCGATCGGCGGCGCCGGCGTAGGGATCGAACATGGGCTTGGCCCACACGATCCCCGTGCAGACGAACATCCAGGCCGCGTCGATCAAGCCCTTCATGCCCGTGGGACTGCCGTGCTCGAAGTAGTAGCGCACCACCTTGCTGGCCACCCGGGCCGACGTCACGTCGTCGTCGTCGCGCGTGGCCGGGTTGACTATCCAGGTGAGCGGCGCGCCGATGTAGAACGTGATCTGTTGCAGCACGAAGCCGCGAAGCTTGTTGATGGTCACCGGCTCCCTTAGCCACAGGGGCAGGTTCTGGAGGTTCTCGGCCACCAGGTTATCGGAGACGGGGTCGAAGTAGACGTGCTGATTGCCGCGGGCCCAGGCGAGCACTTCCGCGGCCTCACCTTCCCAGCAGCTCCGCCTCTGCTTGGCGTCCTCGTACTGGGCCGAGATGAACGCGGCCAGGACGTCCTCGTCCATGCCCTCGGGGTCGGTCCAGTCGAGTTCGTGAACGGCGGCGCCGCCGCCGCCCTTGGCCTTGCGGTCGATCAGGGCGTAGTTGGTCAGGACCTTGCGGGGCATCGAGGGGGATTGTCGATTGGCGATCGGCGATTGTCGATTGGGGGGGACAGTGGTGAGTTGTGTGGGGTGAGTGGCGAGCTTCTCACCACTCGTCACTCACCACTCTTAGAAAGGCGGGGCCTGCACTTTCGTACAAGCCTCGCCCGCGGCTTCTCGGCCGGGGACTTAAGCCGGCCCAGGAGTAAAGCTTACTTGCCGCCCTTGCCGTACGTCTTTTTGCACGACGCACACGTGCAGCTCGGGCCGTGTTTCTGACCTTTCATGGCTGTCTCCAAACCCCGGTCGTTGCGGTGGATGTTGTTGCTCCGCAGCAGCGTAACCAGTTCCTTCGTGATCGTCACGCAGACCCAGTCGGCCGGGACCACGACCGGGTGGGGCTTACCGCAACGCGGGCAGGTCATGCGCTGAACCACTTCCCCGCTACTTGCGCTCCATCACCCAGTTGATGATCGCGGTCACGATCCCGGACACGACCAGGGAGATCCCGCCGACGATCAGGGCCAACTGGGCCTTCATAGCGGCGATGGCTTTCGTCCCCTCCAGGCGCACGCCGGCCACGTTGTTGGTCAGGGTCAGTTCCACCTTGGCGACCCCCATCTCCACCTGGTGCATCTGAGCGACGATCCGGTCGGCGAACTCCTGATGGCGCACGCCCAACTGCTCCAGCGCCCGGATGATCTCCTTCTCGTTGAGTGCCTGCTGAGCCAGGCGGCTCTCGACGAACTGGTAGTACCCGTCCGGAGGTTGCGGCGGCATCCATTATCGCCCTCTCTCAGGCCGAGGCCAGGCTGAGGATGTAGCGCCGCCGCCACATGTCCATGGTCATCACCGCGGCGGTGGCCCCGCCGGCCACGAAGCCGATGCTGAACGCGGGCATGACGTCGTCCTTCTGCGGCTCGATCCAGTAGTGCCCCCACTCCACGGCGTCGCTCACGCCGTTGATCACCGGAATCAGGTCCTTCTTTTTGACCAGGTCACGCTCATCGTCGTCGAGGTCCGTGGGGTCGGTGGCGTTGCCGTAGAGCCGCAGCGTGGTGTTGAAGTCGCGGACGCCAACGATGGTCACGCGGGCCCGAATCGCGATCCCGTAGCAGGGCCCCTGAATGCCGCCGGTCACGCCCGCGGCAGTGCCTCTGGTGATGGCCCCGATCACCTGCCGGGGCGAGAACTCCTCCACGTTGGTGAAGGCGTTGGCGACGACGATGGGGACCCAGTCCTCCATCGGGTAGTGACCCATTCCGCTAGGCATCATCGGCTCCCTGAGCGCATCAGCAGTCGCCGTGCGTACTCCCGTGTGCGCCGCTGTCGCAGGCTCTCCGTAATCCGGTGACCGGGCAACCCCGGCTGATAGAACTCGGCCAGGGCCAGGCTCTCCCTGGTCACCGGGATGAGCATGTCGATGCGTTCGCTCCCGTCGATGAACATGGACAGCCGAGCGATGCCCTCCACGATCTCACGTCTGGGGTGATCCGTCAAGGTTTTCAGGCCCGGGCCCTTGATCGACTTCCGCCCGACGATGGGCTCGTGACCACGGCAGGGAATGCCCGAGGCGGCGAACGTCGCAATGACCAGCGGCCAGCTCCGGTCCGCCACCGTGCCGTAGTAGAGCTCCCCGTCCTCGGTCGGCTCCCACTTCTCCCGGGCCGGCGGGGCGGCCCGTTGCCACCCGCTCATCTGATGGACCGTCTCGATCTCCTTGAACACGTTCCAGCCCTTTTTCACGGAGTCGGTCACGTACAACTCGCGGTACACGTACACCAGGCCGGTCACGTGCGGGAAGGTCACCACCAGGTAGCGCAGGGCGTCGGGGCAGTGGTCGAAGTCGTCGTACGGCTGGTTGGGGTTCTCGTCGTCCCAGCGGTAGGAGTACATCTCCCGGATGGTGTTGGGGCAGTCCGGCGACACCAGCAGGCCGGTCGGACCCTTGATGTGCGCGCACCACAGGCAGACGAACGGCGAGTCGGTCTGGCCGAAGTCGATGGCCCGGAAGCGGTCCGCGGTGTCGGGGATCCCGATCTTGCCCACGCAGCCGCGTTCGCGGGTGAACAGCGGATACACCCGGCCGGCGGCGTGCTCCCAGGCCTCCTGCGGATTGTTGGGATGCTCCTGCTTCATCCCGGTGGGGCCGGCCAGCTTGCGCAGGCGCAGCTCCTCGCGGGCGTACCACGCCGCGTCGCGCCCAGGTCGTTCCGACCAGTGAATGAAAAACGGCTTGAAACCGGTGGGGCCGACCCCGTTGGGATGCTCGGCGATCAGCTCCCCGTGCTCCCCAAACGTGTCCACCCACGCGCTGTAGAAATGCCCCTGCGGACCGGCCGACGAGGACAGCTCGATGATCTGCCCCTGGGCCACGTCGACAGTGGCGATGACCGCCTGCATAGTGGCCTCCAGCTTGTCCACCCGCGAGGCTTCGTCGATCACGATCAGGTCCGCGGCGATGGACCGGGCGGCCTTGCTCCCGCCGACGATGGCTCTCACCTCGGACTTCTTGCCCAGCCGGAATCGAGACTTGTTGGCCCGGGTCACCCGCTTCTGCAACCACGCCGGCAGGCGATCGTGCATGTAGCGGATAAGGTCTATGAAGTCCTCGGCGTACTGGCGCTGGTGGAACACGATGGCCGCGGTGAATGCGTTGCGCGTGGTCATTCGCCACACGACAAACGCGGCGATCAGGGTGGTGAAGCCCACCTGCCGGCCCTTGAGGGCCAGGATCCACACCCCGGCGACGAGGTCGGGCACGATCCGCCTCTGCCCATCGAAAAAACGCAGGGGTACGTCACGCCGCAGAGCCGGGTCGTAGATGCGGATGTGTTGCTCGCAGAAGCGAGCGAAACCCAGGCTCCCCAGGGAGGGGGAGCACTGTAGGAACTCGTCCCTCTGCTCAGCTGTCAGGCCGAAGTCCCGCTGTGCGGCGACCTTGCCGCCTTTGCGCAGGATGCGGCCGGCCAGGGAACTCAGGTTGCGGTGACGGGTGGGCACTCAGGCGAGTTTAATCGCCACACGGTCCTTCGCCCGTTCGCAGGCAATGAATGACGGTGCGCATGAGCGGGCGCACGAGCGGGTCGGCTTCCGACTCCAAGAGATCGTCCAGAAAGTCCGCGACCTCGATGTCGCCGATCTCGCACGACTCCCACAGAGCCGACAGCGTGCGCAGCCGGACCCCGGCGTCCCGTTCCATGGCCAGCATCTCCATGAGCATGGTTCGGGCCACGCGCTTCGCCCGCGGGTCATAGTCCGGCGATTGCGGGTTGGTCCGGTGGGACACCTCCGTAGCGATCTCGTGCCTGGTGAGCACGTCGGCGGGATCGTCGGACGAGCGCTCCACGAAGTCTCCGAACAACCAGCCCAACGGATACGTCGGGGCCTCGTCGGCGTACACCCAAAAGGCGTCCCAGTACGGATCGTCGGGGTCCGCGAGCATGGTCTGTTTGGCGTGCCAGCTTGGAGGCAATCGCACGGCCGAGTGGTCAGTGATGAGTGATGAGTGATGAGTCGTTCGCGCCGCTCCCGGCTTCGGAGCGGAGAGAATCAGCAGAGTCAGCAGGTAGACGATCATCGGATATCTCCGCCCGGCGTCGTAGGCCCTTGCTCACAGTTCTCGCCGCAGGTCATCGGACAGGCCGCGTCGCACTTCTCCCGCCCTTGCGTCCCCACCGCGTATGTTTGGCAACACACCTTGCAGGACGCTTTCGTCTTGCAGCACGCCTCACACTGGTCCCACGAAGTCGGGGCCGCGCAGGTGCTCGAACACGTTGCCGCCCAAACGATAGCCGGGATCACGACCAGGACCAGCATCCCGAGAGCTACCGGTCCCGTCCTGCCCATTCGTAGTCGCATGACAATCCTCCCAAACCGAGAATGAACGGGACCACGACGGCCCCGGCTTTTCACACCTTGGCCGCTTTCTTGCGCCGTCCGACCGGCTCGGCCTCGCGCATGAAGTCGAACCCCAACTGGTCGCACAGTTCCAGGTTTAGGGCCTTGAGCCCGATCAACTCGACCGATCGGCCCCGGTGGCGCAGGATCACATCGTAGAAGCCGTTCAGCGCGAAGTCGTCGGGCTTCACGTGGATCAGCACGCTCCCATCCTCGCGCCGCTTGGTGACCCCATCCCGATCCAGCTTGCACTGCAAGTGGGTCAGCTCGTGATCCAGCAGGGCCACCTTGACCGCGCGGGCCGGCTCACCGATCAGCGTGTGGTTGATGACCGCATCCGACCGGCCCAGCAATTTCGCGGCCGCCTCGACAACAGCCCGGTCGTAGCCATCGCCATGCTCGCCCTCCCACCAGTCCGCGTCGATCTGCAACAGCACGTCGGCCTCCTGCGCCAAGCGGTCGACGTCGCCGAGGGCCTTGACCATCGCCAGTGCCCGATGCCCGTGGTGTTTGATGGCCACGTCCACGCGCCGGCCATCCTTCTGCGGGCCCCAGGCCAAGATCGTCTTGATCGTGACCTTCTCCCGGCGCACCCATGGGTGGAAGCGTTCGACCGCCTCCTTCAGGCAGGCCAGCACGTCCATCGTCTTTTCCGTCGCTACCTTGTACGTTCGACCGGCCATGATTCACCTTCCCACAATTTCAAGGGCCCCGAGAACCGAGCCCAACATCCACGCGAGCGTCCCCGCGCCCAGTGAATACCAACTCCACCGGTAGTTCCGCCGGGCCTTGGCCACCAACTGTCTGAACTCCAGGTGCGCGTCACGAATCCCGGCCAGCTCCTGATCCACCTGCGCTCTGGCCCTGGCCACTTCCCGCTCTGTCATGCCCGCCATCCTCCATCATCGCCGACAGGCTCTCGATCGTGTCCGGCTGGGCTGTCTCGTCGAGGCGCTTCTCCAGCCTGCTCAACTGCCCCCAGGTATGGGCCTCGAACGCCGCCACGGCCAGCTCGGTCTCCGTCCGGGCCCGCTCCTCGCGGGCCTTCATCAGCGAGTTATACAGCCGGATCCCCCGCCCCCGTTGCCGATCGCTCGGCGACCGCAGCATCCGAGCCAGAGCTTCGTCGACCAGCTTGGTGCTTTCGGTGAGCTCGGCGCTTCCCGGCGGGGTCCCCAGCAGCCGGCTGTCCCGCACGATCCCCTTGAACAGCAGCCGGATCGGCCACCGCTCCGCCTGGGCCAGGAGCTTTTGCAGCTCCCCCTCCTCGGTGTTTGGTGAGCTCGGCGAGCCGCTGGGCTTCGTCGGCGACGATCTTCTTGCCCCGGCCACTGGACCGCTCGACGTGTCGGTTGGTTTCGGGGTCCCGGATCGTGTCGGCGTTGCCGGCCCGACCCTGCCCGTGCCCCTTCTTTTTGCCTTTCGCTTTCCGCTTCGCTTTGCCATTGCCTTGCTTCTCCGCCGGCGGATCATCCAGGATCAGCGCCCGCAACGAACGCTCGAAGATCCCCATCATATCCGTCATCCACTCCTCCGGTTCCTCTTGTAGATTCACCTCGAAGTACAGCGAAAGATCATTGAACCCCAGATCCCGCAACTCCTTTTGCATGGCGATCAACAACGCCGCATTCCCCAGAGCTCCCGCGGCAGTCACCTCACCCCAGTTCGCGATCATCCGCTCCAACAGCCACGCCCGTTTCACACGCGCGCGCATCTCGTCCAGCGACAGCAGCTCGGCTGGTTTCGGCGTTTTCTTGTTCTTCGACGGCATGACGCTCCTCACTCCTGGTTCCCGCTGCGACACCCGCGGATCGGTGAGCACGGCGTTCGCCCCGTGCACCAGCGTCCGGGCCATGCCCGGTTGATCGCGCGGCCACACCAGGCGCGCCCGCGCGAACCCCACCCCTCCTACCCCCCCTCCCCGGCGGCCGGCGGGACGCGCGGCGACATGGTTTTCTGCGCGGGTCGCCCGCCGGCGTGCTTGCGGAACCGATCCCGATCCGGGCAGTCCACGAAGTGGTTCAGCGCGTCAGCGGTGTAGGGGGTCGAAACGACCCTACCACGCTCGGATGAGTACTGCACGACGAACCAAATCTCGGCCCCGCACGAGCATTTCTTGCTGCGGGCGCCGAGGGACTTGAACAGCCCCTGGATGTTGGCCCGGATCCCCGCAACTGCCCGGTCATCGCTGAGCCGCGGCTGCGTGCCCTGCCTCCGCTGCAACTCGAACGGCCCGATTCGCGCTGCCTCTTCCTGGTCCATGCCCCGTACACTATGCCAAACTGAGTCCGATTGCAAGGGGCGCCATCATCAACCTCGGACATTTCGCTTAGGCGGCTGGCTCAGGCAGCAATTCCCACCGCTGGGCCGTCCGCTGAAACCTTGCGGAGCGTTTGGAGCAGGCACCCGCAAGTCCGCAAGGTCAGACTCCCACTCGCAATGAGCAGAATCAGACCCAGGTTCAACTCATCCCCAGACCTGAAAGATGCACGATTCACGGCGTCCTGGAAGAATCCGGTCACCCCATTGGTGATCGTAACGACGACCACCGACGCCGCTGCGTTCTTGCGGACCCGGAAGAACGTGGACCCAGAAGCCCGGCTATTGGCCGATACGTAGCACTGAGCGTTGGTGATGTAGCCCTGCGGGATGTCGGTCTCCACGGCATGGTTGGTCTCCGAACCGCCGGAAAACGGTCCGCCGCCGGAGAGCGTCGCGTAGTTTGTTACTGAGACCGCTCCCATACCGAAGGAGGCTTCACCGCCGACGCACTGAGACTTGCCGTTGGTCGTTTCCAGGGTGACGGCGATCGTTTGCAGTTCAAACGACAGCACTGCATCGTTGACCATCACGACGGCCGTGTTGTACTCGTCGCCGACGGCGATGGAATCCGTGCGAGAGAGGTCTTCTAGGATGCCGCTGACTCCGGCCGTGTAGGTGACGAACATCGACGTACCGGGCCCGTCCCAGTCGATGCCGCCGTTCTTCCGGGTCCGGATGGTCGTGCTGCCGACCAAAATCGTGTTCGTCGGAGCGTAAACAAACAGCCGCTTTCCGGTGGCAGGAGTATTGATCTGAGTCTGAGCAAATGCCTCATTGGTGTTCACGCCCGACATGGCGTCGGTGAGGCAGTAATATGAGCTTCCCGCCTCGCTGAGTTCCAAGCCTGACTGCTGGGTGTTGGCCACGTAGATACCGGCCGTATTGACCGACGCGGCGAAGAGGGTGCGGAGGAGTTCAATCGTGATCGCCCCGCCGCCGGCACCGACCACCACGCGGTAGTTGATCTCATCGCCGGAAATGATCGCATCGACGTTGCTGACGTCCTCGAATTCGCCGGTGGTTCCGGCGAGAACGCTGATCGCCTGGAATCCGTTGGAGCCGTTGATCCGAAAGGTGATGGCCGTGTCGTGAGCCGCGGTGTTGGTTGGCACCTTGCAATACAGGTGGGAGCGGACGCCGGCGATGCGATTGGTCACCTGGGCGTTGATCTGTAACGACTGGAGCGAATAGGGAGAGTTCCCGCAGGGGATGTCTCGCTCGGTCCCTCCCCCCTGGGGGTTGGTGTTGTCCCCGCTGACTTGTTCAACGACGGCCATTACTCGACGACCACGGTGCCCGGGCCGAATGCAGTATCAGCCAGTCCCTGGGCCTGTGTTTTCTCGGCGTTCGTGAAACCACGCAGTCGCACCCGTAGACGCCGCTGGCGGTCGAAGGCCCAATAGAAGCCGTGCGTTCGTTTCAGTTGCAATCGGGTTTTTGGGCTGGCCAACGCAGCGACTTGGTCATCATCAATGGTCCCGTCGTCGCGTTCCACCTTGCCTTCGGTCACCGGCGGCGCGGTTTCGATGGTCTCGGTGTTCGCGGCAAACGCTAGCAGAACACGGCGTTGAAAGCCATTTTTTCGGATATTCTCAGCCAAGCAGCGGTCCAGCCGTTGCTGGGGAGTATCCTGGGTGAATTGGGCGTGTGCCCCGCAACTTTGCACGATTTCAATGCCAACGTGAACGCCGGTAATCTCGTTGACGTCCTCGTCAAGAAGGCACTTGCCACGACTGCACGTGTCCGGTCCCCATCTTTGTAGGCCCATTGTTCTCCTCAATCGATCGTGTATTCGACCGTGATCCACAGCAGCGTCGGCGAGCTGGCCACGGCGGAGATTTCGACGCTCAGCCAGTTGTCAGCGGAAACCGCTGGTGATGCGAAGCTTGTATCCTCCAGCCCAGCGGCCGTCGCGACCATCTCCCCGGTATTGATATCCGTGCCCGCCACGTCCGGCGTCAGCTTGCCGCGTTTCTCAATGTTGAAGTCCACTGTGCCCACGTCGGTGATCGCCCGGACGGCAACGACGGTTGCTGGATCGCCCACGTAGGCGACGGGCCACGAATCTGCGGCTCGGGGGTTTTCGAGCTTGAAGATGGCACAGCGGGTGCGGTGCTTGGTGGCCACCGATGGGTTGGGGTAGGTGCCGGAAAGATCGCCCCTGGCCAGGCCGGTCGGCTGGGCCGGGCGCCGAGGCCCGAAGGTCGCGGCCGCCAGGATCAGGTTGGCATTCTCCGCGATAACCCCCGGGTTCGGATAGACCCCCTTGAGATCGCCCCCGGCCAGACCGGTGGGCGGCGCGGGCCGTGTGCCCGCGAACATCCGGGTCTCCAGGATGTCGGCGCCGGTCAATAGCTCCGGGCGCACCTGCGGATTGGGA
>Ga0209342_10004506_pt1 | contig 14496 bp, 18 predicted proteins | sample RifCSP16_2_FD_184023 | JGI IMG/M metagenome (GOLD analysis project Ga0209342, IMG submission 184023) | Soil microbial communities from Rifle, Colorado - Rifle CSP2_sed 16_2 (SPAdes) (version 2) | ecosystem: Environmental > Terrestrial > Deep subsurface > Rock core/Sediment | place: Rifle... | reverse complement strand
AGCTCGAACGGATCGAGCAGGTGGCCGCAGTTCTCGCACTGGTCCCCGCGCGCGCTCGGGAAGCGGCACCGAGGGCACTCGCCCTCCACATACCGGTCCGGGAGGAAGTGGTTCCCCGTCGCGCAGAAGGGGGACGTCATCACCCGTTGGTCGATGTACCCCTTCCGGTGCAGGGTGAGGAAGATCTCTTGGGCATCCCGCATGTGGTTCGGGTCGGCGGTGTTCCAATACAGGTCGTAGCGCACGCCGAGCTGCTCGATGTTCTTCGCGTGAAGCGCGTGATACCGGTTCGCGATGACCTCCGGCGACACGCCCTCCTCGTCCGCACGCACGGTCGTCGGCGTCCCGTGCATGTCGGAACCGCCGACCATGAGGACGTCGTCCCCCTTCATCCGGTGGTACCGGGAGAAGATGTCTGCGGGGATGAACGTGGAGACGGCGTGCCCGATGTGGCGGGGCCCCGACGCGTAGGGCCATGCCACCGCCACGAGGATTTTCACCATGGGACCGGCTCCGAAGGACCCCCCGGCCTTAAAGGCTCCGCGGAGAGGACGAGAAGAGAGGACCGCCTGCAGGGTGGACACGCGGTTGATAATCATCGAAGGAATTTGGGGCCCAGTTCTTATGCCCGTGACCCGTGATGCGCCCCCGCTCGGGAGATGCGAATGGCGGTCACCGTCGCAAAGGCGTCCGTCGTCGGCCAACACGTGGACGGGACGAAGCGGTGGGTCGCGTGCCCGCGCTGCGGGGAGTACAACGAGAGGGGTGCCCCGCGGTGCCGGGACTGCTTGACATCCTTTCTGGAAATGCCCGTCCGCACGCGCACCTCGAAGCGGACGAAGGTGAGCTCGAGGCCGAACCTCGACGCACTCTGGAGCGAGCTCGAGGCGGCCGCGCATGCCGACGAGCTCGTGTGGTTCCAGTGTCCCGTGTGCTCGAGCCTCGTCGACGGCGCCGCCAGCCGTTGCGGGTGCGGCGCGATCTTCGTGGATCCCCCCGAGCGTGTCGCGTACGCGTGCCCGTTGTGCAACGCGAGGGTCGCGTCGGACGCGGTCCGGTGCCGGTGCGGGGCGCGCTTCTCGGACTGACGGTGTGAGCATCGTCCCCAACCGCCTGAGTCGCCACGCATGGCGAGGGCCAACGTACATTTACGCGGCAGGGCCTTGTCGAAGTCGACGAACTCGGAGGTGCATGGGCATGGTGTACGCCGACGTGAGGATTTTCTCCCCTGACGAAATGCGCACCGCGACCGTCCGTCTGCTTGTGGACACGGGGTCGACCTTGTCCTGGATCCCCGAGGAAGTGCTGACGCGGCTCGGGTTGCGCCCGCGGGAAACCCGGACCTTTCGTCCCATCGACAGCCGCGAATCGCCTTTGAGACGTCCAGTCGCGGACGCACTCATCGCATGTCAGGGACTCCAGGGAGTCGCGGGTGTCGTCTTCGCAAAACCTGGGGATGGGCACGTGCTCGGAGTCACTGCCTTGGAACGCCTGGGCCTGACGGTGGACCCGACCACGGGGTCGCTGAAGCAGGAAGATGCGTTCCTCGCCGTTGCCAGCCTCTAGCCGTTCGGCACAACCCTTTTCAATCGCGCGGGGCTCCGTGACCCGATGGCGCGGGCCAAGGGGCATCCGGTTGGGCGGAGGTACGTCGTGATCTGGTGGGCGTACCAGCGTCCATACTACGCGATCACTCGGGACGAGGCGGAGGCCGCGTGGACCGCGAACCTGCGAAACGGCGTCGTGGTGGAGGTCGAGGGGACGGGCGTCTCCGTGAAGAGGGTCGTCGACCACTGGCGGCGCGACGACTCTGGGAACCCGATCCCCGCGGAGGCCCGCGAGCCCGCGGGAGGCCTTGCGCCGGCCCTCGCCCGCCGCGTCCGGAAGCCCGGCTAGGGGAGCGAGTAGAGGCTGAGCGTGTAGGCGGTCTCGAACCCGAGCTTCTCGTACAGACGCTGCGCGTCGCTGCCGCTCCTGACCTGCAGGGTGAGCACCTCGTCCCCCGACTTCTGGAACGATTCGATGCACCGGAGCGTGAGGGCCGTCGCCACGCCCCTCCGCCGGAACCCCGGTGCGGTCGCGACGCTGTACAGCCCCGTGATCCGGTCGCCCGTCCGGAGAAGCGCCGCCACGCCCACGGTCTCCCCGTCGAGCTCCGCGAGGAGCGTCTGCCCGGACACGTCCTCGGCCTCGTCCGTGAGCGAGGAGAGCATGACGTCCTTCCATTCGGACGGGAATCCGAAGCCCTCGATCACGAGGTCCACCGCCGTGGCCATGTCCGCCTCCCCGCGGACGGGGCGGACGGACACGGTCCTTGGGGCCTCCGCGCCGGGAACCCGCTTCCAGACCATGACGTCGAGCTCTCCGTCCTCCTGGAACCCGCGCTGCCAGAGGTCCACGCCGAAGTCGTCCGGCCGCGTGATGGACCACAGCTGGAAGTGCGGGACGAGCCCGTTGCGTCGAAAGGCCTTCGTCACGTACTCGATCACGGCGTCCTTCGAGGTCCCGCCCGCGTCGACCTTGCACGCGAAGTTGAACCCCTTCGCCGGCAGGTTGGGGTTCAGGACGAGGACGACGTTGCCACGGTCCTCGACCTGGCCGCCGATCCCCCGCATCGCGTGCACGCGATGCCACTCCAGCCTCCACCACAGGTCCTGCTGGCGCACGGCGCCCCCGTGCGACCCCCGGAGATAAAAGGGTTCGCCCGCGAGTTTGCCGCGCGATTCCCGCCGGCGCCCCGGACGTTTCCCGATACTGGGAAAGAAAGAGTTAAGATGGGAGGGGCGCCATCGGACGGTCCGTGGTGGCGATCGCCGCGGAGGCCGACCAGATCGCCGAGTGCCCGAGTTGCGGCGCGCAGGTCGCGGTCGACGCGAAGGAGTGTCCCCGGTGCGGCGAGATCTTCTCCGAGGAGCTCCTGGAAGTGGAACCCCAAGTCGAGGAGGAGAAGAAGCCCTCGCGGATTGAGAAGCTGCTGTTCTTCGGCGGGATTCTCCTCGTCCTCGCGGGCGGCCCCGGGCTCTCCCTCGGCAGCTGGCTCCACGACGCCCTCCAGATCCCCATCGGCGGCATCGCCTACGCGGAGTTCGGGTGGGTGAACCGCCTCGTCGCGGGGGTCGGGCTCGTCGTGCTCCTCGTCGGCATCGTCCTGCTCATCCTGTCCCTCCGGATGGTCCGACCGGAGTACGACTACGACACCGGTGTCCCGAAGAAGGCGTGAGCCGTCTCCGGTCGTCGCTCTCCATAGGTTTTTATAGATACTTCTTGATTGGACGGCGCTACCCGAGGGGTAGAGAGGAAGGTGTCTTATGGCAGCGTTTGGCGGCGGCGGTGGCTTTCGGGCTGCGCCGGTTGAAGAGGGCAAGGTGTACGACGTGAAGATTGAGGACATGGGTCGCGAAGGGGACGGTCTCGCCCGCATCGAGAACTTCGTCGTCTTCGTCGCGGGGGCGAAGGTGGGGGACCAGGTGAAGGTCCGGATCACGAAGGTGCTCCGCCGGATGGCGATCGGCGAAATCGTCCGGGACTAGGACGGAACGGGTTTCGAACGCTTCCGCGCCGCGAGAGCGCTATCCCCGACCCTTGAGGTACCGCGCGAGGTCGTCGGCGACCACTTTCAGGAACTGCGTGTCCTTCGGGCCGAAGGCGTCGAGCCCGTCGGAGTCGATGTCGATCTCCCCGAAGACGCGGCCGTCCGCCACGATCGGGACAACGACCTCGGACTTCGTGGTGGGGAAGCATTCCAGGTACCGGTCGTCCTTGGAGACGTCCGGCACGACGACAATCTCCTTCGTCCGCGCCGCCAGACCACAGATGCCCTGCCCGAGGGGGATCTCCGCGTGCTCCGTCGCATGCTCGCCCTTCCACGCCGCGAGCCTCAGGACCTCCCCCTCGATCAGGTAGATGCCGACCCAGGAGTAGTGCGGGAACGAGGATCGCAGGTGACCCGCCACGTAGTCGTACACCGCCGCGGGCTGGCGCTTGGGATTCATCACCGTGCGCAGCGCGTCGATCGCCGTGTTGTACTTGGGCCCGATCGGTGGGGCCTTCGCGAAGAACGAGGAGTAGTCCCCGACGCCGCGCATCGTGCAGTCGAACGACCCCGCGCGCAAAAAGGTTTGCCGTGGCGATGCGCCGACCGCCCTCCGTGCCGTGACGCTCTTTAAGCGTATCGTAGAATCGTCATTGACACTGGCAAATGTTCAAATATCATTCTGGAAATCACGGGCTCACAAGCATCCCTCCACAACGAGGCCGTTCCTGCATTTTCACTCGAACGGCCTATCTTTTTCTCTGCTGCCGATACGCGCGCCGACACGTTCTTCCCGTCCCTCCCCTATCCGCCCGCCGTTGCCCCCCTCGGCCGTCCTGATCGACGACTGGCGGACCCTCCGGCGGGCGACCCGCCCCGGGGCGATCCGGACGCACCTCGCCGCGGCGATGCGGGAGGAGGGCCTCGTGAAGGACGATGAACTGTTCCACGACGCGTTCGACTACGCCTCTGCGTTCCACCGCGCGATGACGGAGCGCGACCTGCGGGAGCACACGGTCGAACAGGTCCTCTCCCTCACGATGTACACGCTCGGCGAGCCGAAGCCGCCCACGGACCCCGCGCTGAGCCGCGCGACGACCCGCGCCCTCGAACGGAATGCGGACCAGGTGCAGTGGTACGACGACGCGGTCCCCCTCCTCGAGGACCTCCGAGGGCGAGGCAAGCCCCTCGCGCTCGTCGCGAACACGATCTTCGGGCTCGGCCAGCCGTGGGAGGAGCGGCTCGCGCCGTACTTCCCGACGCGCGTGCTCTCGCGGGAGTTCGGGTTCGTGAAGCCCCATCCCGGGATGTTCCTGGAGGCGGCGCGGCGCCTCGGCGCGAACCCGAAGGACTGTGTGTTCGTGGGGGACCTCCCGCTCTCGGACGTGTGGGGGGCGCAGCAGGTCGGCATGCGGACGGTCCTCGTCGACCGGGGGGACGAGGAGCAGCCCATGTTCCGCGCGAACGACGCGCGCCTGGCGGCGAACCTCGGCGTGAACCTCGCCCAGGTCCGGCCGGACCACACGGTGTCGTCCTTGCGCGACGTCGCGCCGCTCGTGGACTAAGGGACCGAGGGCCGCTCGAGCCCGGACCAGTCGATGCGGACGCGACGCCCTTCGACCGTCAGCCGGCCCTCGACGAACAGCTTCACCGCCAGCGGGTAGAGCACGTGTTCCCAATCGAGGACGCGGGCCGCGAGGCGCTCCTCGGAGTCGCCCTCCTCGACGGGCACCGCCTTCTGCAGGACGATGGGGCCCCCGTCGAGGCTCTCGTCGACGAGGTGGATCGTGAGGCCGGTCACCTTCGCCCCGTGCGCGATCGCGTCGCGGATGCCGTGCGCCCCCGGGAACGCGGGGAGCAGGGACGGATGGATGTTCAGAATCCGGTTCGGGAACTGGCGGAGGAAGTGTGGCGTGAGGAGCCGCATGAAGCCCGCGAGGACGACGAGCCTGACGTCGCACTTCGTGAGTTCCGCCGCCACGGCGTGCTCGAAGGCCTCCCGGTCCTTGCCGAACGCCGCGTGGTCGATCACCACGTGCGGGACGTTGAGCTCCTGCGCGCGCTCGATCGCGCCGGCGCCGGGGACGTTGCACACGAGGACCGCGACCTCCGCGTCGATCTCGCCCCGCCGGATCGCTTCCGCAATCGACTGGAAGTTCGATCCTCTCCCGGATGCCAACACCCCGATTCGGACGCGATCCATCGTCTCCCCTCAGTGCTTGAAGAACCGCATGCCGGAAAACACCATCGGTATTCCGCGCTCGTCCGCCGCCGCGATCACTTCCTCGTCCCGGATGCTCCCGCCCGGCTGGAGGATGGCGGCCACGCCTGCGCTCGCGGCCTCCTCGATCCCGTCGCGGAAGGGGAAGAACGCATCGCTGCTGAGCACGGAACCGCGCGCGTGGCCCTGCGCCTTCATGACCGCCAACCGCACCGCGTCGACCCGCGACACCTGGCCGGCGCCGATCGCAACCGTCGCGAGGTCCCTCGCGAGGACGACGGCGTTCGACTTCGCGTGCTTGCACACCCTCGTCGCGAAGAGGAGGTCGCGGACCTGCGCGTCCGTCGGCGTCGCCTTCGTCACGACCTTGAGCTTGGCGGGGTCGACCGCCACGTCCTCCGTCGTCTGCACGAGGAAGCCGCCGCGCACATGGATCGCCTGCCACCCGGGAGCGCGCCGCCATTCCCCCTTCGGGCGGAGGATGCGGAGGTTCTCCCTCTTCCGCAGCCGTTCGAGCGCCTCGGGTTCGAACGAGGGAGCGATGATGCCCTCGATGAAGTGACCCTTCATCGCCTTGGCGGTGGGGAGGTCGACCGCTCGGTTGAACGCGAGGACGCCTCCGTAGGCGGCCTTCGGGTCCGCGTCGTGCGCTGCCACGTACGCGTCCGCGAGGACGGGCCGCACGGCGACCCCGGACGGGTTCCCGTGCTTGATCACGATCGCCGCCGACGCATCGAATTCGAGCGCGAGCTCGAGGGCGGCGTGGAAGTCGAGGAGGTTGTTGAACGACAGGTCCTTCCCCTGGAGCTGTTCACAATCCGCGAGGGAGAGATCGCGGATGCCCGTGTCCCGATAGAACGCCGCCTTCTGGTAGGGATTCTCCCCGTAGCGCAGGTCCTGCACCTTCTCGAACGCAAGCCGCAGGTGCTGCGGGAGCGTGTGCCCCATCCGGGCCGCGAACCAGTTCGCGACTGCAGCATCGTACGCGGACGTCACGCCGAACGCGTCGAGGGCGAGGCGGTTCCGGGCCTCGCGGCTGAGCCTTCCCGCCCCCTTCAGCTCGTCCAGAACCGCTGCGTACTGGGTCGGGCTCGAAAGGACGACGACGTGCTCCGCGTTCTTGGCGGCGGACCGCAGCAACGCGACGCCGCCGATGTCGATGTTCTCGATGATGTCCGCGTCCGGGGCTCCCTTGGCGACGGTTTCCGCGAACGGATACAGGTTCACGACGACGAGGTCGAACCGTTCGACGCCGAGCGCCGCCAGGTCCCGGACGTGCTCGTCCCTCGTGGGCACCGCCAGGATCGCGCCGTGCACCTTCGGATGGAGCGTCTTCACCCGGCCCTCGAGGATCGCGCCGTGCCCCGTGAGCTGTTCGAGGTCCGCGACGGGGAGCCCGTGCGACCGGAGGAACGAGGCGGTCCCGCCGGTTGCGAAGAGAATGGCGCCGAGGTCCTGCAACCCCTTGGCAAAATCGGTAAGGCCGTCCCGGTTCGAGACGCTCAGCAGCGCTCGCCGGACCTCAACCATCCTTATTACCACGCGAGAATGGTGCAACGCACATTAAGGTTTGGTCGCGATGCCCGGTCGTGGACCACGAGAGACGCATGGAGCTCGCGCGCCGCGTCACGGAGTACGTCCTCCGCCGTCATCCGGAGGTGATCGCCGTAGCGGTCCACGGCTCGACCGCGACTTCGGAGGACCGCGAGCACTCGGACCTCGAGATGTTCGCCATCACGCGGGGTCGAACGGAGACCCGAGGATATGGCACGATCCACGAGGGAATCGTCGTGGAGGTCGAGCTGGTCTCCGAGGAGGACGCGATCCGCGAGGCGGGGACGGTGGTGGGGAATTGGCCAATGAGCGCGGACGGATTGATCCACACGGTTCCGACCCATGATCCCGAGGGGGTCCTCCCCCGGTTGTCCGCGCTCGCCTCGAACCCGGATCCGGAGAAGCTCGCGCGCTCGGCGGGCGGTGTGCTGACCTCGATGTACGAGGACCTCTGCAAGATCCGGAACTTCCTGGCCGCGGGCGAGGAGCCGCTCGCGCGCGTCATGTGCCACGGTTTCGCGCTCCATGGCGTCGCCCCGTTCGTCGCCTTCCTCAACCGCCAGCCCTTCAACGGGATCCGCAACGTGCTCACGAAGCCTCGAGACTTCGCCATCCTGCCGCCGCACTTCTGGGAGGACTTTCCCCGCCTGCTGGCGGTGGACGGCGAGACGCGGGACCTCGGGGAGCGGGCGGAGCGGCTCTACCGGGAGTGTCGCGAGATTCTCGCGTCGAAGGGGGAGACGATTCCGGACGACCTGTCGCTCGAGGACAAGCTGGAGCGCGGTCGGTCCGCGCGAACACCCTAGTTCGGCGGGGGATGAAGCCCGCCCTCCGCACGATCATCGGCACGATGTCCTCCCATCAATTGCGGAGCGCGCTCGAAAGTCGAAAGCCTTATCGGCCAGCCTCGAATCCGCGCGCCGATGTCTCTCGGGACGAACCTGCGGAAGGGACGGGTGCACGAGTGAAAGCAGCCGTGTTCACACGATACGGACCACCAGAGGTCCTTCAGCTGAAGGAGATGGAGAAACCTACTCCCAAGGACGATCAGCTCCTGATCCGGCTATTTTCGACGACCGTAACCTCCGGGGACGTGCGCGTGCGAAAGGCCGACCCGTTCCTCGTGAGGTTTTTCATGGGTCTCACAAGACCCAAGCAGCCCATCCTTGGGTCGGACCTCGCCGGAGAAGTCGAAGCCGTTGGAAAGGATGTAAAGCGATTCAAGGTGGGGGACAAAGTCTTCGGGCTGGCTACACGCGCCTATGCCGAGTACACATGTGTACTCGAAGGGGGTCCGCGCGCAATGAAGCCGGCCAACCTGACCTTCGAGGAAGCGGCCGCCATCCCCTGGGGAGGGGGATGTTCGCTGTACTTCCTTCGAAAAGGGAGTGTCCGGAGGGGACAAAGAGTCCTCATCTATGGAGCCTCCGGATCGCTGGGCACCGCTGCCGTCCAGCTTGCCAAGTATTTCGGGGCGGAAGTCACAGGGGTATGCAGCACCGCGAATCTGGAATTGGTGAAGTCGCTGGGAGCGGACAGGGTCATCGACTACACGAAGGAGGATTTCACCAGCCCCGCGAGGTATGACCTCATTTACCACACGGTAGTCAAGATTTCGTTCCGAGCGAGCATGAAATCGCTCAAGAAAGGGGGAGTCTATGTCAGCGCTCTCATGCTGGCACCGATCTTCAAACGGCTATGGGCCTCGATTGCCGGCCGCAAGAAAGTGATCGGTGGGATATGCAAAGTGAAAGCGGAAGACCTCGTCTTCCTCAAAGAGCTCGTCGAGGCCGGGCATCTGAGGCCGGTCATCGATCGACGTTATCCGCTGGAGCAGATCGCCGAGGCTCATCGGTATGTCGAACGAGGACACAAGAAGGGAAATGTGGTCATCACCATGAGGACATGATTACGCGGACGCAAAGAGACGATCAAACGCGCGCCTGAGGCCGTTCATCTCGGTCGTCCCCTTCTTCGATTGCGAGACCGGATCCGCGGGGAGGACCAAGGACATCCGAGCAAGATTTCATGGACCAGATGGACTTCTCCTTCGACCGAAATGAGAACCGGGAGGCGAATGGCCTTTCTTCGCATTGCACTTGTTAACGGGTACCTGAGCGTCCTCCTCCTTCTCGCCGTCTATGTCCGGCACTGGCTAGGGCTAGTCCTCTGGTTCGCCCTACTTGCCGGTCTGCTGATCGCCCCCCTCCTGCCGATCTCAAACCGACGGGCGGGTCTCGCAGTGGGATTCCTGTCGTTTCTGGGGTGGCTCGTCTACGGCGCGGCCATCGCGATCACGACCGGACAGTCAATGTGGGCCGCCTTCCTCGCCATGGGAGTCGTATTCGCGAACTACCTGGCGTACGATTGGGACCGGCCCCTCCCTGTCCCCTCCGATCCGAAAAGCCCTGCGTTCTCGGACCCCGTCTTCTCCGTGGCGGTTGGCGGGCTGCTCCTGAGCGGTGTGCTCGTTCTTCTCAGCCTCACCAATGGAATCCAATCCGCGTGGCTGGGTCCCGCCTGTGGGGCCTCGGGGTGCATGGCGGCAATCTTAGCCGTCGCGATGGCCCGGTGGCGAATCCGTTCTTGAGGCTGTCGTCTCAACCTTGATCGTCCGCAAGGAACCGCACTGAACGCCCCTCCGCCATGGGGGGAGCCCCAGCCAAGCGCTGCGATTCCACTCGAAGGGGTCGGACTTCCTCCGCACCCACGGCGCGAGATGCGTATTCGAGCGCAGCGCGGATGTCCCGCGTCGAGCTGCGGATAGTCTTTCAGGACCTCTTCCGCGTTAAGCCCGGCGGCGAGCTTCTCCAGGAGGATCGGGGCGATGATTCGGGTGCCGCGGACGACCGGCTTGCCGAGCATGACCTTGGGATCGACCACGATCCGGCCGTCGCGTGCTTTGCCCTTGGCCATGCCCGGAAAAGTGCCTCCCACTGCCTGAACCCGCGTCTAGCTCGGCCTCGGAGAGAGCCCCGCCCTTTGCACGATCGTCGGCACGACGTCCTCCCAACCCACCGCCATCAGGTGGACGCCGCGGATCCCCTCGACCCTCCGGAACGCCTCGATCGTCTCCAGCGCGATGCGGACGCCCTCGGCCTTCGGGTCGGATGCGCGCGCCATGCGCTCCTTCACCGCTGGCGGGATCGCGATCCCGGCCACCTTCTCGTCCAGGAACCGCGCCATCTTCGCGGACTTCAGGGGAATCAGGCCGGCGAGGATGTGGACCTTGTCGTGGAGCCACTCCTTCCGCACGAGGCGCATCCACTCCTCGAAGGCGTCCACGTCGTACACGGCCTGCGTCTGGATGAAGTCCGCCCCGGCGTCGACCTTCCCTCGCAGGTTGACGACCGCCTCTTCCAGCGGGCCGCCGAACGGGTTCGCGGCGGCGCCGAGGAACATCCCTGGCGGGTCCTGCACGACCTCCCCGCCCGCGAGCGCGCCGGTCTCGCGGAGCCTCTTCGCGAGCGCGAGGAACTGCTCCGTCGTGTACTCGAACACCGGCGCCGCGTCCGGCTCGTTCCCGACCTTCGGGTCGTCCCCTCGCAGGCACAGGAGGTTCCGCACGCCGAGCGCGTGCGCGCCGAGGACGTCCGCCTGCAACGCGATGCGGTTCCGGTCCCGCGTGACCATCTGGGTGACGGGCTCCACGTCTTCGCGCAGGAGGAGCGCGCTCGCCGCCAGACTCGAGATCCGCACGAGCGCCCGCGTGCAGTCCGTCACGTTGAACGCGTCCGCGTACCCCTTCATCGCCCGGACCTGCGCGAGGACCTGATCCGGCGAGCCGGACGCGTTCGGAGTCACCTCGGCGGTGACCGCGAAGGTACCTGATGCGAGGATCCGAGCGAGCCTGCTGCCAGACCGGATGGGGATCGACGCTTCCATCGAGCGTTCCACTGGGCTGGTCGGTATTAAGCCCTCCCTTCGCGGGTGTCTTGCGCGAACCAGGATACCTCCCTGGCGGGATTCCGCCTAGGCGAGCTTCCAGGTTCCGGGGCCCCTCCTAATGAGCGACATCCGAGAGAGGCGGAAAAGTTGAAAAGATAGTTACCGCTTGCGATTCTGTGCCAAACGGCGCCGACCTTCAGTCCATGAAAACTTGGGGCTGGAGGCTGTCGTTCATCGCAGCAATCGCCTTGGTTTTCGAGCCCCTCTTGGTTGTCTTCGGTTGGGGGACCTTTGGGCCTGCGGGTCTCGCTGTGGCCGTTCTCGTTCTTAACCTGACCGTCATGATTGCGGTTTGGAGCATTCAGAGTCAAATTGATGCAATCGGCCTTGCGATTCGGGGAGTCAAAGACGAGAGTAACTATTCGGACGAGGTGAGGGCGGGGCTCCGGCGACTGCGCGGAATAAAGTGAAAGTGCGTGCCAATGAGGCGAGCATGGAGGGAAACACGTATGAGCCATCCTTGCTGTTGCAAAGGAACCCCCTTCGAGGAACATTCATAGCAGTACGTCCGATGCTCGCACGATGCGAGCGCGTCAGCCGACGATTGTGTTCGCCTTCACCGTGATCGTAGGGCTCCTGCGGCTCACCGCCTACGCGGGATCGCCGTTCGCGCAGGAACTCTCCGTGGCGGCGCTCCTCCACTACCTCGCCCTTCACATTCTCACGTTTACTTTCGCTGGCTTCCTCGTCGCCGCGCTCTCGCGGGCGACGGCGACGCGCGCGGCGTTCGTCGCGCTGTACGCGCAAGCGGTCCTCTTCCTTGGGGTGTTCGTGGACGTCGGCCTCGGGCTCGCCCTCACTGACTATGGGCAGACGTACACGGGGGTGTTCGGCGGTTCCCCCGGATCCCTAGTCTCGGTGTTCGCGTACGGCTCGGTCATCGCCTGGGGCGTCCACGACGCGACCCTCGGACAACGCAGGTCACGTACGATCAGCGCGGCCCTCGCCGGGGTCGGCAGCGTGCTCGGGATCTCCTTCCTCGCGATCCCGTGGCCCCGGGTGGCCGAGTTCGTCGTCCATCCGTTGAGCCTGCACCTCGCGCTGGCGGTGTACTTCTCCCTCCTCGCCGGCGTGTTCCTCGGCCTCGCGGTCCGTCAGGCGAACCCCGCCGCGTTCCGCACGATTTGGCGGCTACTCGATCCCTTCAAGACGATCGGGTTCGCAATCCTTCCGCTCGTCGGGGCCGTGACCGCGGACCAGTTGATCAACCCCCTGATCCCAAACGCACCGCCGGAGCGGTACCTCGTCGAACTTCCGCACGTCCTCGCGGGGATTGCGGTCGCGGCCGCGCTCTGGGTCCAGTGGCGGCTCGTCCGGGCGCCCGCGTGGGGGTCGATCGGTCTGGAGGGCGCTCGCGTGGCGAAGCTCGTCGCGCTGGCCTTTGCGATGCCACTCGGCCTCGTCCCTTTCTTGGCGGCGGCGATCGCCGGGAGCATCGCCTGGCTCGGCCGCGTTCCGCGGACCGGCGTCCTCGTGGGAGTCGTCGCCGCACTCGCGGTGCTCGTGGGGAACCTCACCGTGGCGGCGGTCGATTCGACGGTGTGGACGATCGGCCCCGCGACGTTCCTCGTGACGGTCAATCAGAATCCGAACCTCTCCCTCGAGGGCGTCGTCGTGGCGGCCGTGGCGGGCGTCCTCGTGGCCCTCGTCTCGCACCTCACCAGCCGTACTTCTGCGTCAGGGAGAGGCCGCGCTTCATCGTGAGCAGGTCCCGCGTCTCCGCGAGGTATCGGGGGTGGCGCGTGAGGATCCGCCAGAATGCCCGCACGGTGGACAGGTCGCTCGTGTCCCTGTGTCCGACGGCGTCCCCCGCGAAGTTGAAGTGTTCGTCGTCCCAGGAGCCGAAGAGGTCCGCCGTCTTCCAGAGGACCGGGTCGAGATAGGAGGACGCCTTCATCTGGCGGTCGTATTCGAGGAAGTACCTCGGGTCCAGGGATCGGAGCGCCATCGACGCGATTCGCCCCGCGACCTTCCCGCTGTACAGCGCCGGGTGGATGCCGCCGCCAAACACGGGGTTCGTGATGCCCGCGGCGTCGCCGACGATCGCGAGGCCGGGCGCCGCCAGGCTCGAGAGCGTGTACCGGAACGGGATGTCCCCTCCCGTCTTCTTGTGGATCCGGGCGAGAGGGACCTTCAGCTCGCGACACAGGGCTTCCATCAGCTCCTTCACGCGGTCGACCGAGAGCACGCCGACGTCGAAGTAGGGCCCCTTCGGAAACACCCAGCCGTACCCGCCCCGGTACTTCTGCGCGAAGAGGAAGATGAGCCACCCGTCGCACGGGTAGGACCAGTCTGTGGCTGCGAACCGGTACTCGATGGCTTTCACGTACTTGCGCGCGACGAGGAGGCCCGCCCATCGCGCGACGTTCGACGCCGGCCCGTCCGCGCCGATGACCGAGCGCGCGCGGATCGGGTCCATGCGGTCCGTCTCCACGAGGAAGCCGCCGTTCTGGCGGCGGACGGCCGTGACCTTCGTGCGGAGCTGGAGGCGCGCCCCGGCGTCCACCGCCTGCTGGACGATCCACTGATCGAAGAGGGCGCGGTGCTGGTCGAGGAATACGAGAACCCGCAGAGCGATTATAAGACCAAAGGCATCTCGCTGGTGATGCGCTCACCGCACGTCCAGCACGTGCTGGAAGAGCGCACCCGCCTGCTGGACGATCCACTGATCGAAGAGGGCGCGGTCGATGCAATACCCGGGGATCGACACGGTGAAGTCCGTTCCGTCCGGGAGCACGCATCGCACGCCCTGGACTTTCTCGCGGATCCACTCCTCCTTGGCGGGAAGCTCCGCCTGCTGGAGGCCGTGTTCGCTCAGGCCCTCGCCGCACTGGACGGGGACGCCGACGACGTCCCGCTTCTCGAGGAACAGGACGGAAAGCCCGTCCTTCGCGATCTCCATCCCCGCGCGGCCGCCGGCGGGGCCCGCGCCGACGATCACGGTGTCGTACGCGTCCACCCCGCCGCCAGCCGGAGGACGTCTCTTAACCGTTGCGCCGAAAGCATAGATCGTCAGGTACCTGTAATGAGGGACTCGTCTAATCAAGAAACAAACGTTAAATAGCGCGGGCTCGGTGTCGAGGACGGGGTGTTCGATGGGCAACCTCCCCCCTCCTTGAAAACCCCACCCATCAAACACCCTTTTTTCCGAGCGGAGGCCGAGGGCGCCCGTGATGCGAACCCCATAACGTTTTAGGCGTAGGCGCCGCTCCCGTCGGCCGTGCCCGCGACGATCATCGAC
>Ga0209342_10004504_pt1 | contig 14501 bp, 13 predicted proteins | sample RifCSP16_2_FD_184023 | JGI IMG/M metagenome (GOLD analysis project Ga0209342, IMG submission 184023) | Soil microbial communities from Rifle, Colorado - Rifle CSP2_sed 16_2 (SPAdes) (version 2) | ecosystem: Environmental > Terrestrial > Deep subsurface > Rock core/Sediment | place: Rifle... | reverse complement strand
CCGTGCCGATAAGCTTCGCATCGGCTCGCTCTCGCTCGCCGATCTTATCGAGTTGCTCGCCTCGCCTTCGGCTACAGCTCGCCCTACCACGTTCTCAGTCGTCGGAACCCCTCAACGTATACCGGATACGCCTCGGGGTTCCTCCTTCCCTCGGGCCTCGATCTGTTCGCTTCTCGCCCCGGCGGTTCAAGGCCCATCTGCGGCGTTGGCTTCGACCGCATTGTCCCTTCGAGCGCGGGCTTCGCTCGCGCAAGATGGGGGAGGTTCGGAAGGGGGGCACGCCCCCTCCGAGGAAAGCCTTCGCCGCAGATGAGCCTTTTTCAGCAGCCTGCTACTCTGACGCGAGGCGGTAGCCGACTCCGGGTTCGGTGAGGAAGTAGCGGGGGCGGGCGGGATCGGCTTCGAGCTTCCGGCGGAGCTGGGCCATGTAGACGCGAAGGTAGTGGGCCTGGTCCGCGTAGGGAGGTCCCCAGACTTCCTTGAGGAGTTGGCGGTGCGTCAGGACTTTCCCGGCGTAGCGCACGAGCGTCGTGAGCAGCTTGAACTCGATCGGTGTCAGGTGAACCTCTTTGTCTCCGGTGAACACCTTTCGATGGGCGAGATCGACCTTGAGATCGCCGACGGTGAACGTCGGCTGGTCTGGCTCCTTGGCTGATGAGGCGTGGCGCAGCGCGACGCGCATTCGGGCGAGCAATTCCCCGACGCCGAACGGTTTGCTCACGTAATCGTCGGCTCCAGCGTCCAGGGCGGTGATCTTATCTCGCTCTTGGCCGCGCGCTGAGAGCACGATGATCGGCACGGACGCCCACTCGCGGAGCTTGCGGATCACATCCACGCCGTCGAGATCAGGAAGGCCGAGGTCGACGATGACAAGGTCGGGCAGGCGAGTCGCGGCCTGCACGAGTCCGTCCTCGCCGGTAGTCGATTCGACGAGCCGGTACCCGTGCGCGCCTAGGGCAGCGCGCAGGAATCGACGGATCTGCGCTTCGTCCTCGATAAGAAGGACCAGAGCCTCTTCGTTGTCAGTCATCGCCGGGTGGAATGGACGGCGGTGTTTCCTTCACCGGCAGCGTGAACCGAAAGGCCACACCTCCTTCCGAGCGGTTTTCCGCCCAGATGCGGCCGCCGTGCGCTTCGACAATTCCCCGACAGATCGCCAAACCCAGCCCGGAGCCACGGCCGGCCTTCGCCTGCCCACGATAGAGCTTGTCGAACACGCGTCGTTCATCCCCCGGAGGTAGGCCCGGGCCACGGTCGGCGACCTCGACCATCACGCCGTCGTCGTCTCCGAACGCGGCAATCTCGATGGGACTTGTCTCCGGAGTGTACTTGAGCGCATTGTCGATGAGGTTGATCAGCAGTTGCTCGATCAGTACCCCGTCGAGGGGCACGAGCGGCAGGTCCGCGGGAATTCGAGTCAGCACCGGCCGCGCGCCGAGACGCTTGCCGAGCCGGCCGAGTGCTGCGCCGACAAGCTCCTCGATGGGATGCCATTCTCTGCGCACGATCACAGCCCCGGATTCTAACCGTGTCATCTCCAGGAGGTCTTGAACCAAACGATTTAAGCGGTCCGCCTCTTCGTGAATCGCTTGCAGTAACTCACGTCGTGTCACGGCATCAAGATGCTCTCCGCTCTCCAAGAGGCTGCTGGCGCTGCCGGTGATCGAGGCCAGCGGCGTGCGAAGATCATGGGACACCGAGCTGAGCAGCGCGTTTCGCAGGCGTTCGGTCTCAGCGCTGACCTGCGCGGCCCGCGCGGCTTCGGCCTGCCTGCGGATCCGGTCGGCGAGCGTGCTGATCACCAGCGCGACGACGAGCATCACTGCAAAGGTGATGAGGTATTGGGAATCCAGCACGGTAAAGCTGAGATACGGCGGGACGAAGAAGAAGTCGAAAGCCAGTACGCTGAGCACTGAAGCCAAGAGCGAGGGGCCGCGTGAGGTCCATGCGGAAACTCCCACCACGCCCAGCAGATACACCATGATGATGTTTGAAAGTTCGAGATGCGAGTGGATCGCCCAAGAGACCGCAGTGCATAGCGACACAACCATGACCGCAAGCCCATAGCCGGCCCAGTCCGCCGGGAGAGGGGAGACGTGAGAAGACACGCAAGATTCTCCTTTTGTCATTGGCCCATTGTCCGGCAGACAGAACGCGATCGCAACTGCCCAGCCTTCACGCGTTTCCCAGCACCCGCGCGGATCGAGCGGCACCCTCTTTACGTTTTTTTGACACATCAGGCCACGGTCTTAACAGCTTTTTGACCTGGATCGGCCATATCGTTGGTGTTCGGCTATGAGGATTGTTCTGTTCAAGCGCCTGCTGGTCGGCGCCCCGATGCCGCTGGCGCGCGCCCGCCACGAGCGCCTCGGGAAGGCGGTGGCGCTCGCGGTGTTCGCCTCCGATCCGTTGTCGTCGGTGGCGTATGCGACCGAAGAGATTCTCCTGGTGCTCATTCTTGCGGGCAGCGCCGCGCTCAGCTACTCGCTCCCCGTCGCCCTTGGCATCGCCACGCTGCTGGCCATCGTCGTTATCTCGTATCGGCAGACGGTCGCGGCTTACCCGCAAGGGGGCGGCGCTTACCTGGTGGCGAAGGACAACCTCGGCGTGTTCCCGGCCCTCACTGCGGCGGGAGCCCTCCTGACCGACTACGTCCTGACAGTATCGGTGTCGGTGGCTGCCGGTGTGGCCGCGTTGACCTCAGCACTGCCGGCGCTCTATCCCCATCGCGTCACCTTGTGCGTGCTCGCCATTGTCGGGATCGCTCTCGCGAACCTGCGTGGCGTCCGCGAGTCCGGCAGGCTCTTCGCGGCCCCGACCTACTTCTTCGTCGTCAGCATCCTCGGAATGGTCGGGTACGGGCTTGTCGCCGCGGCGCTTGGATTGCTTCCCGAGGCCCCTTACGAGCCACATCCCCCGGGCCTCGAAGGCATCGGCCTCTTCATTTTGCTCCGATCCTACGCCGCCGGCTGCACCGCGCTGACAGGGGTCGAGGCCGTCTCCAACGGTGTGCCGGCCCTGAAGCCACCGGAAGGGCGGAACGCCCAGATCGTCATGACCGCCCTCGGCGTGATCTCGATCACGATGTTCCTCGGGATCACGTACCTCGCCTATGACTTCGGAGTCATCCCGGGGGGCGACGAGACTGTCGTGTCGAAGATTGCTCGCCGGGTGTTTGGCGCCGGGCTCTTGTACTACGCCGTCCAGGTCGCCACGATGCTTATCCTGCTTCTGGCCGCCAATACCTCATATGCCGACTTCCCGCGTCTCTCATCGATCCTCGCGCGCGACCGCTTCATGCCCAGACAGTTCGCGACCCAGGGCGACCGGCTGGTCTTCTCGAACGGGATCATCATCCTGAGCGGGTTCGCCATCCTCTTGGTCGTCGCCTTCGCGGGTGATACTCACGCCCTCCTCCCCCTCTACGCGATCGGGGTCTTCCTGTCGTTCACGCTCTCGCAAAGCGGGATGGTGCGTCGCTGGCTGCGGCTGAGAGAGAAAGGCTGGCGCTGGCGGCTGGCAGTGAACGGTGTCGGAGCGGTGGCGACAGCTATCGTGCTCCTGACCCTCTCGGTCACGAAGTTCAGCGAGGGCGCCTGGATCGTGCTCCTGATCATGCCGTTGCTCGTCATGGCGTTCATGGTCATCCATCGCCACTACGTTGAGGTCGCGCATCAGCTCTCGTTGGAGGAGTACGGAGGCCCACCCGCCATCACCCGCCACATCGTCCTCGTCCCTGTCGGCGATCTTCACAAGGGAGTGGTTCGGGCGCTCCAGTACGCAAAAAGTGTCTCGCCAGACGCGCGGGCGGTCTTTGTGGAAACGGAGCCGGCGCGGACCCGAAAGCTCGAAGAGAAGTGGCTAACGTGGGGGTGCGGAGTGCCGCTGGTGGTGCTGGACTCTCCTTACCGGTCGCTGCTGGCGCCATTCCTGGAATATCTGAATCACGTGCAGGCGCAAGGAGAGAACCACTTCGTGACTATCGTGATTCCAGAGTTCATCCCGGTCAAGTGGTGGCAGCACCTCCTGCACAACCAGACGGCCTTGCTCATCAAGGGGGCGCTGCTGTTTCGGAAGAACGTGGTGGTCATGGACGTTCCTTACCATCTCCAGAGGTAACGCACGGCACCAATCGTCCCGCTCCCGCGCGCGCTTGCCTCCGCAAGACTTTTTATTCCGCTAATGTTATCCTGGCTTCACCTGACAGGTAGGATCCGTTTCCTGCGAGAAAAATGGCAAGAGAGATTGCGAAGCGAGCGATTCATCGAGTGGTGACGAGGTTCGGGGGCCAGCGGATCATGGCGCTGGTCGTGCTCCGGGCCATGGTGCTGCTCGCCGTGTCCGTCTGGTACGCCTTCGCGCCCGAGTGGGTCGATCACCGCGCCGTCGGGCCACTGGTCCTCGGCTTCGTCCTCTACAGCCTCGCGATTTTCGCCCTGCTCTGGGTCCGCACATGGCAGACCGTCCGCCTGAACTTTCTCGTGATGCTGGTCGACGTCGCCTTCGCCCTCGCGCTGGTGCGGCTGACCGGCGGAGCCCAGTCGGTCTTCTATCTCGCCTTTTACCTCATCGTCGGCCTGCAGTCGTATTACTACGGCTTGCTTCGTGGCATGGGGGTGGCGGTGGGGGCGAGCATCGCCTACCTGCTTGTCGCGTGGCCTACGCTGGCCCCAGACATGTGGGCCGATTATGCGATCCGCGCCGCAGTCCTGCTCCTCACGGCTGTGGGGCTGGGCGTGCTTGCCGAGGTGGAGAGCCGGGAGCGACTGGAGATCGCCACTCTGAACCAGGAGCTCGCGTTGAGGGAACAGCGCATCAGGAACATCTTCGATTCGCTTCGCGATGGAATCATCGTCCTGGACCGCGACCAGCGGATCATCGGATGGAACCGGGCCATGGGCGAGCGATATGAGGTTGCGGAGCAAGAGGTGCTCGGCCGCTCTTTCTTCGACACGTTCCCGAATCTGACCCAGGAAGGGTTCAAGGAGGTGCTGGACAGTCTCTATCGGGGCGAGCGCGAAGCGTTTTCGGTGGAACGGTTCGAGCACGAGACCCTTCGGCGGGGGCGCGTCACGTTAAATCTGAAGGGGAGCGCGCTTCGAGGCCGTGCCGGTGAGCTCGAGGGCGCTGTCCTGGTCATCGAAGACATCACCGATCGAGTGGCCATGGAGCACTCGATTCAGCAGGCCGAAAAGCTCGCCGCCCTGGGCACCCTCTCGGCGGGCCTGGCTCACGAGGTGAATAACCCGATCGGCATTATTACCTCGAGGATCGAGCTGATGCTGATGGAGGCCGAGCAGCATGAATTGCCCGGGGAGTTCCTGAACGACCTGCAGGTGCTCCATCGGAATGCGCAGCGCGTGGCGAAGATCACGCACGGGCTGCTCTCGTTCGCGCGGATCTCGACGGGCGAGAAGAAGTCGGTGGACGTGAACCATGTGGTGGAAGAGACGTTGCTGCTCCTCGAGAAACAAATGACGAAAGACGGCGTGACGCTCACGCGCCGGCTGGCGCTAGACCTCGATCCGGTCAACGGCGATGAGAACGCGCTCCAGCAGGTGCTGGTCAATCTCTTGACGAACGCCCGGGAGGTCACGCCGGCGGGTGGAGACATCATCATCGAAACCAGGCAAGATGCAGACAGGCCGGGCTGGATCCTGCTCTCTGTCACCGATCGGGGACCGGGGATCCCCCCGCAGATCCTCCCGAGAGTCTTCGACCCGTTTTTCACCACAAAGCCCAACGGGACCGGCCTCGGTCTGGCGGTGAGCTACGGCATTGTTCAGGAGCATCACGGGACCATCGATGTCCGGTCGGTCCCCGGTCGGGGGACCACGTTTGTCGTCGCGCTTCCGACTTTGAACTCGGGAGCGACGGTATGAGCCGGCCTAAGATTCTGATCGTGGACGACGAGCGGGACATGCTGGAGAACTGTGTCAGGATCCTCCGTCAGCCGCAGTACGACTGTCTGAAGACAGACGATCCCAAAGAAGCCCTTCGCCTGCTCGAGAGCGAGCGTCCCGACCTGCTCCTCACGGACCTCAAAATGCCCGAAGTGGACGGCCTCACCGTCCTGCGGCGCTCTCAGGAGCTGGATCCGGAGCGTCCTGTCATCGTCTTCACCGCGTTCGCGACCTTCGAGTCCGCGGTGGAGGCCGTGAAGCAAGGGGCGTTCGACTATGTGCCGAAGCCGTTTTCCGTGGATCAGCTCAAGCTGTGCGTGGATCGGGCGCTCAGGCAGCGTCGCCTGACGCTGGAAAACCGGCGGCTCCGCGAGCAGCTCCAGACCACCTATCAGTTCGAGAACATCGTCGGGCGCAGCCTGGCCATGACCCGGATCTTCGAGCTGGTGCGGAAGGCCGCCCGCTCAGAGGCCAACATTCTGGTGAGCGGAGAATCAGGGACCGGGAAAGAGCTGATCGCGCGCGCGATCCACGCGAACAGCGCGAGGAGTCACGAGGCGTTCGTGCCGGTGGACTGCGCGTCTCTTCCGGAGAATCTCCTGGAGTCCGAGCTCTTCGGCCACGAGAAGGGCGCGTTCACAGGAGCGGTGAAAACCAAGCCCGGGCTGATCGAGGTGGCGCATCTGGGGACCATCTTTCTGGACGAGATCGCCGAGCTTCCCACCAGCCTCCAGGTGAAGCTCCTCCGGACGCTCCAAGAGCGGCAGGTGAGGCGCGTGGGCGGAACCAAGCTGATCGACGTGGATGTCCGCCTCGTCTCCGCGACGAATCGCGATCTCAAAGAATCCGTGACTGCCGGGCGCTTCCGTGAGGACCTCTACTATCGGGTGAATGTCATCTCCATCGCTCTGCCGCCGTTGAGAGAGCGGAGCGGGGACGTGGTGCTGCTGGCCCATCACTTCTTCAAAAAGTACGTCCAGTCGCGGGAAGGCGCCCTCACGGGCTTTTCAGAGGAGGCGCTTCAGCTGCTCGAGCGGTATCCCTGGCCGGGGAACGTGCGGGAGCTCCAGAATGTCGTGGAGCGGGCGTGCGCCCTGGCCGAAGGGCCGCAGATCGAGGCGCGCGATCTTCCGGAGCCGGTCCGAGGCAGCGGTGCGGCCAAGCCTGTCGCGGTTCCTGAGTCCCCCGGGAAGAATCTCCCGTTGAAAGACGCGAAGACGGAATGGCTGGAAGTGTTCGAGCGGGAGTACCTCACTGACCTCCTGCGGCGGCACGGTGGGAACGTCTCGCAGGCGGCCAAAGTCGCCCAGATCGATCGGAAGACGATTCATCGGTTGATTAATAAGTATAAGCTCAAGTTCCGCGGCGACACTTGATGCCGTCCCAACTAACTTCGCCATACTGCGTTCTCGGTCGTCGGAACCCCTCAACGTATACCGCATACGCCTCGGGGTTCCTCCTCCCTCGGGCCTTGTCTGGCTCGTCATTTGGAACGGCATCTCCCATCGTTGGTGCCTCATGAGCTGCCATTAATGTACAAGCGGATACTGGTGCCGTTGGATGGATCGGAGCGGTCGGAATCGATCCTCCCGTTTGTCGAACAGATGGCGGGGCCGGCTGACACTGAAGTCATTCTGCTCACGGTGGCGACGTTGCCCGCCGGCCCGTCTGTGCTCAAGAGCGGAGTTGTTTTTCCCAACGAGGTGGAGGCCGAACAGGCTCAGGCGGAGCGAGCGCTGGCCATCATTCAGGGAAAACTAAGTACAAAAGGCCTCCGGGTCCGCGTCCTGGTGACCGTGGCGGCGGCGAGCGAGGTGGCGGGCGAGATCTGCCGCGTGGCTCGTGAAGAGCGGGCGGACCTCATTGCGATATCGACCCATGGTCGAACTGGCGCCAGTCGTCTCATGTTCGGAAGTGTGGCTGAAGGAGTGGCCAGAGCCGCCTCGCTTCCGCTCCTCATGATTCGCACCGCCGCGCCGCGCCGATAAGCGTCGCATCTCTTCGTTCTCGGTCGTCGGAACACCTCAACGTATGGCTGCATACGCCTCGGAGTTCCTCCTCCCTCGGGCCTTGATCTACTCGCTTCTCAGCTCGGCGTGAGTGGGCTGTCAAAAAACGAAGATTTAGGGCCGGCTCGATTGCTCGCCGCCGCCTTATTTCTTTAGCTCGGCGACTATGCGGGTCAGCGTCTGCTTCGCGTCGCCGAACACCATCATCGTGTTGGGACGCACGAAGAGATCGTTCTCGATCCCGGCGAAGCCGGGGTTCATGCTGCGCTTCAGCACGATCACGCTCCGCGCCAGATCCACGTTGAGCACGGGCATGCCGTAGATCGGGCTCCGTGGGTTCGTCTTCGCGGCGGGGTTCACGACGTCGTTGGCGCCCACGACGAGGGCGACATCGGTGGCCGAGAAGTCGTCGTTGATCGCGTCGAGATCATAGAGCTGGTCGTACGGCACATTCGCTTCGGCCAGGAGCACGTTCATGTGCCCGGGCATGCGTCCCGCCACCGGATGGATCGCGTACTTCACCGTCGCGCCGTGCTTGGCGACCAGATCCGCCAGCTCGCGGACCGCGTGCTGGGCCTGCGCCACGGCCATGCCATAGCCCGGCACGACGATCAGCGACCGGGCATTTTCGAGCAGCATGCCCGCGTCTTCGAGGCTTCCCTCATTCACGCCAGCAGTCTGCGCGACTGACACGGGCGCGGTCTCAGCAATCGCGCCGAAGGCGCCGAACAGCACGTTCGTAAACGAGCGGTTCATGGCCTTGCTCATGATGATGGAAAGGAAAAAGCCCGAGGCGCCGTCAAGCGCGCCCGCGATGATGAGGACGTTGTTCGAGAGCACAAACCCGGTGGCTGACGCCGCGAGCCCGGCGTAGGAGTTGAGGAGCGAGATCACCACCGGCATGTCGGCCCCGCCGATGGGTAGGACGAAGAGCAACCCAACCAGAAACGCGAGGCCGAGCATCGCGTAAAAGAGCGCGTGGCGCGACGGGTCGTAAACGAGGTAGGCGACACTCCCGATCGTGACAGCGAAGAGCGAGATGTTCGAGACATTCTGAAAGCGGTAGGTGACCGGCACCCCGGTGATCACCCCCTGGAGCTTTCCGAACGCCATCATGCTCCCAGTGAACGTGAGGGCCCCCAGCATCACCTCGAAGCCGATCGCTCCCATCTTGATCGCGCCCAGCTCCTCACCGTGGCGGTAATACTCGGAGACCCCGACCATCGCCGCAGCCAGGCCGCCGAACGCGTGAGAGAGCGCGATCCGTTCGGGGAGCTTGGTCATCGGGATCAGGACGGCGATGGGGACGCCGATCACAGAGCCGAGGAGAAAGCCCGCGACGATCCACTCGTAGCTCACAATATCATGGTGGAGGAGCGTCCCTACGATCGCCATCAGCATCCCGATCTCGGCGAGCAGCATGCCTCGCCGCGCGGTTTCAGGCGAGGAGAGGCCCTTGAGCCCGAGGATGAAGAGGACGGAGGCAGCGATATAGAGGAGGTCGACGAGCGAGCCGATCACTTTCCCCCCGGTTTCCGCTTCTTGAACATCTTGAGCGTGCGGTCGGTGATGAGAAAGCCTCCCACGACGTTGATCGTGGCGCAGGTCACGGCGATGAAGCCGAGCGCGGTGCTCACGCTGTTGTAGTGCGCTCCGGCCGCCACGATCGATCCCACGAGCGAGATCCCCGAGATCGCGTTGGTCGCCGACATGAGCGGGGTGTGCAGGAGCTTCGGCACGCCGGTGATGACCTGGTAACCGACAAACGCCGCCAGGATGAAGATGTAGAGGCCGAAGAATTGCTCAGGCGTCATCTCGAACGCCGCCCCTCACCCTCCCCTCTCCCCGCTGGGGAGAGGATTAAGGTGAGGGGAAATATTGCCGTCGTGCGTGATCACACATCCACGCGTGATCTCGTCGTTGAAGTCGAGCGCAAGCACGCCGTCGCGCACGAGGTGCAGGAGCAGCCTCTCCATGTTCCTCGAGTACATCTGGCTGGCGTGCACTGCGACGTCGCCGGCGAGGTTGAGGGGCCCGAGAATGGCGACGCCGTGACGCACCAGCTCCTTTCCCGGCTCTGTGAGCGCGCAGTTGCCGCCCTGCTCGGCCGCGAGATCGACGATGACCGTACCGGGCCGCATCCGCTGCACCATCTCCTCGGTGATCAGGACCGGGGCGCGCTTGCCGGGGATGAGGGCCGTGGTCACGCAGATGTCCGCCTGGGCGAGGCGCTGGCCGATCACCTCGCGCGTGCGGTGTTGCGACTCCTCGCTGACCTCCCGGGCGTAGCCGCCAGCGGCCTGAGCGTCCTCTTCGAGGCCAGCGTCGACAAACTTCGCGCCGAGGCTCTCCACCTGCTCTTTGACGACGCGGCGCACGTCGAAGGCCTCGACCACAGCGCCGAGCCGTCGCGCCACAGCAATGGCCTGAAGGCCGGCGACGCCAGCGCCGAGGATGAGCACCCGCGCCGGGGCAATCGTTCCGGCCGGCGTCATGAGCATGGGGAAGAACTTGGGGAGCGCATGGGCGGCGAGGATGACGGCTCGATAGCCGGCAGCCGTGCTCTGGGAGGAAAGCACGTCCATGGTCTGGGCCAAGGTGGTCCGCGGGATGCTATCGACCGCGATGGCGGTGATGCGCTTTTCAGCCAGGAGCTTGACCAGGTCCGTGTTCACCCGCGGATAGATGTGGCAGACGAGCGCGCTGCCCGGCCGGATCAGCTCGATCTCACGGGGCGATGGCGCGTGAATCTCGAGGACGAGGTCCGCGGCGCCGAGAAGCCGTTCACCGGATGGCTCAATGGCCGCGCCGGCCTCTCGATACTCCTGGTCGGAAAACCAGGCCTGCTCGCCGGCGCCCGCCTCGACAGACACGTCGATCCCTTTTTGCCGGAGTCGCTTCACGCTCTCAGGGACCAGCGCGACCCTGCGCTCCCCCTGTTTACTTTCCTTCGGGACGGCGATCTTCATCTGCGGCAAGCTACCCCACGAGCGCGAGGCTGTCAACTACGAAGTCCCTTTGGGGTTGCGGCGCGACAGTGAGACTTGAACGTCCCAACCCCTGCCGGTTTTCCCCGAGTATCTTGATCGGAAATTCTCGGATTTTTAGAACATCCTCTTCTGGCAGCGCGGTTGCACTTTGATGGCTGATAGTCGCCCGGAAATCCGAAAGGAGGTGTATCGGTGGTGGCCTCTCGCATGCCTCAACCTTCTCGATCACGAAAAGCAGGCCGGCCTGCTGTGGAAGTTGGCCAGTCTGCTCAGGCGCGCCGTCGGCAGAAGACGGCTCATGTGGCTGTTCGCAAGAACACCACGCTCTTTGAAACGGACGATGGTCCACGCGTGCTCTGGGGAGTTACCAAGCCCAAAGTCAAAAAGCGCTAGTTCGCTCGGAGGGGGGCATGCCCAACTGCCCTCGGCAATGGCGTGAGAGTGGTTGGTTGGATCGGAGGGGGTGTGCTGGTCACCGCTGTTCTTTTTGCCGCGGTTGTGGGAGGCCGCGCAGTGGAGATGCAACCCGAGTTCTGCGGCTCCTGTCACGTGGAGCGGGAGCACTACGATCGCTGGCTGTCGTCGGGCGCGGCGGAGCACCACAGAAGCTGTATCGAATGCCACACGGGGCCGGGTCTTACCGGGATCGTTCATGGCCAGGTGAGAGGCGTCCGAAACGTGGCGGCCTACGTGACCGGTACGTACTCGGTCCCTCTGACCGCGTCCGTCCCAGAGGAGTGGTGCCTCAAGTGTCACGCGAGAGCCCAGGTTGAAGCCCAACACGCGCGGTTCCCTGGCTTTGCGCCGACCGGATGCGGCGCCTGTCACAACCACAAGCCAGGGTCGAGCTTCACGGGTTGAACAATGCGAGTGTCGGATGGTGTCTTCAAGGAGGTTCCACCCGAGGGCCTCGGCCTCGTCACTGCGTGAGTCATTTTCGGATTAGGGTTACATGAACGTCCGGCTGGTGGGATTTTTTTGGCCGAACAATCAAGAGGAGGAAGCGATGAGAATTCTCGGGAAAAGGCTGACTTTGATACTGGCTGTGTTAGTCACTCCGACGATCGTGTTAGCGCAAGAGCGGATGTACGAATGGGGATGGGGAGGACACCCGATGTGGTGGATGTGGGGGGCATGGGGGCTCGGCATGTTGTTTGTCATGGTAGTATTCTGGGGATTGGTGATTACTGGTCTCGTGCTTGGGATCCGATGGCTCGTGAGGCAGGGCGGGGGCGCTCGGTCTGATTCCGCGCTCGACATTCTCCGCCAACGCTACGCCCGTGGAGAGATCAATAAAGACGAGTTCGAAGCAAGAAAACGGGATCTCAGTGTGTGAGATAAGCGGTTCCGACGAGCAACAGTGACCACCATCGAGTTCCTCGGTGGTGTAGGGACAGTCACGGGATCGAAGTTTCTCGTGGAGTCCGAGGGGAAGCGGCTCCTCGTTGATTGCGGACTCTACCAAGGGCTCAAGGAGCTTCGGCTCAGAAACTGGGATCACCTCCCCATCGCGCCGTCGTCCATTCAGTGGGTGATTTTGACCCACGCGCACATCGACCATAGCGGCTATCTCCCCCGGCTCTTCAAGAGCGGTTTCACCGGGGACGTCTACGCGACCAGGGCGACCGCTGCGCTCGTCAAGGTCCTGCTCCCAGATTCCGGAAGGCTTCAGGAAGAAGACGCCGAATACCACAACAAGCGCGGCACCTCGAAGCATCACCCCGCGCTGCCCCTCTACACCGCAGACGAAGGGCTCGCGGCCGCGAACAAGGTCACCGGGATTGGTTACGGAGAGCCGCTCCGGCTGGCCTCGGGGATTCAGTTCTCATTCAAGCGCGCGGGCCACATCCTGGGATCGGGAATTCTCATGTTGGAGCTGGGACACGCGGGGAAGCGGAAGCGAATCGTCTTCTCCGGTGACGTGGGGCGGTACGATGCTCCGATCCTTCCCGACCCTGCGCCGATCGGCGAGGCGGACACGATCATCGTTGAATCCACCTATGGAGACCGTCATCATGACCCCACGCCGCTCCAGGCCCAGCTCGAGCGCGTCATCAACGAAGCGGCGGATCGGGGTGGAGCGATTGTGGTCCCGGCCTTCGCGGTCGGGCGCACCCAGGAGCTGTTATATCACCTCGCGATGTTGGAGCGCGCGCGGCGGATTCCGCGTCTCCCGACCTATTTGGACAGCCCGATGGCGATCGAGGCGACGGAGATCTATTGCGCGCAACCTGAAGAGTTCGACGGGGAGATGCGACAGATGATGATCGAGCGCAGGTGCCCGCTGAACTCTGGCGAGTTTCGAATCGCCAGGACGGCCGAGGAGTCCAAGGCCATCAACGCGATTCGTGGCCCGGTGCTCATCATCTCAGCCAGCGGCATGGCCACGGGAGGACGAGTGCTCCACCACCTGAGGCAGCGCCTCCCGGATCCGAGGACGACCGTGCTCCTGGTAGGGTATCAGGCCGCGCAGACGCGGGGCCGTCTCCTTCAGGATGGCGCGAAGAGCATCAAGATATTCGGCGAGCAGGTCCCGGTGCGGGCGCGCGTCGAGGTGATTCACGGCCTCTCCGCTCATGCCGATGCCGACGGGCTCATGCGCTGGCTCAGGACTGCGACACGCCCCCCGCAGCAGGTCCTCATTGTGCACGGCGACCCCGACCCCGCTCAGGCGCTTGCCGGAAGGATCCGGCACGAGCTGGGATGGACGGCGACCGTTCCCGCTTACCGCGACCGCGCTCGCCTTGACGAGTAGTGGGTCAGTGTAGGCGTCGGTACTGAGTCAAGTTGCGAGCCAGACGAGGCCCGAGGATTGTAGGGCGAGCTGCAGCCGAAGGCGAGGCGAGCAACTTGGGAGACAAGCGAAAGCGGCCAGCCCGAGGCGTACGTGGTGGTACGTTGAGGGCTGGCGACGACCGAGAACGAAGTATGGCGAAGCAAATTGACCCAGTACCCCTTGACGAGTAGTCTTGCACCCGACAGAGCGGACCACATGAACCCGGAAGGCTCAGCGACGACACGCAGGCGGTGGCGGCATCCACTCCTTCTTGGCCTGTTGGTGGTCGCGATGCTGGCCGCCACCATGTTCGGGATTCGGACGTATAACTCATTCCTGCTCCTGCGCTCGGCCCAGCAATTGGGCTCGAGCGATGTGGCCACGCTCCGGCCTTGGATGACGCTCCGCTACGTTGCAACGACTTACGACGTGCCCGAGCGAGCGCTGGTTGCGCGTCTCAGGTTGTCGGCAGAGATCGACCCTGACACCAGCCTGAAATCCCTGGCCAAGCGACAAGGCCGCAGCCCGCTGGAGTATGTTCAGGAGGTCCAACGAGCGATCGTTGAGTTGCGCCAGACCAAACCGCCTCCTTCCACCGGAGATGCGCGGTGAGCTGGATAGGCGCCTTGGGCGATGACCTCATCGCTGCGCTCCTCGTCTATGGTTACCCCGTCCTTGGGCTCACGCTCATGGCCGGTGCTGTGGGAGTGCCGTTGCCGTCCGGGCTTTCCATGGTGGTGGTGGGATCGTTGGCTGCCCAAGGGCAGTTGAGCCTGTGGTGGGCGAGCATGGTCGCGGTGATCGCGTCAGTAGCGGGTGATAT